>Ga0214473_10010836_pt1 | contig 10708 bp, 3 predicted proteins | sample RVTome_7_FD_203509 | JGI IMG/M metagenome (GOLD analysis project Ga0214473, IMG submission 203509) | Soil microbial communities from uranium-contaminated site in the Upper Colorado River Basin, Wyoming, United States - RVT98D197 | ecosystem: Environmental > Terrestrial > Soil > Contaminated >... | reverse complement strand
GGAAGCATCAATGCGAAGCCGAGGGGCGGCGCATCGAGGTTGAAGTCGAGCTTGCGGAGGTTCCTCCGGTGGCCGGGAACCTGTACGAACTCACTCAGGCCGTCGGCAACCTCATCTTCAACGCGGTCGAGGCCATGCCGACGGGCGGCCGGCTGACCTTCAGAACCTTCATGCAGGCAGGCTCGGTGGTCCTTGAGGCGGCCGACACGGGCGTCGGTATGGACGAGCAGACTCGCGCCCGGCTCTTCGAGCCGTTCTTCACCACCAAGCCCGCGGGCCAGGGCCTCGGAACCAGCATCATCTACGGGATCATCACGCGCCACCGCGGGCAAATCACCGTCGCCAGCAAGCCTGGGGCGGGCACCACCTTCCGCATCGAGCTTCCGCCGACTTCGGCAGCCCCCCCGCCCATCGAGCGGCCGGGGGCCGAGGCCGTGCCCGGTGCACTCGGGGCGAGGGTGCTCCTCGTGGACGACGAGATGGAGGTCCGCGAAGTCTACGAAGAGAGCCTGAAGTCGGGTGGCCACGATGTCGTGGTCGCCGGGGGCGGGAAGGAGGCACTGTCCCTCTTCGCGCGCCACAGGTTCGACCTGGTGATCACCGACCTCAGCATGTCGGGGCTCTCGGGGTTCGACGTCGCAAAGGAGGTGAAGCGACTCGACCCTGACGTGCGGGTGATCCTGCTGAGCGGCTGGTCCATTCAACAGGATGACACGCAGGCCAAAGAGGCGGGCGTGGATCAGGTGCTGGTGAAGCCCTGTTTGTTCGAAGACCTGCTGGAAGCGGTGCAGAACGTCCTGCGCGCGCCTGTGGAACCCTAGGAGCCCCTCTGGTGGTGCTCGAGCGGGAGGGGGGGCCCATCCGACCGTCCGATGGATCTGATGCTTCAGGGAGGGATCGGCGAGGGGCCCGCATGCGCTGGCCCCACTCCACGGCCGGTGCTCTCCAGAAGGAGCGGCTCTTCGACTGACTCCGCCCTGGAATCGTCCTCCGCTCGCCCCACACCCGCTTCCCTCATCACCCCCAGCGACTGCCGGGCATTCTCGACCTGGCGTCACGCTGCTTCGGAGTCCGTCCGCTCGCGGCGGGTAGGCACCGAGGGCCCCCCGTGACCGCTCCCGGACGCGCTGCCGGGAGGTGCCCATGCGCGCTCGTCCTGGTGCTGGTTGCGGCCGCGCTGCCGTCGGCGGCGGGCGCGGCCGCCTTCAACGTCAACGACACGGCGGACGCCGTGGACGCCTCGCCAGGCGATGGAGTGTGCGCCTCGGCGGGTGGAACGTGCACCCTGCGGGCGGCGATCCAGGAGGCCAACGCCGGCCCTGGCGCCGACACCGTCAGCGTGCCCGCCGGCACGTACGTCCTCAGCATCGCCGGGAGCGACGACAGCGCCGCCGCGGGCGACCTCGACGTCACCGACCCCCTGACCATCGTCGGCGCGGGTGCCAGGACCACGATCATCGACGCCAATGGCATCGACCGCGCCGTTCACGCCATCGCGAGCAATGGGTTGACCATCTCCGGCGTGACCCTCCGCAACGGCCTGGCCGCGTCCAACACGGACGGTGGCGGCATCGAAAGCGGCACCGGCGCGCTGAGACTGACCGACGTGGCCGTAGTGAACAACGCCGCGACCCGGGACGGCGGCGGCTTGAACAAGTCCTTGGGCACGCTCGTGATGACTGACGTCACCCTGAGCGGGAACTCCGCCGTCAATGGAGGCGCCGTCGCGCACCAGGCCGGGAACCTCGACATGACCAACGTCACCGTGAGCGGCAACTTCGCAAGCGGGAACGGCGGCGGTCTGTACGTCCCTGCCGGGGTGCTCAACTTGCTCAACGTCACGATCACCGGCAATTCCGCCGCGATCGGGGGCGGTATCTACGGCGGCGGCGGCGGCACGGACGTCATCACCAACGCCATCTTCGCCAACAGCGGCAGCGGAGGGAACTGCAGCACCCCCCAGACCTCCGCGGGGAATAACCTCGACAGCGGCGACACGTGCGGCCTGGCGGGGCCGGGGGACCTCATCAACACCAATCCCGTGCTTGGCGCGCTGCAGAACAACGGCGGCTCCACCGACACCCACGTCCTCCTGGCCGCCAGCCCTGCCATCGACGCAGGCACGAACTCGGGGTGTCCGGCCACCGATCAGCGCGGCGCCGCGCGACCCCAGGACGGCGACGTGAACGGTGTCTTCACGTGCGACATCGGGGCTTATGAGCTCACGGGTGGCGCGCCGCCGCCCGCGGGGCCGATCACCCTGGGCAAGGAGGCCGAGGAGCGCGACTTCGTGGTGGGCGAGGTGGTCCCGTTCACGGTCACGGCGAGGAACGCCGGCACCAGCGCGGCCGCCGGCCTCACGATCCAGGACATGGCGCCGCCGGGGTTCCAGCTCGTCACGGGTTCCGCGAGCCTCTCGCGCGCGGGCCTGGACGGCCTGCTGGGAACGGGGGACGACGTCACCGGCTCGCTGGCCGCCTCGGGCAGCCGTCCCGTCGTCTTCGGTCCGCTCGATCTCGCATCCGGCGAGAGCGTTCGGCTCCGTTACCTGATGCGGCTGGGCAGCGGCGTCGAGCCCGGGGAGCACCGCAACCGCGCCACGCCCTTCCAGGGGGCCTCCGCGGTCGGGAACACGGCGACGGCACGCATCGTCGTGACGCTCGATCCGATGCTCGACCTCTCCACCATCATTGGAAAGGTGTTCGAGGACCGCAACGGCAACGGCTGGCAGGACCCGGAGGAGCCCGGCATCGCCAAAGCCATGGTGGCCCTCGACGACGGTACGTACGCTCTCACGGACGAGCACGGCCGTTACCACTTCCCGGCTGTGAAGCCCGGGCACCGCATGGTGAAGCTCAACCTCCATTCCCTGCCGCGCGGAGCCACCGCCGCCTCCGAGGAAAGCCGCGTTCTGTGGATCACGCCTGGGCTCACGGCGAAGGCCAGCTTCGGCGTGCTGCTGTCGCACAGCACCGAGACGATCGGCGGGCCCCCGGAGACGGGCCTGGAGGTGACCGCGCAGGCGCAGACCAAGCCGACGGAGTTCATGGGGAGCGCCAGCACCCTCACCGCCCTCGCCGACGGCCAGCTCCTGCCGCTCCCGTCGGCGGAGGCGATCCTCAGCTCCGGCGCGGCGGAGGGCACGGTGCAGATCACAGAAGACCGGGTGGCCCGGCCGGCACGCTTCGAGCTCCGCGTGGCTCCGCCCGATCGAGTCCGGAGCTGGACGCTGACCATCGCCGAAGCGAGCGGACAGGTCGTGCGGGCGATCGAGGGGGAGGGAGAGCCGCCCGAATCCCTGCCCTGGGACGGGTTGACGAATGACGGCCAGCTGGTGCGTCCCGGCGAGATTTACGAGTACCAGATGGAAGCCCGCTTCGACGACGGCTCCGGCGCCACCAGCACCCGGCGCCGGCTCGCCGTCAACCGTTCCACCGTGTTCTCTCTGCGGCTCACGGGCGAGGCGTTCGCATCGGGCAAGGCCGAGCTTAACCACGCCGCCAAGAAGGTCCTGGAGCAGGCGGCCGAGGGGATACGGGTGGCGTCCGGAGGGCGGATCGTCATCGAAGGCCACACCGACCGGCTCGGGTCCAGCCAGTTCAACATGGACCTCTCGCGCCGCCGGGCCGAGGCGGCGCGCGGCTACCTCGTCCAGTCTCTGCGCTTTCCCGCCGAGCGGATCGTGGTGCGCTGGTACGGAGAGGAGCGGCCGGTGGCCTCGAACGACACCGCCGAAGGCCGCGCCCTCAACCGCCGCGTCGACATCCGGGCAGAAGCTCAGAAGGTCGAGAGCACCGAAGTCCTGGACCAGCACCGCTCCCCGGCCTCCGTCCGGGTCAACGGCGCCGAGGTCAGCGTGGCGGAAAACAACCGATTCGCAGTCCGGATCGACACCCGCGGCTCCAAGGAGCTCGAGATCGAGATGTCCGATCCGTTCGGCCGCTCCGCGCGGGCCACGGTGCCGCTCCCCGACCTCGAGGTCACGAATCCGCTCGGCCGCTACCTCCTTCCTCACGGTGGATCCGACCGCGGGTGCAGCGCCGCAGCGGCGCAGACGGAGTCTGCGCCGGGGCAGCCCGCCGCGCCGGGCGCCCTCCAGCCGGCATCGGTGGTCGCCTGCCGGCTCGAGGGCCGCACGAGTCGCGGCAACAGCGTGGAGCTGAACGGGGAGCCGCTCGAGGTTTCAGCCGCAGGGGAATTCGTCCGCGAAATCCTGGTCCGCCCCGGCACGCAGAGCTACGCGGTGCTGACGCGCAATGGGGCCGGGCTCACCCGCTTCGTCAACCTCCTGGTGCGCCTCTCTGACCGGGACGCCGAGGGGAACCGCGTCGTGGTCGCCGAGGCGGTCCCCAACCTCACCGTGCAGCTGCCTCCCGAAGGCGCGCGGCTGACCTCCGCACACCTGCCGCTCACCGGCTCGACGGATCCGGGCAACTCGGTGAGCGTCAATGGCGAGCCCCTGGAAGTCAGATCTGACGGATCGTTCTCAGGTGCGGTCGATCTGCCGACCGGGAAGAGCGTGCTGACGATCGAGGTCAAGGATCCGCTGGGGTGGAGCGGGCGCATCGAGCGAGGGCTCGAGGTCGCCGGCAACCAGCTCTTCCTGATGGCGTTCGCGGACGGCAGGGTCGGAAAATTCACGGGAGACGGGGCCATCGACAGCGCCGGTCTCGGAGAGGAATCGGCGCTGTACACGGAGGGACGCGTGGCCTTCTACCTGAAGGGAAGGATCGCGGGCAAATACCTGATCACCTCGGCCTTCGACAGCGACAAGAATCAGGTGGAGTCCGTGTTCTCGGACCTGAAACTCGAGGAAACCCGGCGCCTGCTCACCAACCTGGACCCCGACAAGCTCTACCCGGTCTACGGGGATGCCGGCACCGTGGGCTACGACGTCGAGAGCCGGGAGAAGCTCTACCTCGCCCTGGACGGCGACGAGATCCACTTCCTGATCGGCAACTACCCGCTGGCGCTGAGCGGCACGGAGCTGGCGGCGTACCGGCGCACCCTCTACGGCGGCAGGTTCGCCTTCCAGTCCGCCTCCCGCACGCGCTACGGCGAGCCGCATAGCGAGATCGTCGTGTTCGCGGCCGACGTCGGCCAGGCTCACGTGCACGACGAGGTGCGCGCCACCGGCGGATCCCTCTACTACCTGAGCCACCGCGACCTGATCCAGGGGAGCGAGGAGGTCACGCTCGTGGTACGGGACCAGAATACCGGGCTGGCCCTGAGCCGCGAGCGCCAGCGGCAGAATCTGGACTACACCATCAAGTACGACGAGGGGCGAATCATGTTCCGGCGACCGGTCGCCAGCGTCGTGCAGAGCGGCTCGCTCGTGGACCAGGCGATTCTCTCGGGCCACCGAGTATTCATCCAGGTGGACTACGAGACGCGCGTGCAGCGCTTCGAGAAATCCGCCACCGGAGTCCGGGCCCGCCAGCAGGTGGGCGACCACTTCGCCATCGGCGGCACCTACGTCAAGGACGAGCTGGAAGCCGGCAGCTACGAGCTCGCCGCCGTGGACGGGGAGGTGCGTCTTGGAAGCAACAGCCGGCTGGTCGCCGAGTACGCGGCCAGCGCGGGCGCGGACTCGATCGCCTTCGTCAGTGAGGACGGGGGCGTCAACTACACCGAGGTGCCGACCACGGGGGGTGAGGAGGGCGCCGGCTGGAGGGCGGCGGCGGACCTCGATCTCGGCGAATGGTTCGAACGCCCGGATCGCTACCGTCTTCGCCTCTACGTCAAGGAGCTCGACAGCGGGTTCTCCTCGAGCGGCAACCTGCTCGAGCAGGGGAGCCGGAAGGCGGGACTGAGCTCGAGCTTGAAGCTCACGGAGAAAAACACCCTCGACGTCCGGCTGGACCGCGAAGACCGGCTGGGATCAGCCGCCCCGGGGACGGCGGAGGTGACCACGATCGGCTCGCTGCAGTGGAACCACACGAGAAAGCGCTGGGGAGGACAGGCGGAGCTCCTCGAGAACCGGGCCGAGGACGCCGCCGGGCAGGAGCTGGCGCTGTCGCGCCTGGGAGCGGCGCGGGTGTGGACCCACCTGACCGACAGGCTCACAGGCCGGCTGGAGCACCAGCAGACGCTGAGCGGCGCCGACAACGACCGGAGCACGCTCGATCTCGAGTACCGCGTCCTGCCGGCGCTGACCCTGGGCGCCCGGGGCACGCACGGAACGCAGGGAGATTCGCTGCAGGGCGGCGCGGTGTTGGCGCTCGGCGGCGCCGAGGTCTACCTCACCGAGCGCCTGGCGGATGACCTGGCGGGGAGCCGGACCGCCACCGTCCTGGGGGCCCGCTCCCCGCTCGGGCCCTCGAGCCGCGTCTATACCGAGTACCAGTGGGAGGGCGCCGAGAGCGGCGACCGCACCGTATCCCTGCTCGGAGTGCAGCGCCAGTGGGACCTCGGCCCCGGCTTCAAGTTCGTGCTCTCCGGCGAGAGGGCGAACGTCGGTGCAGAAGCCCAGGACCTCACGCGCTCCTCAACGACCGCGAGTCTGTCGTACTCGAACAAAGGCGGCCTCACGGCGCTCACGCGCAACCAGGTCCGTCTCGAATCGGGGGCCGAGCGCCGGCGCCAGCTCCTCACCTCCAACCGGATCCAGTGGAGCTTCAGTCCCGACTTCTCGCTCTTCGCCAAGTACGGCTACAGCGGGACCGCCGACCGCGACACCGACCAGGTGGAGGCGCGGCTGGAGGAGCGCACGCTGGGTGTCGCCTACCGTCCGGTGAAGCACGATCGTTTCAACGCGCTGGGCCGCTACACGCGGCTCCTCGACCTGAACCCCTTGCGGCCGGGCGAATCGGCGGCCACGGGCCGCACGCTGGACGTCGTATCGCTGGAGCTCGTGACCGACTTCAGGCCGGGCCTCCAGTGGGTGGTGAAGGGAGCCGTCAACTGGCAGGAGCGGCTCGTGCCGGGGTTCCCGACGGTCGAGACGACCACCTACCTTTCAATCCAGAGGCTGAACCTCAGCGTGTGGAGGAAGCTCGAGGTCGGCGCAGAGTACCGCGTCCGCTGGCAGGACGAGTCGGAGGACCGCAGCCAGGGCTGGCTGACCGAGACGATGTGGAAGCTGCACAAATACTTCCGGGTCGGCGGCGGCTACAACTTCACGGATTTTTCGGACAACCTCTTCGCGCAAAACGACTATTCGGCGCGGGGCTGGTTCGTGCGCGTGCAGGGAAAGTACTGAGAGCAAGATGCATCCGGTGAGGATCCTGTCGAGGCGAAGCGGGACGGGGTGCGCCGCGGGGAGGCGGAGAGGTTGAGCGCCCGGTGGCTCAAGTCGATTCTGGTGCGGAGCGCGGAGCTCGTCCTGGCCGTGGGCTTCGTGCTGTTCTTCTTCCTGGCCTTCTGGTTCATTCTCGGCATGAGCTTTCCGACAGGACCCACCCTCGCCGACCTGATCGCGGAGGCCAATCTCACCCGTCTGCCCATGTGGACGGGGATCTCGCCGGCGGAGGGGCCGGAGGAGAGCGGAGAGCCGCTCATCGCTTCGCTCTCGTACGTGCGCCGAACGGTGAAGGACAAGCCCTCCAGCGCCATAGCCTGGAGGGAGGCGCGCCCCGGCACCGCGCTCGAGGACCGCCATGCGGTGCAGACCTTCGATCACTCGGGCGCGACCATCACGTTCAGCGAGGGGAGCGAGCTGAATCTGGCCGAAAACTCCCTGGTCGTGCTCAAGAGCCTGGAGGGGTTCGCCGGCGCTGGCGTCCGCAGGGCCTCGCTCATCGTCCTCGACGGCCAGCTGCGCGGCCAGATCGTGGTCCCGGGCGAGAAGGGCATGGCGGTCGAGATCGTGGCGGTGACCGATGCTGCGCGCATGGAGGTGCGTACCGCACCAGGCCAGCGCGCGGAGTTCAGCGTGGCGGTGAGCGAGAACGGCTCCTCGATCTTCTCGGTCTACTCCGGGACCGCCGAGGTGACCTCCGGCAGCTCCAGCCGGATCTTGCCGGAGAACCGCTCGGTGACGGTGTCCTCCGCAGGAGAACCGAACGCGCTGGAGGTCTTGCCCGCCGCCCCCGCGCTGCGGGCTCCGCCTGACGGGGCGGTGTTCTCTTTCCGCTCCGTCCCGCCCCGCGTCCGCTTCGCCTGGGCGGCGGAGCAGCAGCCGGCGGGAGTCTACCGCTTCGTTCTGGCGCGCGACCCCGGCTTCAGGCGCATAGTCCACGAGGCGCGTCTGAGTGAGCCGCAGTTCACACACGGCAACCTCGCGGCCGGCGACTACTACTGGCGGGTGAGCGTCCTGCGCGGGGCGGTAGAGGGGGCCATGAGCCGCACGGGCCACCTGAAGATGGCAGAGGACAGGGAGCCGCCCCAGCTCACGGTGCGCTTCCCCGCGGGCGTGGTGCGGAGCGATCGGGTCGTGCTCGCGGGCCAGGCCGAGCCGGGGAGCACCGTGTACGTCGGTGATGCGAAGGTTCCCACCGGGGCTTCGGGCGAGTTCCGGTGCGATGTGAAGCTCGAGCGCGGACTCAACGTCGTGGTCGTGGAGGCGGTCGATGCCGCTGGTAACGTCACGTATCGCTCCCAGCTCGTCAATGCCCAATTCTAGAGCAGAGAGGTCGAGATGAAGGCGCGCATGAACTTCCCGATCCGGCTGAAAATCCTGGTGTCGCTGCTCCTCATGGTAACCGCGGTGGTGAGCGTCATTACCTTCACCATGGCGAATCTCTTCCACGAGGACAAGACGACCTACATCCACGACCTGGCTTCGCTGGTCGCGCTGAGCACGGCGGAGGAGTGCCGCTCCTTGCTGGAGGGTTACGGCGAGCGGCTGCAGGCCTACGCCCGGCTCATCAGGGACAGCTCAATGCCAGAGGTCCGGAAGAAGGAGTTCCTGCAAGGTCTATTCGAGGATTTCCCCGCGCTCGTCGCCGTCACCCTGTACGAAGGCGAGCGTGAGGTAGCGTCGGCCTACGACTTCCAGGCGCTGCAGGCCGCGGGGCTGACGAAGGGGGACCTGGAGCGCCACCGCAGGGAGCACCCCCTGCCCATCGAAGCCATCCGCTCGGGCCAGGTCTTCGTGGAGAACGCCACCCTGTCGGAGAAGCTGCCGAGCATGGCACTGGCCCTGGCGCTGAAGGACAGTGCGGGCGCGGAACCGCTGGTGGTCTCCTCATTCGTCCGGCTGGAGCAGCTTCTTCGCCTGCCCGAGCGCTCCCGGGTCTTCGAGATCTCTATCGCCGATGCGCGGGGAACTCTCCTGGCCCACCCGGACCGGAAGCGGGTGCTACGCCGCGCCTCGGCCGGCCTCAGGCCGGAGTCGGGCGCCGTGCACGGCAAGCACAGCGCCAGCATGACGTTCGAATACGCGGAGAACGGCAGGGAGATGATTGGCGGATTCGCGGGCTTGGACCTCGGCAGGATCACGGTTGCGGCCCAGATCCCCAAGTCGGCCGCCTACCTCGCCTCGCGGAACCTGCTCAGGCGGCTCCTGCTCGTCGGCCTCGGGCTGCTCCTGCTCGCCGCCGTCGCGGCGCTGGTCTGGGCGCGGCGCATCACCGGGCCGGTGGAGCACCTCTCGAGCGCCACGCGCGAGATCGCCAGGGGGAAGTTCGACATCCAGGTGAAGGTGGAATCGAAGGACGAGATCGGAACACTGGCGGGGTCATTCAACCAGATGGCCTCCGAGCTCCTGGCTCGGGAGACCGCGCTGACGCAGGCCCAGGCGCAGCTCCTGCAGTCGGAGAAGCTGGCCGCCTTCGGCCAGCTCGGAGCCGGCATCGCGCACGAGGTGAAGAATCCCCTGGCCGGGATACTCGGCTGCGCGCAGCTGTCGCTCATGAAGGTCGACAAGGAGAGTCCCCTGTTCAAGAACCTGCAGCTCATCGAAAAGGAGACCAAGCGCTGCAAGGGCATCATCGAAAATCTGCTCAAGTTCTCGCGGCAGGAAAAAGCCGCCTTCGCCCCCATCGGGATCAATGAGGTGGTCGACGATACGATCGCCCTCGTGAATCATCAACTCGAGCTTCAGCAGATCAAGGTAAAAAGGGACCTGGCGCCGGACCTCCCCCGGATCCGCGGCAACGCAAACCAGCTGCAGCAGGTTTTGCTGAACCTGCTGATCAACGCCCAGGACGCCATGGAGGGAACACCGGGCTCGGTCACCGTGAGCACTCGGATGCTCGACACGGGATACATCGAGCTCCGAGTCAGCGACACCGGGCCTGGTATTCCGAAGGAGATCATGCACAAGCTGTTCGACCCGTTCTTCACCACCAAGCCCACAGGCCAGGGCACCGGACTCGGGCTCTCGGTGAGCTTCGGGATCGTCAAGGATCACGGCGGGGAGATCCGCCCGGAGAGCGAGCCGGGGCAGGGAGCGACGTTCTTCATCACCCTCCCGGCCCTGAAGGAGGAAAACCTCGAGGCCGGCAGCCCGGAGCTCACCGCGGTGCCGACCGCGGGCTGAGCGGCGGCGGGAGAACGGCGGACTCGGAGGGGAGCGCGTGCGCCGGCGGGCCATGGGCCGATGGCACTGAAAAGAGCGCAGGCCCCCCGCGGTGCGGAACCGCTCACGGGGAGCCTGCAGGTACGAGGCGTGTGCTTGGAGACGCGGGGAGTTAGTTCTTCCCCAGGTTCCAGGTGAGACCGCCCACGATGTTCGTGTGGGTTGAGTCCTGGTCGAAGGTGCTCTCGTTGATGAGAGCCACCTCCACCCGCAGAGCGACCTTCTTCTCCTCGCCGAAGAAAAAGC
>Ga0214473_10010834_pt1 | contig 10709 bp, 10 predicted proteins | sample RVTome_7_FD_203509 | JGI IMG/M metagenome (GOLD analysis project Ga0214473, IMG submission 203509) | Soil microbial communities from uranium-contaminated site in the Upper Colorado River Basin, Wyoming, United States - RVT98D197 | ecosystem: Environmental > Terrestrial > Soil > Contaminated >... | reverse complement strand
CCTTAACGTTACTTATCGGGCCAGCGCGGCGCCCTTCTCCTTCAGCACCTGCCACACTCTGGCCGGGGTCATCGGGATCTCCATGTGCCGCACCCCAAGATGCCACAAAGCGTCGACGACCGCGTTCACGAAAGCGGGCGGGGCTCCCACGGTGGCCGACTCCCCGACGCCCTTCGCCCCGATGGGATGGTGCGGCGACGGCGTTACCGTCTCTCCCGTCTCCCAATTCGGCGTTTCCATCGCCGTGGGTAGGAGGTATTCCATGAAGTTGCCGCCGCGGATGTTCCCGTTCTCGTCGTAGGCGATCTCCTCGAGAAACGCGGGAGCCATTCCCATGGTGAGGCCTCCATGGACTTGACCCTCCACGATCATCGGATTGATGCGGACTCCGCAGTCGTCGACGGCGACGAACCTCCGAACGTGGACCTCTCCCGTCCCCCGATCGATGTCCACGACGGCGATGTACGAGCCGAAGGGGAAGGTGAGGTTCGGCGGATCGTAGTAGTCCACGGCCTCGAGGCCGGCTTCCATCCCTTGCGGGTGGTTGGTGTAGGCGGCGAAAGCGATCTCCTGGATGGTCTTCGCCCGATCGGGAGAGCCCTTGACGAAGAACTTCCCCCGCTCCCACTCGAGATCCTCTTCCGCGGCCTCGAGGAGGTGAGCGGCGATCTTCCGCGCCTTGTCACGAACCTTGCGGGCGGCGATTGCGGCGGCCGCCCCCGCGACCGGAGTGCTGCGGGACGCGTAGGTGCCGAGACCATAAGGAGCGGTATCCGTGTCCCCCTCCTCGACCTGGATGTGCTCCGGCGGAATTCCGAGCTCCTCGGCAAGGATCTGGGCGTAGGTGGTCTCGTGGCCCTGGCCCTGGGATTTCGTACCGAAGCGGGCGATGGCCTTTCCCGTGGGGTGGACGCGGATCTCGCAGGAGTCGAACATCTTGATCCCGAGGATGTCGAACTGCTTCGAAGGTCCCGCGCCCACGATCTCGGTGAAGGACGAGATCCCGATCCCCATGAGCTCGCCCTTGTCGCGCTTCTTCTTCTGCTCCTTGCGCAAATCCTCGTAGCCGACCATGTCCATCGCGAGACGGAGTGCCTTGCCGTAGTTCCCGCTGTCGTATTCCCAGCCGAGAGCCGAGGTGTAGGGGAACCTCTCGGGCGCTATGAAGTTCTTCATCCGGAACTCGGCGGGATCCATGCCGATCTCGTGCGCCATGATGTCCGCCATGCGCTCGATGGTATGAACCGCCTCCGTCACCCGGAACGAGCAGCGGTAGGCGATGCCCCCCGGAGGCTTGTTGGTGTAGACCCCGTCCACCTCGATGTGGGCGCTCTTGAAATCGTAGGAGCCGGTCGCGACGTGGAAGAGCCCCGCGGGGTATTTCGAGGGGTTCGCGGCGGCGTCGGTGTAGCCATGATCGGCGACGGTCTTGATCCGGAGTGCTTGAAGCGTTCCGTCCTTCTTCGCGGCGAGCGCCGCGTCGATGTGGTAGTCGCGGGCGAACGAGTCGGCCTGGAGGTTCTCGGAACGGTCCTCGATCCACTTCACCGGTTTGCCGGTCAGCACCGAGGCCGCGATTGCGATGACGTAGCCGGGATAGACCGGCACCTTGCCGCCAAACCCGCCGCCGATGTCGGGTGAGATGACCCGGATCCTCTCCTCGGAGAGACCGAGGTGTCCGGCCACGAGGGCGATCACGGTGCGGATCGCATGAGGCGCCTGGGTCGTCATATACATCGTGAGCTTCCCTTCGACCGGTTCCCAGCTCGCGACGCAGCCGCAGGTCTCGATGGACGCGACGTGGATGCGCGGGATGTGAAGCTTCTGCTCGACGACGACCTCGGCATCCTTGAAGGCCTTGGCGGTCTTCGCCTTGTCTCCCGTCTCCCAGTGCCAGATATGGTTCGATTCCTTGTCGTCGCGGACTTTGGTAGCGCCCTTCTCGAGAGCCTTGAACGGATCCACGACCACGGGAAGAGGGTCGTACTCGACTTCGACCGCGGCGACGCCGTCGGCCGCGACATAGCGGCTCGTGGCCACCACCGCCGCGACCTCCTGGGCCTGGTACTTCACGGTGTCGATCGGAAGCACCATCTGTTTGTCGGACATCAAGGTGGGCATCCAGGCGAGGCCGTACTTCTCGAGGTCCTTCCCCGTGACCACGGCGGCGACGCCCGGGGTCGCGAGGGCTTTCGAAGGATCGATCTTGACGATCTTCGCGTGGGCGTAGGGGCTGCGCACGATGTCCAGGTACAGCATTCCCGGAAGCTTGATATCGTCGACGTAGTGCCCCTTGCCGCGGATGAATCGAGGGTCTTCCTTACGGCGAACGGAGTGTCCGAGCCCGCGACATTCAACCATTGGATTCTCCCTTCATCTTCGCCGCGGCGTACTGGACGGCCTTCACGATGTTGACGTACCCGGTGCAGCGGCAGAGGTTGCCCGAGATGCCCCAGCGGATCTCTTCCTCGGTTGGGCTCGGGTTGTCCTTCAGAAGCGCGACCGAGGTCAACATCATGCCTGGAGTGCAGTAGCCGCACTGCAGGCCGTGCTTCTCCATGAAGCCTTCCTGGATGGGGTGGAGGTTTCCGTTTTGAGCGAGACCCTCCACGGTCGCGATCTCGGCGCCGTCGGCCTGGACGGCGAACACCGTGCAGCTCTTCACCGGCCTCCCGTTCAGGATCACCGTGCAGGCGCCGCAGGAAGTCGTATCGCAGCCGATGTGCGTTCCCGTGAGGTTCAGGTCCTCGCGGATTAAGTGGACGAGGAGAAGGCGGGATTCCACCTCTCTCGTGTGGGACTCCCCGTTCAGCTTGAGCGAGATCTTGTGGGTGCTCACGCGGCACCTCCTGCATGGGCTTCCGCCCGCTTCAGGGCCTGGGTCAAGGCACGGTTCGTCAGCGTGCGGACCAGATGCCTCTTGTACTCCTCCGAGCCGCGGTGGTCGTCCACGGGCTCGGCGGCCTCCGCGGCCAGCCTCGCCGCCTCGGCGATGGCGCCCTCGTTGGGCTTTTTCCCCTCGAGCGATTCCGCTGCCGCCTTCGCATAGATGGGAGTGAGACCCACGTTCGTGAGTCCGATTCCAGCCGACGCGACTTTGCCGCTTCCGTCGAGGGCGAGCTGGACCGCGACCGCGGCGGTCGCGTAGTCGCCCACTTTTCTCTCGAGCTTGAAGTAGGCGCCGCCGCTTCGGGGTTGAGCCCTGGGGATCCGGATCTCGGTCAGAATCTCACCGGGTGCGAGCGCGGTCTCGAAAGCCCCGCGGAAGAACTCGGAGATTTTCAGGGTACGCTCGCCCTTGGGTCCGGTCGCCACCACCTGGGCTCCGTAGGCGAGCATGGTCGCGGGATGATCGTTCGCGGGATCGGCGTGGGCGATATTCCCTCCGATGGTCGCGAGGTTCCGCACCAGCGGATCGGCGATGACCCGCGCGGTGTCGGCGAGGAGCGGATAGCGCTTGCGCACGACGTCCGAGCGATCGACATCCGCCTCCCGGGTCATGGCTCCGATACGGAGCCAGTCCCCCTCTTCCTTGATATAGGCGAGCTCCGAAAGCTGGTTGATATCGATGAGCATCGGAGGGGTCGCCATGCGGAACCTCATCATCGGTATGAGGCTGTGCCCTCCGGCAAGGATCTTCGCCTCCGGATTCTTCCCGAGAAGCGAGACGGCTTCCGAGAGGGTCTTGGGCCGGACGTAGTCGAAGCTTCCAGGTATCACGAGACTCCTCCTTCCCCATCTGAAGGCGAGGGCTGCGAGCTAAGTGCGCCGACCTGCTGAAGGGACAAGTCGCGCTCCTGGGTGGAGTCATACACCAGCGGTACGGCCCCCGTCAATGAAAGTCAACCGAGAAGCGGGTTGCCGACCGCTCGCATGGAAACCGCCTCCCCTGCGCGGGATCGTCGGACTTTCTCTTCCTGGAGCCGTCGAATGGACCGGGTGATGAGAACCACCATGCCTATCGCGAGGAGGCCGAGCGCGCACTGAACAAACGCCAGCCAGCCTCCAAGCAGGAGCTTCGAGGGCCCTCGAACGAGACCGGACTTCAAGTTGCTTACGACGTTGAATCCCAGGTAGGAGGCCCACCACACCGGAAGGAATGCGGGAACGCGTGCGATGCTCCAGTAGTCCGGATCGGCTTCGGGGTCGCTCGCTCGATAGAGCTCGGTTACGACTTGATAGGGCTTGTAGAGATTGGCGAGGGGCACGAAGAACCAGCCGACCGCCCAGCCGGGAGTGAACTCCAGTCCCGACGAAACCAGGGCCTCAGTGTTGACGTTCGCCCGGTAGATCCAGGTGGAAAAGAGGATGACGCCGGCGATGTGAAGACCCAAGAAACCGAGGGCGCTCAACCCGTATAGGAGCCCGAGCAACATCGCACCCAGATCCTCGGGAGAGGGCGGGCCGCCGCCGGTGCGCTGCGCCAGGAGAATCTCCGTCGAGTTCATCGAAAGGAGCGACACCGCTTCCAGCGAGTAGACGATCGTCGTCCAGAGCGTGACGGGCCCCAGATCCCGGGGCAGTATCCGCGACACCCTGACGCCGCGCGACTCGGGAGGTTGATAGGGATTCTCGCTCATGAGCCCCTCGCTTCCCGCTCTCGACCTGGCGGGACGCAAATATACTCCTTTCACTCCGACGAGGGCATCGCAGGTGCGGCCGTATTCGCCCGACGGTAGCGCACAGACCCGGGCTCGATCCCCTCGCCCACGGGCTCGAAGCCGTTCCGCTCCAGCACCCGAATGGAAGGCAGATTGTCAGGCGTCGTCTCCGCCTCGATTGACGCGACCGTCGAATGGTCGCGTGCCCAACCTACGAGACCCGTCACCATTTCTGTTGCGAGCCCGAACCCTCGATAGCGCGGCAAAAGCGAGTATCCGATTTCGACCATGCCCGCTTCGCAGGGCGGCCCCTTGAACCCGACGCTTCCGCACAAAACCGGCTTCGATCTGGTGATCGAGATCGCGTACCACCCGAGCCAGCCGGCCCAGTCCGGGTGCGCCTGATACAGCTCCAGGAAAAAAGGCAGGGCATCGCGAAGGCTCTCAGGCGGCCACTCCGGAGGGACGTCGGCCTGGAGGAGATGCCCGAACCTCTGCCGATCCTCGAGCTCGGCCATGGCGATCTCAGGCGTGCCCGCGACCAGCCGCAGCCGTGGGGTGCCCGTTTCGATCATGGGTGGGCTATTCTGGCCCCGACATGCCACGAATGAAAGCAGTCCGAAGGATCTGGTTCTTCCTCATGATGCACGCCCTCGCCGCCTCCTCCCAGGGACGGGAAGTCTTCCCCTACTCCATCGATGTCAAGGACTTCGGAAACGGCCTCAAGCTCGTCGGGGTCCGTTTCGACAGCCCGGGCCTCGCCGCCTACTACAGCGTCGTGCGCGTGGGCTCGCGCCACGAGGTCGAGAAAGGGCGGACGGGCTTCGCCCATTTCTTCGAGCACATGATGTTCCGCGGGACCGAGTCGTACCCCGAGGACGAGTACAGTGAAGTCCTTCGAGCCATGGGCGCCGACTCCAACGCTTACACCAGCGTCGATCGCACCGTGTACCACATCCTCGCGAGCTCCCGCTCGCTCCCAAAAATCGTAGAGATCGAATCCGACAGGTTCCAGAACTTGAAGTATTCGAAACAACAGTTCGAGAAGGAGGCGGGGGCGGTTCTGGGCGAGTACAACAAGAGCGCCGCCAATCCGTTCATGGGACTCTACGAGAAGCTCCAGGACGCCGCCTACGACGTCCACCCGTACAAGCACATGACCATCGGATTCCTCGAGGACATCCAGGCGATGCCGACGATGTACGACTACAGCCTCGAGTTCTTCCGTCGCTTCTACCGCCCCGAGTACGTCACCCTCCTCGTGGTCGGCGATTACGACTGGGAGGAGTTGTCCGCTCTCGTCGAACGCCACTACCGAGACTGGAAGCGCGGAGGCAATGTCGTCGATATACCCCGGGAGCCCCCGCAGAGCGCGCCGCGTGACGCCTCGGTCCAGTGGCCGGCGCCCACTCTGCCCCTCCTCGCCATCGCCTATAAAGCACCAGCGTTCAGCACCGAGATCGTCGACATGCCCGGGCTCGACGTTCTCTCGCAAGTCCATTTCGGCGAGACCTCGCCCATCTATCAGAGCCTGGTCATCGAAAAGCAGTGGGTCGATTTCATCAGCGCGGGCGCGACGGATCAGGCGGACCCGCCGCTCTTCACCATTCTCACGAGGGTGCGCGAGCCGGAGAAGCTCGAAGATGTCCGGAAGGCCATCCTGGACGAGGCCGAGCGCATCGCCCGAGAGCTTCCCGACGAGAAGAAGCTCGAGGCCACCAAGAGCCACATGAAGTACGACTTTCTCCTTCGGACCGACACCGCGGACTCCGTGGCGAACACCATGGCCCATTACCTCTCTCTCACGAATGACCCCTCCACGGTGAACAAGGTCTACGCCCTATACGACCGCGTGAGCGCCGCCGACGTTCGCGCGCTTGCGCAAAAATACTTTCGTCCCGAGAATCGCACCTCGGTCACGCTCACCCAGGCCCCGGGAGTTGGAGGGCAGGAGTGAACACGATGATCCTCTCCGCGTTTCTCGCCCTCGGAGCCGATCGGGATCCCGTCGTCCTCCAGAGCCCGGGAAACCCTCTCGTCAGCTTTCGCTTCGTTCTGCACGTCGGATCGGCTCTCGATCCACCGGGGAAGGAAGGTCTCGCCGCCCTCACCGCGCTCATGTTGAGCCAGGGCGGAACCGAGGAGCTCTCTCTGACCGAAGTGATGGAGGCCCTCTATCCGATGGGGGCCGACTTCTCGTCGCAGCCGGAGAAGGAAGTCACGACCTTCGTCGGACGCGCGCATCGGGATCACCTCGAGCCGTACTACGCGGTTTTCCGCGACCGCCTTCAGAAACCGCGATTCGATCCCCAGGATTTCGAGCGCAACAAGAATGACCTCCTCAACTACCTCACCAAGTCCCTTCCGAGCGCAGACGACGAGGATCTGGGAAAGAAGTCGCTGGAGTGGGAGCTCTATTCCGGACATCCCTACGGTCACCCGGTGCAGGGCACGGTCACCGGAATCGAGTCGCTCACCCTCGACGACGTGAAGACCTTCTATCGGGACAACTACACGATCGAGAACCTCCAGATCGGAATCGCGGGAGATCTGCCGGAGGGATTCGCCGACCGCGTCGTCGAGGACTTCCGCAAGTCCTTGCCCTCGCGAAAAGCATCGGCGCCGACGCTCCCGACGCCTCCGACGGGGAAGGGACTCGAGGTGACGGTCGTCGAGAAACCGACGGCCGAGGCGACCGCCATCAGCCTGGGATTCCCTCTCGAGATCACCCGGAGCGACGAGGACTTCTATCCATTGCTCGTAGCCAACACTTACCTCGGCGACCACCGCACGTTCAACGGGGTCCTCATGAACGAGCTTCGTGCGAAGCGCGGCCTGAACTACGGCGACTACTCCTACATCGAGGCTTTCCACCAGGACGGCGGGAGCACGTTCGCCCTCCCGAACGTCCCGCGGCGGCAGCAATCCTTCAGCATTTGGATCCGCCCGGTCGCGCCCGAGAACGCCCATTTCGCGCTGAGAGGGGCGATCTTCTACCTGCGGCGGCTCGTCGACCACGGCATGACCGCGGAGGAGTTCGAGGCGATGCGCGAGTACCTGACGAGCTACTCCAAGCTCTGGGTGCAGAGCCTCGACCGAAGGCTCGGATACCAGCTCGACTCGAGTTTCTACGGAACGGACTTCTACATCGACGAGATCGAAAAGCGGCTCGCGGCCATGACCTTCGATGACGTGAACCGCGCGGTGAAGAAGCATCTCGACCGCTGGGATTTTCGAGTGGCGATGGTGGCCTCGAACGCGCAAGAGCTCGCGGCGGCGGTGAAAGAGAACCGCAAGAGCCCGGTGACCTACCAGACCTCGGGGGCGTCGGAAGAGGTTTTGGCCGACGATCGCGAGATCGAAATCCTCGCTTTGCCTATCGATTCGGTGAAGGTCGTCCCTGTGGCCGAGAGTTTCCGCAAATAGACCATTATCACGAGGGAAGTGGCGCGTCGAAATCGTCCGCGCTCACTTCGACCACCATTACCTGATTCTACAACTCGTCCCGTATAATTAATCTACAAAACCCGAGATTCTTTATCCGAAAGGAGACGTTGAGCATGAAGCTCGCGATCGTCACCCCCATCCTCTTGTCCGTCCTCGCCCTTCCCGCGGAAACCGAGTACTTCCGCTGGAGCGGTGAGGTCGATGGCATCGACGACATCCTTATTAAAGGAAGCCAGGTCCAGATCGAGCACGTCGCCGCCAAGCCCATCCAGAGCCAGGACCATCGGTTCAGCGCTCCCCTTCCGTTCGCGGAAGTCGAGCTGACTCTTCAGGTCATCTACGGGCGCGGCTTGGTGCGCCTCATGGAGCAGCCGAGCAAGAGGAACCAGTACACCGCCGTGGTGCGGGTCGACGACCAGGACCATTCGGGAGATGACCGCTACGAGTTCGAGCTCTCCTGGTCGCGGGGCGACCTCCGGGATACCGACGTCTACGAGTCGACGTTCCGCTGGCGTGGGCGGGTGGACATCGGCTGCGAAATCGAGATCCAGGGAAGACGGCACAAGGTGACCGATACGGGTGGGGCGGGCACGAAGGAGAAGGGGGCGACGTTCAGCGATGCCCTTCCCGACTCCGAAGTCCCCGTTTCCGTCGAGAAACGGGACGGACGCGGCCAGGTCGAGCTAATCCAGACTCCGGACTCGGGCAACGACTACACCGCCATCATTAAGATCGAGGACACGAAGGGCGGCTCGGACGACTACGACATCGAGCTTCGCTGGCCGCGTCAGTAACCCCCACCTCTGACCCTCGCGGGCGCGTGGCCGCGCTTGTAGACCATGAACGTGCGCTTGAACTCGATGACGGTGACCCCCTCCTGGTTGTAGCCCGTAGTCTTGACGCCGACGATGCCCACGTTCGGCCTCGACTTCGACTCGCGCTTCGAGAGCACCTCGCTCCGCGAGTAGATTGTATCTCCCTCGAAGACGGGATTCGGAAGCCGCACTTCGTCCCATCCGAGGTTCGCCATCACGTTCTGCGAAAGGTCGGTGACGGACTGCCCGGTGACGAGTGCGAGCGTGAAGGTCGAATCGACCACGGGCTTTCCGAACTCTGTCTGGGACGCGTAATGATGGTCGAAATGGATTGGGTTCGTATTCTGTGTCAGAAGTGTGAACCAACTATTGTCGACGGAGAGCACTGTCCGCCCCAGAGGATGTTCGTATACGTCCCCGACTTCGAAGTCTTCGTAGAGCCGACCCGTCCAACCTTCCTTCACCGCCATCAGACCACTCCCTCTTTTCTAAGGCGCTCGATATCGTTCGGAGCGTAGCCGAGCTCCGCGAGTAGCTTCGCCGTGTGCTCGCCCACGCCGGGAACGGCCTTCAGGACCGTGTCGAGGCCTTCGACGTTCGCCGGGGGAAGCAGCGTCGAGAGTTTCCCCACGGGAGAGTCGACCTCGCGCCAGCGATCCCGCGAGGAAAGCTGCGGATGGCGCACGAAATCGAGAACGGTGTTGACCTGCGCGTGGGCGATGTCCGCCTCGACCAGTCTCTCGAGCGCTTCCGCGGTGCTCATCCCGAGAAATGCCGCGTCGACGATCTCGAAGAGCTCATCGCGGTTTTCGACCCTCGCGGCATTCGTCCCGAAGCGGGAGTCCTCCGCGAGCTTCGGGTGCGCGAGAGCGACCTCGCAGAACCGCCGCCATTCGCGATCGTTCTGGACAGCGACGTAGACCAGCCCCCCATCGGCCGTCTTCACGTCGCCGTAGGGGGCGATGGCCGCGTGATGGGTCCCCGCGCGGCGGGGCTCGACCCCTCCGTATCCGGTGTAATAGGCGGGGTAGCCCATCCACTCACCGAGAGCCTCGAGGAGCGTGACTTCGACGGCACTCCCCTCACCCGTTTTCTGGCGCTTCAGGAGAGCTTCGAGGATTCCGGAATAGGCGTACATCCCGGCGGCGATGTCGGCGACGGAGATCCCGACGCGCGCCGGTGACGCCTCGGTGCCCGTAATGGATACCAGGCCGGATTCCGCCTGAATCAAGAGGTCATAGGCCTTCTTCTCGCGATAGGGACCGCTCGGCCCGTAGCCCGAGATCTCGCAGGTGATGAGGTGCGGATACCGGCCGCGGAGAGAACGAGCTCCGAGCCCGAGCCGTTCGAGCGCTCCGGGACCGAGGTTCGAGAGGAAGATATCGCCGCGGTCGATGAGCTTCTCGAGGATGCGCTTCCCCTCTCCGGATTTCAGGTCCAGCGTGAGGGACTCCTTCGAGCGGTTGAGCCAGACGAAGTGGCTCGACATGCCCCGTACCGTCTCGTCGTAGTGACGGGCGAAGTCGCCGGATCCCGGCCTCTCGATCTTGATCACCCGGGCGCCGAGATCGGCGAGCTGCCGAGTCGCGAAGGGACCCGCGACCGCTTGCTCCACGGAGACCACAGTGACGTCGTCGAGTAAACGCATTGCGCTAGTAAGACCGCGGCAGCCCCAGGACACGCTCGGCGATGAAGGTCAGGATCAAGTTCGTCGAGACTGGCGCTACCTGATAGAGCCGCGTCTCTCGGAGCTTTCTTTCGATGTCGTACTCGGCGGCGAAGCCGAAGCCGCCGAACGTCTGGAGGGCGGCGTTTCCCGCCTCCCAGGAGGCGTCTGCGGCCAGGA
>Ga0214473_10010833_pt1 | contig 10710 bp, 12 predicted proteins | sample RVTome_7_FD_203509 | JGI IMG/M metagenome (GOLD analysis project Ga0214473, IMG submission 203509) | Soil microbial communities from uranium-contaminated site in the Upper Colorado River Basin, Wyoming, United States - RVT98D197 | ecosystem: Environmental > Terrestrial > Soil > Contaminated >... | reverse complement strand
TTGCGCTCGCTGCCCCGCCAGTAGGCCCCTGCGACGGTCATCAGCTTGAACGCCTGCACCTGCCCCGTTCGCTCGACGTGCGGCCCCTGGCAGAGGTCGACGAACTCGCCGTGTTTGTAGAGGCTAACCTTATCGCCCTCGATGCCGTCGATAAGCTCCAGCTTGTACGGCTGGTCCGCGAACAGCTTCCGCGCCTCGTCCTTCGAGACCTCCTCGCGGACGAACGGCACGTCGGAGCCCACCCGCGCCCGCATCTTCTCCTCGATGACCGGCAGGTCCTCCGGCGTGAGGGCGCGCGGTAGCGTGAAGTCGTAGTAGAAGCCGGTGTCGATCGGAGGGCCGATGCCGATCTTGGCGTCCGGGAACATCTCCAGGACGGCCTCGGCCATAATGTGGGCCGCGGAGTGCCGCAGCCGCTCCAGCCGCTCTTCCAACGTCTCAGCCATCGTTGCCTCCTTGGCCCTCGGATCCGCCATAGGCTCGCAGCAGCCGCCACTGCACCACGAACAGCCCCACGGCGACCAGCGCCAGCAGCGCCATCGCCACCAGCAGCCCCCACTTCCCCTCGTCCACCGCCAGCCAGCCGAACAGCGCCGCCAGCGCCAGCATCGCCAGCGGCGCCGTCCACAGCCACAGCCGCATTAACCGCATCGCCGGCCCTTCGGCGGGTCTTCCTTCTGCCACCTTCCCTCTTCCTTCAAACGATACGCCCCCCGGCCCGTGGGACGGGGGGCGCTCCGTGGTTCCACCCACATGTTCCTTTCATGAATGGTAGCAACCACCCTCCAGCCCGTCAACGGCAAACCTGTGGCGCCACCGCTTCCAAAAGCACGGAGGCAGGCCGTACAATGAGCGTGGCCGAAGTGGGCGATTAGCTCAGCTGGTTAGAGCGCAGCGTTGACATCGCTGAGGTCAGTGGTTCGAGTCCACTATCGCCCACCATTTCTGTCGCCGGGCTAGCTCCCGTTGACAGGAGGATGGGGTGGAGAACTAAACCTGAAAAGCCAGATGGATCGAATGGAGCGATAGTCATGGTCAAGCGAGTGTCCAGCAAGAACCGGCGCAAGGGCCACGTGCGCCCGCGCAACATCACGCGGCGGGTCAACGAGGCCACGAAGGCGACCGCCGAAATGCAGGCTGTCCTGGGGCGATCGGGCGCCACACCGGCGGCCCCGAGCGAAGGAAGTGCGGAACCTGACCAGCCGCAAGCATGAGCGTCTGGTGTCGGCGACGCGGCAGTGGTAGCGCCCCGTTGGCCGCGGCTCGCCGCGCGAACTTGTTGCCGTGTGCGGCGGGCCCGTGATATACTTCGCAAACCTGAGCCCTGGCCGGAGAAACGCCGCGGGCCGCTAGCTCAATTGGTAGAGCAGCTGACTCTTAATCAGCAGGTTTCGGGTTCGAGTCCCGGGCGGCCCACCAACTACAGGTGACTAATTTGGCATACGTCGGGGAAGTGTCGGAACCGGTAGACGAGCGTGATTTAGGATCACGTGCCGAAAGGCGTGGGGGTTCGAATCCCCCCTTCCCCACCATCGGCACGCGCTTGGCCTTGAGGCCAAATCAGATGGGCGGCCCCGCAGCATGGGCGGCCGCCGAAGGAGGGTCGGTTGGCCGAATCGCTGCTGCGGGTTGACGACCTCAAGACCTACTTCTACACCGAGGAGGGTGTCGTCAAGGCCGTCGACGGCGTCACCTTCGATATCGAACCGGGCGAGATCCTCGGCCTCGTGGGCGAAAGCGGCTGCGGCAAAACCGTCTCCGCTCTCTCCATCCTCCGCCTGATACCGCACCCGCCCGGCAGGATCGTCGGCGGCTCCGTCCACTTCGAGGGTGATGACCTCGCCGCGATGGACGAAGAGGAGATCCGTCACATCCGCGGCAACAAGATCGCCATGATCTTCCAGGAGCCCATGACGTCCCTGAACCCTGTCCTCACCATCGGCCGCCAGCTCACCGAGACGCTGGAGCTGCACCTGAAGATGGACCGCTCCGCCGCCACCCAGCGCGCCGTCGAGCTGCTGGAGATGGTCGGTATCCCGGAGGCCCGCTCCCGCATAGGCGACTATCCCCACCAGTTCTCCGGCGGCATGCGCCAGCGCGTGATGATCGCCATGGCCCTCTCCTGCAACCCGAAGCTCCTCCTCGCCGATGAGCCGACAACCGCCCTCGATGTCACGATCCAGGCCCAAATACTGGAGCTGCTGACGCGCCTGACCCGAGAGCTCGGCACGGCGGTGATCATCATCACCCATAACCTTGGCGTCGTCGCCCGCTACGCCGACCGCGTGAACGTGATGTACGCGGGCAAGATCGTCGAGGCGGCCACGGCCCTGGAGCTCTACCACGAGCCTCGCCACCCCTACACGCTCGGCCTCCTGAAGTCGGTTCCGCGCCTGGACCAGGCACGCAAGGAGAAGCTGGACCCGATCGAGGGGATGCCGCCGGACCTGGTGCGCATCCCGCCGGGCTGCTCCTTCCGGCCGCGTTGCCGCTTCGCCGTCGACCGCTGCGCGGAGGAGGTGCCCCCACTGCTGCCGGTGGGCGCGACCCACCACAGCGCTTGCTGGGAGTGGGAGCGCGTGGCCCAGTCTACGAAGGCCCCGGCACCCGCCTAAAGGAGACAGCATGGTCGTAGAGCAGGCACCCAAGACGCCATCCGCCGACCCGGCCGGCGACACGATAGTCCGCGTCGACGACATCCGGATGTACTTCCCGGTGACCTCCGGCATCATCTTCCAGCGCAAGGTGGCCGACGTTAAGGCCGTCGACGGCGTCAGCTTCGAGATCAAGCGCGGCGAGACGCTGGGGCTGGTGGGCGAGAGCGGCTGCGGCAAGACCACCCTCGGCCGCGTTATCCTGATGCTCTACAAGCCCACCTCCGGTGAGGTCGTCTTCGAGGGGCAGGACCTGACCCGCATGAACCCGGGCGATATCCGCCGCATGCGCCGCCGCATGCAGATGATCTTCCAGGACCCGTACGCCTCCCTGAACCCCCGCATGACCATCGGCTCCATCATCGCCGAGCCGATAGTCATCCACGGGCTGGCGAAGTCGCGCAACGAGCGCCGGGAGCGGGTGCAGGAGCTGATGCGCATCGTCGGGCTGAACCCGTACTACGCCAACCGCTACCCGCACGAGTTCTCCGGCGGCCAGCGGCAGCGCATCGGCATCGCGCGGGCGCTGGCGGTGCAGCCGACGTTCATCGTCGCCGACGAGCCGGTGTCGGCGCTGGACGTGTCGATCCAGGCGCAGATCATCAACCTGCTGGAGGAGCTCCAGGACAGCTTCGGCCTGACGTACCTGTTCATCGCCCACGACCTCTCGGTCGTCCGGCACATCAGCGACCGGGTGGCGGTGATGTACCTGGGCCGGATGGCGGAGCTGACGGACCGCTGGGAGCTGTACGAGAACCCGCTTCACCCCTACACGAAGGCGCTGCTCTCCGCCGTGCCGATCCCCGACCCGGCGGTCGAGATGCAGCGCGAGCGCATCATCCTGACGGGCGACGTGCCCAGCCCGTTGCACCCGCCGGCGGGCTGCGTGTTCCACACCCGCTGTCCCATCGCCTCCTCGGACCACGGCTGCGACACCCGTGTGCCGGAGTGGCGCAACGTGGGCGCCGGCACCAAGGAGCACTGGGTGGCCTGCCACCGGGTTTAGCGCAGCGCGCTGACGCGCGCCTCGCAAACCAGCAAACCAGGGAACCAGCCGCCGCCGTCCCACCTGTCCCCACCAGAGAACCGGGGAACCAGCCGCCCCGCCGCCCTACCTGCCCCCAGAACCAGAGAACCAGGGAACCAACCGTAGGGGCGCTGCTCGCTGCGCCCATGGGGGGCGTCAGGGGCTGTCTGATTGATTTCGGTGATCCGTATCCGGCGTTTGATTGTTGCGCTGGAGGATCGCGGCGAGGAGGCGATTCGTATTGGCGGCGTCCTCCGCCGTTTGATTGTCCCTCAGCGAGCGGAGGGTCTTGTCGAGGAGGGCGGAGAGGAGGAGGGAGGCGGCGCGCTCGGCCTCTCGCTTCTGGGTGCGGCGACGTCTCGCGAGGCGTATGAGGGCTTCGCGGGTGGTGGGGTGGGCGGCGAGGGCCTGGACGAGGGCGTGGATGTAGGTTGAGTGGGCGCCGTGCTTGAGGGCGTTGAGGTTGCCGGCGGGCGCGCCGGCGCCGGGACGTTTGCCACCGCGAGGCACTTGCCCCACCCCCTTTTCTTGGCCACAGGAGCACAGATGGGTCACAGATTGCCCTACCCACCGCCCGATTCTTGGCCGCGGATTAGCGCGGATTGAACGCGGATGGTCTGCAGGATGATGGTAAGCGGACGGGGGGAGAGGTGGAAGGGGGAGGAGGCGCTGGGTCAGCACCACGCCTACCCACCGCGTTAGGTGGTGCCACACCCGCTCGCGGTTGCAGGCCCCCGCTCATCGAGTCCCGTGTCACCCGCAACCAGCATTTGCACTACTTCCGGAAGGGTTAACTCAAGAGCCCGGGCAACACAAGCGAGCGTGCTGATCCTGATGTCAACATTCTCTCGCCTCAGCTTGAACAGGGTGGCCAGGGGAATGTCCGCTTTACGCGAGGCCGCGTTGATGCTCCCATACTTCACGACGAGAGCGTCTACGACGTTTGCTGTGCGCATCACGAATCTCCCTTCAGTTCCCCATCTAGTGAAGCGGCTCGGCGACGCATGGCTGGCGTCAGCCAATCGGAAGGAATGTGGGTGGCCTTGCGTACTTTGTGGAAGGCGTGGTCCAGCGGAGCGCGGTTAGTCACAACCTTAGTCGTGCCTTCGGCGATCACATTACCTGACCAGAACCGGTCGGACTTCTTCCAATCGAGGCCAGCGAGCCGGCCGAAGTAGTCAGAGCGTAGATGTGGATCTGCTGCCGCATTGTTGAACACAATGTGCCCGATTCGCCCGATGATGTTGAGGCCGGTCGCCGTCATGTTAAGGAACTCCTCCCTGAATGCGGGGATTTTGTTCGCCTCAGGGCCCCCGTCCGGCAATTCGACGATGTCCATCCAAGGCTTCATTTGGCTTGAGAGGGTCGCGATCAGTTCCACCGCTCGCTTAGTTGCAGCGTCTCTTTGCTCAGGGGTTTGGAGCTGTTCAGCGGCGACGCGCGCGACGGCCTCTTCCGCGGCGGCGTAATCCCCCATAATGAGCTCCTTGAGGAACCCTCTTATTTGGTTGAGAAGGAACAGTTTCTGGCTTCTCTTCGCGAGGGTCTTGGAAGACATGTCGACTCGATCCCGAAGAAGGTCGGAGCTGGCGACAATCTGCGAGAGCACCTTGTTGAACGGTTCCCGCATGTTGTAGGCGGCCAACATGCTGGGTGGAATCTGCTTCGTGCGCGCCGCGTCCGCGAAATCTTGGTGGATTCGCTCAGTATTCTTCTCGAAGATGAGGTGAACAGCCACGCCATCGCTTGCCAGGTCGCTACGCTGGGCCAGCGCGCCCGTAACCCGCCCCTTTGACTCGGATAACCCGGTGAGCGCGACAAGCCTGTGCTGCCCGTCGGTCACAAGGAAGCGCGTGTCGCTGCGAAGGACCACCCACGCCGCAAGTAACGAGGACGGTGACCGCATAGTATACACGCTCAGGTCGCTGTCCACCGTCAACGTAACAGACGGGAGGATATACCCAGTATCGACGTTGTTGACCAGATAGCTCTCGATCGTCTTAACGTGATCAGGCATCAAGGGGCGGTTCACCCCAGACCTCAAATCCCCTCTGACCGCCGCCGAATCTCTCCGCACAAGATTGCCCAAGTCGGCCATGGTCATGGCGAGCGCCAGGTTCAGGCGGCCACCCTGCTGGAACAGAGTGGCTGAGAGGACGCGCCCAGCCGTGACGTTTGCCTCCTCCACGGCGGCGTCGAACGCTTCCTTGGGTGATTCGTACTCTCGAAGATATTCGTGTTTCGGCATTGTCTGTACGTTCATGTTATACTCCTCCTCGGCCCATTAAGTGACCGGCTACGCCGTTGTTGTAGGTATTGTCGTGGGCAATAAGGCGTAAGTCAAGCGGGCGCCGTGTTATTTACGTGCATTGCAGCGCGTACATCATGCGGCCCCTCAGGGTGAGGCCGCCCTTCGGCGAGCAGCGCCCCTACGCTATGGCTCTGATACGATAGCCGCAGCATGGACCAATCGCGGATACGCAACTTCTGCATCATCGCGCACATAGACCACGGCAAGTCCACCCTGGCGGACCGGATGCTGGAGCTGACGGCGACGATCCCCAAGCGCCAGATGGCGGAGCAGGTGCTGGACACGATGGACCTGGAGCGCGAGCGCGGCATCACGATCAAGGCCGCCGCCGTGAGGATGTCGTATACAGCTACAGACGGGGGCTCGTACGAGCTGAACCTGATCGACACGCCCGGCCACGTCGACTTCACGTACGAGGTGTCGCGGGCGCTGGCGGCGGCGGAGTGCGCCGTGCTGGTCGTGGACGCCTCGCAGGGGATCGAGGCGCAGACGCTGGCCAACGTCTACATGGCGATGGAGCAGAACGTCACGATCATCCCCGTCGTCAACAAGATCGACCTGCCGGCGGCGGAGCCGGAGCGCGTCGCGCAGGAGCTGGTGGAGACGATCGGCTTCGCGCGCGACGACGTGCTGTTCGTGTCGGCGAAGGAGGGCACCGGCGTGCCGGAGCTGCTGGAGGCGATCGTGCGGCGGGCGCCCCCGCCGGCGGGCGACCCGGCGGCCCCGCTGCGGGCGCTCATCTTCGATTCGAAGTACGACCCGTACAAGGGCGTGATCGCCTACGTGCGGCTCGTGGACGGCGAGATCGTCCCCCGCCGGCGGCTGCGGCTGTTCGCGACGGCGCGGTCGCTGGAGCCGCTGGAGGTGGGCTGCTTCCGGCCGTCGTTCTCGCCGACGGAGGGGCTGACGGCGGGCGAGGTGGGGTACGTGGCGACGGGGCTGAAGACGGTGCGCGACTGCCACGTCGGCGACACGCTCACCACGGACGAGGCGCCGGCGGCGTCGCCGCTGCCCGGCTACAAGCCCGCGAAGCCGATGGTATTCGCGGGGCTGTACCCGGCGAACACGGAGGACTTCGAGGTGCTGCGGGACGCCCTGGAGAAGCTCCAGCTCAACGACGCGTCGCTGAGCTACCAGCCGGAGTCATCGCTGGCGCTGGGGCCGGGGTTCCGCGCCGGGTTCCTGGGGCTGCTGCACATGGACATCGTGCAGGAGCGGCTGGAACGCGAGTACGAGGTGGACCTGCTGGCGACCTCGCCGAACGTGGCGTACCAGGTGCTGCGGACCAACGGCCAGGAGATCGAGGTCGATTCGCCGGCGGACCTGCCGGACCCGTCGGGGATCGAGGAGATCCGCGAGCCCTGGATGGACGTGTCGGTGATCACGCCGGAGCGCTACTACGGCGCGGTGATGGAGCTGGTGACGGGGCTGCGCGGCGAGTTCGTGAAGATGGACTACCTCGATCACGCGCCGAACGTCCGCCAGGGCGAGCGCCGGGTGCTGCTGGAGTACCGCATGCCGCTATCGGAGATGCTCGTGGACTTCTACGATCAGCTGAAGTCGAAGACGCAGGGTTACGCGAGCATGGACTACAGCTTCTCGGACTGGCTGCCGGAGCGGCTGGTGAAGCTGGACGTGCTGGTGAACAGCGTGCCTGTGGACGCGCTGAGCCTGCTGGTGCACAGCGAGAAGGCGCAGCAGCAGGGGCGGGCGCTGGTGGAGAAGTTGCGTTCGCTGATCCCGCGGCAGATGTTCGAGGTGCCGATTCAGGCGGCGATAGGCGGCCGCATCATCGCGCGGGAGTCGGTGCGGGCGCTGCGCAAGAACGTGCTGGCGAAGTGCTACGGCGGCGACGTGACGCGGAAGCGAAAGCTGCTGGAGAAGCAGAAGAAGGGCAAGAAGCGAATGAAGAGAGTGGGGAACGTGGACATCCCGCAGGAGGCGTTCATGTCGCTGCTGCGGATCGGGAAGTAGAGGGGAGATTACGTGCCAGGCCACGTGGATCCCAAGTGGGAGCGGTTCAAGGCGGTCGCTCGACCTCTACTGGACATCGCCAAGCGCGTCTGGGCGTATCGGAAGCTATCTGACGAAGAAGTACATGAGCGGGCTTCGCGACCGTTCGTCGGACGGAATTACGATCTTTATCCAGACCCGTTCCCTCGCGACGGCAGCATTCTTCTCCCGGCCGAGTACGACGATCTGTTGAAGGTCGCCGAAATCATAGAACGTCAAGCACCCGGCCGGACTTCGGCTGGTGCTCAAATGGTGGCATTGAGCTACGCCATCGAAGAGAGTGTCAAGAAAGACAAAGTTGAGGACGTCATTGCAGAATTCCATTGGGCCTTCTCCTATTTGATGGACCTCGACGAAGAGTGGGAGTTCATCTTTCCTGTAGAGGGTCTTGTATTGAGGGACATGAGCCGGCTGACCGTTGGTCCCGTTATCTTCAATGCGACTGTGACCGGTGATCGGTTCCTGCGCTGGCGGCAACGCGAACTGCGGAGATCTCTCAAGACGCTGAAGAGTGTTGTAAGAGCAGAACCGACTTTCCTTGATCAAGCGTCACAATGTGACACGTGGGCAATAGTTCGGGCAGAAGGCGACAGTATTCTCGCCGAAGACCGAGCTTACGGGATGGTTAGCAACGCCATAGATGTTCTGCGCCTATACCTAGCCCAGTCGGAAACAGGAACCCTTTATGGCAGCGCCAATTTCGGGTTGTATGGCGAAGCTGCCGGCCGTGAAGTGGAGACGGGTCGGAGGATAGCACGTAGGGCATCGCGGCCGACGCGAGCAAGGACATATGAAACGCTGAAGCGGAACCGGATGTACGGTGCGATTGCAACTTATAAGGCTGTGGTCACGCCCCAACGCTTGGACAGTATGAGGGACGAGGGTTTTGAGCTCTTGTGCTCAACCCTTACCGTAGTAGAGCGCACTCAACTTCAAGAGCGCGCCAGCCGTGCCGTGGCGTGGTTTTCTCAGGCGGTGACTAGCCACGATAGAACAGACCGGTTTCTCAAGACGGTCATTGCGCTCGACGCGTTGTTGGGTGGCGGACCGCAAGGCGAAGCGTCCACGACGGATATTGCGGAAAGAGGGGCACTTGTCTTAAGTGAGCCCCTGAAAGCGAGGCGAGCCAGGAAGAAGGATATAGTCCGCTATTTTCGCCTTCGTGGGAATTTGGCACATGGCGGGCGGGTGGAAGTCCCGTTTGAACAGCTTTTCTGGGCTGAATTTTGGGTTCGCGAGACCGTCAAGAAGTTTGTGGTCAACCATTTGAACAGGCTAACGTTCGAAAGATTTCTGGATTGGGTAGAGGACGCGAAGTTCAGCTAACGAAATCGAAGTCCTAGGACATCCACGAACGTTGCGCTACTCTCCGTAAGTCCAGCAGGTCGCCGCGCATCACGCTGCCCCCTTCGCTTTCTCGACGAGCTGCGGCAGCTCCGCGACGAGTTGGGAGCGGGGGACGGCCAGCCGGCAGCCGGCTGCTTTCGCCTGCCGCAGGATGTTGGGTTTCGTGTGCTGGCCGAAGGCGATGACGGGCACGGAGCCGACGGCGGCGAGGACTTCGCGCCAGGGGAGTCCCTCGGCCTGGAGGTCGAGGATGACGACGGCGCCGGGGTCCCCGCGGAGCGCCTCGCGGGCCTCCTCGGCGGTGGTGGCGAGAACGACGGCGTAGCCCAGCGCCCGCGCCGCCTCGGCGACGCGCGATTGGCGCATGAGGTCCGTGGCGACGAGGGCGATCCGGACGGAAGTCGAGAGGTTGCCCGCCATCTCTGGCTCCAGTATAGCGGGAGCAGGCGGCGAGCGGGGATCGCCCCCGGAAAAGCTGCGTATATCGCCGTTCTGCTTACCGCGTTATAATGGTTCCGAATGGCCGGTACAGAGCCCAAGATGGACCGCCAGCTGTTGGGGAGGGTGGCCGCGCTGACATCGGGTCAGCAGCGGTGGCTGCGCACTGTCCTGCAGACGATCTTCACGATGGAGGGGCCCGCCGGGCGGGCAGCCCAGGAGGAGGCGCAGGAACGGCCACGGCCGGCGCAGACGAAGGCGGCCAGGCCGGCGCCGGCGGAGGAGCCGCGGCGCCAGGGGCTGGACAAGCTCCTCAGCGGCGAGGGAGCTTCAGAGGAGGAGTACCCGGAGCTGGCCGACGAGCTGAAGGGGATCGGCGATATAGCCGACCTGCTGAGGGAGGGCGGCCGGGAGCGCCGGCGCTTCGGCGAGGAGCTGATGCGGCTGTTCGGCAGCCCCGAGGCGGAAGCAGAAGAGGGGGAAGAGGGCGAGGAGGACGGGGGCGAAGGCGCCCACTTCAACTAGCCTCCTCCACCGCGATTTGTCACACTGAGCCTGAGGGTCGCCGGCCTGGTGGAGCTCGTCCTTCGACAGGCCCTTCGACTGGGCTCAGGACAGGCTCAGGACGAGCGGGCGTGGGCGAGCACCCTGCGTCTGGCCCTTCGACAAGCTCAGGACGAGCGGTGGGGCAGGCCCAGGACAGAGCTGAAGCTTTGTCCCTACGAGTCTGCTGAAGGGATTCTGGCTTCGGCCCCTGCGGGCGGGCGACCCTTCGGCGGGCTCAGGGCGAGCAGTGGTTAGCGGGCGCTTACTGGCGGTGCTCGATGGCGCCGCCCTGGGCGGCGAGGACGTGCGCCCCGCTGTCGACGAAGATCGTGTTCCCGGTGACCATGCGGGAGAGGTCGCTCGCCAGGTAGACG
>Ga0214473_10010832_pt1 | contig 10713 bp, 6 predicted proteins | sample RVTome_7_FD_203509 | JGI IMG/M metagenome (GOLD analysis project Ga0214473, IMG submission 203509) | Soil microbial communities from uranium-contaminated site in the Upper Colorado River Basin, Wyoming, United States - RVT98D197 | ecosystem: Environmental > Terrestrial > Soil > Contaminated >... | reverse complement strand
CCACGAGTCCGAGCGGCCTGCGGGCTTCCGCCCCCGTGCCGGAGGCGAAGGCGATCGGCAGGGTCCCGAGCAATGCGGCGAACGTGGTCATCATGATGGGCCGGAATCGAACGGCGCTGGCCTCGAGAATGGCCGCCTTCGGCGACTTCCCTTCCTTCCGCTCCGCCTCGATCGCGAAGTCCAGCATCATGATCGCGTTCTTCTTGACGAGCCCGGCCAGCATGATGATCCCCACGAAGGCGTAGACGCTCAGGTCCAGCCCGGTAATGAGCAGGGTCAACAGCGCGCCGAAGCCCGCGAAGGGGAGCCCGGAAAGGATTGTCAGCGGATGGAGGAAGCTCTCGTAGAGGATCCCCAGCACGATATAGATCACCGCGACGGCGAGAATCAGCAGCAGCAGCAGCCCCTGCTGTGATTCCTGGAACGCCTGGGCCGTCCCGGCGAACCCCGCCGTCACGCCCGCCGGCAGGATCGGTCGGCTCGCCGCCTCGACAGCGGTGACCGCCTGCCCGATCGAGACTCCGGGTGCCAGGTCGAACGACAACGTCACCGATGGGAGCTGTCCGGAGTGGTTCACGGTCAGCGGACCGACGTCCTGGCTCACCTCGGCCAGGGCAGTAAGCGGCACCAGCGCACCGGAGGGTGAGCGGAGCCCAAGCAGGCTGAGGGCGCTCAGGTCCTTCTGGTACTCGGGCAGCAGCTCCAGCACCACCCAGTATTGATTGGTCGCCGTGTAGATGGTGGAGACCTGCCGTGCTCCGTACGCGTCGTAGAGGGCCTGTTGCGCGGCCTGCACGCTCAATCCGTACGCGGACGCACGTTCGCGGTCGATCCGCACCCGGACCTGGGGGTTCTTGATCTGCAGGTCGCTGGTCACGTCCCTCAGCTCCGGCAGCGAAGCGAGTACCGCCTCGAGACGGGTCGACGCCGCGTAGAGTTCGGGAATGTCCGGCCCCTGCAGAGTGTATTGATACAGGCTCTTGGATCCCCGTCCGCCGATCGAGATGGGCGGCGGGCTCTGGAAGAACACCCGCAGCCCGGGCACCGCCGCCATCCGCGCGGAGAGCGCCCGCGCGACCTGTTCCGCGCTCTGCTCCCGTTCGCGGCGGGGCTTCAGGTGCACGAAGAACCGGCCCTGGTTCACGCTCGAGGACCGGCCTCCTCCAACCGCGGACATGAAATTCATCACGGTGGGCTCCGCCTGGACGATCTCGGCAGCGGCCCGCTGGTGGCGCACCATCGCCTCGAAGCTGATGCCTTCCGCCGCCTCGGTCGTCCCCCGGATCTGGGCATTGTCCTCGCTCGGGATGAACCCCTTCGGGACGATCACCCCCAGCCAGATAGTGGCCGCCAGCACGGCGGCCGAACAGAACAGCGCCGCTCCCCGCCGGGCCATCACCCATTTCAGGGAGCGGAGATACCCGGCGAGCACGCCGGCGTAGACCCGCTCCGACGCCTGGTACAGGCGCCCGCGGCCGCCGTGGCCGCCCGGGCGCAGGAACCGGCTGGAAAGCATCGGCGTCAGGGTGAGCGATACGAAGCCCGAGACCAGGATCGCGACGCCGATCGTCACCGCGAACTCCCGGAACAGGCGCCCGATCAGTCCGCCCATGAAGATCAGCGGGATGAACACGGCCACGAGCGACAGGGTCATGGAGACGATCGTGAAGCCGATCTCTCTCGCCCCGTCGAGGGCCGCCTGCCGCGCCGGTTTCCCCATCTCGATGTGACGGACCACATTCTCGAGCATCACGATGGCGTCGTCCACAACGAACCCCACCGAGAGTACCAGCGCCATGAGCGACAGGTTGTTCAGGCTGTAGCCGAGGAGGTACATGACCGCGAAGGTGCCCACGAGCGACATCGGCAACGCCAGGCTCGGGATGATCGTGGCGGACAGATTGCGGAGGAAGAGAAAGATGGTCATCACCACGAGGCAGAGCGTCAGGTACAGCGTGAACTGCACCTCGTGGAACGATTCGCCGATCGTCACCGACCGGTCGTACAGCTTCTGCACCGTCACCGCGGCCGGCAGCTGTCGCTGGATCAGGGCCATGACCTCCCGGACCCGACCCGCCACTTCTACCGTGTTGGTGCCGGGCTGTCGCTGCACGGCCAGGACGATCGCCCGGGTGCCGTTGAACCACGCGGCCGTCTTGGTTTCCTCGACGCTGTCGATCACGCGGCCCAGATCGGCGAGCCGGACCGGGGCGCCGTCGCGGAAGGCCACAATGAGCGGCCGGAACGCCGCGGCGTTGGTGAGCTGCCCCTCGGCCTGGACAGAGTAGGCCCGGTCGGTGCCCCAGAGCACGCCGGAGGGCAGGTTCACATTGCCCTCATCGATCGCCCGGGTCACTTCGTCGATGCCGATCCGTCGCGCCGCCAGGGCCTGCGGGTCGAGCTGCACGCGCACGGCGTACTTCTGCGAGCCGAACACCAGCACCTGCGCCACCCCTTCGACCGTGGACAGGCGCTGAGCGATGAGGGTCTGGCCGTATTCGTCCAGCGTCGACAGCGGCAGGCTCGCTGAGCTGAGGGCGTAATACATGATGGGCGAGGCGGACGGATCGACCTTGGAGTAGGACGGAGGCACCATCTCCCGCGGCAGCCGCCGCTGGGCCTGGGCCAGGGCGGCCTGGACATCCGCCGCCGCGGCGTCGATGTCCCGGTCGAGCGAGAACTGCAGCGTGATGGACGTGCTGCCCTGGCCGCTGCTCGACGTGAGCGCGTCGAGCCCCGCGATCGTGGAGAACTGCTTCTCGAGCGGTGTCGCCACCGACGAGGCCATGGTCTCGGGGCTGGCCCCGGGAAGGCTCGCATTGACGGAGATCGTGGGGTAGTCCACGCTGGGCAGGTCGCTGACCGGAAGTTTCCGGTACGCGGCCAGGCCGAAGACGAGGACGCCCGCCATGACGAGCGTCGTCATGACCGGGCGTCGGATGAATGGTTCCGCGATGTTCACCGGACCGCCTCCTGGCCGGATGGCGCCATGATCTGCACCCGGGCGCCATCGGTGAGCCGCACCTGCCCGTCAGTCACCACCTGCTCCCCGGGCGACACTCCCTGCGCGAGCACCGCCAGCTCGTCGGTCATCCGGGCAACGGTGACCCGGCGTAATACGACCCGGTCGCTGTCCGCCAGGACGAAGACCGACGCGCCCTGCTGACCGGTGAGCACCGCCCTCACGGGGACCACGAGCGCGTTCTTCTCCACCGAGACGGTCAGCACCACCCGCACCAGTCCGCCCGGCCAGAGCACCCTGTCCCGGTTGGGGAAGCTCGCCTTGAGCAGGATCGTCCCGGTGAGGGAGTCAACGGCGTTGTCGATGAAAGTAAGGGTTCCCGCCTGGACGGAAATCGAGTCGCCCACCGGTACGGCCCGCACGGGCAGCCCGGCGCCGGCGCGACCGAGGGCCGGGAGCTCGGTGGCAGGGACAGCGAACCGCACCAGGATCGGTGATATCTGGTTGATGAATACCAGCGGCTCTCCGCTGCTGGCCCGGACCAGATTGCCGGCGCGGACCCTGAGCCCCCCCGCCCGACCGGAGATGGGAGCGCGTACGGTCGCGCGCTCGAGGTCCAGGCGCGCCCGCGCCACGGCCGCGGAGTCGGCCTGCAGGGTCGCCGCCAGCGCCAGGGCCGTGGCCCGGGCCTGATCGAGCTGCTGCGCGGTGACGAACTCGCGGGTCGCGAGATCCTCGAACCGCCGCAGGTCCTGTTCGGCGTTCGCCGCCTGCGCCACATCGCGCGCCAGGGCGGCCTGCGCCTGCGCCAGGGCCGCGGCATACGGCCTCGGGTCAATCAGGAAGAGCCGCTGGCCCTCGGTGACTTCGTCACCTTCACGGAACACGACCCGTTCGAGCAGTCCGTCAACCTGCGCCGCCACCGCCGCGGACTGGATCGGCTCGACCGTCCCGGTAGTCTTGAGCACCACGGGGACGTCCCGGCGCTCCACGGTGGCCAGCACCACGGCGGGCGGCGGCGGTGCCGCCGGCGCGTTTGTTCTGCACGCCTGCAACAGCGTCACAGGCCCGAGGACGAAGGCTGCGGCCAGTCGGCGATGCATCAGGGCGCGGAGTCGGGGTTGAGAGGGGCGAGGCGCAGCGGACTGCCGCCCTGAAGATCGAGGACACCGGCATCCCGCGCGAGTTGCACCACCGCGGCATGCCAGCCGAGTCGCGCCTGGATCCGCTGGGCCCGCGCGGCAGCCAGCGCGTTTTCGGCATTGAGGAGCTCGAGCAGTGTTCCCACCCCGCCCTGATAACGACCGCGGGCGGCGGCCGCCGATTCGGTCGCACTCGCCAGCAGCTCTTCCGCCGTCCCCACGCGGACGGTGGCGGTGCGCAAGGCGTGGTAGGCGCTGAACACCTGGAACACGACCTGCTGCTCCAGCCCCCGCGCGCGGGCGAGGGCGGCATCCGCCTCGGCCTCCGCCCGTTGCTGATTGTACTCCCAGGCAAAGCCGTTGAACAATGGAATCCTGAGCCCGAGGGAGAGGTTGTAGGCTCCCCGGCCTCTCTCCTGTCCCGACTGGAAGGAAACGCCGGCGGTCCCGCTGGTCACCAACGACGGCAGTCGCTGGGACCGCGCCACCCGAGCCTGGGCCCGCGCCTCGCCGTAGCTGGCCCAGGCGGCCGCGAGATCGGGACGCGACGCGAGTGCTGCGGCAACCAGAGTGTCCACCTGTTCGGCGAGCTCGGCGATGGGCCGGGCGACGGCCGCGGTGTCGATGTCGTAGTCGAGGGTCGCGGGGTATCCGGTGGAAGCCGCGAGCGCGCCCCGCGTCGTCAGCAAGTTCCCTTCCACCGTCTGCAGGTCGAGTCGCGCCTGGGCGACGGCGGTCCGCGCCTGCAATACGTCGGCGATCGTCGCCACGCCTACCCGACGGCGCTCTTCCGCCGCGGACAGATTGAGCTGGGCCTCGCGCAGGGTCAGCTCCTGGGCGGCCAGCAGTGCCTTCGAAGCGCTGTAGTCGAAGAACGCCGCGGCCGCGCGCGCCACCACGTTCTGCAGTGTGGCGTTGTGCGTCCAGTTTGCCGCGATGAGCGCGTCCCGGGCGGCGGACACCTCTCCCCTTCGTCCACCCACGTCGAACAGCAGCCAGGTGAGTGAGACGCTCGGCTCGTAGATCGTCTGCTGCACCGCCGACCGGCCCTGCGTCGCGGCCGTCCTCACCCGCGTGACCGACGCCTCGCCGCGCACCTCGGGAAACCAGGCCCCACGGGCCGCGCCGTACGCCGCCGCCATGGCCCGGGCGCCGGCCCAGCTCGCGCCCGCATCGGGGCTCCCGGTCAGGGCCAGCGCGACGATGTCCTCGAGCGTCAGGGCGGTACGCCGGGCCATGAGCTCGGCGGGCAGCCGGCGGTCAACCCGGCTCACCGCTTCGGGTGGTGTTGGATCGGCTGGTGGTGCCCACGATGTGTCCGGCCTCGCGGCCACCGGGCGAGTCCCTCTCGCTCCGGGAAGCGATGGGGCGCAGGCCATGACCAGAAGAACCGGCAGCGCTCCAACGGGGAGCTGCGGGTAGACGCGGGACCGCCAAGCCATGATCGGAGTATACGCGGAGCAGCGAAAGAACGCTGAACCGCTGGACCCTGCTCCATCTCGTGCCACCTGTAACGCTCCAATGCGACCGTCGAATGCACTTCTCGTTGGCACGCAATGACTTACCTTCGCAGGCCGCAGGCACCCCTCCTGCCCATCAGACCAGCGCCCCTGAGCCCTTCCACCATTGGAGAATCCTCATGCGCTGGACCATCACCGGAGCGCTCACAGCGTCCATCCTCTCGATGGGCACGCTCGCGGCCTGCGGCTCCGACCCCGTCGGACCCGGCGGATCCACAACGTTCACCACTGCACTCAACCTCTTCCAATTCGACAGCACCCTCGGCGCGGGAGTGACCCGGCTCGAGATCAGGCTCTTCCCGGTGAGCCTGGAGGCCCGGGAGATCGAAGTCGAACCCGACGATGCGGAGGAAAAAATCATCGGCCGGGCGGTCGCCCTCGACCCCGCCGCGGGGACGATCACGCTCGACCTGGGTGGCCTCACGGTACGCTATGGCACTGGGACGAGGTTTCGAACCCCGACCGACAGCCGCGTGGCTCGTGCCCCGTGGGAGGCGCAGGTCGCGAGCGCACTCGGGGCCGGCGGCCAGCCCCTGATCGAAGCGCGGAGGAACCGGCCGGCCGTGCCGCAAGATCCCGCGGACGCCTCGTTCACCGCCAATGATCTTCGGCTCGAGTCCGGCTCGGACGAGGGTGCCCTCGAGTTTTACGTCGACAACGACAACTTTGAAAGCGTCTCGACGCCGCCCCCGAACGCGATTCTCCGGATACTCAACCTGCCGCTCGCGATCACGGACAACACCGAGCTCAGGCTCCGTCATCCGGGAGGGACAGTTCCCACCGGTGAGGTGGAGTTCGAGGCCGGTGTTACGTCGGTGAACGTGGCGGGGAGCACCCTGACCCTGACCGGCGGGACCGTAGTGAATGTGGGAGGTGCGGCCTTCGATCCGCTGGGTGACCTTCTCTCGCTGCAGGCCACGGCCGATGCGGTCGGGGCCGGGCAAGCGGTGCGGGCGGAAGGCCGGGGAACGGTGACGTCGGCGGGTCCGCCGGTGTTGGTGCAGGCCGCGGCAATCAAGGTCGAAGTGGACAACTAGGTAACGGGACCTCCAGACGCCTCGACAGACCGGAGGAGCGGGACCACATCCCGCCCCTCCGGGCCTTCTCGAAGGCAGGAAGGACCGTGGAAGCGAGCCGGCCTCGGAGCGCTCGCACCGGAAAGCAATCTTGGCAAGCCAAAGTGACTGTCCGGCACGACCCCGCATTACATTTCCCGCCCCATGACCGTCGGTCCGACACCCGTTCCCAGGATGCGCGCGCGCCGCGGGCCCGCCGTCGTGCTGGTCGCCGGTCTCGGGCTCCTGCCGGGGTGTGGCGGGGAGCCCTCCCCCATCGAGATCTCGCGGCTCGAGGCAACGGGCGACACGGTCATCACGCCGTATGGCGAGATCACCGATGCCGCCTGGCTGGACGACGCCCGCTGGGCGGTCATCGCGCCGCAGGACCGCGCCGTGAGCCTGGCGGACCTCCGAGAGAAACGACTGGCTCGCTTCGGTGGTCGCCAGGCGGCTGAGCTGGAGCAGCCGTTTCACCTGTTCCGAGCGGGCGATTCGATCTACGTCGCCGACTGGTTCCGCCGCCGCCTGACGCGCTGGTCGATCGACGGCCGATACGAAGGCGCACTGCCGGCGTCGGATCCGCTCCGGGGCGCGCTCCCCCGCGCGCGCGATGCCGCGGGGCGCTGGTACTACGAAATCCGGCCGGCGCCCGGCCGGGATGGCCGGGGTAACCTGGACTCGGCGGTCGTTGTAAAGGCCACCGGTGAGCCGGCGGTCTTCGATACGATCGGCCGCCTCGCGCCTCTCGATCTGGCGGAGGTCCTCAGCAACGGCCAGCGGCGGCTCGAGCGGAGGCTTCTGTCGGGACAGGATCGTTGGGGGGTGTTCCCGGACGGCGCGCTCTGGGTAGCCCGCGCGAACGGCAACCGGGTAGACTGGCGGGACCCCGCGGGCCGCGTGACCAAGGGGGTCGCACTCCCGGATCGGGTGCTGCCGGTGACTCAAAGCGACCGCGACATCTTCCTCCTCCGGTTCGAAAGCGGGCTCCGCGGGAGCGTCTCCCAGATACCCTTCGCAGCGATCAAGCCGCCCTTCGAGGCCGCCCTGGGCAGCCCGGAGGAGCAGGTCTGCCTGGTGCGGAGCCGGGCCGTCGGCGATTCCCTGCGGGAGTATCATGTCGTGGACCGTCGCGGGAGGCTGGTTCGCCAGTGGAACCACTCCGGACTCGGCCGGATCCTGGCGATCGGCGGGGGGTACGCCCTCGTGGGTGAGCCGTTCGCGGATGGCGTCCGTCTTCTGCTTTTCCGTATCCCGGCCCCGGCCGGAAGCGGCCCCTCCTAATGCTGGGCGAGATTCTGGAGATTCCCTGATGATGATCCACCGGTTCACAGCGATGGCCCTGTCCGCACTGGCGCTCGCCTGTCGCGATGCCGAGTCGCCCCACGTCGTGCTGGATCAGCCCGAGACGGCCCTCAACCGTACCTTCGCGCAGATCAGCAACATCGTGGAACTGAGCGACGGGCGGGTCGCATTCGCCGAACTGGGTGACAAGACCTTCGTCGTCGCCGATTTCAAGACCGGCGCCGTGACTCCGATCGGCATCCACGCCGATACGATTACTCCGGCGGATTCCGCCACCGGCAAGCACAAGCTTCCGGGGTATGTCCTGCGATTCAGCGGCGACACCCTCGGGCTGATCGACTTCGCCGCCGAGCGTACGACCCTGTGGGACGCGCAGGGCCGATATCTCCTGACTCTCGGCGGCCGCGGGGTCGGTGGCCACAACCAGCCGACCAACTACGACGCCCGGGGCAATGCCTACAAGGAAGACGTGCGCTCGGTTCTCGGCGGACTCGAGCCTGGTGAGGAACTCGCGTTCGACAGCATGGCCGTGCTACGCATCCCCCGTGGCGACACCCTGGCCGATACCGTTGCCCGGCTCAAGCTCCCGCCCTGGGGGCGGGGCCAGTTCGGCGAGCAGGTGAAGATGGTATCAACGATTTTCGCCGGGCGGGACATCTTCGGCGTGCTTCCCGACGGCTCCCTGTGGATCGCGCGTGGCTCCGACAACGCGGTGGACTGGCTCTCTCCCGCGGGCCAGTGGGTGCGAGGACCATCCCGCAGCTACGAAAAGATCCCAGTGAGCCCGAGGGAGAAGGAGGTTTTCCTGGAGCGGCTCCGGGAACAGATGGCCAGAATGGGCGCTCCGGCGGGGATCGAGCTGTCCTATCCGTTCGCGGACGAGAAGGCGCCGTTCACCTCGGGTCAGACCAATCCCGCCGGCGAGGCGTGGCTGGAGCGGGCCCGTGCCTTTGGAGATTCGATTCCGGTTTGGGACGTGATCGGCCGGGACGGCAAGTTGATCCGGTCCGTGCAGCTCCCCAAGGGCTCCCAACTGGGTGGCTTTGGCGGGGATGGCCGAACCTACGTGATCCGGCGGGAAGAGGACGGCCGGCAGTCGCTGGGGCGATACGTGGTGAGGTGATGCGAGGCGGGGAAGGGAGACGGGCGAAGGGCGAAGGGAGAAGGGAGACGGGAGGGCAACGGCTTGCCCACTTCTTCCTTCCCCCGTCTCCGTCTCCCGTCTCCCGTCTCACTCCTCACTTCTAACCGCTCACCTCCACCACCACCTTCCCCAACTGCACTCCCTTCGCGAGGCGATGAAACGCGGAGCCGGCCTCCGCGAGCGGGAACACCGAGTCCACCTCCGGCCACAGCCGACCCGCGTGGGCGAGCCGGGTAACGGCCCGAAACTCCGCGTCGTTGCCCATGGTGGACCCCAGAATGGTCCACTGATACCAGAACAGCTTGCGAACATCGGTCGTCACCATCGGTCCACTCGTCCCGCCGCATGTAACCAGCCGGCCCATCCGCGCCAGACAACGCAGGGACTGTTCCCAGGTCTTCTCACCGATGCTGTCCACCACGACCTCGACCCCGCGGCGGCCGGTGAGCGACCGGACCTCGCGGGCCACATCGGTCACGGCGTGATTGAGGGTCACGTCGGCGCCGAGGGCGCGAGCCCGCTCGAGTTTCGCATCGGACGAACTGGTCACAATCGTACGGGCGCCGGTCTCCTTCGCGATCTTCAGCGCGGCTTGCGACACGCCGCCGCCGATACCCCAGATCAGCACCGTCTCGCCGGGCAGGAGCCTGGCCCGGGTGATCAGCATGCGCCAGGCCGTGAGCGTGGCCAGAGGAAATGCCGCCGCCTGAGCCCATCCCATGCCGGCAGGGACCGGAGCCAGGTTCCGGGCGGGGACCACCACGAACTCGGCAATCGTGCCGGGGCGATGCTCGCCCAGAACCGCGAACTCCGGGCAGAGGGCCTGCTCGCCGGCCTCACACCAATCGCACGTGCCGCACGAAACGCCCGGGTTGATGAAGACCCGGTCTCCGGGGGTCACGCCCCGCGCGTCCGGGCCGTGGGCCTCGACCACCCCGGCCCCATCGGCGCCCATGATGTGAGGAAAGCTGCGAGGAAGACCTGGCAGTCCACCGACCACGAACAGGTCGAGCCGGTTGAGAGAGGCCGTCCGCACCCGCACCAGCACTTCGTCCGTGCCGCGGGGCGCCGGGATCGGGACGTCCTGGACCTTCAGATGCTCCAGACCGCCGATCGCGGTCAGGGTCAGTGCTTTCAATAGGCGGGACTCGTGATCCGTTCCCCGGGAAGGAGCCGCACGCTGGTTTCGGCTCCGCCGCTGAGCGAGCGCCACTGGAATGTAAACTCGAGCAGGTTGCGGTCGCGTTCCTGGGGCCGGCTGGCAACCCACGCCACGCGGGAGCCGTCAGGCGCGAAGGCCACGTCTACCACGGTCAGATCACTGGTGACAATCGCTGCGGGAACCCCGCCCGGAGCAGGCTGGCGCAGGACCTGATCGGGTTCCCGCCGGTCCCGGCGAACGAGCACCCAGGCCAGATCCCCGCTGGCAAGGTAGGCCGGCCGTGTCTCCCGACGGTCACGGGTGTTGGTCGCCTGCGCGGGCCGGCCGCCGTCCAGCGGCACCACGTAGATATCCGACGGCGCATCCCGACCGGCAGGAAAGCCGGTGAACGCGACCGCTCGGCCGTCCGGCGACACCGCCGGT
>Ga0214473_10010831_pt1 | contig 10713 bp, 17 predicted proteins | sample RVTome_7_FD_203509 | JGI IMG/M metagenome (GOLD analysis project Ga0214473, IMG submission 203509) | Soil microbial communities from uranium-contaminated site in the Upper Colorado River Basin, Wyoming, United States - RVT98D197 | ecosystem: Environmental > Terrestrial > Soil > Contaminated >... | reverse complement strand
CTTCTATCCCCCGTGCCATCACATGATGCAATGTCCCCGGGGCATCGAGTCTCGCTTGTCTCGGCATATGCCCTCATGCTACTCCCTCCCTTTTCCAATGTCAAGTTGTATTTGAACCAACGTCCCCATATGTTCTTTCAGATTGTATGAAGAGGAATTGACCCTGCTTGAAGAGGAGGGTTTTGATACCAGAATTGCCGGAATCCGGCTGTTGGGTCGTGACATGGGGAAGACGTCCGACCCGGAGACACTCATGATGATCAAGAACATCTTAGATGCCGAAACCGAGGAGATGAGTCAATACAAATTGATTTCCGATATGATGAGGGAGGCTGGTATGTCCGACACCAGGTTTGATGAAATACTCCTTCAATTAGAAAAGCTAAAGCAAGGAATCGTTGAGGCAGGGGAAAAAAATTGAAAAGTAATTGTGTGGGATTAAAGATTGGTGCCGGAGGTCGGAATCCCTTCGACTTAATCAGGACAGGCTCCACGGCACGGAGTTTAAGCCCCGCGGGATTTCGAGTCAATACCCGCCCATCAGGCGATTTCCCATCATTTTCAAAGACTTATAAATCAATCACTTACAAGAACCAACTTGGAAAACCTTGCGCCGATTTGGGTTATTTTCGGTTTCCACGGTTACATTTTGGTTACACTTTCCCCATGATGATTCAATCAGTCATGAGCCTCATTTCTCGTAGAAAATTGCTTCTGCCGCTAATTCAAGGGCGACGAGTCGCTGCTCTGATTTTTCTTCAGGCCATCCAACAATGTTTGCATGTCTTGCCGGTGGCTCGCTGGGCACCACGCTTAAGCCTTTCATCATAACGAAGGATGCGCCTATGTCAGCTCGGCCCAGTACTGGCTTATATCTTTTCAGCCCTACTTCACGGTCGCCGATCTCCCAAACCTCCCTCTCTAAAATACCGCAAATTCGGTACACAGATGTCTCTCCATCCTTAGGATTGGGCATAAATGCGGCATACCTGACGCGGTTGTCAGACAGTCTATACCAATTTGTTTGCATTATAAATCTTGATAAGACCTCAGAAGGAGTTACTGGTTCAACCATTTCCGAGCCTAAGCGTATAGTCTCCTGAGATTTTCTAAGATCGTTGAGGGTACCGTATCACCGAAGTATTCTACCCCGTGAACTTTATTTATTCCAAACAACCCGGCATAGACTATTTCATTCCTCCCACTCAAGCTCAAAACGAATACCCTATCTTTCCCTTTTGACCATTCCAAGCCTATCTCGCCGCTTGGTTCAGGGACCACTTCTGGCATGCGCAAATTTATAGGCAAGTTGCTTATTAATCTTCGGGCTTCAAGATAAGCGTCTTCAGTAATCGGAGATGCCTCATTTCCATCCCAACCCTCTTCAGAACACTCCTCAAAAAGATCCTCCAATGACTGGAGAACATCTGTCTTTCCGCCAAGTGTAATAGACTTCTTCAGTTCCGCAACTATATCATCGAAATATTTATTGAGTTGTACATGATCGGCTCCGAACCCATTCTGAGGCAAGCGAGTTATGGTAGTACAATCGGTACAACGCATGGCCATAGTCATTGGAACATCTCCGTTAGCTTTTTAGTGATACTTGCAAAGAAAATCCTATTTTTAAAGATACGCAGATTCTCCAGCGCGTTCCAAATATCATCTTCCTTTATACCCTCTAGCCTAAGTCTGAATACATCAATGTCGAGGATTATTGGGACAACCTCTCCAACAACTGACTCAAGTGCATGTGTAATTACCGCGTTCGCCTCAAAAGATGGTTCATGTATAACGACACGCATTAGGAAACTACTAACTCCCTGAGGCAACTCTTCTGGAACTCTGGGTGGGCAAACAAGGTATTCGTCAAAGTCCTTAATTGGCATAGGTATTTTCAGATTATTTATGAATCTCAATGCCACTCGTGTCACCAAATCCGGACACGCTATCTCCCTATATGTCAACCATAACCTGTGGGCTTCGTTGCGCAAATCTTCCCATCTCGTATACGGGAATAGTTTATTAAAAGTGAATCCGTCCATCCTTGCCTGCGCAATTTCTTTTTCGTCAGATGAAAGATAGCGGAACCCATTAATTTTGGTTAGTTGTTTTGCTAACTCCTCTCCTGGTTTTAGCTCAATTTTTATTTCCGACATCCTTTGTTCTTGTTTCTTAGGATATCGGTCTTTAATCAATTCGTACATCGAGTCGATTTTCCCAACATCCGTCTGGGAAGGTAGCTTTACACGGATGTCGACAAGAGCTTCGGTGATCGGCGCATTTCTCAAAATTGGATATTGTTCCAAGATAACTCCTTGGAACGTCTTGACGTTCCTCGTGAAAAGGCCAAGGTTTATCGCTCCCTAAAACGCAGGCGATTGGCAGAATTCTCTAAAAACCGGGCCTCACAGCGATCCCATTCTCTCCGGGGTTTGCATCTCTTCGGGGTTCCCGGCATTTTCTATAAATATCTAAATTAATTGATGCTTTAATTTACAACGTTTTTCAACCTCTGTCAATTATCATCAACTGCATCCAGCGGGTGGAACCTCCTCCGCAGAGACCATAATTGGTCGGGAACACGTTTCCCGGGCAGCGGTCATCTCCATCGAGCCCATCGCCGGTAGGCATCGATCCATTCCGCCCCTTTCGGTTTTGGCTCCGGAAGTGGTAAGTCGATGACGGGGACCCGCTGCCTTTCGCGACCGCGCCGACAGACCGCCACGATCTCATCAGCTTTGTTCAAATCGACTCGCTCCACCGTTACCTCTACCCCCAGCATTGTCGTTGCGAAAGGAACCGCCAGGTTTTCTTCGAGCATTGTGAAGATGCCGGTGACCTCCTCGGACTCATTGTAGCAATCCACCGTGGCTTCCTCAATCAACTTTTCAAGATGGGCCGTGGTAGGTCGGGCAGCGCTTTTTCTGGAACCACCTTGTTTCCTTTTCTTCAAAGCCTTTGACATATTACCCCTACCCCGCCCCGATGAGTCGTCATTCCGGGTCTGCTGTCCGTGCCCATCCCGCCCGTAGATTCTCTCAGCCCTGCACAATCCTTGTGCCAAAACATTTTGGGAGGTGTTATATGGGACTCCTCCCAAAATTTGTTTTGGGTTCCCTGGCTGTTATTCGCTCCATGGTCCTGGGGCCTTCCAGAGTGCCCCAGCAATCCGCGTACCGTGAGGCTGTTCATCCTTTGTTCATTTCTTTCATCAAGGCAGCAACTTCGTTTCGGAGGGAAGGCAGGTTGGCTTCGAGAATTCCCCAAACGACATCATCGGCAACCGAAGAATAGCCATGAATGAGACGATTGCGGAAGGCAATGATTCGCCCACTATCACTTATTTTGGAGCGAAGACTTGGATCAAGGCGGAGGACTTGGGCAAGTGCCTCTCCAACGATCTCAAATTGACGTTCGACGGCGGAGCGGAGCATGGGGTCAGTAGAATAATCTGAAAAGGTTTTCCCGGCGGTGAATTGAATCAGTAATTCACAGGCCTCGTTAATGTCAAAAAGGTATTTCCGGATATCAAGCTGCTTCATAAAGAACTTCTTGAGTTTCTGCAACCGCTTGTCTAAAAAACGGATTGCGAATGGGTTCCAATTCGATGAGATCGACGGGCACCTCAAAGAGCTGCTGAAGATCTTCCATGAGACCGAAGTAGTTGTCAGCATGTTGGACGGGGGACATCGGCTTGAATTCGACAATCAGATCAAGATCGCTTGAAGAGCGATCAAAGGAGTCAGTCGCCGCTGATCCGAATAAGGCAAGACGACGAACTCCACGGTTTTTGCATAGATCCACCATATCTTTGAGCTTCTCTTGTACAACTCGGTTCATCTGAACTCCCGCCTTCAGAAATTCATTAGAATTGCAACATGGGCAATTAATACCCCAATTATAGAAGAGAGAGGGATTCAAAACAACAAGAAATATTTCATATCCATTGGGGTTGATTTTGTCAAATCAGAATTCGACACAAAAGGATGCTTGACATTGCTCTGGTTGTTTGGTAAAAAGTTACCAATCCGTAACGTTCCTTGATGGAGGAGTATGGAATGGCTGAGTCATCTGGCAAGACATCCCAGATTCATGTCCGCGTCCCCCCCGAATTCAAGAAGGCACTAAAGATATTCTGTGTCCGGGAGGGAACGACTGAACAGGCATGGCTCTCGGAGTTGATTGAAACCGAGTTGAAGAGCAAGGCTCCTGACCTGTGGTCTGAAAAGCTTCTCATCAAAAAGAAGAATGGGTAGCTTGTGAGGAGGAGGGATCCACTACGGCATGAAACGATCAGATCTCCGCGAACTCCATTACATCACCCCGATTCAGAATGTTCCTTCGATCATCGCCCATGGGATTCTTTGCCTTTATGAAGCCAAAAGGCTCAATCATACGTCAGTTGCCATGCAGGAAATTCAGGAGATAAGAGCGAAGAAAACAATACCAGGAGGTAAACCTCTCCACTCCTATGTTAACCTATATTTTTGTGCCAGAAATCCGATGATGTACAAGCGTGCTGCTCAGCATAAGTCTCTATGCGTACTCAGGATTAGTCCAGAGGTTTTGGATCTTCCGGGGGTGGTAATCGCTGACGGAAATGCTGCCAGTGCATACACCGGCTTCTGGCCTTCTAAGTTAGGGCTTGATAAGATCGATTTTGATCTTGTTTTTGCTGAGTGGTGGACAGATAGTAATCAAATCCAGCAATGGCACAAAGCCCGGGTCAAGTGTGCGGAGGTCCTGGTGCCCGCCAGGGTCGATCCTCGCTTTATCCAAGGGGCGTATGTTTCATGTCAGGAGAACCAAAAACTACTGGAAGATACAGGCTTCGGATTGCCAGTTACAGTTGATCCCAAGCTATTCTTCCAAATTTAAGGAGAATACCCATGGTCAAAGTGTTGATAGGAGATTTATTTGAGTCGAAGGCGCAAACCTGGGTAAACACGGTCAACTGCGTGGGGGTAATGGGCAAGGGCGTAGCCCTTGAGTTTAAAAACCGCTTCCCCGATATGTATGAAGATTACGTGGTCCGGTGCAAACGGGGCGAGGTCAAATTGGGACGTCCTTACCTCTTCAAAAGGCTTGTTTTCCCTTGGATCTTGAATTTCCCCACCAAGGATCATTGGAGATCGGTAGCTAACTTGAAAAGTATTATTGAAGGCCTTGAATACCTGCTCAGACATTACAAGGACTGGGGGATTCAATCAATGGCCGTTCCTCCTTTGGGATGTGGTCAAGGCCAGCTTGAGTGGCGCATTGTCGGACCAACACTTTACCGTCTCCTGGGTAGAATGGGCATCCCTATCGAATTATATGCGCCTTATGGTACCCCGCATGATGAGTTGCAGCCAGACTTCCTTGGGGAACGAGTGGATTCTGTGGGCATGGATCAAAAATCCCGCGGTCCCGAATGGATCAAACCAGCATGGGTGGCTTTGGTCGAAATCTTGAAACGAATTGAAGAACAGCCCTATCATTGGCCTATTGGACGAACACGATTTCAGAAAATTGCCTACTTCGCCTCCGAGCAAGGGTTGCCTCTGGGACTCGACTATCAGAAAGGGAGCTATGGCCCGTTCTCTCCAGCATTGAAGGCACTGGTGACACGCCTGATCAATAACGGTTTGATCCGTGAGCAGAGGTTCGGCAAGATGTTTGCGGTCAAGGTCGGTCAAACCTATCAGGATGCTTATAAATCGTACGCTACCTACCTAAAGGAATGGGAACATATCATTGGAAAGACCTCGGATCTATTTATGCGAATGGATACGAATCAAGCTGAAATAGCCGCAACCGTACTTTACGCAGCCCGATCAATTTGCGATAGCAGGACGCGAACCTTGTCTGAAAAGGATGTCCTTGCCTGCGTTATGCAGTGGAAACAGCGACGGAAACCCGCCCTCGATCAAGGAGAAGTCGGTTTGACCATACGTAATCTTGCCGCTCTGAATTGGCTGGATGTCGAGGCGAGTAGTGACTTGCCTTTACCAACGGAAGGCACAATGGATGCCTGACATAATTATGAAATCAAACAGGATTAAGAATTGGCCCGTAAAAGAGAGACCGAGAGAGCGTCTGATAGCAGAGGGAGCAGAACGGCTCACCGACGCTGAACTGCTGGCCATAATCCTCCGGGTCGGCCGAGGCACGTTCAAAAAGGGAATCCCTGGCCAGAATGCTACGGATTTCTCCAAAGAGTTGCTAACGGAGTTCAAGGGGCTGCGTGGATTGGATCGAGCTCACATAGAAGATCTTCTGAAGGTGCCGGATCTCAATATTGCGAAGGTGTCCCAGATCAAAGCAGCCTTTGAGCTTGGCAAGAGGGTGCAGAGCAAACGTCTAATCTCTTTATCTTTTGAGTCCTCTTCTGCCGTTGCAGCTCACTTTCGCCCTCGTTTTGTCAACGCCCGGCACGAGATGCTTATTGCCGTCTTTCTAAATGGGCAGAACCAATTAATCAAGGAGAAAGTTTTATCTGAAGGGACACCTACTCATATCACAGTCTATGTCCGTCGCATCCTTGAAGAAGCATTAAGGGCATCAGCGGCAGCGATCGTGTTAGTCCATAACCATCCTTCAGGCGACGTCGAGCCAACGTCAGAAGATGACCAAACAACATGGGACCTTTACTGCGCTGGACGATTGATCGGACTTCTATTGCTTGACCATCTCATTGTTGGAGAGAAAGGCCATTTTAGCTACGCCGACAGTGGACGGATTAAGGAATTGTGTACTGAACAGGAGATCATCTCATGACGGGCCAACAAAAGTATCCCAAGGCTGATGACCTTCAAATTCGGGGCAACCAGATCTTCAGCAAAGTTCGAAAAGATTGGTTTAAGCTTACTCCAGAAGAAAAGGTTCGTCAGGAATTTCTCAACGTGCTCATCAATGAATACGGTTACTCCTTGGACCAGATCGACGAAGAGATTTCGGTTACCGGGAGGGGGAGTGGAGATGCACGTGCCGATTTTCTAATCTGGCGCACTCCTGAAAGTAAATCTAAACAGGAACATGCTCTGGTTGTCGTCGAATGTAAGGCTGACAATATTGCCATTTCCTTGAGAGACTATCATCAGGGCGCAAACTATGCGCAGTATGAGCACGCCCGGTTCTTCGTTACGCATAACAACCGCGAGACCAAGTTCTGGAAGGTGGATGCCGCTCGTCGTATGCCCAACTATGATGAAATTGCAAACATCCCTCATGCAGAAGATACGGATGAACAGATAGAAAAACTGCTCAAACAGCTCAAGTTATTCAAAGAAGACGAATTCGCCAATCTGCTGCATCAATGCCACAACGTTATTCGCAACCGGGAGAAAAAGGATCCCGTAGCCGCATTTGACGAAATTGCCAAGATTCTTTTCGTCAAGGTCTTTGTCGAGCGGGAGTTAAAGCAGAAGCGACGCCGGAAGAACCTTTTCGGCGTTGAATTTCTGCAAGAAGAGATCGGAGACAATCCCCTTGAAGACCTCTTTCAAAAGACCAAGAAGCACTACGCAGAAGATCGGATCTTTGACAAAGACGAAACGCTGAATCTGAAGCCTGCCACAGGGCTTGAAATCGTCAGGTTGCTGGAGCGTTATAACCTTTCAGATACCAGTGAAGACGTGAAAGGGATTGCCTTTGAAAAGTTCTTGGGAAGAACCTTTCGTGGGGAAATCGGCCAATTCTTTACGCCCCGCTGCATCGTCGAATTCATGGTCCACATGGTTGACCCTAAGGAGGGGGACGTGATCTGCGACCCGGCAAGCGGCTCCGGTGGCTTCCTGATTCGTTTCTTTGAGATCGTCCGTGAGCAGATCTTGGTTGATGCAGACCGTCAATACCAGGAATACAAAAAGACAATCGAAGCAAAGAATGGCCTCTCGGACTCTAAGAAAGTGGAATTGCTCCGGGCCAAATATGATCAAATCCAGCAGGACTTGCAGAGGGGCGTTAAGAGATCCCGTATGTGGAGACTTGCCAATTGCTGCATTTATGGCTGCGATGCCAACGACCGCATGGCGCAAACCAGTAAGATGAACATGATTATGCACGGCGACGGTCATGGCGGTGTTCATCACCATGATGGTTTTCTAAACGTTAATGGTATTTTTGAAGGGCGCTTTGACATCCTCCTGACAAATCCGCCTTTCGGCGCAAACGTAGAACCCTCAGACGTAATCACTGAAGAACAGGTGGCCGTTCCAGAGGATGAAGAAGTTTACTTGAGGGAATTCGGAGAGCTCTATAGGCAGGCTCAGGCTCGTGTCCGGGCCGCCAAGGGCAAGCCAATTGCAAGCCTTTTTGAGCTGCCAAGGAAGGGCAGTGCAAATGGGAGGGGGAAATTGGGCAAGATTAAGACTGAAATCCTTTTCATTGAAAGATGTCTGGAGCTACTCAAGCCTGGTGGTCGTCTGGGCATTGTTTTGCCGGAAGGCATCTACAATAATCCATCTCTGGCTTACGTTCGTGAATTCTGCGAAAACCGCGCTTTGATCCGTGCCGTGGTGAGTTTGCCCCAGGAGACCTTCTTTTCTTCCGGCGCGAGCGTGAAGGCATCGTTGCTATTCCTGCAGAAGTTCACCGAGAAAGAGAAAGCCGAATTCGACAAAAAGCGGGTGACCGCTGAGGAAGAGACCCGGTCTAAGTACAAGGATGAGAAAGAAAAAGAAACGGCTCGCCTGGATGCAGAGATCGAAGCGGCCAAGGTTGTGCGAGACGCCAAGCGGAGAAAGGAACTCCAATACGAATTACGCCGATATAAGCGGGAAATGGAAGACCGCATCAAGATAGAAGCCCGCGCACTGCTGAAGGAACGTTTCCCATACGCGATTTTTCTTTACGAAGCGGAGAAGGTTGGTATCACATCCACCGGAGAGGCTGACCAGAACGAATTATATCCGAATCCGAACCAGCCTCCAGGCACAGAAGGCAAGACATGCCTGGAACTCTACCGCGCCTTTCTTCAAAATCCCAAGACATTCCTGGAAGGGAGAGCATAGCGGATGACAACGGCGCTTGCTTCACGCAAACCCTTCGCGGTTTGGTTTAAGGATCTGGAGCGGTGGAGCGTTTCTTCTTTCTATCGGATACAATGGAAGTGGCCACCAGGTGAAGATTGCCGTAAGCAGCGAGTATCCTGTTTATTATGTCAAACCTGAGATTGCTTTAGCCGGCTACGTGAAATTGCTGTTTCGCACCTCTCTTTATCGTCATCCGCGTCCGGTTCTCTGAAGGCATCCTTCCTGAATTTGCCCGTGAAATCATACAAACACCCTTGGGGCGTTCCTACTTTCAATCAAACGCTCGGACCCCGGTTGGTATGTGGAAGATTGGCGCGGAAGATATACGCAACTTCCCAATACCTGTTCCTCCGATCAACGTGCAGCGCGAGATCGTGGACATGGTTAATCGGCTGCGGCAGAGGATTGCCGAAGAACGGAAGACAGCGGAAGAACGGCAGGTCCAAGTGGCCCGTGAAGTGGAAGAGATGATTGTTGGCATCCGCCCAGTTAAGTAAACCTGCATCTGTAAAAGAAAACTGGTCTGATATGTCTTGTAGCGAATTCTTCAAAATAGAAACCCTCGATGAACCAGGACTTAAGAAACTTTACCATGAGGCAACTTGTTACGGTAATTTATCGGGAATTCTGGTGGTCCCGGACGGGACACACGATTTGGGTATAGATGATACTCCAGCTGAACTTCGATCCAGTGAGGGTGGCAACAAATACACCATATATTTCGTGAATAAGCTGAACAGAACTGAACGGATTATGGCGATTGGGCATGAACTCGGACACCTACTCCTGATAGGGAAGTATGGACTTATTAGCCCGCCAGAGGTTCAATTTCTTCTGGATAACGAGGCACAGGTAACCATCCGGACCATCCAGGATGTAACCCACCACTTAATATTGGTAGATCTGCTAAGGGAAGAATTCGGGATTCATAGCGATCTTCATTTAGACCTTATCCGTAATAATCTAGGGGATTACTTATCCGATACTGAATTGCTACAACAGGTTAAGGCACTTAGGGTATTTGAATACAAAAAACTGATTGGCAACATGGAGGAAATCATAAGTGTAAGTGACCAAGGGGAATCATTTCAGAAGACGTATGTATCGGCGGTGACTCGTTTTGGTGAGTATGATTTTGAACACATCTTCTCTCTTCCCGATCATTATAAAGAGAACATGATTTCTTTCCTAATGGACATTGGTTACATCGGAAAGGGAGGTAAAACTCAATAACGAGGATTACCCAGAGGATATAGTCAGGAACCCTATTCCCTGTGATCCCAATGACGATGACTTGTGGAAGGACAAATAGTAAGGCAGGTTTTGACAGGAGGCCGTAATGCTTGGCGAGAGAAGACTCATCCAATCGATTAAGCTACAGAATTTTCTGTCCTTTGGGCCGGATGCCGGAGAAATCGAATTGAAATCTCTGAATGTGATGATCGGTCCGAACGCTTCAGGGAAATCGAATCTCATCGAAGCTATCGGTTTCTTGCGGTCGTCCCCGATTGATTTGGGACTCCCTATACGTGAATAAATGGGGACGTTGGTTCAAATGCAACTTAGGTATACCTCGTTGGTTCAAGAGAATCACCCGAACTGGATGCTGCATACCGATTCACCAAGGAAGTCGTGACCCCCAAGAATCGCGCAACACTCGCCCCCGTATGCCGATATTGCTGCACTGCGAGTTGAC
>Ga0214473_10010830_pt1 | contig 10713 bp, 3 predicted proteins | sample RVTome_7_FD_203509 | JGI IMG/M metagenome (GOLD analysis project Ga0214473, IMG submission 203509) | Soil microbial communities from uranium-contaminated site in the Upper Colorado River Basin, Wyoming, United States - RVT98D197 | ecosystem: Environmental > Terrestrial > Soil > Contaminated >... | reverse complement strand
CGATGGGGACGAACGAGTTCCCGTCGCACGTGAAGTTCGTCCGGTACGTCCTGCAAGCCGGCGGGCGAACCCAGCGGATGCAGTTCCCGGGCGATCAGGCGGTGTCGCCCACGACCCTCCGGTGGGATGGCACGGACGCCTACGGGCGCCCGGTCAACGGGTCGGTCAAGGCGAAGGTCCACGTGCAATTCGTGTATTCCAATGCGTACGCGGTCGGGCCGGGTGGCGGGGGCGGAGGGTTCGGCAGCCCGCCGCCGGCCGGCGCGGTGGCGTTCACCAGCCGCTATCTCGCCGTGCTCCAGAAGGTCTGGGAAGGCACGCTGGGCTCGTGGGACCATCGCGCGGGATTGGGGCTCGGCGGCTGGTCGTTGAGCCCGCACCATGTCTACGATCCGACGAGCGGCACCTTGCTGCTGGGCTCGGGCGAGCGCCGGGCGGCGGCCACCCTGGGGAACGTCGCGAAGATCCTCCCGGCCACGCGCGGCGGGGACTTCACCAAGATCGGGCCCGGCCGAATCGCGGTGGCGCCGGATGGGCGCGTGTTCGTTCCCTACCTGCGCACCGCCTCCCCCAGCACGGCCCCGGGCATCATCCGGATCCTGGGCACCGACGGGACGTTCGTGGATTCGATCCCCAACGCGGGGCGGCCGCGGAGCCTGGCCCTGGCTCCTGATGGCAGTATCTACTATGCCGAGCAGGATTCGCACCGGGTCTGGCGGCGCATGCCCGACGGCACCCGAACCGTGTTCGCGGGCACCGGGGCCCTGGGATTCCAAGGGGACGGGGGGCCGGCGACGGCGGCCCGGCTGTGCAGCCCGGACGGGATCGCCCTGGGGCCGGACGGCAGTCTCTTCATCGCGGATCTCTGCAACCACCGCATCCGCCGGGTCGGCCTGGACGGGGTCATCACGACGTACGCCGGCACCGGGAGCGCGTTCACCTTCGTGGACGACGGGGCCCTGGCGACCGTGACGCCCACGCCGGCGCCGCGGGCCCTGGCCTTCCTGCCCGACGGGACGCTGATCTTCAGCGCCAACAACCTCGTCCGCCGGGTCCGGGCGGACGGGCGGGTGTACACCGTGGCGGGCTGCCGCCCGAACCGGAACTGCGCGGCGGAGCCGACGCCGGCGACGCGGCTGCTCTTTGGGATCCCGACGTTCTTCTCGCTGGACGTGGAACCCGACGGCAGTGTGCTGATTTCCGAACCGAGCCGGGTCTATCGCGTCACCCTGGACGGCTCGTTGGAAGTGGTGGCGGGTATCCGGCGCCTCCGTTGCGCCGCGGGGTTCGGGTGCGACCCGCTGGCGGCCCAGGAGCAGCAGCTGGCGCCCCAGACGGTGCTCGAAGGGGTGGTGGGCGTGGCCGTGGCTCCGGACGGGACGATCTACCTCGCCGAGAGCTTTAGTGCCGCAGCGACCCATGTCCGGACGGTGCGTCCCGCGCTGCCCGGGCTCTCGGCCACCAACATGCTGGTCGCGGCGGCGGACGGCCGAGAGGTGTACGAGTTCAACGCCGGGGGCCGGCATCTGCGCACCCTGGACGGCTTCACGGGCAGGCCGCTGGTGGTGTTCGACTACGACGGCGCGGGCCTGGTGACGGCCGTGCGCGACAGCCTGGGCAACACCACCACCATCGAGCGAAACGGGCAGGGCCAAGCCACGGCCATCGTGGCGCCCTTTGGCCAGCGGACCGAATTGACGCTCGATGGGAATGGCTATCTCGCCCAGGTGGAGGATCCGGCCGGCAACCGGGTGCAAGTGACCCACACGGCCACGGGGCTCCTGCGAGAGCTGCGCGATCCGCGCGACCGGGTCTACCGGTTCGGCTACGACCTGGCCGGCCGGCTGCTGGCTGATACGGCCCCGGACGGCGGGGTCAAGACGCTGGACCGGGTGGTGGGCGATTCGGGCTATGCCATCACGCTCACCTCGGCCCTGGGCCGGACCACGACCTACGCCACGGGCATGGATGGCAAGCAGGGCGAGGTCCGCACGGTGACCGATCCGGCGGGCCTGGAGACCCGCACGTGGCGGACGTCGAGCGGGGAGGATAGCACCCGGACGCCGGACGGGACGCTCACCGTGGTGCGGCGGAGCGGCGATCCGCGCTGGGGAACGGCAGTGTCGTTCCCCGGCCGGCTGCTGGTGCGGTTGCCGTCGGGTGACTCGTCGGTCATCACCAACCGGCGCTCGACGGTGCGGTCGGACTCGGCCAATCCGTTCACGGTGGTCACGGAGACCGACTCGACCACGATCAACGGCCAGCTCTGGCGCACTCAGTACGACGCCGCCACCCAGCGGGTGACCAGCACCAGCCCGGCGGGCCGGCAGAGCTTCACCACGCTCGATTCGCTGGGCCGAGTGCGGGTGGTGCGGACGCCGGGGCTGGACTCGGTGGTGTACGGCTACGACGCCCGCGGCCGGTTGCAGCAGGTCCAGACCGGTGGCCGGGTGGCGAGCTACACCTATGACGGGGCCGGCCGGCTGGCGACGACCACCGACCCCCTCGGTCGGACGGACAGTCTGTTCTACGACGAGGCCGACCGGCTGACCCGGCAGGTGCTGCCGGGCGGGCGGGAGATCGGGTTCGCCTACGATTCGAGCGGCAATCTCACCAGCGTGACCCCGCCCGCCCAGCCGGCGCATCTGTTCCGGTACACGGCGCTGGATCTGGACAGCGTGTACGCCCCGCCGAGTGTGGGAGCGGGGACCTGGAGCACGCAGTACCGATATGACCTGGACCGGCAGCTCACCCGGATTCTCCGGCCGGGTGGGGACTCGATCGTGCTGGGCTATGAGGCGCTCACGGGCCGGCCGAGCACGGTGACGTTCGATCGGGGGACGTTGGGGTTCAGCTACAGCGGATCCACGGGGCAGCTGACCGGCCTCACGGGTCCCGGGAGCACGAGCCTCGGCTTCACGTATGACGGATTCCTGCCCAAGACGGTGACCTGGGGCGGGCCGATCGCCGGAAGTGTCGGTGTCAGCTACGATAGTGACTTCCGGGTGACCAGCCAGACGGTGAACGGCGGGAACGCTGTCAGCTTCGGGTACGACGCCGACGGGCTGCTGACCGCGGCCGGGGCACTGGGCATCAAGCGGGCCCCGACCACGGGGTTCGTGGAGCGGGATTCGCTGAGCGGCATTGTGGGCCAGTGGAGCTACGATCCCAAGGGGGCGCTGGCGAGCTACACGGCGTCCGTGAGCAGCGGGGATACGGTCTTCCGGACCAGCTACGTGCGGGATTCGCTGTCCCGGATCACCGAGCTGACCGAGATCGTGCAGGGCGACACTACGGTCGCCGAGTTCACCTACGACGACGCCGGCCGATTGGAAACCGTGACCCGGAACGGGACACTCACGGCGAGCTACGAGTACGACGGCAACGGGAACCGGCTGGAGCTGACCACGCAGGGCGGAACGGTCACGGGCACGTACGATGACCAGGACCGGATGACCAGCTACGGCTCGGCCACGTACAGCTACGGGCGGAATGGGGAGGTTGAGGAAAAGGTCGAGGGGACCGACACCACCCGCTACACCTATGACGCGCTGGGGAACCTGACCCAGGTCGAGCTGCCGGACGGGACCGAGATCGAGTACGTGAATGACCCGCAGAACCGGCGGATCGGGAAGCGGGTCGACGGCCAGTTCGTCCAGCGCTTCTTGTGGCACGGGCATATCGTTCCCATCGCCGAATTGGACAGCGCGGGCGCGGTCTTGAGCCGCTTTGTCTACGCCACGCGTGTCAACGTGCCCGACTATCTCGTGAGGGGCGGGCGAATCTATCGACTCGTTCTTGATCACCTCGGCAGCGTGCGGCTGGTGGTGAACACCGGCAACGACAGCGTGGTGCAGCGGCTGAACTACGATGAGTTTGGCGTCGTCACCCAAAACACCAACCCGGGATTCCAGCCTTTTGGATTCGCCGGCGGCATCTACGATTCGCAGACCGGGCTGCTGCGCTTCGGGGCTCGCGATTACGATGCCAACACAGGGAGGTGGACTGCCAAAGATCCCCTCGGATTCGGGGGCCAGTATGCTAACTTCTACGAGTACGTTGACAACGACCCAATCAACTTTACCGATCCCACTGGTCTGCAACGCCTCGTCTTCAACGGTAGTGAACTCATTCTGTATGACAGATACGAGGACATCGAAGTTGAGATAGGACGATGGCCGGCCGTTTCTGGCGCTCCAGGTTCAGGACCGAGTGACCAGAATCGCAGGAATTTCGGTCCCGTACCCGAGGGCCAGTACACCATCGATCCACGGAAGATCGACCGGTACCGTTGGTATGATCCTCAGGACTATGACTGGTGGGGTCCAGCCGGGCGCCGGGCGTGGGGAAACTGGCGTGTGCCGCTTCAAGGAGGTCCAAACGTCCCCGGCCGCACTGGTGGCTATTTCATTCACGGCGGCAAGTTGCCCGGATCGGCAGGTTGCATCGACCTGACGAAGTACGAGGATGCATTCTTCGCGATCTTCAGGCACTACAGAGACCCGCTGCCACTGACGGTGGACTATCCGGACTTCCCGCTCAGCGATGCGGAGAGAAGGAGACTCCGGAGATTCTGAACAATCGGCCTCAACCTTGGAGCCGGGACTCATGACTAAGCGATTCCCGTTGGCGCTATCAGCCTTGCACCTCGCTGCCACACTAGCGGGTTGTTCAGCTGGCGACGATGTCGGGTCGTTGGTCCGTACGGCGCGTACCGGGCAGTCGATTACCACGCGCCAAGACGCGTGCGATCAGCTTGGCCAGCTGGGTGACACGAGCGCCGTGCCCGCGCTAATGGAGATGTTGAGCGATGAGGTGCTCGAGTGGTGCGCGGCTCGAAGCTTGGGACTGTTGCGCGACCCTAGCGCGGCTCCATCTCTTCTCGCTCACGTCCGCCTGCAAGATGGTGGGATGAATCGGATGGCCGTATGGGCCCTCGGTGAACTCGGCGACTCGACCAGCATTGCCAAGCTGGACACCTTGTGGCTGGAACTCCAAGCCGCGCACCAACTGGACTCGGCAACATTGGACAGCGCCATCACGAAGATCCGTGGAAGGGTGCTCCTTAGCACAAGCGTTCCGTGACTCGGAACGTCGCCTACATGTCGTCGGCGCTGTTGATGAGTCCGCCTCGGGCGACTCGTCGGTCATTACCAACCGGCGCTCGACCGTGCGGTCGGACTCGGCCAATCCGTTCACGGTAGTCACGGAGACTGTGGAGGTGGTGGCGGGCGTGCGGCGCCTCCGCTGCGTCACCGGCTTCGGCTGTGATCCGCTGGTGGCCCAGGAGCAGGAGTTGGCGCCCCAGACGGTTCTGGAGGGCGTGGCGGGCGTGGGGGTGGGGCCGGACGGGACGATCTATCTCGCCGAGAACTTCAACACGCCCTCCCACATCCGGACGGTGCGTCCGGCGCTGCCGGGGCTGTCGGCCAGCAACATGCTGGTGGCGTCGGGCGACGGCCGGGAGGTCTACGAGTTCAATGCCGGCGGCCGGCACCTGCGCACTCTGGATGGCTTCATCGGCAAGCCGCTGGTGGTATTCGACTACGACACCGCCGGCCGGGTGATCGCGCTGCGGGACAGCCTGGGCAACACGACGACCATCGAGCGAAGCGGGACGGGCGCGCCCACGGCCATCGTGGCCCCGTTCGGCCAGCGGACCGAGCTGACCCTCGATGGGAATGGGTATCTCTCCCTGGTGGAAGACCCGGCGGGGAACCGGGTGCAGGTCACCCACGACTCGACTGGGCTGCTGCGGGAGCTCCGGGACCCGCGGAACCGGGCGTTCCGGTTCGGCTACGATGTGGCGGGCCGGCTGCTGGCGGATACGGCGCCGGATGGCGGGGTCAAGACCCTGGAACGGGAAGTGGGCGACTCGGGCTACGCCGTGACGCTGACCTCGCCCCTGGGGCGGACCACGACCTATGCCACTGGCATGGACGGGAAGCAGGGGGAGATCCGGACGGTGACCGATCCGGCGGGCCTGGAGACCCGCACGTGGCGGACGTCGAGCGGGGAGGACAGTACCCGGACCCCGGAGGGGACGCTCACCGTGGTGCGACGCGCCGCCGATCCGCGCTGGGGGACGGCGGTGGGGTTCCCCGGCCGGCTGCTGGTGCGGCTGCCGTCGGGCGACTCGTCGGTCATCACCAACCGGCGCTCGACGGTGCGGTCGGACTCGGCCAACCCGTTCACGGTGGTCACGGAGACCGACTCGACCACGATCAACGGCCAGCTCTGGCGCACCCAGTACGCCGCCGCCACCCAGCGGGTGACCAGCACCAGCCCCGTGGGCCGGCAGAGCTTTACCACGCTGGATTCGCTGGGCCGGGTGCGGGTAGTACGGACCCCGGGCCTGGATTCGGTGGTCTACAGCTACGACAGCCGGGGCCGGCTCTCCCAGGTCCAGACCGGCGGGCGCGTGGCCAGCTACACCTACGATTCCCTCGGCCGCCTGGCCACCACCACGGACCCGCTGGGTCGGACCGACAGCCTGTTCTACGACACGGCCGACCGCTTGACCCGGCAGGTGCTGCCGGGCGGCCGGGAGATCGCCTTCGCCTACGATTCCAGCGGCAACCTGACCAGCGTGACCCCGCCGAGCCAGCCGGCGCACGGGTTCAAGTACACGTCGCTCGATCTGGACAGCCTGTACGACCCACCGAGCCTGGGGGCGGGGACCTGGGCCACCCAGTATCGGTACGACCTGGACCGGCAGCTCACCCGGATTCTCCGGGCGGGCGGGGATTCGATCACACTGAACTACCAGAATGCGACCGGCCGCCCGAGTGAGGTGGTGTTTGACCGGGGCACGCTGGCGTTCACCTACGGCGATTCGACCGGGCAGCTCTTGGGCCTGTCAGGTCCCGGTAGCACCTCGCTCACGTTCACGTATGACGGCTTCCTGCCCAAGACGGTGACCTGGGGCGGGCCGATCACGGGGAGCGTGGGGGTCGGCTACGACAGCGACTTCCGGGTGACCAGCCAGACGGTGAACGGCGCCAACAGCATCAGCTTCGGCTATGACGGCGACGGACTGCTGACCACGGGCGGATCATTGGGCATCAAGCGCGCCACCACCACGGGCTTCATCGAGCGGGATTCGCTGAGCGGGATCGTCGGCATGTGGAGCTACGACGCCAAGGGGGCGCTCGCGAGCTACACGGCGACCGGGAGCAGCGGGGATACGCTGTTCCGGACCAGCTACGTGCGGGATTCTCTCTCACGGATCACCGAGCTGACCGAGATCGTCGAGGGGGATACGACGGTCGCCGAGTTCACCTACGATGACGCGGGCCGGCTGGAGACGGTGACCCGGAATGGGCAGCTCACGGCCAGCTACGAGTACGACGGCAACGGGAACCGGCTGGAGCTGACCACCCAGGGCGGGACGGTCACCGGGACCTATGACGACCAGGACCGGCTGACCAGCTACGGCAGCGCCGCCTACACCTACGGGCGGAATGGGGAGCTTCAGGAGAAGGTCGTCGGGACCGACACGACGCGATACACCTACGACGCGTTGGGGAACCTGACTGCGGTCGAGCTGCCGGACCGGACGGTCATCGAGTACGTGATTGACCCGCAAAACCGGCGGATCGGGAAGAAGGTAGACGGCGACCTCGTGCAGGGCTTCCTGTGGCAGGGGCAGTTGGCGCCGGTGGCGGAGCTGGACAGCGCGGGTGAGGTGGTAAGTCGGTTTGTGTACGCAACGCGGGTGAACGTTCCGGACTACGTCGTGAAGGGTGGGCAGACCTACCGGCTGGTGCTGGATCATCTGGGCAGCGTTCGCCTCGTCGTCAACACCAGTAACGACAGCGTGGTGCAGCGGCTGGACTACGATGAGTTTGGCGTGATCACGCTGAACACGAATCCGGGGCTCCAGCCATTCGGGTACGCGGGTGGACTGTACGACGAGCAGACGGGGTTGGTGCGGTTCGGGGCAAGGGACTACGACGCCCAGGTGGGCAGGTGGACGGCGAAGGATCCGCTTGGGCTTGGCAGCGGCGACCTCAGCTTCTACAGGTATGTTCGTGGCGATCCACTCAACTATGTGGATGCTTCGGGCCGAATTATCTGGTTGCCAATCCTGGGCGCAGCCTTGGCGTTTGAGGTGGCTGACCTAGTGTGGCAGTTGTATCGCAACGGCGGCGATCTATGCGGCGTCAGCCTCACGGAACTGATCGCCGCGACGGGCGTCGGGGCTCTGATCGGGGCGCTGCCCCAACTGATTGCGGCGATCGCCCCCGCCGTTCCTCAGGCGCCGCAGATCGCCCAACGACTGAGTAGTGTGGACCCGAACAAGCTGCATCATATATTCGACAAGGCCGGGCACGCCCTTCAGCCGCTCGTGGAGCGGTTCGGTTCACAGCAGAGCGCATTCCGTGCGGTCGAGGCTGCACTTCAAAAGGCGGTGATGGCCCAAGGCATCATTGGTCGGTTCCAGGGGCTCGCCGTAGACGTGGGTGGTATCATCGTGCGCGTAAACGGCACCGTGATCGACGGCGTTGCGCGGATCGGCACCTTCTACAGGTGAAGACCATGCCAGATTCAATCAGTTCCCTGGAAAGAGGCGTTCTGGGAAAGCTGCTGGAAGGTGACCTCCCTGAGCTGAGCATTCTCCGGGCCCAGCTCAGTTCCTCACGAGTTCGCCGGCGAGAGTGGACCGGAGTTGGATTCTGGACTGACTTCGACGTCGACAAAGCGGCGCCTCGATTGGCTAGTGATGAGCGATTCCACATCGCCGGTGTCTACGCGAAGCATCCTCAACTGCGGGCCGGTATCGGCTTCGACCTGACCATCGAGGGAGGTAGACTCGATTCACTTGAGGGATACACCTTCGAGGAGCCGTGGCCTGAGGACCTCAGTAGGTTGGAACTCGAGCAGGAACCGTCCGGCGAGCTACGGCTCGCCCAGTTAGCGAAGCTCCTGCAGCGTCAGGACAGCACCAACGAGTCGGCACCTGGGGGATAGCCGACAGGTCACCATCCCCTGCCCACACCGAGGGATGCTACCGCCGGCCGTCATCCGCGACCAGCTCTGGCAAACGGCGTACGATGCGGCCACCCTGCGGGTGACCAGCACCAGCCCGGTGGGCCGGCAGAGCTTCACCACGCTCGATTCCCTGGGCCGGGTGCGGGTGGTGCGGACCCCGGGGCTGGACTCGGTCGTGTACAGCTACGACACGCGCGGCCGGCTCTCGCAGGTGCAGACCGGCGGCCGGGTGGCGAGCTACACCTATGACGCGGCCGGCCGGCTGGCGCCGGCACGGGGGCGTTCGGGTTCTCGGGTGACGGCGGCCCGGCCACGGCGGCCCGGCTCAGCAGTCCGGACGGGATCGCCCTGGGTCCGGACGGCAGCCTGTTCATCGCCGATCTCTCGAACAACCGGATCCGCCGGGTGGACGTCACCGGGATCATCACGACCTACGCCGGGACCGGGGATGGCTTCAACTTCGTGGACGACGGGGCCCTGGCGACCGCCACGCCGACCCTCGCGCCCCGGGCCGTGGCGTTCCTGCCGGACGGCACGTTGCTGTTCGGCGCCAACAATCTGCTCCGCCAGGTCCGGGCGGACGGCACGGTGCGCACCATCGTCGGGTGCCGCCCAAACCGCACGTGCGCGGCGGAGCCGACGCCAGCCTTGCAGCTGCTCATCGCCGTTCCCGCGTTCTTATCCTTGGCCGTCGAACCCGACGGCAGCGTGCTCCTGGCCGAGCAAAGCCGGGTCTGGCGCGCCACCTTGGACGGGTCGTTGGAGGTGGTGGCCGGGACCCGGTTCCCGCGCTGCGTGACGGGGTTCGGCTGCGAGCCCGCCGTGCCGCAGGATCTGGAGGTGGCGCCGCAGACGGTGTTGGAGGGCGTGATCGGAGGCGTGGCCGTGGCGCCCGACGGGACCATCTACCTCGCCGAGAACTTCAACACGCCGTCGTTTGTCCGGACGGTGCGTCCCGCGCTCCCGGGCCTCTCGGCCAGCACCATGCTGGTGGCCGCGGCCGACGGCCGGGAGGTCTACGAGTTCAACGCCGGTGGCCGGCACTTGCGCACTCTGGATGGCTTCACCGGCCAGCCGCTGGTGGTGTTCGACTACGACACCACCGGGCTCCTGGTGGGCATCCGCGACAGCCTGGGCAACACCACCACGATCGAGCGGACCGGCCAGGGCCTGCCCACGGCCATCGTGGCCCCGTTCGGCCAACGGACCGAGCTGACGCTGGACGGCAACGGCTATCTGGCGCAGGTGGAGGACCCGGCCGGGAACCGGGTGCAGGTCACCCATGACTCGACCGGGCTGCTGCGCGAGCTGCGCGATCCGCGGGATCGGGTGTTCCGGTTCGGCTACGACCTGGCCGGCCGGCTGCTGGCCGATACCGCGCCGGATGGCGGGGTCAAGACCCTGGAGCGGGAGGTGGGCGACTCGGGCTACGCCGTCACGCTCACCTCGGCCCTGGGCCGGACCACGACCTATGCCGTGGGGATGGACGGTAAGCAGGGCGAGATCCGCACGGTGACCGATCCGGCGGGCCTGGAGACCCGCACGTGGCGGACGTCGAGCGGGGAAGACAGCACCCGGACGCCGGACGGGACGCTCACCGTGGTGCGGCGGAGCGGGGATCCGCGCTGGGGGACGGCGGTGTCGTTCCCCAGCCGGTTGCTGGTGCGCCTGCCGTCGGGCGACTCGTCGGTCATCACCAATAAACGCTCGACCATCCGG
>Ga0214473_10010829_pt1 | contig 10714 bp, 10 predicted proteins | sample RVTome_7_FD_203509 | JGI IMG/M metagenome (GOLD analysis project Ga0214473, IMG submission 203509) | Soil microbial communities from uranium-contaminated site in the Upper Colorado River Basin, Wyoming, United States - RVT98D197 | ecosystem: Environmental > Terrestrial > Soil > Contaminated >... | reverse complement strand
ACCGGGTAAGGGGCACTCTGAGCCGGCCGTATTCAGGTGCGATCGAGGAAAACCTAGCGTGAGTTTTGGGGTTTACATCAGTGGTCGAGACAGATTCTCAGGAAGACCAGGGTGACCGGTCAGCCTGAGGGTGAGCTGGATCTGATCCGCCGGGCGGGGTCGGAGGCGTCAGCCTTCGGCGAGCTGTACGAACGTCACGTCCGGCAGATCTACAACTACATATACTACCGCACAGGGAATCATCACGACGCGGAAGACCTGACGGCGCGCGTTTTCCAGAGGGCTTTGCGGCACGTCGGCAGCTTTGAAGACAAGGGCGTTCCGTTTTCGGCTTGGCTCTACCGAATCGCCCACAACCTGGTGGCCAATTGGCACAGGGACAGAAGTCGCCGGCCCGTCGTTCCGCTTGATGAACATCTGGCCACGACCGGATCGAGCGCCCACCCTGAGTGGGAGGCGATGGCGGCCGAGGAGAGGCAAATGCTCTTGACGGCGGTCCGCCGGCTCCCGCCGGACCGTCAGCAATTGCTCATCCTGAAGTTCGTCGAGAGACTTTCGAACTCCGAAATCGGAGAGATCATGGGCAGGACGGAGGGCGCAATCAAGAGCCTATACCACCGGACCCTGAACTCGCTTCGTGAGGAATTCACACGTCTGGATGCCGGAAGCGACGACGGCAGCGGTGGAGAGCGGGCCGCGGGTGCGGATGAGTGAACAGGCGATCCGGGACCGATGCTGCCATTCGTGCCCGAAGGCTGAGGTGAATGAGAAAGGATGGGGGCTGACAGTATGAGCGCGGCGATGGACCGACGTCAACTGGAGGCATGGCTCCGAAATGCGATGACGCCCGTGGAGCCCAGCACCCGTTTCATTCGCAGGCTCCGGGCCGGGATGGTCTCGTACCAAGGGTCGGGTCTCGCTCTGGAATGGAAGATCATCGCTGCAATTGTGACACTGATTCTTGTGACGGCCGCCTCGTTGGGCCTTGCATTGCGGATTATCCTTGTGATCCTTGGGTTACTCGGCATCTCACATCGAAGACGTAAGGGAGGACCAACCTCCATCTCTGCGTGAAGCACCCGGGCGATCGTTTCACCCCTGGAATAACACTGGCGGCCCCTCAAGAGAGCCGCCGGTTGTTTTCTTTCGGTTTTACGGGGCCAGCGATCTAGTAGAAACCCCAGGCCGCGCCGGCACCGTCTTCCATCATGCTCGGATCCCACATCTCCATTCCGACTTCGATCGTTGTAGGCAATCCTGCCGCAAACTCGGCCTTTGATCGGGTCATCTCGAGCAGGGCCGGGCCATACGGGCAGAATGGGGTAGTCATGATCATTCGCACGTGTGCTTCTGTATCCGTGATGGACAGATCCCGAACGAGCCCAAGCTCGATCACACTCAGTCCGAGCTCCGGATCGACGACCTCGCGCAACCCGGCTCGGACCAGTTCAGCCTTATCCGGGTGAGTGGAGTCACCTTCCCAGACGAGTTTGGGTACTTCCGCGGATTCGGTCATGCGTCAACCTTTCCCATCTCTGCGACACCAACCGGGATGCTGAAGCTGCAATGCGAATCGCCTTCGAGCAGACAACTCACGCGTTCGACAGGGAGGGACAGCGAAGTGGCGATGAAGGTCTGATCGATGACGCACACCTCGGGGTGTTCCCTGCCCATTCTGTAGTAGGGGCAGCTGAGCTCCCGGATCGCCACGCTGTCGCCATTGTGCTGCCACTCGGCCTCGAAGCCTTCTTCCGAGAGCAAATGGATCAGACGCTCCAACCGTTCTTCGAGGGGCAGGCCATCAAGCTGCTTGGCATAGTCGGCAGCCATCGTGGCCGCGACCGAGGCGAACAAGCGTTGGACCGCTTTGGGCGGCATGCTGTCTTTGATCTCTTCCAGGATCCGGCTCGTCAGGCGGAAATAGCGGCTGGGAAACATCTCCAGCGCCGTATCGCTCAAGGCGAAGAGCAGGCGCGGCCGGCCGACGCCGTGCTTGACCTCTTCGCTCTCGACAAGGTTTTCAGCCAGAAGATTAGCCAGGTGGTGCCGGACGGAGACGGGCGACACGCCTGCAGCTTCCGCCAGCTCGTTTACCGTGCATTTCCCACGCAGCCGAAGCGTGCGCAGGATTCGGTCTCGGGTTGTGCTCGACATATCGCGGGGAGTATAACACGCCGCATTTCCTATTGTCAATATTTGTTATTTTTATCATTTTATTATCATGAGGGAGTGGGTGCTCCCGGGGCATGGCTGACCGCCAGGCAGCCAACCGGATCCATCCGGGATACGAGGTGGGGGCCAAGCGCCGAGGAATGAGCCTGCACCAGCTCGGGGTGGATCTGCAAACCGATATTTCTCATATTTATGACAAAAATATTGACAGAATCAAAGCGAGCGTGCTATAATCCCGGGCGATATTGAAGGCAGGGACCTCTAGAATCCTGCCCGGAGGTTGTGGATGGTACAGGCGCTCGAGATCCGCGGGCTCCGCGCCGCGGTGAATGGCAAGGAGATCCTCACGGGGATCGATCTCAAGGTCAGCACAGGCGAGATCCACGCATTGATGGGCCCGAACGGCACAGGGAAATCGACCCTGGCTAACGTCCTGATGGGTCATCCCTCCTACCAGGTTACCGCCGGCGAGATTCTCTTCAAGGGGAAGAACCTCGTGGAGCTGGCGCCGGACGAGCGGTCTCGGCTGGGCTTGTTCATGGCCTTCCAGTATCCGGTTTCGATTTCCGGGCTCTCAGTGGCCAATTTTCTACGTTCGGCTATTAATGCCAGGCGCAAACAGGCGGATCCGGAAGACAAGGGAATCAGCGTCCCCGAGTTCCGGCGTGTGCTCAAAGAGAAGATGGACTTGCTCAAGATGTCTCACGAGTTCGCCGGGCGCTACTTGAATGAAGGATTTTCGGGCGGCGAAAAGAAGCGAGCCGAGATCCTGCAGATGGCGACATTGGAGCCGGAGATCGCCATCCTGGATGAGACCGACTCGGGTCTGGATATCGATGCTCTGCGGGTTGTCTCCGAGGGTGTAAACGCACTGGCGGGTCCCGACCTGGGCGTCCTGATCATTACGCATTACCAGCGGATCCTGAACTACATCAAGCCACAATTCGTACATATCATGCTTGACGGTCGGATCGTCGAATCGGGCGGGCCGGACCTGGCCGAACACCTCGAAGAACGTGGGTATGGTTATTTGCGCGAGATGCAGGAAGAGAAGGCGGCGGAGGTATCTTGATGGCGACTGCTAGAGACGTGCAGGCCCTGGATGGCCTTGGACAGTATCGGTACGGCTTTGTCGACCCGGATGTATCGGTCTATAAAGCCCCCAAGGGGTTAAGTCGCGCAGTCGTCGAGCACATCTCCGGCATCAAAGAGGAGCCGGAGTGGATGCTCGAATATCGCCTGAGAGGGCTGGAACATTATCTTGCGCGCCCTCTGCCAAAGTGGGGCGGCGACCTCGATCAGATCGACTTCGACAATATCACGTACTACGTCCGGCCGGCCGAGGCCGAAGGCAAGACCTGGGAAGACGTTCCCGACGCGATCAAAGCCACCTTCGACAAGCTGGGCATCCCCGAAGCGGAGCGGAAATTTCTGGCCGGGGTGGGCGCCCAGTACGAGTCGGAGATGGTCTATCACAATATTCAGGAGCACCTTTCACAGCAGGGTGTGATCTTTCTCAGCATCGAGGCCGGGTTGCGTGAGCATCCGGACCTCTTCCGAAAGTACTTTGGGACGGTGATCCCGATTAGTGATAACAAATTCGCCGCCCTCAACAGCGCAGTGTGGTCGGGTGGCTCATTCATCTATGTGCCACCAGGCGTGAAGATTGATTTGCCGCTTCAGGCGTATTTCCGATTGAACACCCCTAACATTGGCCAGTTCGAACGGACGATCATCATCGCCGACGAAGGCTCCCAGGTGCACTACGTGGAGGGCTGTACGGCCCCCATCTACACAACTGATTCGTTCCACAGTGGCGTCATCGAGATCATCGTCCACAAACACGCACGCGTCCGTTACACCACGATTCAAAACTGGTCCGCGAACGTCTACAATCTGGTGACCCAGCGGGCGATGGTTTACGAAGGCGGAACGATGGAATGGGTGGACGCCAACCTGGGCAGTAAGTTGACGATGAAATACCCGTCGTGCTACCTGATGGAGGATGGCGCCCACGGCGAGATCCTTTCGATGGCCTTCGCCGGTCCAGGGCAGCATCAGGACACAGGGGGCAAGGTGATCCACGTAGCGCCGAATACGTCGAGCAAGATCACTTCGAAATCGATCAGCAGGGGCGGCGGCCGGGCGTCTTATCGCGGGCTGCTCAAGGTACACAAGGGCGCAGAGAATGCACGCTCCAATGTCGTGTGCGACGCCCTGTTGCTCGATCCGCAATCCCGATCGGACACCTATCCGTATATTGAGATCGATGAAGACAACGTCAACATCGGTCACGAGGCGACAGTCAGCAAAGTCGGCGAGGAGCAGCTCTTCTATCTCATGAGCCGCGGCCTGAGCGCTGAGGCAGCCACCATGATGGTGGTCTCGGGGTTCATCGAGCCTCTGGTTAGAGAGCTTCCAATGGAGTACGCCGTCGAAATGAACCGGCTGATCCAGCTCCAGATGGAAGGCTCGATCGGCTAGCCGAGATCGGTCTGAGCCCCAACATCCCTGAGACACCCCTGAGGACACATCTACCGATGCCTTCGCCTACCGTCATTCGTACAAGCCGGGGAGTTAAGCCGGCAGCGACTTCAAGCTTCGCTTTCGGCGAGGCCGACGTCCGCCGGGCGTCGGAGGATCTTCGGGAACCGGCGGAACTGGCCGCGCGACGGCTGCGCGCTTGGCAGGCCTTTCAGGCCGGTTCGATGCCGACCGTCAAAGAAGAGCCCTGGCGCAGGACCGATATCCGCAGCCTCCCGGCAGGACAGATCTTCCTCCGGCCCAGCGACGATCTGCCCGTCGACCCCGAGCTGCGGCAGCCATTGGCTGGGGAAGAAAACGCCGGGCTGCTTGTCGTCCGCCCTGGCCGCGCGACTCTGCGAGAGATGGATCCCAGACTTGCCGAGCGCGGCGTCGTCTTCACCGATCTGGCGGGAGCGGTTCAAGGGCATGCCGCGATCCTTGAGGCCCATCTAGGCCGGATCGTGGAGCCCGACGAAGGCTGGTTTGCCTCGCTTGCGGCCTCTCTGGCGGGCGACGGGGTTCTGGTCTACGTCCCCGATGGGGTGGAGCTTGAGCTCCCTCTACATTCGATTCTGTGGTCGCCCGGGACCGGGTCAGGAACCTTCAGCCGGGTTCTGGTCCTGGTCGGTCGAGGCGCCTCACTGACGTATGTTCATGAAACGGCCTCACCGACGGAAGCCGAAGGGCAGGCGCTCCACGCCGGGACGGTCGAAATCTCGGTTGGCGATGGGGGGAGGCTGACCTTCGTCGAGCTCCAAAACTGGGGCGAGCATGTCTGGAACTTCACCCACGAGCGCGCCCAGGTCGGGCGAGATGCAAGCCTGGATTGGATCTTCGGGGCGGTTGGAAGTCACCTGACCAAGAACTTCACGGAGCTTGACCTGGTCGGGGAAGGCTCGACCGGCCGAATGTCGGGGTTCTACATCGCGGGGGGCACCCAGCATTTCGATCACGACACACAGCAGAACCACCGCGCCCCGAACACGACGAGCGACATGCTCTTCAAAGGCGCCCTGACCGAGCGCAGTCGTTCCGTCTGGCAAGGCATGATCTATGTTGCCCCGGGCGCTCAGAAGACCGACGGCTATCAGGCGAACCGCAATCTTATTCTCAGCCGGCAGGCCAGGGCTGATTCGATCCCCGGCCTCGAGATCCTGGCGGACGATGTCCGCTGCACCCACGGGGCGACGGTAGGCCAGCTTGAAGAAGAGCCGATCTTCTATCTGATGTCACGCGGGCTTCCGCGCAATGAAGCCGAGCGTTTGGTTGTCGATGGGTTCTTTGCGCCGGTCATGGAGCGCATCCCTTTCGAGGGCGTGCGGGAACGATTCGCCCGGATGATCGACGGAAAGCTCGGACGTTGAACCGACGGGCCTGTCCGAACGAAGACCGATTATCCTCAAGATGAGGTTAGCGCGATGAAGCAAGTGGCAAGCACAATTGAGGGAAGCCGGGTCGAACCCAAGCGGTTCGATGTCGGCAATCAAGTGGAAGTCCTTTGCGATCACACTCGCAACGGCGGGCGAGTCAATGATTGGCTGCAGGGGGTGGTTGTTCAGGCCGATTTCAAGATGGTCGCCGTTCAATTCCTGGAAGACGTCTACCTGACCGACGGCTGGATGGTCCCCGATCGCGTGCTCTGGTTCCAGCAGGCGAGTGAGAACATAAAACCGGCGACAAAGCGCCGTCGCCGCAGAGTCTCGAAATCACGGCGGCGCTAAGGCGGGAGCCTAGCATGGCCTCACCCGAAACGGTTGCGCTTGATGTCCAGCGACTCAGATCTGAATTCCCCGTCTTGTCGCGACGGGTTGGATCCGGTCTGCCGCTGATCTACCTCGACTCGGCAGCAACCTCGCAGAAGCCGAAATCCGTCATACAGGCCATGACGGCGTTCTACGAGCGCCAGAATGCCAATATTCACCGCGGGATTCACACGCTGGCCGAAGAAGCGACGGCCTCCTACGAGTCGGCCAGGGCGCGTGTGGCCGAATTCGTCGGCGTGAGCGACCCGCGCAGTCTGGTCTTCACCCGCAACACGACCGAGTCGATCAATCTCGTGGCAAACACCTGGGGCAGGACGTCGCTCAAGCCGGGCGATATGATTCTCCTGACCGAGATGGAGCACCACTCCAACCTCGTCCCATGGCAAATGCTCGCGGCCGAGAAGGATCTGACGCTCGAGTTCGTGCGCGTCACCGATGACGGGTTGCTCGATCTCGAATCGTTCTCCGAGCTGCTCTCGCGCGGCCCTCGCCTGGTGGGGTTCAGCCACATGTCGAATATGCTGGGGACGATCAACCCGGTTCGGGAGATGGCTGCCCGGGCCCATGCAGTCGGGGCGCTTGTATTGATCGACGCGGCCCAGTCTGTGCCACACCTTCCGGTCAATGTCGAGGAACTGGACGTGGATTTCCTCGCCTTTTCGGGCCACAAGATGTGCGGTCCGACCGGTATCGGTGTCCTCTACGCACGCCTCGACCTGTTGCAGGAGATGCCGCCTTTCCTCGGCGGCGGGGATATGATCAAGCGTGTGCATCTGCGCGATTTCGTCGCCAACGATGTCCCGCATAAGTTCGAAGCAGGCACGCCGGCGATCGCCGAAGCGATCGGGCTCGGTGCTGCCGTCGATTTCCTGAGCGGCGTGGGGATGGGGGCGATCCACCGGACCGAGCAGGTGTTAGTCGGCTACGCGTTGGAACGACTCGCCGAAGTGCCTGGAGTAAGCGTGCTTGGACCTCAGGCCGAACAGCGGGGTGGGGTGGTCTCATTCACATTCGATGCGGCCCATCCCCACGACATCGCCCAAGTCCTCGATCGGCAGGGTATCGCCGTCCGCGCCGGGCATCACTGTGCCATGCCGCTTCACGAGCGGTTTGGCGTCCAGGCCACGACCCGGGCGTCCTTTTATCTGTACAATACAACCGAAGAGATTGACAGCCTGATCGACGGGCTGTACAAGGTGAAGGAGTTATTCGGCTGAGACACGTCTATGGATGACCTTTACCGGGAAGTTATCATCGATCGCTACAAGAACCCGCGCATGCGCGGGAAGCTCGACCCGCATGATTACACGTACGAGGACGACAACCCGCTCTGCGGGGATGAAATCCGGATCGATCTGCGCGTCGCTGAAAACGACAGGATCACCGAAGCTGCGTTTTCCGGCAGCGGCTGCGCAATCTCTCTGGCTTCGGCCGACTTGCTCGTGGAATCGGTGGTCGGAAAGACCCTCAGCGAAGTCAAACAGCTTAGCAAGGAAGACATCCTTGAACTGCTGGGAATTGAGTTGGGTCCGGTTCGGCTGAAGTGTGCGCTGCTCTCCTTGAAGGTCATGAAGGCCGGCGTCTACGGGATCGATGCCGTTGAGGATGCGCTGAGCTGAAGGGCCACGGACATAGAGCGAAGGCTGGGCCGCCGGCGAAAGCCGGCGCTTTCATGGAAGGACGCATGTTCAACTATCGCATGCTTGAAACCGACAAGCTTGAGTACGTGACCGTCGCCACCCCGGGTGAGCTTGGCAACGGTGAAAGGAAGCTGCTCGACATCGACGGGGAGATTATTGCCGTATTCAACATCGCCGGGGCCTACTTCGCCATCGCCGACGTCTGCTCACACGACGACGGGCCGGTGGCCGAAGGTGAGGTGGTGATGGGGACGGAGATCGAGTGCCCGCGCCACGGCGCACGATTCGATCTGAAGACGGGGAAGGCGCTTAGCCTGCCGGCCGTGGTTGATATCCCGTCTTATCCGGTCCGGGTGGTCGGGGACGAGATCCAGATCGGTCTGCCCATCGAGCAGGCTTGATGTCGGGCCTGTGGGGGAAGGGCCCATTTCGCATTCCGTGTGATGTCATTCTTGCCGCCATCCCCTGGATCGCTCTCCCCCATTGTCCAGGATACAGTCGCATTAGCGAGGGTGCAGGGGGGTCAGGTGGAAGGCATGCCTGAGACGCCCGGGATTCATACTCGCCCAAGCCTGTGGTGAGTCCCGCAAGTCTGTCAGGTGGGCTGGCCGGCAGCGAAAGTGCGGGTATGACCATTCGCACTTCTATGATATGAAGCTTCATGTTTGCCGATCTTCACTTTTCCATCCCTACGATTCTCCTCAGACCTGACAACATCCGAAGATTGGAGTATCATTCAAGGCAACAAGGCGCCGTGCCCGCCGAGGTTGCGGACGCGGCGCGATTCATGTTTCAACCCCCCTCATCTATGGAGGATGATCAAGATGCCGAAGAAATGGGTTTACCTGTTCAATGAAGTCGACGAAGCCGAGGCTGTGGCGGGATCGTGGGATGGCGTGCGCGGGTTGCTCGGCGGAAAAGGTGCCAACCTGGCGGAGATGACCCGTATCGGCATACCGGTTCCCCCAGGGTTCACCATCACTTCGGCCGCCTGCAATACCTACCTCGAGGGCGGCGGGCAGTTCCCACCAGGCATGTGGGCCCAAGTCAAGAACGCTCTCCGGGATGTTGAAGGGGCGACAAAGAAGACCTTCGGCAACCCGAACGATCCCCTGCTTGTATCCTGCCGCTCAGGCGCGAAGTTCTCGATGCCGGGGATGATGGATACGGTGCTCAACATCGGGCTCAACGATAAGACGGCCGAAGGCATGATACGTTTGACCTCCGATCCGCGTTTCGTGTACGACGCGTATCGCCGCCTTGTCCAGATGTTTGGATCGGTCGTCATGGGTGTCCCCGACGAGGCCTTCGAGGACGTCCTGACCGAGTATCGCAAGCGAAGAGGCGTGAAGAGCGACTCGGAGCTCTCGGCCGAGGATTTCAAGGAGATCACCGGCAAGTTCAGGTCGATCGTTCGCACCAGGGCGGGACGTGATTTTCCTAGTGAACCGGAGGAGCAGCTGCGACTTGCGACGGAAGCCGTGTTCAAGTCGTGGAACGGCCGGCGGGCGATCGACTATCGCAGAGCGGCGGGTATCCCGGACGATTTAGGGACAGCCGTCAACATCGTGACTATGGTCTTCGGCAATATGGGCGATGATTCCGCCACCGGAGTGGCCATGACCCGTGATGCCACCACCGGCGAGAAAGAGATCGAGGGCGACTATCTGACCAATGCCCAGGGCGAAGATGTCGTTGCCGGGATCCGGCAGACTAAACCGATCTCGGAATTGAAGATCGAGATGCCCAAGGCCTATGGACAGTTCGATCGCATCGCCCGCCGGTTGGAGAAGCACTATCGCAACATGCAAGATGTCGAGTTCACCATCGAACGCGGCCGGCTGTGGATGCTCCAGACGCGCGACGGGAAGCGGACGGCGCAGGCCGAAGTCCGGATCGCGGTCGACATGGCCGATGCCGGGCTGATCTCGCGCCAAGAGGCCGTCCAGCGGGTCAAGCCGGCTCAGATCGATTTCTATCTTCACCCTCAGTTCGACGCGGCGGCAATTAAGGCCGGCGACAAGATCGCCAGCGGCCTCAACGTGTCGCCCGGTGCGGCGGTCGGGATGATCGCGTTCGACGCCGACACCGCCGAGATGTGGGCCAAGAAGGAAAAGCGCCAGGTGGTTATGGTCCGGCCAGAGACCAAACCTGACGACGTCCACGGCATGCTGGCGGCCAACGGCATCCTCACCAGCCGCGGCGGACGAACCTCCCACGCCGCGTTGGTAGCCCGCCAGTTTGGCAAGCCTGCGGTGGTTGGGGTCTCCGAACTGGAGATCGACCTCGAACGGAGGAAGATGCAGGTCAACGATCGGGTCCTCAAAGAAGGCGACTGGGTTTCGATCGACGGTACAACAGGCGAGGTATTCGCCGGCCAGGTCCAGACCATCATGCCTGATCTGAACGATCCCTACTTGATCAAGCTGCTTTCCTGGGCGGACAAGTTCCGTCGCCTGGAAGTGTGGGCCAACGCCGACTATCCGCGCGACGCCCAGCGAGCCCGCAGCTTCGGCGCTCAGGGGATCGGCTTGTGCCGGACCGAGCATATGTTCTTCGAGACCGAGCGCCTGCCGTACGTCCAAAAGATGATCCTGGCCAAGACCGATTCGG
>Ga0214473_10010828_pt1 | contig 10715 bp, 6 predicted proteins | sample RVTome_7_FD_203509 | JGI IMG/M metagenome (GOLD analysis project Ga0214473, IMG submission 203509) | Soil microbial communities from uranium-contaminated site in the Upper Colorado River Basin, Wyoming, United States - RVT98D197 | ecosystem: Environmental > Terrestrial > Soil > Contaminated >... | reverse complement strand
CGCTGGACGAACACGTGGCCCACCACTCGACCTCCGTCGAGCGCGACCACCTGCGCTTCACGATCGGTCCAGGAACCACGGAAGCGCCCCCGATACACCCGCGTGGGAGTGTCGACCTCCTCCGTTCGGACGTAACGGCCCTCGGCGACGATCGCGCGCCAGAACGACTGGAACGGGCGGGCGTCGCGGGGTTCCGCGGGCCGGAACACGATCCCCGGCGGCTTCGCGTGGGGCTCCGATCGAGCGGCGGTCGCCTCCAGCCGATCGAGGTCCCCCGCGTCCTCGCGCCGGAGCCAGAGCATCGGCCGGCCGTCTTCTACCGCGACCACCGCGGGCCGGCCCACCCGGTTGTAGGCGCTGGCGAGCGGATAGGTGTAGGCGCCGGTCGCCGCGAATGCGAGCAGGTCCCCCGGCCTAACATCGCCGGGCAGGCGCACAGCGTCGGCGAGCACGTCGCCGGATTCGCAGTGGCGTCCCACGATCGTGACCGTTCCCTCGTCGGCCGCGCTCGCCCGGTTAGCCAGGGCCACGGTGTACCGCGCGTCGTACAGCATGGGCCGGATATTGTCGGACATCCCCCCGTCAACGGCGATCGTGGTCCGGCCGTCCCCCAACACCCGGCGATCGCCCACTCGGTAGAGCGTGACGCCCGCGTTGCCCACGACGCTTCTGCCGGGTTCCGCGGCCACCCGCGGAACGGGGAGTCCGAGATCGGCGCACCGGCGGGCGATCCGTTCGACGATCGCCGCCGCGAGCCCTTCCACGCCCGGCATGCGCTCGTCCGCGTAGGTGATGCCGAACCCGCCACCGATGTCGAGCAGCTCGGTCGCGACGCCGTGGTGTCGGAAGAGATCGGCGGCCAGCTCGACCAGGACGTCCACCTCCTCCAGGTACGGCGCGAGGTCCGGCACCTGCGAGCCGATGTGCGCATGGAGGCCGACGAAGCGGAGGTGCGGAAGGGCGGCGGCCCGGGCCACGGCTCCGGGAACCGCGGAGATGGACGCTCCGAACGCGGTCGCCTCATGCCCGGTGGCGATGGCCTCGTGCGTATCGACCCCCACGCCTGGGTTCACGCGAAGGATGAACGGCTGCACGGCGTCGGCCGCAGCCGCGGCCGCGATGCGTTCCACGCGGAGGAGCTCGTCCAGGCCATCGGCGATCAGCAACCCGATCCGCGAGCGCACGGCGAGCTCCAGCTCGTCGTCGGTCTTGTTCCGGCCGTGCAGGGCGATGCGGACGGCAGGCACCCCCGCGCGCAGACACGCCTCGACCTCGCCGCCGCTCGCGGCCAGCAGGTCGAGCCCTTCGTCGACCGCCAGGCGCAGGACCGCATGCGAGGTGAACGCCTTGACGGCGTAGAACGTCCGAGGGAAGGCGCGGCGCGCGGCGCGGAGGCGGGAGACGAGGTCCGCCCGGTCGAACGCGAGGAGCGGTGTCCCGTACCTGCCGGCCAACTCGGATGCAGGCAGGCCGCCGATCCACAGTCCCTCGACGTCGAAGGTCGCGTTCGATGGCCAAGGCGTGGGGGTGTCGACCGACGGCGTGGCCATCTCCGGCGCCAGCGGAACCGCGTGCTCAACCACCGTCCCGCTCCATGGAGTCGGGCGCCGAGACGCCGAGCAGGCCAAGTAGGTTCGCCAGGACCTGCTTCGTGCCGGCGCAGAGCCACAGGCGCGCTTGCGTGAGCTCCTCGTCCTCGGAGACCACGCGGCACTCGGCGTAGAAGCGGTGGAACCGAGCGGCCAGGTTCTGCGACGCGTGCGTGAGTCGGTGGGGGCCGCGCTGCTCGGCCGCGAGCATCAGCTGGCCGGGTACGTCGGCGAGCGCACGGAGCAGATCGGTCTCGGCCTCGTGCGTCAGGAGCGTCAGGTCGACGCCGTCGATCGGCTTCAGCGACAGACCCTGGGCCTCGGCCTTCCGCAGGATGGACGCGATCCGGGCGTGCCCGTACTGCACGTAGTAGACCGGATTCTCCATGGTCTGCTGCTTCACCAGCTCGATGTCGAAGTTGAGCGCCGAGTCGTTCGAGTACTGGAGCAGGGTGAAGCGAGCCGCATCGGTCCCGACCTCGTCGATCAGCTGATCCAGCGTGATGAACTCGCCGGCACGCGTGCTCATCTTGACCGGCTCGCCGTCACGCAGGAACGCCACGAACTGATACAGGACGATCTCGACCGTCGTTGGATCGAAACCGAGCGCCTGCGCGGCTCCCTTCACGCGGGCGATCGTGCCGAAGTGGTCCGCGCCCCAGACGTAGATCACGTGATCGAACCCGCGCGAGAATTTGTCGACCAGGTAGGCGCAATCCGCGCCGAAATACGTGTGCACGCCATTCGACCGGATGACCACGCGGTCCTTGTCGTCGCCGAAATCCGTGGAACGGAACCACACGGCGCCCTCGGACTCGTAGACGTATCCGGCGTCGCGCAGACGTCCGATCGCCTCCTCGATCTCCCCGGCGTCGGCCAGGTCGCGTTCGGATCGGTAGACGTCGAAATGCACGCCGAACCGCTCGAGCGTGGCCTTGATCCCAACGAGGATGCGAGCGGCGCCTTCATCCCGCAACCGCGCCAGCCGCTCGGCACCGCGCAGGTCGGCCAGGCCGGCTCCCTCGGTTCTCAGGATGTCTCGCGCGATGTCCGCCACATAGTCACCGCGATAGCCGTCCTTAGGGAGCTCCGCGACGCGGCCGAGCTCCTGGAGGAACCGCGCCTCGACGGAGGCTCCGAACCGATCCATCTGTCCGCCGGCGTCGTTGAAGTAGTACTCACGCTCGACGGTCCATCCGGCGTGCTCCAGCAATCGGGCTAGCGCGTCGCCGATCGCAGCGTTGCGCGCATGGCCGATCGTGAGAGGTCCGGTCGGATTGGAGCTGAGGAACTCGACCTGCATGCGCCTGCCGTTGGGCGCGGCGCGGCCGTAGGCCGCGCCGCGGTCCACCACCTCACGCAGAGCCTCGTGGAGCCAATCGTTCGTCAGGAAGATGTTCAGGAACCCCGGACCGGCGATCTCGACCCGTTCCACGAAGGATGCTTCTGGGAACGCCATCCGGATGGCGTCCGCCACCTCTCGCGGCCGGCGACCCGCCCGCGAGGCTAGGGCGAGCGCCACGTTCGTGGAGAAGTCGCCGTGGTCCTTCTGCTTCGGGGCCAAGAGCTCGGGCTCGGGCAGCTCGCCCTCGATCCCCAGGCCGGGAGCGGCCGCCTCGAGCGCGGAGCGGATCAGCTCGAGGAGCCGCTCCTCGATCACCGCGCCTCGCGTTCTCCGACCCGCCGGCGTACCAACGCGACCAGGTCGACGGGGTCGAAGGGCTTGGCGATGAAGTCGATCTCGCCCAGATCCTTGGCCTCCGCCTGCTGATCCTCGGGCGGGCGAGCCGTGAGGAACACGACCGGGACATCCTTGAGGTTAGGGATCGCCCGCATCTGCCGGGCCACCTCGAACCCGCCGAGACCCGGCAGCATGACGTCGAGCACGATCGCGTCCGGCGGTACCGCGCGCGCCCGCTCGAGGGCCGCATCCCCACGGGAGGCGATCCCCACCTTGAACCCGTCCAGGCGGAAGTTCACCTCGAGCAGGCGCGTGATCACGGGGTCGTCGTCGACGAGCAGGACGACGCGAGCGCGTTCCTCGGGCGGGTCGTTGTCTTCCGGCATACCGGGAGGATAGCGGGAGGAGCGCCACGGGCCGTGAGGAAGGGCGCGTGACCACCGGTAGACTCGGTGACCGGGTGAACCACGCCCCCGTAGCTCAGAGGATAGAGCGCCGGCCTCCGGAGCCGGAAGCGCAGGTTCGAGTCCTGCCGGGGGCACCGTGAGCGGCAAACCGGACCTCTCGCTCGAAGCCGGCGACCTGGGCGGCGACCCCATGATCCAGTTCCGGCGGTGGTTCGAAGACGCCGAGGCCGAGGGCATCCATCTGGCGAACGCGATCGCACTGGCGACGGCCGACGCCGAGGGTCGGCCCGCGGCGCGCCATGTCCTGCTCCGTGGGTTCGACGACCGCGGGTTCGTCTTCTTCACGAACTACGAGAGCCGCAAGGCGCACCACCTGACGGATAACCCACGGGCGGCGTTCGCGCTCCTGTGGAAGGAGCTGGACCGACAGGTGTGCGTCACGGGAGCCGTCGAGCGGACCACAGATGAGGAGTCCGACACGTACTTCGCGTCCCGGCCGCGTGAGGCGCGGATCGGGGCCTGGGCCTCGGCGCAGGGCACGGTGCTCGGGTCACGCGAGGAGCTGATGGATCGGTTCGTGAAGATCGACCGGACGTATCCGGGCGAGGACGTGCCTCGCCCGCCGTTCTGGGGCGGGTTCCGCATCGCGCCGGACACGGTCGAGTTCTGGCAGGCGCGCGCGTTCCGCCTGCACGACCGGTTCCGGTACACGCTCGACGATGACGAGCGGTCCGGCTGGCGGCTGGAGCGGCTCTCTCCTTAGGCCGCGCGAGCGGCCGCGTCGAGGTCGATCCGGATCTCCGGCGCCTGCGTGATGGAGTTGTGCACCGTGCAATGCTCGACGACCGCGCGGAGACGGTCGCTGAGCTCCTCCGGGAACGCCGCCGGAAGCATCAGCCGCAGGTCGACGGATCCCACGCGCGCCGGCCGCCCCTCCGCCATCTCGAAGGCGCAGTCCACGCCGAACCCCTCTGGTGAGATCCCGTGCCTTGCGAAGAATCGCCCGGCGTAGTGCGCGACGCATGCCGCCAGGGACGCCACGAACAGATCGGTGGGGGTCGGACCCGCGTCGCCGGTATCGGGCTGGTCGACGGTCATCGCGTGGGCTCCGATCGTGACTCGGTACCGGTCACCCTGCTCGTGTCGCACCCGGATATCCACGGTGGTCGCCTCCTCCAGGATGCTCAGACCCCTCACCAGTCCCCACCCAGACTCGCGCGTCGACCGTCACACGACAGTTGCGTTTGGGCCCTCGCCGCGCGGGACCATCGACCCTGCTCGGGGTCACGTCGGGCAGAGAGCATCGATCGTGTGAGCATCCGCACGCGTTCCGAAGAGCACACCGCCGCGCGGCCACGGTCGACCGTGGACGGGAACGAGGCCGTCGCGCGCGTCGCTCACCAGCTCTCCGAGGTCATCGCGATCTACCCGATCACCCCGTCCTCGCCCATGGGCGAGCTGGCGGACGCGTGGTCGGCGGTCGGCCGCCCGAACCTGTGGGGAGCCGTGCCGAACGTGGTCGAGATGCAGAGCGAAGGCGGCGCCGCCGGGGCGTTGCACGGCGCCCTGCAGACCGGAGCGCTCGCCACCACGTTCACGGCGTCGCAAGGACTGCTGCTCATGCTCCCCGACATGTACAAGATCGCCGGCGAGCTCACGCCGTTCGTGATGCACGTGGCAGCTCGAACCATCGCCACGCACGCGTTGTCGATCTTCGGCGATCACAGCGACGTGATGGCCGCGCGGACCACCGGGTTCGCGATGCTCGCGTCGTCGTCCGTCCAGGAGGCGCAGGACCTGGCGCTGGTCGCGCACGCGGCCACCCTGGAGGCGCGCGTCCCGTTCCTGCACTTCTTCGACGGGTTCCGAACCTCGCACCAGGTCGACAAGATCGAAACGCTCTCAGACGACGATCTGCGAGCCATGATCGACGATCGGCTCGTCCGGGCCCACCGGGCTCGGGCGCTCACCCCCGACCACCCGGTCATCCGCGGCACGGCACAGAACCCCGACGTGTTCTTCCAGGCGCGGGAGGCGGCCAATCCCTTCTACCTGGCCCTCCCCGACATCGTGCAGCAGGCCATGGACCGGTTGGCCGAGCTGACGGGCCGGCCGTACCGGCTCTTCGACTACGTGGGGCATCCGCAGGCCGAGCACGTCCTGGTGCTGATGGGCTCCGGGTGCGGCGCGGCCGAGGAGGCCGTCGAGACGCTCGTGGACCGGGGGGAGCGCGTCGGCCTGGTGAAGGTCCGGCTCTTCCGGCCGTTCTCGGCGGAGGCGCTCGTGGCCGCCATGCCGACCACGGTCCGAGCCGTGGGCGTCCTCGACCGCACCAAGGAGCCGGGGGCGCCCGGTGAGCCCCTGTATCAGGACGTCGCGATCGCCCTGGCGGAGGAGGTCGCGGAAGGGCGGGCGCGGTTCGACGGCGGTATGCCGCGCGTCATCGGCGGCCGCTACGGACTTTCGTCCAAGGAGTTCACGCCGGCGATGGCGGCCGCCGTCTTCACACAGCTCTCGGCGAACGAGCCGAAGAACCATTTCACCGTGGGGATCGTGGACGACGTGTCGGGCACGAGCCTGCCCGTTGATCCGTCGTTCCGGACCGAGCCCGACGATGTCGTGCGCGCCGTGTTCTTCGGCTTGGGGAGCGACGGCACCGTGAGCGCCAACAAGAACTCGATCAAGATCATCGGCGAGCACACGGATCTGCACGTTCAGGGGTACTTCGTCTACGACTCGAAGAAGGCCGGCTCCGTCACCGTGTCGCACCTGCGGTTCGGCCCGCGCCCCATCCGGTCCACCTACCTGATCGAGCAGGCGAGCTTCGTGGCCTGTCACGACTTCGAGCGGCTGGAGCGCACGGACGTGCTCGGCGTTGCCGCGCCCGGGGCCACGTTCCTGCTCAACAGCCCGTTCGGTCCCGACGAGGTCTGGGATCGGCTGCCGGTCGAGATCCAGCAGCAGATCCTGGACAAGGGGCTGCGGCTGTTCGTGGTCGACGGGTACCGCGTCGCTGAGGAGGCCGGCCTCGGCACGAGGGTCAACACCGTGCTCCAGACATGCTTCTTCGCGCTCGCGGGGATCCTCCCGGTGGACGAGGCCATCTCGGCGATCAAGACCGCCATCGTCTCGAGCTACGGCAAGCGCGGGGAGTCGGTGCTGTCCAGGAACTTCGCCGCGGTGGACGGCGCGCTCGCGGCGCTCCACGAGGTCGACGTGCCATCGGGGACGCGCGGCGAGCTCCACGTGCTGCCGCCCGTGCCGGCCGAGGCCCCGGACTTCGTCCGTCGGGTGACCGCGAGGATGATCGCGGGCCAGGGAGACCTGCTTCCGGTCTCGGCGTTCCCCGTGGACGGGACGTTCCCGATCGATACCGCACGATGGGAGAAGCGGAGCATCGCTCGCGAGATCCCGGTCTGGGATCCGTCGATCTGCATCGACTGCGCCAAGTGCGCGCTGGTGTGCCCGCACGCCGCGATCCGCATGAAGGTCTTCGATCCGTCCGAGCTCGCGGGCGCGCCTGATGGCTTCAAGGACAAGGAGTGGAAGTCGCGCGAACAGCCGGGGATGCGCATGACGATCCAGGTGGCGCCCGACGACTGCACAGGCTGCGGCATCTGCGTCGACGTGTGTCCGGCCCACAGCAAGGAACGGGTGAAGCACAAGTCGATCGACATGGAGCCGAAGCTCGAGCACCTGGATGACGAGCGGCGGTGGTTCGACTTCTTCCTGTCGATCCCCGACCCGGAGCGGACCGACGTGCGCGCGGACACGGTCAAGGGCTCACAGCAGCTGCGGCCGCTATTCGAGTTCTCGGGCGCCTGCTCCGGCTGCGGCGAGACACCGTACCTGAAGGTGCTCACGCAGCTGTTCGGCGACCGGATGCTCGTGGCGAACGCGACCGGATGCTCGTCGATCTACGGCGGGAACCTGCCGACCACGCCGTGGACCGTGGACGCGGACGGACGCGGACCGGCCTGGTCGAACTCGCTGTTCGAAGACAACGCCGAGTTCGGGTTGGGGATGCGCCTGGCCCTCGACGCGCAGGCCGACCTGGCCCGGACCCTGCTCGAGGAGATGGAGGACGAGCTCGGCCTCAACCTGGTCGTAGGTCTCCACGACGGGATCCACGCCCGTGGCGACGAGCAGATCGGCCGGCAGCGCCTCCGCGTCGAGCAGCTGCGCCAACGGCTCTCGCGCCTGGAGGGAGCCGCGGCCCGCAACCTGGAGGCCGTGGCCGGCGCCCTGGTGCCCAGGTCCGTGTGGATCGTGGGCGGCGACGGCTGGGCGTACGACATCGGCTTCGGTGGCCTAGACCACGTGCTCGCGACGGGTAGCGACGTGAACGTCCTGGTCCTGGACACCGAGGTCTACTCGAACACCGGTGGCCAGGCGTCGAAGGCCACCCCACGGGGCGCCGTGGCCAAGTTCGCCGCGGCGGGCAAGTCCAGTGGCAAGAAGGACCTGGGCATGATCGCCACCGCGTACGGCAACGTCTACGTGGGGCAGATCGCCATGGGTGCCGACATGCCGCAGACCGTGAAGGTCCTGGCCGAGGCCGAGGCGCACCGCGGCCCGTCGCTCGTGATCGCCTACAGCCACTGCATCGCACACGGGATCGACATGTCGACCTCCATGAGTCACCAGAAGGAAGCCGTCGACAGCGGTTACTGGCCGTTGTACCGGTACGATCCGCGTCATGCGCAGGCCGGGGAACACCCGTTCCACCTGGACAGCAAGGCACCGTCGATCCCCCTGAAGGCGTTCACCTCGAAGGAGGCCCGCTTCGCGATGCTCGCGCGCACGGATCCCGACCGCGCGGAGCACCTGCTCCGCCTGGCGCAGGCAGACGTCGACGAGCGCCGGCGCCTGTACGAGCAACTCGCGAACGTCGAGCGCGCAAGCGAGAACGGCGATGCCGCCGCCGACGAGGCCAAAGACGATGGGGCCAAAGACGACGAGGAGGGACCCGCGACATGACCATCGACCTGCGTGTCCGTTACCTGGGACTCGACCTGGCCAACCCGATCGTCCCGTCCGCCTCTCCCCTCGGTCAACGGATCGACACGCTGCGACGTCTGCAGGACGCCGGTGCTGCGGCGGTGGTGTTGCCATCCCTGTTCGAGGAGCAGATCGAGCACGACGAGGTGCAGATCCACGGCGCGCTCGAGATGGGCGCTGACAGCTACGCCGAGGCGTTGTCCTACCTGCCCGGGTTCGAGGAGTACAACACGGGGACCGACGCGTACCTCCACCACGTCGAAGCCACGAAGAAGGAGTTGGCCATCCCGGTTATCGCAAGCCTCAACGGGATCTCGCTCGGCGGTTGGACCTCCTTCGCCCGCCGGATCCAGGAGGCGGGGGCCGACGCGCTCGAGCTGAACGTCTACTTCATCGCCGCAGAGCCGGACGAGCCGGGCGCCGCGGTCGAGGAGCGCTACGTCGAGCTCGTCCGGGCCGTCCGAGCCGAGATCACGATCCCGCTCGCGGTCAAGATCGGGCCGTTCTTCAGCTCGGTCGGTCACGTGGCACACCAGCTCGTGGACGCGGGCGCGGACGGCTTGGTGCTGTTCAACCGGTTCATGCAGCCCGACATCGATCTGGAGGAGCTCCGGGTGGACCCCTCGCTCCGCCTCTCCACCTCCGACGAGCTGCGCCTGCCGCTCCGCTGGATCGCGATCCTCCACGGCCGGATCGCCGCGTCGTTGGCGTCGACGACCGGCGTTCACTCAGGCGCGGACGCGCTGAAGATGCTCCTGGCGGGCGCGGACGTCGTGATGCTCGCCTCCGCTCTGCTGCACGAAGGACCCGAGCACGTGGGCGTGGTGCTCCGAGAGATCGAGACCTGGATGGAGGAGCGGGGGTACGAATCGATCGACCAGCTGCGCGGCTCCATGAGCCAGGCGAACATCCCGAACCCCGTCGCGTTCGCACGGGCGAACTACGCACAGCTGGTGACCTCGTTCGTCAGCCCGTACGACTGGCGGATGACCGCCGGCGAGCCGAAGGCCTGACACACGCGGTATCGTTCGCGCCCGTGAGCATCGACGAGCTCCGCACGCGCGTCGCGGCCGACATGCCGCGGACGATCGAGGAGCTCGAACGGCTGGTGCGGATCCCCTCGATGGGATACCCCGGCTACGACCCGGCGAACGTGCGCGCATCGGCCGAGGCGACGCGCGAGATCCTGGTGGGCGCCGGCTTCGCCGGCGCCCACCTGCTGGAGCTGGACGGCGGTCACCCGGCCGTCTTCGGAGAGATCCCAGGACCCGAGGGCGCACCCACGGTGCTCCTGTACGCCCACCACGACGTGCAACCCGAGGGTCCGATCGAGCAGTGGGACTCCGCCCCCTTCGAACCCGAGGTCCGCGACGGCCGCCTGTACGGGCGAGGTGCCGCCGACGACAAGTCGGGGATCGTGATCCACGCGGCGGCCTTGCGGTCCCTTGCCGGCGACGTGCCGATCACGGTGAAGGTGCTGGTGGAAGGCGAGGAGGAGTGCTCCACCGCCCACCTGCCCGATCTGGTGCGTGGGCACGCCGATCTGATCCGCGCGGACGTGGCGGTCATCGCGGATTCGGGCAACTACCGCACCGGCGTCCCCACGATCACGTCCAGCATCCGCGGCGTAACCGACTGCGTGGTGACCGTCAGGGTGCTCCACCAGGCCCAACACAGCGGCTCGTTCGGCGGTCCGATCCCCGACGCGATCGTCGCGCTGGCCCGGATCATCTCGCGCCTGCACGACGACGACGGGAACGTGATGATCCCTGGCTTGCACCGCTTCCCGTGGGAGGGAGCCGCCTACCCGGAGGACGAGCTCCTGGACGAGGCCGGGGCGATCGCGGGTCTGCGCCTGATCGGGAGCGGGCCGATCGCGGACCGGGTCTGGGCCGGGCCGGCGGTCGACATCTTGGGCATCGACGCGCCCGCGATCCACGGTTCGTCGAACCAGATCGTGCCCGTGGCTCGGGCCCGCGTGAGCCTGCGGCTGGCGCCCGGGGACGAGCCGGTCGCGGCCACCGAGAAGCTCGCCGG
>Ga0214473_10010827_pt1 | contig 10715 bp, 12 predicted proteins | sample RVTome_7_FD_203509 | JGI IMG/M metagenome (GOLD analysis project Ga0214473, IMG submission 203509) | Soil microbial communities from uranium-contaminated site in the Upper Colorado River Basin, Wyoming, United States - RVT98D197 | ecosystem: Environmental > Terrestrial > Soil > Contaminated >... | reverse complement strand
CTGCCTTCGGGCCAGGCTGGGACGTGCGCACCCGGGGCCCGATCACCCTGCACGAGGAGTCTGAGCCGGAGCCGGACATTGCGGTGGTACCGGGCGGCCCCCGCGACTACCTCGCCGCGCACCCGTCCTGTCCGCCGCTGGTACTGGAGGTGGCCGAAGCCACCCTCGCCTTCGATCGTGACCACAAGAGCAGCCTCTATGCCCGGGCGCAGATCCCCGACTACTGGGTCGTCAATCTGATTGTCTCAGCTCTCGAGGTCTACCGGGATCCCGTGGTCGATGCCGACGCGCCCTACGGCTGGCGATACGCCTCGCCTGCTGTCCTCGGGCCTGGCGACCACGTGACCCCACTGGCTGCCCCGTCTGCCCGCATCGCCGTGTCCGACTTGCTGCCGTAGCAGCCCGCGATGATTGCCCAGTACCAATAATACTAGTATTATTGGTCATGTCCGCGGCGGCGGGGCTCGTTACGGTCCTCTTGCGGCTCCCGCTCTTCTACAATCCCGACGCCGGCGGCCATCGAGAACCTGTAGAGAACGAGAGCTTCATGCGAACGGCCGAGGAGATCGCGCAACGGTTCGGCGGGGGCACCGAGGGACTGGCTTCGCACCTACGCCCGCAATGTCCTTCTTGATCGGTTTCGTCAGAAGGCAATCTACCTCAAGTTCGTCAGACCGGTTGAGCAGCTGATCGTCTCGGATGAAGAGGTGCGGAGGGATCCCTAGGAGGAGAGGCCCATGGCTCGAGAGAAGAAGATGGAAGCTCCAGTTACCCTTTTTGCCGCAATCGAGACTACACAGCATGACGCGCTGAGAGAGATCGCCTTCGAGCAGCGCCGTTCCATCGCCGATGTTGTTCGAGAAGCTATCGGCCAATACATCGCCAAGCGGCCTGGTAAGAAGGCCAATCGGCGAGTGGCCGCGAGCCGCCGATAGGGAATCGGGCGAACAAGGGCCATGAAGCCTCCCTCGAGAGAGGCAAGGTCTACCGCATGATTCCCGACGCAGAAGCGGCCGCCTCCTAGCCACCCGCACGAAGCTCTGGACAACGCCACCGCCCCGCGCTTTACTACCCGCGCCGGAGGGAGGCGCCGCCCGCCCACCGGTCACAACCGCGACCCAGCAAGGGAGGACACGCATGGCTTCCGGACGCGATGACCAGCCGCGCTTGACCCGCCGGGCCCTGCTCCAAACCGCCGCCGCGGGCGCCCTGGCCCTGGGCGCTCCCACGATCGTCCGCGCCCAGCCCGACGCCATCCGCATCGGGCACCTGACGCCGCGCACGGGCTTCCTCGGCCAGCTCGGCGAGTACGGGCTCAACGCGGCCACGCTGGCGGTGGACGAGGCCAATGCCGCAGGCGGGGTGCTGGGCCGGAAGGTCGAGCTGATCGCGGAGGACAGCGTAAACCCCGGCGTGGCGGTGACCAAGGTGCAGAAGCTGGTCGAGCGCGACAAGGTCCTCTGCCTGGTGGGCGAGATCAGCTCCGCCTCGGCGCTGGCCATCGCCGAGCAGGCCAACCGCTACAAGGTCGCCTACTTCAACACGGGCGCCAACTCCGACGAGCTGCGCGGCAAGAACTGCAACCGCTTCATGTTCCACGTCGAAGGCTGCAACACGATGTACACCAAGACCATCGGCCAGTGGCAGAAGAGCAAGAACCTGATCAAGGGCGCCAAGTGGTACATGCTCACCGCCGACTACGCCTTCGGCCACGACCTCTTCCGCGTCTCCTCGCGCTTCCTCACCGAGAACGGCGGCACCGTGATGGCCAACGACATGGTCCCCACGAACACGCCGGATTACAGCGCCTACATCCTCAAGATCCGCCAGGCCAAGCCGAATTTCGTCTACATCAACCTGGCCGGCGCCGACCAGACCAGCTTCCTCAAGCAGTACAAGGAGTACAGCATGCCCTTCCCGCTGGCCGGCGGCGTGATGGACACCGTGCCGTTCTGGGGCGCGGGCATCGATTCGCTGTCGGGCCACTGGCAGAGCCTCTGGTACCACGGGCTCACGGTGCCGGCCGCGCAGGCTTTTACCAAGCGCTTCAGCGACAAGCACGGCAAGCCGCCCGACAACCAGGCCTGGGGCGACTACGTCGGGGTGAAGATCCTGCTCCAGGCCATGGCGGAAACCAAGAGCACCGAGGCCGCCAAATGGGTCCAGTACTTCGAGAAGGGCGCCAGCTTCGACATCCTCAAGGGCCGCAAGGGTAGCTTCCGGGACTGGGACCACCAGCTCCTGCAGGAGATGTACGTGGTCAAGGTCAAGGACAAGAAGGATTCCAAGGACAAGTGGGACATCTTCGAGCTGGTCCAGACCGTACCGGCCGCGAACGAATCCTTCGAGGTGATCCAGCCGTCCAAGCAGGAAAATCCCTGCACGATGGCATAATCGCCCTGCCCCCTCACCTTTAAGAAGGTGAGGGGGATCCCGCCCACCGACTGAGCCATGCCTCTGTTCGTCATCCTCGAGCACATGGCCAACGGTCTCCTCGTGGGGGCGTACTACATCGTCCTCGCGCTGGGGCTCTCGCTCATCTTCAGCCTGGGCGGCGTCGTCAACCTGGCCCACGGCGCCTTCTACGCCCTGGGCGCGTACTTGGCCTACGAGATCCAGCAGCGGCTGGGCTTCGCGGGGGCCGTGACGCTCTCGCCGCTGGGCGTGGCGCTGATCGGCGTGGCGATCGAGCGGCTGTTCATCCGGCGCTTCTATCGAGAAGACCCGGGGCTCGCGCTCCTCTTCACCTTCGGGCTCGCGATGGCCGCGGAGCAGAGTCTCCGGCTCATCTGGGGCGCCACGGGACTGCCGTTCGGCATTCCGGAAGCCCTGCGCGGCCAGATCTTCCTCGGCGACTTCATCTACTCCCGGTATCGCATCGCCGTGCTGGTAGTGTCGGCGGCGGCCGTGACCGGCTGCTGGCTCTTGCTGAACAAGACCTCCTTCGGCCTGGTCGTCCGCGCCGGCACCCGCGATCCCGAGATGGTGCGCGCGCTCGGCATCGCGCTCAGCCCCATCCTGACCGCGATCTTCGCGCTGGGGGTCGGGCTCGCCGCCCTGGCCGGCGTGATGTCGGCGCCGCTGGCCGGGGTGCACCCGGCGATGGGCACGGAGATCCTCGTCGCCGCCTTCGTCATCGTGGTGATCGGTGGGCTCGGCAGCTTCTGGGGCGTGGTGTGGGCGGGGCTGATCGTTGGGGTAGTCCGCGGGCTCACGGTGCTCTTCTATCCGCCGGCGGCCGAGGCCTCGATGTACGCGCTGATGGTGCTCGTGCTGCTCGTGCGCCCCCGCGGGCTCATGGGTGAGCGCTTCGAGCGCTTCGAATGAGCGCGGCCGCGCCGCTCCGCCACCCGCTCGCCGCCCTGGCCGCGGTGCTGCTCGTGCTGCCATGGGCCATGCGGGCCATCGGCATGACCGAGGGCCTGGCCACCGAGATCGCGATCTTCGCCCTCGCGGGTTTGGGCTTCAACCTGCTCCTGGGCTACACCGGCCTGCTCTCCTTCGGCCATGGCGCCTTCTTCGGGCTGGCGGCCTATGCCGCGGCGCTGCTGCAGCTCCACCGGCTGCCCGGTCACGTGCTCGTGCCCATCGCCGCCGGCACGCTCTTCGCGGCGGCCATGGGCCTGGTCCTGGGCTTCCTCGCCCTGCGCCGCCGCGGCGTGTACTTCTCCCTGCTCACCCTGGCCTTCACGGCCCTGATCTTCTCCGTGGTCTATCGCTGGACCACCGTCACGGGCGGCGAGAACGGGCTGCGCGGGATCACGCGGCGGTCGCTGCTGGGGCTGCCCATCGAGAGCCAGCTCACGTTCTACTACCTCACCGCGGCTATCGTGCTGCTCGTAGCCTGGGCGCTCTGGCGTCTGGTCCATTCCCCGCTCGGCCGGGTGCTCCTCGCGATCCGGGACAACGAGCGCCGGGCGCGCTTCCTCGGCTATCCCGTCCAGCGCTACAAGCTCATCGCCTTCACGCTCTCCGCCGCGGTGACCGGGCTCGGCGGCTGCCTCTTCGCGTTTCTCAAAGTGTTCGTCTCGGCCGACCTGGTCCACGTGGGCTTCTCGGGGGAGATCGTGGCCATGACCATCGTGGGCGGCATGGGGCATTTCCTCGGCCCCGCGCTGGGCAGCGTCTTCTTCATCCTGTTCCGCGAGCTGCTGTCGGAACACACGGGCTCGTGGCAGTTCTGGTTCGGGCTCATGTTCATGGGCTTCATCCTCTTTTCGCCCGCGGGGCTGATCGGCCTGGGCGCGCGCCTGCTCCGGCCCTTCCGCCGGCAGGACGAGGAGGCGGCCGCCATGGCCGCGCGCCTCACCCCGCGGCCGGGGGCCGAGGTGCCCGATTTCCTCCACGGCGCCCCGCCGGCCGCGGGCTCACTCCTCGACTGCCGCGGGGTGAGCAAGCGCTTCGGCAGCTTCACGGCGGTAGACGCGGTGAACCTCACCCTGGGCGACCGGCAGCTCCACGCCCTGATCGGGCCCAATGGCGCGGGGAAGACGACGCTCTTCAATGCGGTGTCGGGCATGTATCCGCCCGACGGCGGCCGCATTCTTCTCGACGGCCGGCCGATCGACGGCCTGCCTCCCGAGCGGGTCGTGGCCCGGGGCATCGCCCGCTCCTTTCAGATCACCAACCTCTTCCCCTCGCTCACGCTCTTCGAGAACCTGCGCCTGGCCGTCCAGGCGCGCGATCCACATCGCTTCAACGGCTGGCGCCCGTTCACGAGCCTCGCCCGCGTGAACGAGGAGACGCGGGCGCTGGTGCGCTTCCTGGGCCTCGAGGGTCTCGAGGCCGTGCCCGCCTCGAGCCTCTCCTATGGAGGCCAGCGGCTGGTCGAGCTGGGGCTGCCGCTGGCGGCCCGCCCTCGCGTGCTGCTGCTGGATGAGCCCCTGGCCGGCCTGGCGGCCGCCGAGCGCGAGCGGATCACCGCGCTGGTGCGCCGGCTCTGCGAGTGGATGGCGGTGCTGCTGGTCGAGCACGACATCGATCGCGTCTTCGCCTACGCCGACCGCATCACCGTGATGAACGAGGGGCGCGTGGTGGTGGACGGGACGGCGGCCGAAGTGCGCGAGCACCCCAAGGTGCATGAGGTCTATCTCGGCCACGGCCGCGATCTCCTCTTCGCCGACGCCGTCCGCGCCGCGGCCGTCCCGGATGGGCCGCCCGTCCTCCGGGTCACGGCGATCGACACCTTCTACGGCAAGAGCCACATCCTGCACGAGGTCTCGCTCGAGCTCCGGGCGGGCGAGATGCTGGCGCTGCTCGGGCGCAACGGGGCGGGCAAGTCCTCGACGCTCAAGAGCGTGATGGGCCTGGCCCCGCCGGCCCGGGGCCGCATCGAGTTCGCCGGGCGCGAGATCAGTGGGCACTCCCCCGAGGAGATCGCCCGGCTCGGCATCGGCTTCGTCCCCCAGGGGCGGCGGCTCTTCCCCAATCTCACGGTCGCCGAGAACCTCGAGCTGGGCCGCCTCCGGCGCCGCGGCGGCAACGGCATCCGCTGGGAGGCCGACCGCATCTTCGAGTTCTTCCCCCGCATCCGGGAGCGGCTCGGCAGCCGGGCCGAGACCCTGTCCGGCGGCGAGCAGCAGATGGTGGCCATCGCGCGCGCGCTGTCGGGCAACCTCAAGCTCCTGCTCCTCGACGAGCCCTTCGAGGGCCTCGCCCCGGCGGTGAGCGAGATGATCTTCCGCTCCCTCGACCGCCTGCGCCGGGAGGTGCCCATCCTCATCGTCGAGCACGACCTCGACCTGGTCCTGGCCCTGGCGGATCGGGTCAGCGTGCTGGACCGCGGCCGCATCACCCACGAGGGCCCGGCGGCCCCGCTGCGCGCCGACCGCGAGCTGCGCCGCCAGGTGTTGTGGGTGTAAGCGGTGGAGCTCCACATCGTGCCCCCGACCTACCGTTCGAGCATTTTGACCCGCGCTGGCTAACGTCCGCGAGTAACCGCGCGCGCGGCACGACCGCCGGAGCGCGAGGTTCGGCGTCGTCCCCGACCGTACGATGCCAGCTCTTCGCGCAGCACTTGCCGCACAACGTCCAGTGCGGAGCCACGGTGAATGTGCTGGAGCAGGGCGTCGTTGATCAGGGTCTGGTAGTTCCCACCCCCAGCCTTGTCCACCTGATCTCGGAAATACTCCAGTACGGCCTTGTCCAGGCGAATGGAGATCTTCGTCTTCCCGGGTTCGGGCTTGACGACGGCGCCGCGCTTGGCTCGGGAGAAGTCGATGTCTCGATACCGCTCAGCTGCGGCCTTCTTCATAGAGCATCCTCTGGCGTTTGTTCGCCTTCCATGCCGAGATCAGACGTATGACGTCGGGCTTTCGGTATGTGTACACGACGACGAGCACGTTACCCCGGCTGCTGAGACCCAGCGTCACGAAGCGCACCTCCTCGGCCGCGTCTGGATCCTCACGGGTCAGGGCGAAGTCGTCCTCCAGGACAGTTACCGCCTCTGCGAAACTCACCCCGTGAGTGCGCAGGTTCGCCTCCGCCTTCGGCGGACCCCATTCGAACCGCACACGAGCCAGTGTATAGACGATTGTCCTCCATCGCAAGTATGCCCCTGCCTGGCGGAGCTACTTCCTGGGCGTGCTGGCACTCGGCGGGCCTTAACCACATCGTGTCCCTGCCCTCGCTCCCCAGCTAACCACCGTGCGCCGTGGGCGGGGCCTGAATCCCGGTCGACGTCTCCAATCCACGACATTGACGGACCCGGGAACGGCCGCTAGGCTCCGGGCACCGCCATGACCCTGGGCGCCCTGCACCGGCGCTTCCTCCAGCACTGCGCCGTGGAGAAGCGTCTGCGTCCGCACACCATCGCTTCCTACCGAAGCGACTTCATCCAGTTCCTCGACTTCCTGCGCCGTCGCCGCCAGCGACGCGCGAACGACGACGGTGGTCTCCGCGCCTTCACCACGGCCCTCATCCGCGACTACCAGGCGCACATGGCGACCAAGGGCTGGAGTATCAACACGGTGCGCCGTCGCCTCGTCGAGCTGAACCGCTTCGCCGGCTGGCTGGTAGAGCGGCGCCATCTGCAGCGCAGCCCGATGATCGGCGTCTCCGTGCCCCGCCGCGAGCGCCGCCTGCCCCGCGTGCTCGACTGGAGCCAGGTCGAGCAGATCGTGGCCGGCGAGCGCAAGCCGCGCGATCGCGCGATCCTCGCGCTCTTGGCCTACGGCGGCCTGCGCCGCGGCGAGGTGATGGCCGCCGACGTCGGCGACTACTCGCGCGAAGCCCCCAACCTGATGGTGCACGGCAAGGGCAACAAGGATCGCGTCGTGCCGCTGCACTCGACCGCCCAGGCGGCGCTCGACGCCTACCTGGCCACCCGGCCCGGCCTGACGCCCGAGCACCCGCTCTTCGTGAGCTACCGCGGGCGCATCACCAAGCAGGTGGTGGTGCTCCTCTGCAAGCGGGTGAGCCGGCGCATCGGCCGCCGGCTCCACCCGCATCTCTTCCGCCACACCTTCGCCACCGAGTTGCTGAACCGCCGGGCGGACCTGCGCGTAATCCAGATGCTGCTCGGCCACGAGTCGCTGGCGACCACGGAGATCTACACCCACGTGAGCCCGGCGCGACAGCGGGAGGCGGTGGAGCTGCTGGGTGTATTGCCGGGTGGACATTGACTGAACCGGCGCAGCGGACTAGCTTGGGAGGCATGGCGATCCGGACGAAGCGCTGGACGCGTCTGGAGTACGAGCGCCTGATCGATCTGGGCGCCCTCGGGCCTGAGGAGCGCCTGGAGCTGATCGGCGGTCAGTTAATCGTCCGCGAGCCGCAGGGTCGTCCGCACTCGACAGGGATTCGCTTGGTCGCCCGCGCGCTCCGTGCCGCGTTCGGGCCTGCCTGGAGCATCGAGGCACAGCTGCCGGTGGCGCTCGACGAGGAGTCCGAGCCAGAGCCAGACGTGGCCGTCGTGGCCGGTGGGCCGCGTGACTACCTCGCCTCTCATCCGAGCCGTCCCGCCCTCGTGGTCGAAGTTGCTCTCACGAGCCTTGCGCTCGACCGGGGCGAGAAAGCCAGCCTCTATGCTCGGGCTGGGGTCGGGGACTACTGGATCGTCAACCTGGTTGACAGCGTCCTGGAGGTGTACCGGGAGCCAGAGGCCACTCCTGACTCGGCACATGGCTGGCGCTACGGATCGGCTCTTACGCTGAGGACCGGCGACCGCGTGAGGCCACTTTCGGTACCGAACGCCGAGATCCTCGTCGCCGATCTGTTGCCATAGGACCACCAGTGGCAAAGAGATCAACGAGAAAGAAAGAAGAAGGCGAAGAGTCCACCGCCGGTGCCCGACACGCGACGGACCGCTCACCTGAAACGGATCGTCGCCGCGGCTCGTTCGCAGTATGGACAGGTCCTCAAGCGACTCGCGGACCGATAGCGATCACGAGGTGATCGATGCCCGGGACGCTAACGATCCAGATCAAGTCGGCCGGTAACGCCCTGAACGATTTCGGCGACTCCTTCAAAGCGATCGAAGCAGGCCAGCGGGTCCGCCGCCGTGAAGGTGTCTATTTCACCAGCATCGAGGCGGTCTGGAGCCTGCTTACCCCGAATCGTCTGGTCTTGCTTCACGCGATCCGGACGGAGCGGCCCGCCTCCGCCTATGCGTTAGCGAGGATGCTCGGTCGGGATCTGAAGACTGTCCAGCAAGATCTGCGGGCCCTCGAGCGACACGGCCTCGTTCGCACGAACCGGGAGCGTCGTGAATCGGAGGAGGATGGATCCATGGACAGTCCGGAAGTCCTGCACTATCAGGTGGCGTTCACGCGCGATCCCGAGACGGCGACCGTTGTAGCGGAGATTCCAGCGCTGCAGATCGCTGATTTTGGCGTCGACGTCCCAGAGGCGTTGGACCGTCTCCAGGCCATGGCGACCTTCCACTTGGACTGCCTAGCCCAAGAAGGCAAACCGATCCCCACCGAGGAGAGGGAGGAAGCGGGGTTCTACCTGCGTGTAAAGCTTCCTCCCCGTGCCGCTTAGACCACTTCGAGTCCGAGAAATCGTCCGGAAACTCGAGCAGGCGGGCTTCGTGTTCCGCCGCCAGAGCGGAAGCCATGCCAGATACGTGCACTCCGACGGTCGTGGTGTCACCGTTCCCCGCCGGCAGTCCTCGAGATCGTGGACCGCCTCGGTGAGCAGCTATCAGGATCCTCTACCGTGATCCAGCCAGGCCGGGTACGGGTCGGACGCGGTCCAGGCCCTTAGCGGTGGCGCATCACCAAGCGGGTCGTGGTACTGCTCTGCAAGCGCATTGAGCCGCCGCATTGGCCACCGGCTCCACCCGCACCTCTCCCGCACCTCTCCCGCCACACTTTCGACACCGAGCCGCTGAACCGCCACGCGCGGACCGGCGGGCAGGCAACCCAGAAGCTGTTCGGGTACGAGTCGCTGGCCACTACGGACGTCCGTCTACACCCACGTGAGCCCGGAGCGGCAGCGAGAGGCGGCGGAGTTGGTGGGTGTATTGCCGGGTGGACGTTGACGGAGCGGACGGAGCCGGACTAGCTTGAAGGGGATGACGCTGTCCGCCCGCGGCCGGATTGACGCTGATAACGTCACGCGTTATCATGGGCTCCGATGATCCGGAGCTTCCGTGATCGGAAGACTGAGGAAGTCTTTCAGCGGGAGCGGGAGCGGGTGCCGGCGCTACATCCGGACGTACAGCGGCTGGCTCAACGCAAACTGGTCATCCTGGACGCTGCGGAGTCATTGCAGGATCTTCGTCTTCCGCCAGGGAACCGTCTGGAACGACTCTCCGGCGACCGTGCGGGACAGCACAGCATCCGCGTGAACGATCAATGGCGGATCTGCTTTCACTGGAGGGACGGCGACGCGCACGATGTGGAGATCGTCGACTATCACTAGGAGCTATTGATGCCGAGAAAGAAGCTGCCGCCCACTACGCCCGGTGAGGTCCTTCTCGAAGAGTTCCTGAAGCCGCTCGAGGTCAGCCAGTACCAGCTCGCCAAGGATGTCGGCGTGCCGCCTCGGCGGATCAACGAAATCGTCCTCGGCAAGCGCGCCGTGACGGCCGACACTGCATTGCGGCTGGCCCGGTACTTCGGCACCTCCGAGCGCTTCTGGCTGAATATCCAGACTCGACATGATCTAGAAGCAGAGAAGGACCGCCTGGGTGCCCGTCTCCGCAAAGAGGTACGGGTGTTGGCCGAGAAGTAGCTAGAAGACCGAAGGGCCATACCTCGAGCCTGCCGACATCGATGAGGCGCTACGCTATGCGGTAAGCCTCGCGGAAGACGAGACCCCATCGAGCTGACTGATTGAATCTCTCGATAGACTCAATGCGATTCCAGTTCGCCGTGTGTGTCAAGAATAAGGGCTACGAGGCCTCACTGGAGGTCTGCAAAGTCTACCGCGTCATCACCGACAGAACACTCGCTCGTCACGGGTACGTGCGTGTCGTTGACGAGAGTGGCGAGGACTACGGCTATTCAGCAAAGCGCTTCGTACCTATCACCTTGCCCAAGCGAGCGCAGAAAGCCCTCTTCAAAGCCAGCAGCCCGCGGCGCTCGAACTCCGGTCGTCCTAGGCCTTCCTAGCTTTCCGGAATACCGCAGAACCGACCCTAGAGCCCGGCTTATGGGCCGTTCTCAACCCTGGGCCCCGCTGATTGAGAGTCCGGACGAATGAGCCGCGGGGGAACCCGGTTCCGGACCGATGTCGGCCACTGGCCTCTCGGTTGGTGCCCTCTTCCA
>Ga0214473_10010826_pt1 | contig 10716 bp, 7 predicted proteins | sample RVTome_7_FD_203509 | JGI IMG/M metagenome (GOLD analysis project Ga0214473, IMG submission 203509) | Soil microbial communities from uranium-contaminated site in the Upper Colorado River Basin, Wyoming, United States - RVT98D197 | ecosystem: Environmental > Terrestrial > Soil > Contaminated >... | reverse complement strand
CTGGTGAGCGAGGGGTCGGTCGTCCGCATCGGGCGCGACCGTTTCCTGGACGCGGACATCCTTCAGGATGTGCTGCGCCATGCCCGGCAGGAGTTGGGGGAATCCGGTGAATTGGGGCCTGCGCAACTGCGTGCCAGGCTTGGGCTTACGCGGAAGTTCTCGATCCCGTTGCTGGAGTGGCTGGACGCCCAGGGCTATACCATCCGGCGGGGGGATATCCGCGTGGCGGGGCCGCGCTTGACAGGAAGTCTGGCAGATTCGTAGCTTGGTCACTGTAGGGAAGTTAGAACTGCCAGTCAGCCCAAGGAGAAACGCGTCGAACCTTCTTTGTCAGACAGGAGTTGGTGAAATGAAGTGGCTTGCCTGGGCGTTGGTATCGCTCGGGCTCTCGGTTGCGGCCTCGGCGCCGGTCATGGCGCAGGAGAGTCAGCAGCGCGACAGGGTTGAGTTGGGGCAGAACTATCCCAACCCCTTCAACCCGGAGACGACCATTCCCTTCAAGCTTCCGGAGACGCTGTTCTCCGGTGCCGAGAAGCCGGTCGTCAGCATGCGCGTGTATAACGTCCTCGCGCAGCTCGTCGCCATCCCCATCCTCCAGGGATCCGGGGAACCGCTGGACAACCTCCGCATCGAGTGGAATGGCACCGGCCAGTACGCAGCGTACTGGGACGGTAAGGTGCTCAACACCGGCCGCGAGGCAGCATCCGGAGTCTATGTTTACCAGCTGGTCGTGAACGGCCAGCGGTTCACGGGCAAGATGACGGTCGTGAAGTAGCGACCGTATCTCCCCTCACAACGACGCGCGCCGCGGAGAGCATCCGCGGCGCGCGTGCTTTCGGAACCGGGGTTAGTCCTGGGGCGTCTCGGTCGGCGGCGGCGCGTCGTTGTTCCAGATGTCGGAGACCATCAGCCACTCGCCCTCGGTCTCTTGCCACTCGACAAGGTACTTCCCGTGCGCCTCCGTGGAGGTGCCGTCGGGCCCCGGCATGGTTATCGTCCACATGCCGCGCTCCACCGCGATGGGCCCGTTGGCCGTCACGGCATCGATGCGCAGGGCGAGCGTTGCTCCCTCAGGCATCGGGGCGAACATCGCTTCAAAGCCGGCGCGGATGTTGTCGCGGCCGCTTATCGCGGGCATGTCGGGTGGCATGACCACCCCGTTGGGGGCATACAGCGCGGCCATGCCGTCGGCTTGTCGGCTGCCGAACGCCGCGGTGAACCGCGCCACCTGCGCCTCGATGGCGACCCGCGCCGAGTCGGATTCCATCTGCATGCGGGCGTGCATTTGCTCGGCCGTCTCGGGCTGCTGGCAGGCGGTCAGCGCCGCCATGGCCGTCAAAGTGGTCGAGGTGAGTCGGCTGAACATTGTGTCTCCGAAGGCTGGGAGGAGGGGAGGCAAAGGTACCCGTGATCCGCGGAAGCGCAAGATGGGGACGTGCATGGGGTGTAGAGCCGTGTAGCGTATAGCGTGTAGCGTGTAGCGTAACTGCCGAGTGGGCAGGAGGAAAACCGCCGTGCGCCCCGATGACTGTCAGCCGGGCGTCCCGGCTGCCACTTTTGCGAGATAGGGGGGCATGGAGGGTGCGAAGCGCGGGCCGGTACGCTACACGCTATACGCTACACGCTACACGAAAAGGCTAGGAGTTTTGATCGACACATGATCCGCCCCGACCGTCTGACCATCAAAGCGAGTGAAGCAATCCAGGCCGCGACCGCCCTGGCGCAGGAACGCGGGAATCCGGTCGTCAACGACGCGCACCTCCTGCACACCCTGCTTTCTCAGGACGAGGGGATCGTACGCCCGCTGCTCCAGAAGCTCGGGCTCACGGTGGCCGAGCTCGTCGAGGCCGCCGGGCGCGAGGTCGACCGCCTCCCCAAGCAGGAAGGTGCCACGGCGCCCGCGGCCATGGCGCGCGAGTTCTCGCAGGCGCTGGATCGCGCGGACAAGGCGGCCAAGGACCTGGGTGACGCCTACATCTCCACCGAGCACCTGCTGATCGGGCTCGCGGATACCAAGGGGACGTCCGCGCGGGAGCTGCTCTCCGAGCGCGGTGTGAACGCGGATGACCTGCGGCAGGCCCTGGAGGCGATTCGCGGCAGCCACCGCGTGACGGACATCGAGCCCGAGAACGAGTACCAGGCGCTGGAGCGATACACGCGGGATCTCACGGATCTGGCGCGCGCCGGCAAGCTGGACCCCGTGATCGGGCGGGACGACGAGATCCGCCGGATCATGCAAGTGCTGTCCCGCCGGACCAAGAACAACCCGGTGCTGGTCGGGGATCCCGGGGTCGGCAAGACGGCCATCGTCGAGGGGCTCGCGCAGCGGATCGTGAACGGCGACGTCCCCGAGTCGCTGCGGAACAAGCACCTGGTCGTGCTGGACATGGGTCAGCTGCTGGCGGGCGCCAAGTACCGCGGCGAGTTCGAGGAGCGCCTCAAGTCGGTTATCAAGGAGGTCGTGAGCCAGGAAGGCCGCTTCATCGTCTTCATCGACGAGCTGCACACCATCGTCGGGGCGGGGAAGGCGGAGGGCGCCATCGACGCGTCGAACATGCTGAAACCGGCGCTCGCGCGCGGGGAGCTGCACGTGGTGGGCGCCACGACCCTGGACGAGTACCGCAAGTACGTCGAGAAGGACAAGGCACTCGAGCGGCGGTTCCAACCCGTCTTCGTGGGCGAGCCGTCGGTGGAGGACGCGGTCGCGATCATGCGGGGGCTCAAGGAGCGCTACGAGCTCCACCACGGTGTCCGCATCACCGACAACGCGCTGGTGGCGGCCGTGACCCTGTCCCAGCGGTACATCGGGGAGCGGCATCTTCCCGACAAGGCCATCGACCTGGTGGACGAGGCGGCGAGCCGCCTCCGGATCGAGATCGACAGTCTCCCGCAGGAAATCGACCAGGTGGAGCGCCGGATGATCCAGCTTCGCATCGAGGAGCAGGCGCTGGGCAAGGAGCGCGACCGGGCGAGCCGCGAACGGCTCGACGCGTTGCGGGCGGAGCTGACGCAGCTCGAGGCGCAGTCCCAGACCATGAAGGCCCAGTGGCAGGCGGAGAAGGCGGCCATCCTGTCGCTGCGGGAGAAGAAGGCGAAGCTCGAGGAGGCGCGGATCGAGGCCGAGCAGGTCACCCGGCGGGGTGATCTCCAGAAGGCCGCGGAGATCCAGTACGGCCGTGTGCCGGAACTGGAACGCGAGATCGCCACGGACCAGGCGCGCCTGGCGGAGATCCAGCGGGGCGGCAAGTACCTCAAGGAAGAAGTGGACGCCGAGGACGTGGCGGAGATCGTCTCCCGGTGGACGGGCATCCCGGTCGCCAGGATGCTGGAATCGGAGCGCCAGCGATTGACCCAGCTCGAGGCCGAGCTTGCCCGCCGGGTGATCGGCCAGGACCACGCGCTCGCCGCCGTGGCCAACGCGGTGCGGCGCTCGCGGGCCGGGCTCCAGGACCCCAACCGGCCCATCGGGAGCTTCATCTTCCTCGGGCCCACCGGTGTCGGGAAAACCGAGACGGCGCGAGCGCTCGCCGAGTTCCTGTTCGACGACGAGCGGGCCATGGTGCGACTCGACATGTCCGAGTACATGGAGAAGCACGCGGTGGCCCGGATGATCGGCGCGCCGCCGGGCTACGTCGGCTACGAGGAGGGTGGCCAGCTCACCGAGTCCGTGCGGCGCCGCCCGTACGCGGTGGTGCTGTTCGACGAGATCGAGAAGGCGCACCCCGACGTGTTCAACGTACTCCTACAGATCCTGGACGACGGGCGGCTCACGGACAGTCAGGGCCACGTTGTGGACTTCAAGAACGCGGTCATCATCATGACCTCGAACATCGGGAGCCAGTTCCTGCTGGACGCCGATGAGCGCGCGCGGGCGGAGCGGCAGGTGATGGAGCTGCTGCGCCAGACGTTCCGGCCGGAGTTCCTGAACCGCGTGGACGAGACGATCATGTTCCACCCGCTGACCATGACGGACCTCGGCGCCATCGTGGACCTCCAGTTGGCGCACGTGGCCCGGCTGATTGCCGACCGGCGGCTCCAGCTGGACGTGACCGAGGCGGCACAGGCCGCGCTCATCGAGGAGGGCTACGATCCCGTGTATGGCGCGCGCCCCCTCAAGCGCGTGATCCAGCGGAGGCTCCAGAATCCGCTGGCCATGGCGATCCTGGAAGGCGCGTACCACGAGGGGGACGCCATTCGGGTGGACGCGGGCCCGGACGGCGCGCTGTCGTTCACGCGGGTGCCGGGAGCGGCGCCCGCCGAGCCAGGATGAGCCTCTACCTGGGCCTGGACTCGAGCACCCAGAGTCTCACCGGCGTCGTGATCGAGATCGAGCGGTCGCGGCGCCGGGTCGCGTTCACCCGGTCGCTCCCGTTCGACGCATCGTTCCCCCACTACGGGACGACCAACGGGGTCCTGCCGCACGACGATCCCCGCGTCGCGACGTCGTCCCCGCTGTTGTGGGCGGAGGCGCTGGATGCGTTCTTCGCCGTACTGCGAGCGGAGAGCGACCTCGACCTGACCCGCCTGCGCGCGGTGTCCGGCGCGGCGCAGCAGCACGGGAGCGTGTACTGCAACGCCACCGCCGCCACGCGGCTCGCAGCCTTGCGGCCAGACGAACCGCTCGTGGGTCAGCTCGGGGGCATGCTGAGCCGCGCGGACGCTCCCATCTGGATGGACTCGAGCACCACGGCCGAGTGCGCGGCCATCACGGACGCCGTCGGCGGCGCCGACGCGCTCGCCCGGCTCACCGGGTCGCGGGCGTTCGAGCGATTTACCGGCCCCCAGATCCGCAAGTTCGCCACCCGCGATTCCCGCGGGTACGCGGCCTCAGACCGGATCCACCTGGTGAGTTCCTGGCTGGCCTCCCTCCTGATCGGCCGGCATGCGCCGGTGGAGCCGGGCGACGCAGCGGGAATGAACCTGATGGACCTGGCCGGCCGGCGGTGGGCGGACGCGGCGGTCCGCGCCACGGCGCCTCGGCTCGCGCCCAAGCTCCCCTCCATCGTGGAGCCGTGGTCCGTCATCGGCCGCCTGTCCGGCTACTGGACGGCGCGCTACGGACTGCCGCCGGCCAAGGTCGTGGCGTGGACGGGCGACAATCCGAGCAGCCTGATCGGCACCGGTGTCGTGACGCCCGCTCGCCGGGTGGTCTCCCTCGGCACGAGCGACACCGCGTTCGGACTGCTCCCGGAGCTGCGGGTGGATCCGTCCGGCGCGAGCCACGTGTTCGGCGCGCCCACCGGCGGGTACATGGCCCTCACATGCTTTCAGAACGGGTCGCTGGCGCGGGAGCGTGTGCGGGACGCCCACGGTCTCGACTGGGACGGGTTTTCGCGCATCCTGCGGGACACGCCTCCCGGTAACGACGGGCGCGTGATGCTGCCGTGGTTCGATCCCGAGATCACGCCCGCGGTGCGTGTGCCCGGCGTTCGACGGTACGGGCTGGACGCAGGTGACGCGCGCGGCAACGTGCGCGCCGTTGTCGAGGCGCAGATGATGGCCATCGCCCTGCACAGCGCGTGGACCCGGAGCCGGATCGAGGTGATCCATGCCACCGGTGGTGGGGCGGGAAACCGCGAGATCCTCCAGGTCATGGCCGACGTGCACGACGCGGAGGTGTATCGACTCGACGTGGGCGAGTCGGCCGCGCTGGGCGCCGCGCTGCGGGCCTACCACGGGGACGCGATGGACGCCGGGCGCCCGGTTACGTGGGAGGAGGTCGTTGCGGGCTTTGCTGAGCCGCGGGCCCAGGCAGTGGTACGACCCGACCCTCGTGCGGTGCCGGTCTACCGGGCGCTCGGCGAGGCCTATGCCGCCTGCGAGGCCCACGCGCTGAAGGGAGGCACGGACCCGACGCCCCTCCTCGCGAAACTCAGGTCGTAGTCGTCACATCGATCAGGCGGTCGAAGGCGTCCGCGGGAAGCTGCTCGAGCGACGCAACCACCAGATGGGCCGGCGCGAATCCCGGGGGGCCAACGCCGATGCTCGCCATCCCGGCGCGGCGCGCGGCTTGTATCCCCGCGGGGGCGTCCTCGACGACGACGCACCGCGACGGTGGCACGTCGAGGCGCCGGGCTGCGGCCAGGAACACATCCGGCGCGGGCTTCCCGTGCTCCACGTCCTCCGCGGCCACGAGCGCTCCAAAGTGTGCCGCCAGGCCGAGCGCCCGCACGACGACCTCGACGTTGAGCCGCGGCGCCGAGGAGGCCACGGCTTGTTGCCACCCCGCGGCGTCGAGGCGACGAACCCACTCCGCGGCGCCGGGGAGCGGGGCCAGGCCGCCCGCCGCGACCAGCTCGCGGTAGCGCGCCTCCTTGGCGTGACCGATCGCGCGCCGCCGTTCGGCGGCGACGGCGTCGCCGAACCAGCTCGCGAGGATGGCGTCGTTCCGCTGGCCGAAGGTCTTCCGGAACTGCTCGCGGGTGACCGTGAGCCCGTCCGCCTCGATCGTCTCCAACCACGCCTGCCAATGCTCCGCGGCGGAGTCCACCAGCGTGCCGTCCAAGTCCCACAGCACGGCCCCGGTCATGCCCCGCGCCGCCTCAGCCGCGGAAGTACAGGTACGCGAGCAGGATCAGGCCGAGCACGATGCACGAGTTGATCACATCCCACCGGTTCCAGCTCTCGCGCGAGGCGCGGCGGTGGTCGGCCGTCACGGTCGCCCACGTGAGCCCCGAGAGGCGGCTCTCATCCGGGGCCGGCGTCAGGTAGCTCACGCCGATCATGACGGCCGCCGACACGACGAAGATGAACACCGAGTAGTACTGGAAGTAGATGTTGTTCACGATCCAGAGGAACGAGCCGGTGGCGTAGCCCTGCGCGTAGCCCGCGAGCCCCAGGCTCACCGGCGTGTCCACCGCCAGGCGGAACGCGCCCAGCGCGAAGCCCACGATCAGCGCGGCGAGACAGCCCCGCGCGTTCAGCCGTTTCATGAACACGCCGAGGAAGAACACCGCGAAGATGGGCGGGGCGAGGTAGCCCTGCACGCCCTGGAGGTAGTCGTACAGGCCGCGCGCTCCCTGGATGACCGGGATCCACAGCAGGCTGATGGCGACCATCACCATCGTCGCGACGCGCCCCACCCAGACCAGGTGGTGCTGGCTCGACGCGGGCCGCAGCCGCTGGTAGAAGTCGATGGTGAAGAGCGTGGAGCTGGCGTTGAACGCGCCCGCGAGCGAGCTCATCAGTGCCGCCAGCAGACCGGCCACCACGACACCGCGGATTCCAACCGGCAGCACATTGGCCACCAGCAGCGGAAACGCGGCCTGCGCGTTGGCGGCAATCGCCTGTCCGTCAGGACCGATCATCGTGGCCATGCCGGGCGCGCGCCCCGTCCGGGCCAGGGCGAGCGCGATCATGCCGGGGATGATGAAGATGAACACCGGCAGCAGCTTGAGATAGGACGCGAAGATGCTGCCGCGCCGTGCCTCGCGCTCGTTCCGCGCGCTGAGCGCGCGCTGCACGATGTACTGATCGGTGGTCCAGTACCAGAGCCCGATGATCGGCGCGCAGAACAGCATACCGAGCCACGGGTAGTTGCCGTTGAAGTACCACGCGATGCGCGCGGGCTCCTTCACCGGCGCCCACGTGCCCTCGAACCCCGCGGGCACGAGCGGCTTCCACAGGTTGAACATGTCGGGGTCGAGCGCCGCCCGGAATTCGCCCCACCCGCCGAGTGCCCGGAGGCCGAACGCCGTGAGCAGGACGGAGCCCAGGATGAGCACCAGCGTCTGGAGGGCCTCGGTGTAGGCCACGGCGCGCATCCCGCCCAGCACCGTGTAGAGCCCCGTCAGCACCACCACCAGCACCGAGCCCACCCAGAAGCTGTTGAGCGAGATCGCGCCCAGCGTGAGATGCATCTCCGGGAGCAGGACGCCGAACACGATGCCGCCCGCGAAGATGCCCACCGCGAGCTTCGTGAGCATGTACGCGACGAGCGAGATGATGGAGAGCACCGACCGCGACGCGGGGGAGAACCGCCGCTCCAGGAACTCCGGCATCGTGTACACGAGCGATCGCGCGTAGAAGGGCACCATCACCCAGCCGAGGACGAGCAGGCACCAGGCATGGAGCTCGTAGTGGGCCAGCGCCACGCCGCTCGTGGCGCCGGCGCCCGCGAGTCCCACCAGATGCTCCGAGCCGATGTTGGACGCGAAGATCGAGGCCCCGACGACGAACCACCCGAGGTTGCGCCCCGCGAGGAAGTAGTCGTCGGTCGTGTCACGACGCCGCTTGAGGGTCCACGACGTGAGGGCCGCGAGGGCGGCGAAGTAGCCTGCCACGATCAGCCAGTCGAGAGGGGTCATACGCGTCGCGTGGCCTTCGAATAGGGGAAGGTCGGTCTACGGCTGTCCGTAGTAGGCGTCCGAGCCGTGCTTCCGCAAGTAGTGCTTGTCGATCAGGTAGCCGGCGGGGAAGGGTGCGTCGGGGGCGATTGCCAGGCGCGCGCCCTCGAGGTGCGCGAGGTACTCGAGCACGCGTGCGTGCTCGACCGCGGCCATGGGATCGGCGCCCCACGTGAACGGACCGTGGTTGGCGACCAGGACGGCGGGAATCTCGTGCGCCGGCAGGTTCCGGGTCCGGAACGCCTCGACGATCACGAGGCCGGTGTACCGCTCGTAGTCGCCGGCCACCTCGTCCGCCGTCAGGGGACGCGTGACCGGAACGTCGCCGCGGAAGTAGTCGGCGTGCGTGGTGCCCATGCAGGCCAGGGGTCGCCGCGCGTGCGCGAACGCGGTGGCCCACAGGGAATGCGTGTGGGCAATGCCGCCGCACGGGAACGCCCGGTACAGCTCGAGGTGCGTCGGCGTGTCCGACGAGGGACGGAGCGTGCTCTCGAGCACGTGCCCCGTGTCGAGCGCGACCGGCACGAGGGCCGCCGGCGTCAGCCGTTCGTACGGAACGCCGCTCGGCTTGATCAGCAGGATCCCCGCGTCGCGGTCCACCCCGGACACGTTCCCGAAGGTCTCCATGACGAGGCCGGCGTTCACCAGGGCCCGGTTCGCCGCGAAGACGGCCTCGCGCAGCTCGGCCCGGACGCGGCTCATGCGGGGGCTCCGGCACACCGCCCGCGGAGCGCGAGCAGGCGCTTCATGAGGGACGGCAGGTCCGCCGCGGCGCCTTGCACGCGGCCGAACGTGTCGTGCAGCTCCCGGTACATGCCGTAGAGGTCGCCATAGACCGCGTGCGCGGCCGGGTCCGGCGTGAACGTCCGCGCGCCGGGCGATGTCATTCGTGGCTGCGCGTCGCCAAAGGACGCGTACCCGCCCGCCGCCGGACCCGCCGCCACCGCGGCGGAGATGGCGGCGCCCAGGGCCGGGGTCTGGGGCGAGCCCGCCGTGTGCATGGGCATGCCGATCACGTCGGCGTAGACCCGCATGAAGAGGTCGTTCTTCTCCGCGATACCGCCGCAGCAGATGATCCGCTCCACCGGGACGTGGTACTCCCGGAGCCGCTCGACGATGGCCCGGGCCCCGAACGCGGTGGCCTCGATCAGCGCCCGGTAGATCTCCACCCGCGTGGTATGCAGCGTCTGCCCGAGCAGCAGGCCCGTGAGACGCGGGTCCACGAGGATCGTGCGATTCCCGTTGTTCCAGTCCAGGGCGAGCAGCCCGGATTGCCCCGGCCGGAGGTGGGCGGCGGCGGCCGACATGTCGGCGTGGCGTGCGGCACTGCCTTCACAGACCACGTCGACCCACCAACGGAGCAGGTCACCCACGGCGGACTGGCCGGCCTCGATGCCGTAATACCCCGGGATCACGGAGCCGCGCACGATCCCGCAGATCCCCGGGACATCCGGAAGCTTGTCCTGCTCCGACGCGATGGCGATGTCGCACGTCGAGGTTCCGATGATCTTCACCAGCGTGCCGGTCGTGATGCCGGCGCCCACCGCGCCATAGTGGGCGTCGAACCCCCCCATGGCGATCGGGATGCCGGCGCGGAGCCCGAGCGTTTCCGCCCAGCGGGGCGAGAGGAACCCCGCCGGGCGGTCGGCCGGATACGCCGCGGTGTACAGCCGGTCGCGCAGAAGGGCGAGGGCGGGATCCAGGTCGTGAAAGAACGCGCGGGAGGGCAGGCCGCCCCAGGCCTCGCCGAACATGGCCTTGTGGCCGGCGGCGCAGACGCACCGCACGATGTCCTCGGGACGGGTGACGCCGGCCAGCGCCGCGGGCAGGTAGTCGGCCAGCTCGACCCAGCTCGCGGCGGCCGCGAATACCTTCGGCGCCACTTTCCGGCAGCGCCAGATCTTGGCCCAGAACCACTCGGACGAGTACGTCCCGCCGATCGGCGCCAGGTAGCGCGCTCCCCGCTCGCGCGCGGCCGTCGTGATCGCCTCGGCCTCGGCGGCGGCCGTGTGGTCCTTCCAGAGCCAGGCGTGCGCGGCCAGGGTGTCGCGCCAGCGGTCGTCCAGCGCGAGGGGAACGTTCTGGGCGTCCACCGGCAGGGGGGTCGAGCCGGTCGTGTCCACGCCGATGCCGATCACGCGGTCGCGCGCGAATCCCCCCGCACGCTCGGCCGCGGCCAGGGCATCCCGGGCGCAGAGGGTCAGGCCTTCCAGATAGTCCGCCGGGTTCTGGCGGGCGAGGTGCGGATCCGCGGGGTCGAGCAACACGCCCGCCTCGCCGGACGGATAGTCGAACACCGCCGAGCCCATGGTGGCGCCGTCGGCGCAGCGGACCACGACGGCGCGGACCGAGGTGGTCCCGAAGTCCACGC
>Ga0214473_10010825_pt1 | contig 10717 bp, 15 predicted proteins | sample RVTome_7_FD_203509 | JGI IMG/M metagenome (GOLD analysis project Ga0214473, IMG submission 203509) | Soil microbial communities from uranium-contaminated site in the Upper Colorado River Basin, Wyoming, United States - RVT98D197 | ecosystem: Environmental > Terrestrial > Soil > Contaminated >... | reverse complement strand
CTATGGGGGTTGCGATCAGATGTGGACCGAGGTGGTGCGTCGCACCGAGGAAGGCGGATCGGCCGTGACGCGCCAGATCGAATCCATGGCGGCCCAAGTGGCCCGAAGCATGAAAGAGATCGACACCCTCCTGGGGATCACGAATGAACCGAGAGGGGCCAACGTCACGGGGGTGACGACGATCGGGGTCCATGCCCAAGGGGGCCAGACCCTCCACCCCATCGTGATGGTGGGGGAGAGGGGACCGGAACTTGCCGCCCTCCCGGTCGGGACCCGAGTCCTGTCCCACACCGACATGATGACGGCCGTATCGGCCGGGATCAGGGGCTACGCAACTGGCGGCGCCGTGAGGCCGTTCGCACTCAACTGGGACCCGCTCACAAGGAAGGTCAGCAATGCCTACTCGGATGGGGCCGCGGTCCTGAACGATCTTGTCAATGCCGCCAAGACCTCCAAGGCGACTATCGGGGACGTCGCGACCGTCATCCCGGCGGCCCTTGCCGGCATGACCGAGAACGTGACGGGCCGGATGGCGATCCTCCGGGCTGTCTTGCCGGGTTACGCAAGTGGGGGCGTGACGGGGCCGATGGCCGGCAGGATGGTGCAGCCGTACGGGAGTGGTCCGTGGGGAATCTACGGGAGCGAGTCCATCATGCAGGCCCACCTGAACCGAGCCGCTGCACTTTTGGTGGCGGCGCAGTGGAACGCTCTCGACGAAGCGTCTAGGCGAAGTCAGGCCGACCTCATAACGGAACACAACCGGCGCCTCCAAGCACAATCGGAGGCGCTCGCATCGGCTCAGCAATCCAAGTACGGGAGGACTTACACGCCCCAGACCGGCTACGGGATGGTGGACGCGGGCCTCCAAAGCGCGTCCTCGGGCGGGGGAACAACGGTCAACGTCTCTGGTCCCCTCGTTTACGTCCAAAATCTCAATGGGGCCTCAGTAGACGTCGCTTTGGAACTTTCTCAGGTCCTTCGGGACCGGCTCAACATGGCCGGGCTGGGGATCAATGTGGCGAGAGCGTAAATGGCAAAATTTTCCTACCAGGAAGAGGAATTCCTGATTGCATTCGGTTTAGTCCTGTCTTGAGGCCCCGGCCCCCCCCAGTCGGGGCCATTTCTTTATCACGCGGACCACGCAGGCAGCACGCAGGGAACGATTGGGGATTGGGCCGTCCCCAAGGTCGGGCAGAGGCGACGGGGGCCACGTAGAGCCTTCTTGGCGGTCGGAAAACAAAACCCCCGACCGGGGGCACGGTTTGGTCAACGTTTGGGCGTCAGTCGTCGAGGAGCCATTCGCCCAGCGTGAACCCTTCCGGAAGCTCGTCAGTGAGGTCCCGAAGGCTTTCGACCACACCCAGGACCGGGTCGGCCTTCGTGGTGCCGCTGTCGGCCTCAACGAAGATCGTTTCGACTTCTTGAACGATGTCATCGCTTTTCATTTCGCACCTCCGAAAGGGAAATCTATCCGCTTGGCCTTCGTGGCGGCCTTTCGGCGCTCGAAATCCTCCTTGAGTGAAAGATCGGGCGGGACATTCTCAATAAGCTCAGTGAATGCATCGAGAAGGAACGTCAAAAGATCTGGTTTCGCTTCGTTCCGCTTCAGGCTCGGAAACGAGACGATTTTGCAGCCTTGACCCGGTGGGTCGTTGAGTGGTAGGGTTTTTCTAAACATTTCGAACCTCCTTATAGGTTTCGGATGTCAGGACCGGGGTGAAGTAGACGCTTCACCCCGGTCCGTCTCGGGACCCTACCTGACTCTCCCGCACTTGTCAAGTGGTTCTTTGTGATCTCCTTTTCTTGATAGAGTCCAACACTCATTACATACGTCGCATATGCAGCATATGCTGAGGGGATGGGGAGGGGGGGGTAGCCGGCCGCGACCGTAACGGGAGGGGCACGGTGGCGCAACCGAGATTATCTCGAGAGGGAGGGCCCCGGTACCGTGCCCCTCACGATCCGCACGATTGAAACGGAACGTGAAGCAACTCGGCGGCCTTCCGTTTCGCGGCTTCGGGCCTGCGATCGTATCGTTGGGTTGTCGTCACGCTCGCGTGACCGGCGAGTTTCTGCACAGAACTGATATCGGCACCCGCGTCAAGCAAGTCTCCGACAAATGTCCTTCGGAAATCGTGGGGGCTGCAAGCCTTGACGCCAGCCTGCCGACACCTTTTTCTGAGCAAGTTGTAGACCCCCATGGACGACATTCGACGAATTGAAAGACGTCCGTCTTTCCGGATCGGAACGAACAAGGCTCCTTCTTCGGCCCCGCGAATCTTGAGCCATTCCGACAATCCATCCCTACTTCCGTTCGTCGCATAGCCCAACCGCTCCCGCGAACCCTTCCCGTGAATCTTGAGCTCTCCCGTGGGCGGGTCGAAATCGCTGAGATCGAGGTCGACGATTTCGGATCGGCGGCAACCACTTCCGTAGAGGATCGCTAAAATTGCAGCGTCACGGTGACCGGCCGGGGAGGGATCTTGAGCGCAAACGCGAAACAACGCCACAAGTTCCCCATGGTCAAGCGCACGGCCGGCCGGGAGGGTTGTTCCGTGGACCGGCTTGATGGTCGCAAGCCGGGCGAAATCTTCACTGGAAATCTGCCCCAAGTTGAAGCCTGCCCTTGCGATTCCACGAAGAGCGGCCAAGGTGCAATTGATCGTTCCCGGACTGAGCCCCGTTTCGCTCAGCATGGTCTTCAAAGCACTGAGGTGTTGGTATCGAAATTCCTGCCAGGCGAATGCCCTGACATCCTGAGTCCAGCCAATCAGCCGAAGAGCACGTTGAACTTTCCCGAGCATGGTCTTCGATCCTGAGCGACTCAAACTACGGAAGTAGCATTCGGCAGGATTCCGATCGGCCGGTTGAAGGATCGAGGCTCCTTGGAGGAGATCGAGCGGTGAACTCAAAGCAAGTTCTGACATCGGTTTGCTCCTGTGTTGGTGACTATTGGGAACTGCCATTCCAGTAACGAATCGCCTTCCTCACTTTGCAGACTTTTTTTCCTTTTTCGTGGATTCCGGTTTGACAAGTAGTTTCTCTTCACATTGCCGGTAGAGATTCGAAAGATCGTCGCAGAGCCTCTTCGCAGGAACCTCCTTATTCGGGAAGAAAAGATGTGCCAGAAAGCTTCTTTCCAACAAGCCTACCTTTTTCATGGCCGCCATCCGGAAAGGCTCACTTGCGATGACGTGAGCCACGGCCCGACCTATTGCCATGTCGAGTCGTCCCCCGCAACTTTCGGCAGCCTTTTTGAGGATCTCCAAGACCCATGGGTCAAGGCACGTGATCGTCTCGGCACATTGCCGAATGTATGCCGAGATCTTCAGCCCTTCCTTCGCCGCCTGTTCTTCGAAACGCCCTTTCAACTCCTCAGTCATCTTGATTCCGACATTTGATTCCAGCATTTTCCGCCCTCCGTCGGGTTTCTCTTTTGTTGAACTATAAATCATCTTACCCAAGAAGTCAATAGGCTCGAAAATAGACCGATGGAGGATTGAAAGGTGAGGGGTTGACGTGATCGTTCGGTTGTGTTTTAATACAACCGTAATCAAACCGAGGAGGTGCAAGGATGATTCAGCAAGGATTCAGTACGGGGCAGCTCGCGATCGCTGCGAGGGCGAGTTTCATGACCGTTAATCGGGTCGCGACACGGCTTGGGATCGAGCCAGAGCGAACGCAAGGCGGCCACCGGAGGTTCACCGGGCAAGAGGCGAAGCTGATTGTCGCGGCGATCCGCGAGTCACGCGAAGACCCGCGTCAACTCATTGAAACGGCCATCTAGGGGAAATGGGGAGAGCCGTGAGGGGGAAAAGAGGAGTGAGATCTGTTTTCAAGCGGGCGCTCGATTTCTGGGTCAGTCGGTATTCGGCCGAATTCGTCCGCTCTTTTTCGAGACGAAAGGCTACTCTTGTCGAGCGTTTGATGTCTCATCGGTGGATTAGAGGCGAATAGAATGAAGCGTGGCTGCCCGGATCATCCCAAAGTGAAATGGCTCGCACGAACCCTCGACATTCCCGTTTACGGTGCCGTGGGTTTGCTCGAACTACTCTGGCACGCCGCGGCAAAATACGCGCGGCGTGGGAACCTCGGCCGTTTTTCAGATCAAGACATCGCCGACTTGGTTCATTGGGAGCGCCTCGCATCGGAGCTCGTCAACGGTCTCGTGGAATGCCACTGGCTCGACCGACATCCCACCTACAGGCTCGTTGTGCATCATTGGGAACAACACGCGGACGATGCGGTCAAAAAGACCCTTCGGAACCGTGGTGAGACCTTCATCACTATTCCCGAAACAGACGGCACAAAACCGGACACTCTCGACAATGAGAGAGCCTTTCCGGAAAAAGACGGACCATTACCGGAAACGGTCGGCCACCCTGCCGGAAATGGTAGCCCCAAGCCAGAGCCTAGCCTTGCCTTGCCAGAGCCTAGCCTTGCCTTGCCAGAGCCATCTTTTTGCTCGGAGCCGGAAGCCGGACTCCAAGCCGATTCCGATGTGCTTTTCCTGACGTTCCCTTGCCAAGGAAAACAGAAGACCTGGGATTTGCGCCAATCCAAGATGGAGGAATACAGGGAAACCTATCCCGGCCTGAACATCGAAAATGAAATCCGCGCGGCGTTGCAATGGACCCGAGACAACCCAACCAAGCGGAAAACCTCGAAAGGTATGCCTGCTTTTTTGAACCGATGGCTGACAACGGCCGTCGACCGACCGCGGAAAGGCAACGGGAAAGAGCGACCGTGGGATGAGGAAGAAACCGACGACGAAAAACTGGCTCGGATTCCACCCCTGACTGAAGAGCAAAAACGAAACATCGACGTGATGTTCAGAAGGGACTTGAAGTGATGACCGTCGAAGAACTTCGCCAGGATCGCGCGGCCTTGGTGCACGAGCTCGAGGGAGCCGGGGCGCGATTCAAGGGCAACTCCGGAACCTGCCCTTTCCACAATGATAATAGTCCCTCGCTTAGTCTACACCAAGGCCCGGATCAAATTTGGAGGTGCAAGTGCCACGCAACAACCTGTGGGTTTTCCGGCGACATTTTCGACGTCAGGGCGCGGCTCCTGGGGGTCCCGGTCGGAGAACTAATCAAACAGGCCGATGACTCGCACTTCGAAGCGAAACCACGAAATCAAAACTCCAAAGGCAAGCGGGTCTACAAGTCCGTCGAAGAGATGGAACAAAACATCCGCCACCGCAGCGAAACTTTCCTCTACATCAATCCCGACATCGGACACCTTGAAATGGTCGTCTTCCGAATCCAGAACCCGGACGGTTCGAAGACTTTCCTTCAAGCCCGAAGTGTGAAGGGCGGCTTCACCTTTGGCGCTCCCGAAAAACCTTGGCCACTCTATAACAGAGGCGAGGCGCGAAAGGCCGATGTGGTCTTGGTTGTCGAAGGCGAAAAATGTGTTAACACCCTCCGCTCCATCGGCGTCCCGGCCGTTACCTCGCCAGGCGGGGCAGGCAAAGCATCACATGCGAATTGGTCAGACCTGGCTGGAAAGCGCATCTATTTGTGGCCGGACTTCGACGACCCCGGCCAGAACCACATGCACGAAGTCGCGGCCATTCTCGAAAAGCTCGGATGTGAATTGTTATGGATTGACCCGGCCATGATCCAACCGCCTCTCCCACCGAAGGGCGACGTCTGTGACTACTTGGCGGGAATGGATTGCTTCGCGGAAGAGAAAAGCAACGCTGTTATGGCCTTGCTGGAAACCGCGCGTCCGATAGGTCCTTCCGGTGAACTCTCCGAACAAATCGAGGACACGATTGCCGGGCGGCGGGAATCCATCCCCTTCCCATGGAAGCAATTGAGTGATGGAACGCGCGCACTACAACCGGGCACCGTCACACTGTTATGCGGCGACATTGGGGGTACGAAGTCCTTCGCGGCGCTTCAAGCAGCGGCATTCTGGCATCGACAAAACATCAAGACCGCAACGTATGAACTCGAAGATGACCGCGCCTTTCACCTCAATCGAGTCTTCGCTCAGCTGGCAGGCGAAAGCAATCTCACAAACGACCAGTGGGTGCGGGCAAACCCGGAACGCGTTCGTGAACTGTTCAACGCGCACAAGGGTTTTCTCGATTCCTTCGGCAAGACCATCTATGAAGCACCGAACAGGGTCGTTCCGATTGCGGATCTGGCATCCTGGGCGCGGGACCGCGCAGCGGAGGGTTGCCGGATCATAATACTTGACCCCATCACGGCGGCGGGCGTCAATGACAAAAGGTGGAATGACGACCTGGCCTTCATGGTCGAGGGGAAGAAAGCCGTTGCGGAGTATGGAGCGTCTCTTCTTCTCGTCACGCACGGAAAGAAAGGTCGCAATGGCCAAATGGACATCGACCAGCTATCGGGCGGGGCGAGTTATGGTCGATTCTCCCAGACGGTGTTATGGCTTGAGCGTCTCAAGGAAGCGAAAACCATAACGGTGGAAGGTAACTGTGGTCTGCAACCGGCGAGGATCAACAGGGTTGTTCACATTGTCAAAGCACGGAATTCGTTTGGTGCCGGCCTGGCGGTAGGGTTCCACTTCGACGGCAAAACTCTGACTTTGACCGAGGAAGGAGTCATCGCGAAGTGAGGTCCTGTTGGCGGTGCCGATTCGGTTATCCCGAGGAATGGAACACAAAAAGAGTAATCAAGTGTTCCCTGGGGAAGAATCGCAACCTTCGGACCTATGAAGTCTCGGACATCGGTCCGAAGTGCAGGAGTTTCAGAGAAGAGAAGGTCCATTCCTATACGGAAAAAATTGCCTAACGGCCAAAGAAACGAAAGGAGAAAGTGTCGTGAACATGAGTGAAGAAATTCTACGTTTGAAGGCCGATGTTGCGACTAAGATCATTCAGGAGGGTGGGAACCTCCGCGACTTCGACGAGTTTTGGCGGCAGAACGAAATCGAGGTCTTGGTTGGCCTTCAGAAGGTTTCTGGTGAGTCGGAAGATCGACCGCGAAGCCTGGGGGACTTTCAGAGTTTGGAGGAAAAAGTCGCCTACATAGCCGAACACGGCTACGACGACTTTGCCGAGATTTGTCTCAATTCAACGAAAGTAGAGGGAGCAAGGAAGTGACGACCAAAACCAAACCCACAGCCGCGGGAAAACAAGAAGCGGCCAAACGGCAGCACGAGGAGATCGACGGGAAGCGAGCGGGTTTGAAAGAGCAGATCGCCGAACAGGAATCGACGATTCGAGCCCGGTCCAAAGACAGCCTCGCGGGCGGCTCCGCCTACAGTGAGGCGGCCCGAAAAAAGGATCGTGAATCCCTCGCCGATCTTCAGCGGCAACTTACGGAAGCAAACCAGGACATGATCCTCAACACCGAACTTGTAGAGGAATTAGAGATCGACAAACGTCTCGAGTGGCTCTCTGGCCATCGGGAAAAGGCTCGTCAAGCTGCCGAAACTGCCCAGCAGGTCTTGAAGGAATTCGAAGAGGCGTACCGGATCCTCCTGACGTTGCATGAGCAGCTTCGACGATTGAATCAAGAGTACCGATCCGCCGAAAACGGCATCTTGGGCGACAGCCGGGTACTCGCGGATTTGGCTGCGAGCCCACGAATCCCGAAGGATCGGACTCCCGTATTTCCGGACATGAACGAGCTCCGGAATCGCATCGCGAAGCAACTTGCCGACGTCGATCTTGTCAGTTTGCGGCTCCAAAAAGTGATCGTGTAACCACGCGAACCCTAAAGGAGCCACGGGAGACACGCAAATGCCATGGCAGCCCAATGACGCTGAACGCGATCCCGTAGTCGTGCAGAGCCTTGCGCGGTGGTTCTGCGAATCGAATCGGCTCGTTCTTCTTTTTCGTGGCGGTTTTCTCACACCGGCTCGGTTTCGGGATGAAATTGAACGGGCCGTGTTCGGGGTCTCGGAGATTCTGCCCCCGGAGCAACAAGTGGCTTTTGCCGATCAATGTACGACCTTGATTCGCGAAGGGGTTGCGAACATGAAGAGAAAGATTCCGTGGGGTTCGAATTGAGGAGAACGGAGGCGGGGCATCATCGTGCAGGTGGTCCGCCTCCTGGAACGTAATGCTGACAGAGCGACAACGACGTTTTTGTGAAGAATTTGTGACCGACTTGAATGGCGCGGCGGCCTGCGTTCGAGCTGGTTACAGTGAACGAACGGCCAGAACCATAGCTAACCATTTGTTGACAAAAGTTGACATTCAAAGGCAAATCGCAACGTTGAAGAAGGAACGTTCCGAACGGCTGCAAATCGAAAGTGACCAAGTCGTTCGACGGCTAGCGGAGATCGCCTTCGCGAATCTCACGGACGTCTGCAAATGGTCCGAGGGCCGGCTGGTCTTTTTGAATTCGGAGGATCTTCCTCCCAAAGCGTCCGGGGCTGTGCGAGAGGTCTCTGTGGTTCCAGGGAGGTACGGCGACACGATGCGGATACGGATGGAAGACAAGGTCCGGGCTTTGGCCGTGCTTTTGCAGCATCTCGACGGGATAGAGCTGAAAGCGAAATTGAGCGAAATCGAGGAGTGGCTTCATGACTTCCAGGCCAACGCGTGCGCGGATTGAACAAATTAGACAACAAGTCGGTAGGCTTTTGAAAAGAGGTTCCGCGGCGGACGTGCAGGATCTGATTCGTCTCCCGATTGCTGACCTGAAAACCGAGGAGCGGAAGAAAATAGAGGAACACCTGGCGCGAAAGAAGACTCCGGAAAGCTGCACCACCGCCGAACTTGAGTGGGTCCTTAGCGATCGGAGTGGGAGAGATGAACGGCCATGGTCGACCGAGGACCTCGGAAGGATGCTTCTTGAGGAACACGGTCTCGATCCGGACCCCTACTCCACACAGGCGACGGAAGTTATCTGCGATGGGCTTGCCTGTTGTGAGGGATGTCGGAGTGAAGGCGAGATTCTTCGGCTTGTTTCGGACGGGGACCACGAATTCGACGAGGCGGAACTTTTGGATCTGATCGGGCCGACTGCCTGGCAGGCGATCTTGAAGGCGAATCACATCGAAGAGAGTGTCGAGAACCACTCTTCCAGTAAGCAATGAACAACGAACCACTCCATATAGACCCCTGCGGAGTCTACACGCGCTCCGCGCTGAAGGAATCGGTCTGCGATCCCATCGGGGTCGACGTCGACTTATTCGTTGCTCGGTTGAAGCCACGCAAGGTTTTTCGCGCCGCTTGGCTTGGTGCCGACCTTCTCGAAGCCTGGCGGTCCGCCCCGGCCTTGGGTGGCATTCCGGATCGCTCCGGGAAAGGAAATGGATCGGGGCGGCGGGGAAAGCGGATCGAGAAATCTTTCAGTGACGAAGAACTGGGGATCGAAGAATGAAACAGAACTCCCACCTTGTAAGCGAATGGAGCCAAGAGGTACTCTCCCCCCCGGGGGTTGCGTCTACAATGTTCGGAGTCGCGCCGGCGGTCCTTCTATTGGATTCTTCACGGCAAATCTTACTCCCAGAAGGGGGTGAGATCGACATGAAGAAACCGGTCAAGATCGGAATTGTCTCGGTGCAAGACCTGGGTGGTTCCGCTTGGATTCTACGGTACCGCGATCCTTCGTCGAAACGAGACATCCGGCGTCGTCTGTCCGGACTCAAGGCGGCGGAAGTCCAACGGATCGCGTCCCACATCTCCCAAGAGGTTTTGGCGGGGCAGGGATACCTCCCTGGCAAACCGGCGAAGATAGTCTCCGTCCGCGAGGCTCTGAAGGAAAGCATCCGGCTTTCCAACCAACGGGACTACGTGAAGCGGAATTCGGGCAGGCGCGGGAAACTTTTTTTGGATTGGCTTGCGGAAAACCATTCCCAGATCGAGACCTTTGGTGAACTGGCTCCCTGCATGGTGCAGGAGTATGTTCGGCACCTCGAGGAAAAGGGACTCGCGTTCGACACAATCCGGAACCATCTTCGCCCGGTGAAAATGGCCTGGCGGTATGTGTCCGAGAATTTCCCAGACGCGATTCGACCCCTTCCACGAATCCGCCTACCAGAGCAGGCGCCGAAAGAGCTAGTGTGCCTGAACGCCTCCGAAGTAGACATCCTGCTATCGTGGCTGAGGGATCACAGGCCGGACCTGTACGGAATGGGTGTTTTGGCTTCCCTGTGCGGTTTTCGCCTGTCGGAAGCGGTAAGCCTCCGTCGCCAGGACGTTGACCGCGAGGCAGGAACGGCGCGGGTCGCCGACACCGGCACACATAAACCGAAGAACCGGTTTTCGTATCGGACCGTCCCGGTCTGTTCGGAAGCGCTGGGTGTCCTTCGCCAGGTCATCGAAAACCAGAAGGTCGTTCCGGTGACGGGTGAACTTTTCGGGAAGCCGACAAGGCATACGTGGGATCCGGATGCGTTGTCCGCGAAGTGGCGGCGAGCGCTCAAGACGGCGGCCAAGGCGACCGGGTGTGGGCGGTTGGCAGAAGTCCAAGCACATCGTCTCCGGTCATCTTTTGCCACGATGGCGGGGAAGTTGGGTGTGCCTGACAGACTTCTCAAAGCGTACTTGGGGCATTCCCGGCAGGATATCCTGGGAGACCATTATGAGGTACTTAGGCTAGATGACCTGAGACAGGTTTCAATCCGGATGGAGGGCTGGCGGGACCTGATTTCCGAAAAAGAAGTTGGCACTTTTTTGGCAACTTCAGAAAAGGCTTCGGTGTAAGACCTTGAGAATACAAGAGATAGAACGCTCCCGTTCGTGGTTCTTGCAACCACCTTGCCGGTTGCACAGTCG
>Ga0214473_10010824_pt1 | contig 10717 bp, 8 predicted proteins | sample RVTome_7_FD_203509 | JGI IMG/M metagenome (GOLD analysis project Ga0214473, IMG submission 203509) | Soil microbial communities from uranium-contaminated site in the Upper Colorado River Basin, Wyoming, United States - RVT98D197 | ecosystem: Environmental > Terrestrial > Soil > Contaminated >... | reverse complement strand
GTTTCCAATAATGTAACGCAGGGGTAGAAGTCATCATGACCGCGTGCATCATGTCGGAGTCGTGTTCGACGACGGAGGCGAAGGCATCGAAATCGCGGTTGAGGATGGCGTTGCGGCAGATCTCCAGTCGGCGCGGCGCGTCTGCCACGCGCGCAGCTTGCAAGGGACTTGTGCCTGCGATGCCATGTCCCTCCGTGGAGCCGGTCTTTTTATGCGCTGCGCTGACGATGGCGACGCAATCCACGAGTTTCCAGTGATCGGGGGGAGCAATCGAAAATGCGAACGAGTCCTCATCAGTTGTACCCGCCTGCCATTCGACGAATCCGCCGGGAATCGACCGTGAAGCGGAACCAGACCCCCGTCGCGCAAGACGCGAGAGTTCGGATTCGCTGAGGTTTAATCCTGCGGCTTTGCTTCCTGCCAATGCCAGCGCCGCGAACGCGGATGCGGAGGATGCGATCCCTGTGCCGGAGGGGAAGTTGTTCTCGCTCATCACTTCGGCGCGCTCATGGATGTTTGCCATGCCGCGAATAATGTCGAGAAGATACGAGATGCGAGTCAGTCCCGCGCCGGTCACTTCATGTCCATTGATAATGAGCTCGTCGAAGGGCAGCGACGGCTGAAAGCTGACCGTCGTGCGTGTGTACAATCCCTCCAGGTTCATGGAGATGGAACCATTGGATGGAATGCGCAGGGTATCATCGCGATTCCCCCAGTATTTGATAAAGGCAATATTTGGATGGCTTTGAGCGGTGGCTGTAGTCATGGGGTGATGATACCACTACGTCAGACAATTTTCTCTATTTATCCTTTTGCCCTGAACTGCTTCACAGTTCGTTGATGGTTCCCGTGTTAATAAACCTGAACAATCGCACAGCATATGCTGGTAATGGAATAAAAAGAACTGACGGTCACATCGCAAATGACCGTCAGTGTGTTCAACTGCTTTGTAGAATAGGGAAATGTCGACTGGCGCCCGCTCTCAATCGCTCATGGCATGGACTTTTTCCTGTTCAACGACATCTTCAGGCCTTTGCCTTACTAGATTTTTCAGTCCAAAGATGACCACGACGGGGATGACCATAACCAGCAAAGCCCAGTACTGGTATAGCAAATATGAATCGGGTAGCGCAATCAGAGCGCCCGCGCTGTTACTCAGCGCATGAGCCAGCATCACTGGAAGAAGTTTCCCGCCGGTGTTATTAAAGAGCCACGCATACAAGATGCTGGCGAGAATGATCTGTAGGGCAAATGCCCAAAAGGTATCGGTTCGGAGGGGATTTCCGGGGGGAAGCAACCAGTTGCCCAGATGTATTAGACCCCAAAAGACGCCAACCACTAGGCTAGAAGCCAGGGCATTCCACTTAGCTTGCAGACGAGGCAGGAGGTAACCGAACCAGCCAAAGTCCTCCCGGAAGCCGTTAAAGATCGCGAGCAGAAAAGCACCGGGGAAAAACGCAACCATTTCATCGAAAGGTCTAAAGAACGGGTAAAAGGGGGTGCCGTCCATCACGGCGGCGAATAGCTTGACGATCAAGAACACGACGGGCCAGATCAGCAAGGCGATCAGCAGCCACCGGAGGCTCAAGTGGCGGGTCCAGAGCCGTCCCCAAAGATCCTTAACGCCCTGTTTCCCATTAGAGATGGCGGTCAGCACAAATGCCATAATCGTGGCGCCAAAATTTAAGATGGACAGCACCGCGAAAAAGCCCGGCGATTCCTCCCACGGCAGGATGCGGAAGCTGAACAGCATGGCGAGCACGATCCACAGCATCGGGTTAATCAAGAGATAGATTAACACGTACTTGGGCTGCAAGTTTTTTGCTTTGTATCCAACAGGTTGAGCGTTCATTTTAATTTCCTTCTTTCTTGTTATACAACGATCAAATCAAGCCATTCGCTGAGCCATCTGCCGCGCACGGTGGTAGCGGAATACCAAACGGATCAACAACCAGCCCTGGACCATGACCAGCCCGATGACGATGCCCTTGAATAAAACAGGATTGACACCCATCAGGACCGCGCTGACAAGCGGTTCGGGATCTGAGCCGGTGAAGGTATACAGGATCTGGTCGAAGATCACAGAATACAAGATGAAGAATCCTGCAAACCAGGGGAAATGGCGCACATTCTTACGGAGGTTCAACGCGACCAGAATGATCAGGGATGTAAGCATGGTGATGCCGCTTCCCATGAGATTGGAAAAGCCGACTTCCCAATCTGTAAATGCGAAAATATCGTGAGGGATCGCAGATACTACTTCTCCGCCGATCCGAAACGGTGCTACTCCCACAGACCAACGATCACCTTCCATGATTACGTTAATCCATTGGACAATAACATCAAGTTTTTCGAAGTGCGTTCCATGGCTGGCAAAAACAAGTGCATCCATAAGGATATGCCCCGCCCATTCATGGACGGCGACAAAGCTGAAGAATGCCAGGTAAATTATCAGCAGGATTTTGAGGACCTGCAAAAGGATTTTTCCAACATTAAGAAAGCCTCCTTTTATGGAGCGCAAGTATTCAGTACGGCTTGTAACCATGGTTTCACCTCCAGTATCAGTTTTGTTCCTGGGTTGAGTTTTCAGGGTGACAGACATTGTGTATCTCCTTGATTGATCCTTACGCAAACAGCATAGCGCATGACAATCCGAATCACACGAGCCTCGAGGAATATTATTGATTTGTCAAAGACTTGTTTGTGAACATATCTTGAGAGATGGTTGTCCCTCTCTATAGTCCCCCCACGTATCCACTATTGATGTACTTAGCGATTAATATGTAACGGGGTTGTCAGCCAGAAAAAAGCTGACAACCCCCGTATTGACACCGCGGAGGTTTCACTCCTCGCGGTGGACGATCCCCTCCTGCCAGGCATACGCCGCCGCCTGCGTGCGGTCAACCAGGTGCAATTTGCTGAGGATGTTGCTGACATGTCCCTTGACGGTGCCCACACTGATCACCAGCTGCTCGGCGATCTTGTCATTGGCATAACCCTTTGCGATCAACTTGAGCACTTCCAGTTCGCGCTCGGTCAACGCCGTGAAGGGAGTCTCCTCGTCAGGTGCGAGACTGCGGAAGGTTTTTATAACGCGCGCCGCGATGCGTGGATGAAGCGTGGCTTCCCCGCGTGCTGCGCGGCGGATGGCTTCGAGAAGCTCCGTTGCCCTCACATCCTTGAGCAGGTACGAGATCGCACCCGCCTGCAGGGCTGGGAAGACATATTCATCCTGATGGAACGATGTCAGAATGACCACCTGTGTGCGTGGGCTAACGCTTTTCACCCTGCGCGTCGCTTCCACGCCGTCCATGTCGGGCATCACCAGATCCATCAACACCACATCGGGGATGAATTCCTGCGCCAGCCGCACAGCCTCCTCCCCTGAGCCCGCCTGCGCGACCAAAGAAATATCGGGCTGGGCTTCCAGATAACTGCTGGCGCCGCGCCGCACCATTTCGTGGTCGTCAACGATCATGACGGTGATGGGTTCATTTGGATCTGACATGACGCCTCCTTCCTTAACTCGATCTTGGCAGCGCTACCACGATCCGGGTGCCACGCCCTGGCTCGCTCGCCACCGAAAAACTTCCGCCCAACGATTCGGCGCGTTCCTGCATTGAGTGCAGTCCCAGCCCGCTGTGCGGCACGCTTGTGTCAAAGCCGCGCCCATCATCCTTGATGACCAGTGTGACAGAATCTTTTTCATAGTCAATGGAGATTTCTGCTTGATTGGCAGCACTATGACGGGCGACGTTTGCCAGCGCCTCCTGTGCGATCCGAAACAGTGTCTCGCGCGTGACAGGCTGTAAGTCCTCATCGCTTCCTTCCACATGGACGTTCAGCTTGATCCCGCTTCGATGAGACCATTCTAACCCGTACCTTTTCAGGGTCTCAGAAAAATCCTCTCCGTCCATGGATTGGGGGCGCAGTTCGTCCACCAGATTAGTGAGTTCCCTGCGGACCGAATCTACCAGCGTATCCGCTTCTGCCAAATGCTTTTTGGCTTCCTGTGGATCGCGTTCATATAAGGTGAGGGCTGTGCCCAATTCAAAAGAGGCGGCTAAGGCTTGTTGTTTGGCGCTATCGTGCAGGTCGCGCGCAAGGCGGTTGCGTTCCTCTGAGACTGCCATATCCTGCCGCCTGCGTAACAGGCTTTGCAGTTGTTTCGCCATGTTGTTCAAACGCTGGGCAAATTGCGAGATTTCGTCTCCCGTACTGTCATCAATATACCTTGAAAAATCGCCATCACTCCAAAGATCGGTTGCGGCGGATAATCGGTTGAAACGTGAAGCCAGTCCGTGCGCAAAATAGGACCCGAAGATCGCTCCCATGAGCCCGGTACCCAGCAGAAAGAGGAACAGGCTCCCGATGGCAAGGCTCAGGGTATAGGCAGGGATATCCTCCTCGGTGGGGATGGCATCGAAAATGATCACAACAACACCTACAACCTGATTCTCATATCCGCTGGCGCGGTTGAAAAGCGGAGCGGCGAATGCAATTTTTTGGTTTGGCACAAGTTCGGTATACAAATGACTCGGGGTTGTATCGCCAGTCTGCGCGGCGCGGAAGGGAGCCTCCAAACCTGGAACCTGCCCGGGGTCAAATGAGCGCCCAATCGCAGAGCCCAAAATAGGGTCGTCCGGTACGGAGGTCCCCAGTAGGATTCCATCCGGGCTAATGATTGACAATCGAATCGAAGCCTTGGTTGTCACCGAGAAATCGAGAGCGCCAATCCGAAATAATGAGACATTATTGATGTTTGACTCAGGGTCTTTCAAGTACACGCTGAGCAATTCTGTATCCACAGGGGATTGGGAAAGAAGTTGGCACAAGGTGGGGTACGTGCTCGAAATGCGACTGTTCATCCAGGCATCGATCATTTGCTCGGGATCCAAGTATTGAACAGGTATAAACATCTGGGTGAACGCAATCCCTCCCAAGATCAGTGTAATGACCAGCAATGCGCCCACTGTCACCAGGGTATAGCTCAAGGTCAGTTTCCAGCGAAGTTGACGAAAGATTTTCATTTCTGCCTGCTCATGTTATGTGGTTTGCAGAGAAAGCGTTACAACAGGAATCTCCTGTATTCTGCCCTTAGCATAGCACAAACCAATCGACAGGTAACCTGTCCTGAGTCAGGTTTTCATATCTCTTTGGAATGGTTTTTATCCTCATAGGTGATCTCCCACTTATTAAAGACAGAGCCTGGGACAATTTACATCAAACCCGTCTGGTATACCCAACCAAGCCCTTGACATTGCCCCAAAACCAGCCGCACCGTTAGTTCAATCGAGTTTTGCCAATCGCTACTTGATGAAGGCGATATTTGGATGAGCTTGAGCAGCTGCGGTGGTCATAGAGTGATGATACCACCACATAAGATAATTTCCCCTCCTTAGCTTTTTGTCCTGAACTGTCTCATAGGTTCTGAAAAGAAACAGTAGGCTATAACGGTACAACGGCCTGCGGTTCAGCCGCCCACGTAGCGTAGTGAAGCGCCGTCGCCTGTATACCACTGTTGGGCAGCATTACAATTTGAAGCCTCATGATTACAGGTAACCCTATAGTCCATTCTTTTTGCGATTGTGTGATGTGAATGGACAGCCTACTTCGAGATGCTCTTCGCTGTCATCTGTCGCTGTCTTGCCAGTGCCGCAATGGCGAGCAGGACCAGCGCCAGTGGGGCATAGATGTACCACAGGCTATCCGTGGTCAGTCCTGCAAAATCGAGTGGAGATACCTTCCTGGAAAGCGCATATATCCATACCACATAAACCGCTTCAAAGGTTTTACCGGAGCCGGTCAATATGCCAAGAACAAGTGCCAGCGAGGGGATAAAAGCTGCGCCGGTTAACCAGCCCAGTGTACTGACTGCTTCCCCCGCAAGTATGAACTTTAACAACGCACCTGAACCCAATACCGCGGTGACCACAAATGCCGCGAGCCAGGCGGCAGGCAGTTGGTTGGCGATCGGATGCGGGGCGGCGAAAACGATCTGGCGTGTATCGAAGCGATTTTCACGACAACCAAGCCCGCTCAAAATGAGCATATGCCAGACCCAGGCGACAAGCAGAAGGGTACGGGTCACTTCGAGGGGGGTGACCAACTGGGCGATCACCAACCCGGCGGCGATGACATACCACCACCAGCGCTGACCTTTCAGGAAGAGTTTCAATTCAGCGAAGAAGAGCGTGCCGAAGCGGAAACGGGAGCGGTTGTCTGTGAGAGGGGTCAGGTGGACATTCGAGACAGGAATCGCTTCGGTGGCAGCGGCAGGTTGAAGGGCGCCTGATCCGGTTTTCGTCCTTTTGATGAGCAGGAGACGCGAGGGGTTGAAACGGTCAAAGAAAAGGGCGGATACCGCCACCAGTCCTGCTGCGATGGCGAGGAAAAACAAGCGGGACAGGAGGATGTCCCCCGTCCAGGTAAGCCCGTTCCAGGTAAAGAATTTGGGGTCTGGCAAAGATGCACCGCCCATAAAGGAAAAAAAGCCCGTGCATTCGGGATAGGCAGCTTTGGCGGCACGCGTGACGCTCTCGCCGATGATCTGGTAGCCGTTGATATCGGTGTAGGGGTTGGCAGTCATGGGTGTTCCCAGCGCGCTCATAATCGTATTCACAGAACCTGAGCCTATCATCGCCATGAAAACGAAAAAGTAGGCGACGTTTCCCAGTCCGCCGCGCAGCCAGCTGATGGACTCGAACAGCACGGCAATGGCGGCAACCAGCCCCATGCACGGCAGGGCGATGAAGACGAGCGGCGCCGCCAGCGCCCACAGGTCGAACCCGGCGGTGCCAGCCAGTAGGTTCATCACGATGCCTTCGAACATCAAAATGATGATGGTGATGCCCAGCACGGCGAAGTTACTCAGCCATTTGCCGAACATGTACACCGGGCGGCTGAGCGGCGTGGTCGCCATGATCTGCCCGACGCCGGTGGTGTAATCGCGGTTGACCGAGCCTTTGACAAGGTAAAAGCCCACAAAGCTCAGCGTGATCGAAACGGTCACGGTCATGATGCCGCCCGCCCAGGCAGAGTTGGTGATGCCAACATAATCGGGCGAAACGAACATGGGGAACTGCCCACTGGCGGAGAGATAGCCGATCCAGACCACCAGCCCGAGGGTGATGAGAAAACTGTAGCGGCGGATGCGCTCGAGGAAGTCGGCACGTGTCATGTGGTAAAGGATATTTAGTGTTTTCATTATCCTATCCAATCCAGAGAGACAGAGAAAGATGCTGTCATATTCTCCGGTTATGAGCTGTGGCTTATTTGCCGTTTACGCCCAATCAAACATGCCATCATCAAAACGAGAGTGACTCCGGCATAAAACCATTGGATGCCATCGTCAAATGAATTTGGGAGGCGCCCCATATAATCCAAAATCTGTACGCCCGCGATTGACGAAAGATACCATACGAACAAGTAGGTTCCCTCGAACAATTTGCTCCCGCGGCTCCATATTCCCATTGCAAGCGCCAAGGTTGGGACAAACATCGCGCCGATCAGCATAGCCAGCAATGTGTTCCATTGACCCGCAAACATCAACCGCAGAATAATGCCGCTTCCCATGACGAGGGCAATCAAAACGCCCACCAGCCAGGCAATGGGTAACTGCTTCTGCAAATGATGAGGTGTTGAGAAGATGATTTGCTCCACGCCGTGACGCGCCTCCCGTGCCCCCATAACAGACCAGAGCGGCAATGGCAAAACCCATCCCATCGGCAGAATGACTAGTATTGTGGAATCCAACGATAAAAGCAATGAAAGGGTTATCAGCCCGAAGGCGATGAGATACCATAGCCAGGAAACGCCCTTGAAGGTTAGCTTGATTTCCTGTTTCAGAAGTTGCCAGTAAATTTCCGAAAGGCTTGAATTTGCGCGTGAAGTTATCGGCGTAAGTGTCCTCTGGTTTGAGATGAAGACCGGTGTGGTTTCGTCAGCCATGGAGGTTACCAGCTTGATCGCGGGTGTTGTTTTGTTTTGCCATAAGAAGATTTTCGGCAGGGTTGTCTCTGACTCTGCTGGATCAAACCGATGGAACAGCCATGAAGCCAACAGCGCGATCAAAATTCCGATGGGTATGAGCGCCAGTCTTCCGGTAATGATGTCCATGGTCCACGATACACCGTGATATGGAAAGATGGGCAGACCCAATAGCGGAGGCATGCCTGCATCAATTTGACGTATCGGATTGCAATTGAAAAATTGTTCGGCACACGCGCGATAGATGCTGGGGTAAATAATATTATTGCCGGCAAGGTCGAGTGCCAGAGTTAAGGCTGGATATGCAATAAAGAAGAAAATCACGTTGCCAAGAGCACCGCGCAGCCAGTTAATACTGTCAAACAAAACGGCAACTACAGCGACGATGGTCAGCGCCGGCAATAACACGAGAACAAAAGGGGAGGTGATTGCCCAAAGTTTCAACGAGTAATCTTCACCGCGAATGTATTGAAGCGCAATGCAGGCGGCGATGATCACCACGACCATCGCTGTGACGACGACCATATTGCTTGCCCATTTTCCCATGATGTATATGTTTTTTGTGATGGGGGTGGTTGCAATGATCTGTCCAACCCCGCTGACTCTATCCTGCTCAATCCTGCCCTTGAGCAAATAAAACGCAAAGAGCAGAAAGAACTCGCCCATCAGCAGGGTGGTCATACTCCCGATCCAGGCTGAGTTGTAGATGGAACGATATCCTCCCAACTGCAAACCTGCGATTTGAACTGACTTGGGCGCGGGAATGAATATGTATGTTGCGAAAATTGTAAAGAGCAACATCACTAGAAAACGATAACTGCGGACGCGCTCAAGAAAATCAGCACGTGCCATGTGGTAAAGGACGCGCAAGGTGTTCATTGCCTGATGCCGCTTCCTGAAACGAGATGCAGGTACACATCTTCGAGGCTTGGCGTGACCATTTCCGCTTCTGAGGCGGGCCTCGCTTCACTCACCACCCGCACCTGGATCCCGTTTTCGCGGCGGATGGTTCCGCTGACAAGGGCTTTCTGCTTGAGGGCGGTCAACGCTTCGGAGGGGATGACCCACTGCCAGACCTTGCCGTCCAACAACGCAAGCAATTTCTCAGGCGCGGCATGCTCGATCTTGCGTCCTTTGTTGATGACGACGATCTCGGTCGCGGCGGCTTCCACATCCGAAACAATGTGAGTGGAAAGGATGATGATGCGCTCGCCAGCCAGGTCGGAGAGCAGGTTCCGGAAGCGCACGCGTTCCTCGGGGTCAAGCCCTACGGTGGGTTCATCCACAATCAGCAGTTGCGGATCATTGAGCAATGCCTGCGCAATACCGACACGTTGCTTCATGCCACCAGAGTATCCCCCAAGCGGACGCTTCGCGGCATTGACCAGGTTAACCACCACTAGTAGTTCCTCAATGCGGCGGCGGGCGGTTTTGGCGTCCATACCTTTGATCGCCGCCATATATTCGAGGAATTCCGCGCCGGTCAGGTTGGGGTAGATGCCGAAATCCTGGGGCAAATAGCCGAGAACCACGCGCAAGGTATCCGGCGATTTGACGATGTCGGTGTCATTCCACTTGACCGTGCCTTCGGTTGGCTGCGTGATCGTAGCAAGCATGCGCATGAGCGTGGACTTGCCCGCGCCGTTCGGTCCGAGCAAACCGATCACGCCGGGGGTGAGTTCAAGATCGAAGTCGCGCAGTCCCCAGAAGTCGCGGCGGTATTGCTTGGAAAGATGGGAGATGGATAGTTTCATTTTTTCTCCTTAACTTGATATATGCTGTCCAACTCGTTATTAGATACCTACAGGACCGCTATTATCCAGACTATTTAGGTGAGATTTTAGATGCACACCAAGTCCACCCAGGTGAGTATAAAATGTAGTGGTCGCTAAATCCTTTTACCCAATATGTAATGTGCAATTATTTGCGTCTTTACTATACAACTTTCCACCCTCGAGTTCAAGTGTAATTTTTCACAAAACACAAGCAGGTCAAACTGTAAAGCCTGCCCTGCTTGTGTTTTATGCGATTTGTTTTGTCTTGGTCTTGCCGGAAAAACGGGTCAACTAGGAAAAATTCCTTTAAATTTTGGGTTTTAATGCTTTAAGAAGATAAATTTGCCCCAACACAAACCTTGCGGTTAGTTCGACCGAGTTTTGCCAATCAATATTTGATGAAAGCTATATTTGCGCAACTTTGAGCAGTAACAGTTTGAGTAGACATAAGAACCACCTTTTCATGCGTAGTGTATCACAGGCATGGAGCAGGCTTATGTTATCAGACTCCTGGACAAATATCCCTACAATAGTTGATCCAGCAAATCGATCATTTCCTTGTCGCCTCCAGCAGGCGGAATCCAATCCACTTGCACAACTTCAACCTGTTGTTCTTCCAGGCTTTCCGCGAATTTTTTCAATCCCAGATTGATCACCACGATTGGCTTCTGTAACAACTCATCTGTTGAGGATAGCATTGTGTTCTCCTGACTACTTCAATAATGCAGCACAAAATGCGGCGGCTTTTGCATTGCTTTGAAAGACAAAAACACCAGCATCCATGAGTAGCTTGATCTGCATGTTCAGGATCTGGGGGTCGCCATCGGTACCACATACAGATGCCACAACTGTAAGATGCCTGGTATGGCTTTTTGCGACTTGTTTCGCTTCATTAATTGCATCCAGCAGCTCGCCCACTGGTTCCATGGAGGCGTTATAGCCAAGGATAAAGT
>Ga0214473_10010822_pt1 | contig 10717 bp, 4 predicted proteins | sample RVTome_7_FD_203509 | JGI IMG/M metagenome (GOLD analysis project Ga0214473, IMG submission 203509) | Soil microbial communities from uranium-contaminated site in the Upper Colorado River Basin, Wyoming, United States - RVT98D197 | ecosystem: Environmental > Terrestrial > Soil > Contaminated >... | reverse complement strand
GGGGGGTTACCATGGATGCGGTTAAGGTCATCATTACCATAACGCTATACGGGTTGCTTATTGCAATCCCATTAACGCTCGCTCAGAGTGTAACCGCGACCGCGCAGACTCTTGCCAAGCGGGGCACTCTCGCGATCAGCTATCCGGAGAACGAGGGCACGTCCGTCGACATGGTCGGCACTGCTCTAAAACCGAGAGTGAGCGGCAAGGCAGATGTTAAGCGTTCCGAGGGGCGTACGCGAGTCAAGCTGGATATCACGAATCTTGATAGTCCGCTGAGCCTCGGCACCTATTACACGACTTACGTGTTGTGGGCCATAGCTCCAGAGGGACAGGCTGACAATCTAGGCGAGTTGCCGCTAACCATCGGAGACAAACGCGAAATCGAATTCACTACACCCTATAAGACCTTCGGTTTGATTGTCACTGCCGAGCCGCACGGTCTGGTCAAACTGCCAAGCCCCGCCGTCGTCGCGGAAAATATCCTGCGCAAGAATACTAAAGGGGGCATAACTGCAAGCCAAATCGAGTATCGAGGTGACCCAGGTTCGGAATATGCAGACTCCGCGCGCGGTGAAGCAGTCTCGAGCGTTGATTACAGCACACCCCTCCCAGTACTTGGCGCTCGGCGGGCGGTCGAGATTGCGCGTCGGGCCCATGCTCAAGAATATGCCGAGCGGGAGTTGCGCGAGGCCGAGGTCAGATTAGCTGCGCTCGAACAAATCTGGCCGCGAAATCGACTTAAGGAGAAACGATTCAGCGGCGAAGCTCACGAAGTGATGCGACTGGCGGAGCAGGCCCGCGCTCTCGCCGTTGAAAGGCAAGAAGAAGCGCGCCTGGCGGCGGAGCGTCGCGCGAGCAATCGGACGATCGCACGCGCTCAATCAGAAGCTGAAGAAGCTAAAGATGAGGCAACGCGTGCGAAACAAGAGACTGCAGACTATCGGGATGCTTTGCTTCGTTCCGAGGGGGAACTAGTGCAAGCGCGTCAACGCGTCGAGCAAGCTCAGACCGAAGCCGAACGCGCGAAGGCCAATGAAGAGTTGGCCAGAATTCAAGCCGAGCATGCGCAGCTTGAAGCTGAACAAGCCCGCCAGGAGAGGGATGCGGCCCAACAGCGTCTCTTCGTCTCGCTTTCTGAGATCCTGGAGACGCGTCGTGAAGCGCGAGGGTTGATCGTGAGTTTGTCTGATGTCCTCTTCGATTTTAATCAAGCCACTTTGAAGCCGGGGGCGAGGGAGAAGCTAAGCAAGCTGGCAGGCATCCTGCTCGCTTACTCAGGCAAGTACCGGATGGAGATCGAGGGTCACACGGATGCGATCGGTTCCGACGAATACAACCTCAAGCTCTCCGATGCGCGAGCTGGTTCAGTCCGAAACTACCTCGTTCAAGCGGGCATTGAGCCGGCTCGAATCCTGGCAGTGCGTGGACTTGGTAAAACACAGCCAGTGGCAACTAATGATACGCCCGAGGGCAGGCAGGTGAACCGCCGGGTAGAGATCATCATCGAGGAGTAAGTTAACACTGCGGAGGTCAAATCGTCAGCGGCGGGTCTTGATAAGCGACTTCTCCTCCCACCAAGGTCAACCGCACGTTGCCTTCGGAATTTAACGCCACCAGGTCAGCGCGCTTCCCTTCCTCAATCGAGCCACATTCATGCTCCATACCCAAGAGACGCGCGGGGTTCGAGGCGGACATACGCGCAATGTCTATTTCTGAGACCTTGAGTGTTGTCATTAGGCGTACTGCATCGAGCATGCTGATTACAGACCCGGCAATGCTGCCGCGGGCATTTCGAGTGCGACCATTTCTGACTTCAATGGTTTCACCCCAAATTTCGTACTGACCATCGCCCCGGCCAGCTGCCGCAATGGCGTCGCTAATGAGAGTCAGGCTCTGCGGCGACTTCATTCGTAGCAACAGCTGAAGCATAAACGGATCCAAGTGAACACCATCGGCGATCAAGTCGCAGGTAACGTCAGCTCGCGATAAGCCCCAACCAATCGGCCCGGGTGAACGGTGGTGCATCGGCGCCATTGCATTCATAAAATGAGTCATGTGACGAGCTCCGGCTTCGTACGCCAGGTCAAGTACCTCGACATCGGCACGCGTATGACCAATTGAGACAATCCAGTTCCCGGCATTTAATTCATTAATTAATTCGATGCCCCGCTCGACTTCCGGTGCGACCGTCATCATCTTTACTGCCAGCTGCGCCTGGGGTAAGGGAAGGCGATGAAGATCCGAACCCCCGGATGGCGTTTTAAAGTAATCCGTTCGCAGGGCACCGCACTGTAACTGATTAACGAAAGGCCCCTCGTAATGCACACCAAGAGCACGCGCTCCCCTCTTCCATTGCCGATCTGACGCATCAGACTGTTCCGCCATCAACTCCGTGATGGCCTTGACAGCTAACTCATAGTCTCTATCAGGCGCTGGTACGAGCGTCGGCAACCAAGCGGTTACACCCTGCGAAGCGAGAAATACTGAAACAGTCTGAAGCCCATTCTTGTTCGCCTCCATTGTATCGACACCCATCGCCCCGTGAATGTGGACATCAATGAAGCCTGGGTAAAGGGTGCATCCGTTCAGATCGACGCCTGTTTCTGCAGCAACACTCGCTTTCGAGGGGCCAACTTCCACAATTCGGCCATTCCGAATTGTGAGGGAACCGCCTTCCAGTACCCGACCGGGCAACACTATGCGGACTCCAGCCAGGTGCAAGGAATGTTCTTCGAAGGTCATCTCGCTCCTTCAATGCCGCGTCTATGTAACTTAAACTGTTAGTTTGCAGCAATGCGTCTATGTAACGCAAACTGTTAGTTTGCAGCAAGTGCGGCCGACTGCCCCGCACGCACACCTAACAAAGAACGCCTATAGATTTTGTCGATTATCAAGAGAAGGTGCGATCGGCTATCATTGCGGACGCACACGCATGCTATATATTCAGCGTTCGATAAACATCCTACTCATCTTCTTCCTTTCGTGCGCCTGCCCCGTGGGCGCAGGAGTCGCGCTGCAGCAAGATGTCTCTGAGGCAAGACAACTGGTTGAAGCAGCGCGCACCGCAGAAGCCAAAGAAGCCTGGCCAACGGCGGAAGTGAGTTACCTTAAAGCGATCGAGCTGGCGCCGCAATGGGCCGAGCTGTGGGTGAACCTAGGCGTTGTCTACAATCGCATGGGTAAAATGGACGACGCAATCCGCTCCTTCTCACAAGCGGCGCGACTATGGCCCAACCTGGTCGCAGCTCATCTAAATCTGGGTATTACTTACTTCAAGGCAACTCGTTATGAGCTGGCAACTGCACCGCTCGAGCGCGCGATTGCCATCGACCCAGGAAACCTTCAAGCACGACAGTTATTATCACTGTCACTGATCGCTCTGGAGAAGTTTGCCGAGGCGGTCGAGCAGCTTGAAAAATTGTACTCAGAGCAACACGGAGGAGCGCCCATACTAAGAGCACTTGGCCAGTGTTATCTGCGGCTTAAGCTTTACGATAAAGCAGTGGCCCGCTTGAGCGAACTTGTCCGTCTTGAGCCAAACTCCGGTCAAGCACATCTATGGCTCGGAGAGGCCCTCGACAACACCTCCCAACCAGAGGCAGCGATTTTTGAGTTTCGCCGGGCGATTAAACTGGATCCACAACTGTTGGAAGCTCATTATGCCCTTGGGCTAACGCTGCTAAAGAAAGGGGATCTGGATGAAGCGGCGCAACATTTCAGCGAAGAGTTAAAACTCAATCCGCACATGGCGCTGGCGCTCTACCAGCTAGGAAAGATCAACCTGACTCGTGGGCAGTTAGACACGGCTATCTCAATGCTGACGGGAGTTATAGAGGCTGTGCCGGATTTCCGGCCGGGACTGGAAGCTTTGGGCCAGGCCCTACTCAAGAAGAAAGATGCTCCGCGAGCTGTGGAAGTACTCGAGCGCGCAGTCAAGCTTGATCCGAATTGGCCAGATGGTCATGTGCTGCTGGGACGTGCCTACATGGCAGCCGGCCAGCGACAAGAGGCAATGGAGCAATTTGAGATCGCACAGCGTCTTAGTAGTGCAGAACGGAAAAGACTGGAAGAGAAGGTGAATGAAACAAAGTCTTCCAATGGCGCAGCGCGCAAACCCGGTTAGCTCGCGCTCTTACGCAAGCTGTTAGCTTGCTTCCCCCGACTGCGTCGGGATAGCCCAGGACGGATTTGGGGTATTTCTGATAAAAAGCGCGCCGCCGTTTCTTAGGCTGAAATTAACCTTCCCCAAACTGAAGTTTGGGGTATTCTGATGAAAAATCCCGCACCGCTTCTTAGGCTGAAACTAACCTTCCCCAAACTGAAGTTTGGGGTATTCTGATCAAACCCTTCGCGCTGCTTCTTTAGGCTGAAATTAACCTTCCCCAAACTGAAGTTTGGGGTATTCTGATGAAAAATCCCGCACCGCTTCTTAGGCTGAAATTAACCTTCCCCAAACTGAAGTTTGGGGTATTCTGATCAAACCCCGCGCGCTGCTTCTTAGGCTGAAATTAACCTTCCCCAAACTGAAGTCTGGGGTATTCTGATGAAAAATCCCGCACCGCTTCTTAAAGTTCTGATGCTTCCAACCTCTTAGGCTGATACCCAATTGACCAGCACATCGGGCGACAAAGCCGAACCAGCTAGCTCACTTGTTTGCAACCGAAGCGCGCGATGCTAACTAACAGTTACAACGATCAAGAGCGGCAACCGAGGCATCGGTTGCCGCTCTCTTTTTCTTGCCCAATGTGATTAGAAGGAAAACTTCAAGCCAAACTGAATCTGGCGCGGGTCGCGCGTTGAGAAAAATTGACCAAACTGCGGATTTGATCCCGAGGCGGTCAAGTTCTGTATAGAAGTAAAAACGACGTTGTCCGGCAAACGGTCGGGAATCGTCTGGAACACATCGTTGAAGATCGTCTTGTTGAAAATGTTGAAGAACTCCGCGCGGAATTGCACCCGATAGCGCTCACTGAAGTTGAAATTCTTTGTGACATTCAAATCAGTGAAGAACTGGGAAGGAAAGCGGAACGGAGAGCGGGGTGCATTGCCAATCTGGCCCGACAGTGTGGTTTGAAACGCGAAAGGGTTGAAAGCATATGGAATGCCCCCGGTCGGGTTTTCGGGGATGTTTTCGGTCGGGTCGCTGACAAGGTTTGAACGGGTGCCACGGGCCGGCACGGTGGTTGATGGTTGAACAACGCGGTTCAGTGCGAGCCCGGTCTGCGCTGTTGTGATGCCCGCAATCTCCCAGCCACTCAGTAGCAGCCGGCCGGCTGTCGAACTAGCGAATCCCGAGTTGAAAGTAGGAACCTCATAGACGTAACTCGCAACGAAGACGTGCGTACGATCAAGCCGGCCCACCGCCCGCTCCAACTGCAGGTTGGTACGGATCTGCGGCAAATCAATGGCATCGCGGTCATTTGTTGCATCAGTCAAAGTCTTGGACCATGTGTAGGCAATTTGAGCAGTAATACCATGCGTCGGCCGCAGCCGGAAGGAACTAAGTAAGCCATGGTAACGTGAAGTAGCGCTGGTTGATCGATCTGTGATTGCGGCAAAGCCGCGGAAAGGTCGAGCAAGGTTGATGCAGTTAGCTGGATTGTTCGAAGCAAGAAGGGCCGGATCACAACCAGCCACGCCGGTCGCAGCGGCAACAATCTCCTGCGGCGTCGGGGCATTGAGATCCACCGGCCGGATCAAGTTGTTACCGGCGGACCCGGCGTAGCCGATCTCGAAAACGGCGTTTCGAGACAACTCTTGCTGCCACGTCAGCGACCACTGTTGGATAATAGGTGTCACCCACGGGGCAGTTGTGGCGTTTACTGCTCCCAAGGGTCCACGGGTTGTGGCTGCGCTAACGGCGCCAGGATTACCAAAGGGAATCGGATTGGCAAAAGTACCGCTCAGGCTGATCGAGTTGTTGAAGGGTGGCGTCGTGAATGAGTTCTGCTCGACGATGCCGATAAGCGCCTGGTCATAGTAAATACCGTAGCCGCCGCGCAGTACCGACTTGCCATTGTTGCGTGGATTCCAGGCGAAGCCAATACGCGGGCCCCAGTCGTTCTTATCAACCTGCTGCACGCGGCGACCGAAGGGGGAGTTCTGCCCAGCATAAGCAAAGCCGTTTGTAAGATCGAAAGTACTCGTGGTGAATACACTGCAGGAGACATTAGCGCACTGCGGCGCTCGCGTCGCGCTGTAGAGTTCGGGCAGGAAGGTCGCCAGCACATTCTCTGTGTCAATTGGCTGGCGATAGCGGTAATAACGAAGTCCATAATCAAGCTGGAAATTGGGCCGTAACTTCCAGGTGTCCTGTACGTAAAACTCCGTGCGCCCGAACCGCAGGTGTTGATTCACATCCTGCTCCGGCTCGCTGTAACTGGCGGAGCGACCGAGCAGGAAATCAGCTAGGGGAATACCGGAGCTCGAGGCTGCACCGACGCGAGTGAGCGCACCCGTGAAGCCATAAGTGCCCTGTGTCAGGCTGGCGGCATTCTCGTCTTTAGATTCCCAACTGATATCCGCTCCGAACTTGATGGTATGCTCGCTATGGATGATGGTCACGTTGTCTTTCGGGTTCCAGTTACGGTACTTGATATCCCAGAGTTGGCCAGATCCAATCGTCGGCTGACCGGTGATGTTAATAATGGGCGGCAAGCCGGAGTTGTTTTGCGGAAACAACTCAGTATTCGGCACGCTCACATCAACTCCGTTGTAGCGGCCCAGCAGGTCGGTAGTGATCTTGTTGCCGGAGAAGCTGAATATCGCTTCATTGACGATGTTTGGTCCGAAACTGCTGGTCAGGCTGATGGCTAGCACATCGCCCGGAACGAGGGTATCAGTTGTGGCTACGTCTGGGATCGTGGCTCCAAAGAAAAGACCACCGAGCTCGCGTGTTTGTGATAGATCACGCGTATAGCGACCGGTAAGTCGCTGCGTCGAAGAGAAGTTGTGATCGATGCGGATTGTCTCTTGCCGCGTATTCTGAATGTTAGGCGCCGTAAGCGCGAAGCGGTTTGGCGCGCGCCCCGTGATTGTCGAAGGAATATTCGGATCGGGATAGAGACTTAGGAGCGCTCTTGCCGCCGCGTTTTGGCGCTCCGGGGGAATGATGTTGCCGGAAAATTGAACCCCCGTTTGCGGATCAATAACCGGAAGGTTTCCGATCTCTGAAAAGTTGCCCTGGCGTTCGAGCACACTTGGAACGACGATCGGCGAGATAGTAGAAGGTGCCCGGATAATACGACGCCACTCCTGCGAAAACAGGAAGAACGTCTTCTCACGCTCTTTATTAAATAGACCAGGAATAAAAACCGGACCGCTTACGAGATACCCAAAGTTGTTGTAACGAAGCTTAGGGCGAGGGATGCGCTCGTCGCCAGCCTGACGCAACCCAGCTCGCACATTCGCGTCATTCGGACCAAAAACACCGCTTGCGTTGTTGAAGAAGCTGTTAGCATTTAGCCGATCATTCCGTAAGAACTCATACAGAGTGCCGTGAAAATCGCGTCCTCCACCCCGCGTGATCAAGTTGACGACACCGCCTCCCGACTTTCCAAACTCAGCCGTCGGTATGGACGTAATGACCCGGAATTCCTGAATCGTGTCAACAGTCGGGATTGCCAGCAGCGTGATACTAGACCCGACGTCGGTATTGCTGACGCCATCAACCAGAAAATTGATGGCATTGCGGCGCGTGCCATTTATAGTCAGGTCCACCGTGTTAGTCAGACCGATACCAACCTCAGAAATGCCAGAACTGCTTACGCCCGGCACCAGGTTCAATAGTTGCATGAAGTTGCGATTGTTAAGGGGGAGCTCTACCACGCGCCGGTTCTCAACTACATCGCCCACCGTGGGCGTAGTCTGGATGAGCGGTGTCTCCGCGGTGACCAGGATTGACTCACTGATACTGCCCGTCTCGAGTGTGATGTTGATTGTCTTTCTGTCGTTAACGCTGAGCTCGAGGCCCTTGCTGAGGTATTCCTTAAAACCCTGCACCCGCACAGAGAGATCATAGATTCCGGGTCGGATGAGCGCCAAAGAGTAATATCCGTTGTCATCGCTCTCTGCCTTTCGCTCTTCGCGAGTCGCAACATTTGTTAGCGTGACATCAGCCTTATTGACGATCGCCCCGTTTTGGTCTGTCACTTGTCCGGAAATCCTGGCCGTAGTCTCTTGAGCGAAGGCCAGAGCACCGAAGCTGAGACAAAGCAGAATGGCCAAAAGAAATCGCGCTGCAGTTGCGAAATGAGATTTCATGGGCTTTCCTTTTCAGTAGAGTTTCAAAATAGGATCTCAAGCATTTTCCGACGTAGCTGCCGAAAGAAGCTTTGGTCTAAGTGGAGTTAGTTAACGTTTTATTGATCCAGAAAGCAGGAAGTTTGCTAAGAGCCTGGCCCCGCAAATTGCCCAAAGGGACGCAGTGGTTAGCAACAAAGCCGTAATTATATTGCCGCTGCTGGAATAATGGTAGCTAAAGATTCTTATCCTTTCAATAAGAATCCCTAATAACCAGAGTAGAAATAGACAACTCGGATTTCACACGGCGGCTGCAGTGTCGCGGCGGAAGTATGCCGCTGTGATTCCGTCCAGGAAGGACGATAATGCGGCTGCGGCCTCACCGGCTGCTGCGATTGCTCGAGCTCGGCTCTCCGGACTATCACATTCGTTTCCAAGAATTTCTAACTCATTCTGCTGATGTAGAAGATCAATATTTTCGTGTACGGTGAAAAAGGAGACTGTCCGGGAATCCGCTACGCCGTAAAAACTCTTCAGGCCTTCCCGCTTGGTGCGGGCCACAGCGGGAATCTGGGATTCATAAGCATAGAGCGCAGCCAACCCTTCGCGGTAATCAGCGCGCTGGGTGAGATACTGCAAGCGGGCAACAGAGTCTGCGGTTGAGGGCAGCAGGTCCGCATTCTTCACCTCTTCACGGTCTACTCCGAGACCTTCAGCAAATCGCAACCACAACTCAGGATGGTTCTCCGGCCCACGTTCCTCTTCGATCAGATTTTCCAGTAGCTGCTGGCGAATTGAGAGATCCTGGCAGCGCGAGTGGACGGCACTTACATAAGTGGGAAAGGCCCGCACGTGAGCATAATACTGTTTGGCGTATTCTCCCAGAATCGCCTTATCAAGATGGCCTTCACTCCAAGCCTGGTAAAACGGATGCTCAAGCATCGAGTGCTGCATTATTGCCTGAAGAAGTTCTTCTGCAAACGATCCGTCAGTTACTTGTCTGGTTGCGTCTTCCATGGTTCCTCCACAGCGTCTAAAAAACTCTCAAGCGGTCGATTAAGCCCGTATAGCGGACAAGCCTAAAAGAAACTCTGTAATAACACAATGCTAGAAGACCGAATATCTATTACATTCACGAGATCATTCATAGAGTAATGCTTTCGCCCGCGCCTGCCTGTAACGCTCCAGTTGTGCTCCCCATGACTGAACGATCGTTTTCGGCGAGTCGGACCGCTTTACACGTTCGAGCGTGGCCGCGTTAGCTAGCAGTCTCAGGTAATCGTCAGCCCTCCATTCGTCCGCATAAAGCGTTCTCAATGCTACGGCCAGTTCAATACCTGCTGAAACCGGACGAAATAACTCACGATTGGTGATAATGATATTGACTCCCCCACAATCTTGACCCTGGAAGACTGACGCCTTTGGAGTAAAGCGCACCGCCACAAAACGCACGCCCTCTATTTCTCGGCGGTTTAAGTATTCAGCCAGTCTCCCGCCGTCAATCCAAGGAGCTCCCACAAGTTCAAAGGGCGTATCGGTGCCGCGACCGACTGACACGTTTGTGGTTTCCAGCAATCCCACGCCGGGGTAGAGAGTCGCTTGCGTCAAACTGCGCATATTCGGCGAGGGATTTACCCAGGTGAGATTGGTCGCATCAAACCACATGCTCCTCCTCCACCCTTCCATCTTAATGATTTGCAGATCGCATCCCAGCTTTCGCTCCTGGTTGTAGAATTGGGCCAGTTCACCGATAGTCAGGCCGTATCTGACAGGGAGCGAGTAATACGCCGTGAAGGAGAACTTGTCTGCATCAGCCAGTGGACCCTCAACCTCTACTCCACCAATAGGATTGGGCCGGTCAAGCACGAACACGCGGATGCGCATTTTTGCCGCTCCTTCCATGAGGTAGCCCAGCGTCGAGATGTACGTGTAAAAACGAGTGCCGACGTCCTGGACGTCGAAGAGCAAGGCATCCAGATCTTTTAGCTGCTCCGGCCTCGGACGACGCGACTCTCCGTAAAGTGAGTAAATCGGCAGACCCGTCTGTTCATCTCTGCTATCAGAGACGGTATCATCTGCTACACCGCGAATTCCGTGCTCCGGTGAGAACAGCGCAACAAGCTTGAAACCCGTGGCCTTGGAAAGCACGTCCAGGGTAAGCCGCCCCGTGCCATCCCGTCCTGTGTGATTGGTGACTAGTCCTATTCGCAACCCGGCAATTTGTTTGAACCCATCACGCTCAAGCACGTCAATTCCAGTCAGAACTTTTACGTCCGTCTCAGATGACCCATTATTGCCATCGCTGTTCACCGCTGATGAGTTGAATCGAGAAAGACCAGTTATCAACTGTTCGTAATGGCTCGACCACTGAAGCCTCGCCCGGCTGAGTGCCGCGACGTCGGTAATCGAGCTCGCTGCGATGGAGGAGACCTTCCCTCTCAATGCGATGACATCTCCCTTACCATTGGGGTGA
>Ga0214473_10010821_pt1 | contig 10718 bp, 9 predicted proteins | sample RVTome_7_FD_203509 | JGI IMG/M metagenome (GOLD analysis project Ga0214473, IMG submission 203509) | Soil microbial communities from uranium-contaminated site in the Upper Colorado River Basin, Wyoming, United States - RVT98D197 | ecosystem: Environmental > Terrestrial > Soil > Contaminated >... | reverse complement strand
GCCCCGCCGGAAACACTACTTCGGTTATTCTTGCTGCATCGGCCGTGCCAAAATCACCAGAGTGTCGTCATGACTTGGTTTTGAGGACCAGAGGAAGACTTGACGAAACTCACGAATAAAGGAGTCGAACGTAGACTTTCTGAAACGCGTCAAATACCCCATCGCCGAGGAACTTGACCCATCCCAACCAAGAACTGATCCCGGTGGGACACCCAGAGTCAGGGCTGCCGGTGAGCTCAGCCCGCCGAGCGTCTACGATAGATGTGTAAGCTCTCATTCCAGGGCTCCAAGGATCTCGTCACTGTTTGGGGGAGAGACTCTCTGTCGCCGATAACCAAGGCGCCTCCGGGTTCGAGGTGAGTCAACATCGCGTCCAGGACCTGACCTTGGAGAGTTTCGTCGAAGTAGGTGAACACCAGGTTGCGACACAAAACCAAGTGGAAGCCTTCCTGGGGCTGCTCTTTGCGTATGTCCTGTTGGGCCAGCTTCACGTCTTGGCGAAATCTCTCTCGAAGCCGGTAGCCTCGCTCGGCCTTGTCGAAGGCAACACTCCTCCATTCCGGCGGAAGGTCCCTGAGACTGCTGGCTGGATAACAAGCTTCCCGCGCCCGATCGAGAAGATGGGGGTCGACATCCGTTGCGAGGATGTGCATCCGTAGATGGGGGAAACGAGGACGGACCGAAAGCTCCCAGAGGATGGCCATCGTGTAGGGTTCTTCGCCGGAGGCGCAACCCACACTCCAACAGCGAACCGACCTTTCGTCCCGGCTCGACGCCAGCTCGGCCAGCCCGGGCAGCAGCTCGGTTCCCAGGTAGTCGAAAACGCGGCGATCGCGATAGAAACGCGAGATGGTGACCCGGCAGGCGGAATCGAGTGATTCCCATTCCTTGGGGTGAGCTTCTAGGAAAGACCGGTAAGCATGGGCATCCGGGAGACCGAGCTCCCGGAGACGCCGCTCGACGCGTTTGCAGATCTGCTTTCTGACCTTTCGAAAGCCGGGCCATCGCAGGTGCAGGTGAGGAAGAGCCCATTGCAAGAACCCAACGCAGTCGGCGTCTCTCATCGGATAGGGCACAGCGAGCGGGGGCGATGTCGCCCATCCGCGGTGTTTCTTCTACCTCACTAGTCGAGACGAGCCGACGATCACGGTGCAGACGTTCGAGAGCTCGGAGATGAGTACGGTAAGGAGGTCGTCGACCGAGACGACCCCTATCACCATGCCGCCCTCGTTCACGACGGGCAGTCTTCGGACGCCCTTATCCGCCATGCGGCGTGCCACCAGCATCACCGGGTCTCTCGCGCCCACCGTAAACGGGTTGCTGCTCATGACCTCTTCGAGCTTCACCTGAGCGGGATTTCGGCCCGGGGCGACCACTCGAAGGACCAGGTCGCGGTCGGTGAAGATCCCCAAAGGTTTCTTTTCTGAGCTCAGGACGACGACGGTGCCGACGTCCTCTTCCCGCATGAGCTTCGCCGCTTCGGCGGCCGTCGCCTGCGGTGGCAGCGAGGCGATACGCTTGCTGATCATGGTTTGAACTTCCATGAGACCCCCTTTCGCCTTTCATGGTTACTGCAAACCTCATTCCCTCCTAGTTTCCCAGCTCCGAGAAATCTTGTGCGCCAAATGCCCCAGTGGACGCCTTTAGAATGGCGCACTTTGGCTGCATCCGCCGAGCCGGATACTGGCACATGCTTTGCTGAAAGTTTCGCCTGGGCCGGTAGCAAACCGACTTGGAGGTCGAGATGGGTGGGATCCGTTGGGACGAACGAAGAAAGCTCTTGTCAGAAAAGGCTCATGAGGCTCGGGAAAGAGGAAGAGAGCAGGATTTCCTCGTCCTCTCCTCCCTGGCCGAGCTGAGCGAATCACCGGCGAGGACCTCGGCGGTTCAGATAGAGACTCTGCTGCAGAAGGTCGAGCATCTGGCCAAAGAGGCCGACCACTTAGCCGCCACGGTCTCCCAAATCTCTCGCCGACTGGCCGAGCTCGAAGCTCGCTTTCACGAAGATCTGGAATGATCTCGCAGGCCCGATTCCTCCGCTCCATCTAGCCCTTTTCTTTCGAACTTGATTTCAGGCACTCGATGGCTTGTTCTTCGGAGACTTGCTCGAATTTCTCGAAGAACTGTCCTACCGCCAAGAACTCCCCTGGGGAGAGCAAGCAGACGACCTCGTCAGCCTCCTGCTGGAGACGTGCGATGGCATCAAGAGGCGCCACCGCGACAGCCGCAACGAGCTTTTTCGGGCCGAGATCTTTGATCAAACGCAGCGCTGCCAGCATCGTCCATCCGGTCGCCACACCGTCGTCTACCACGATGGTGGTCCTGCCCGCCGGACTGATAGGAGCGCGCACCGGCGTGTAGAGGGCTCGCCGACGCTTCAAACGGGCCAGCTCCTCTCGCGTCTCCTTCTCCAGGTATTCCCGACTGATGCCCAGACGGTGGAGATCCTCGGTAATGTACACGTGTTTCGCTTCGCTCACCGCACCGATCGCGAACTCGAGCTGATGAGGAGCCCGCAGTTTGTGGACGAGTACCACGTCGAGCTCTCCCTGAAGCGCCTTGGCGATGTGTTCTCCCATGGGTACGCCGCCCCGGGGGATCGCCAAGATCAAGGGGTTCTGACCCCGATATGAAGCCAAACGTTGAGCCAGAAGCTCGGCGGCTTCAAGACGGTCTCGAAATCGCAACTGAGCGCCCCCTCGCACACGGAACATGCAGCCTCCGTACCAATTCCTCTCCGGGAAGCTGCGCGGATCCGGTGTGTAATCGGGCGAAGTCCGGGTTTTTTTTCTTGGCAACTAGGGATTTGCCGGGTTCCGAACCTCACGTCAAGGTCTTACGCTTCCGCTGGTGAGAGAAATGCCTCCATCGGTGGATACGGCGAGTGAGCGTTCAGAGGATGCCCTTGCGTTTTACCTGAAGGAGACGCGCCGCTATCCGCTACTTAACGCGCGGCAAGAGTCGGCGGCGGCGAAGGCGATGCGCACCAGGCGGCGGGCGCTGAGATTCGGGTCCCGTGAAGACATGCTCGAGGCGGCGCGCGAGCTTGATCTGAATCGGCGCACGTTAATCGAGGCCAATCTGCGATTGGTAGTCTTCGTTGCCAGGCGTTATCGCAACATGGGAATGGAACTGTGTGACCTCGTGCAAGAGGGGAACCTCGGGTTGATGGAGGCCGTGGAACGGTTCGATCCGCGTAGGAATTTGAGATTCTCCACTTACGCCACCTGGTGGATACGCCAGGCCATCACCAGGGCCTTGTCCCAGAAGTCGCGCCCCGTCAAGGTGCCGCTCGAGAAGCTGACGCTGGCGCGACTGGCCATCAACGCCCGTCCCCGGCTCGAGATGCGCCTCGGCCGCAAGCCCCTGGTCGACGAGATCGCCAGGGAAGTCGGAAGTCCGGTGGGAAAGGTCCAGGCGGCGCTCGGTTTCATGCCGCGAATGGAGTCTCTCGACGCTCGGATCGGCGAAGACGGAAGCGCTCGCTGGGAGCTGCAATCGGATCCCGCGTCCCCATCGCCATGGGATTCCGCATTGGATCGGGATAGGCGGGACAAGATTCGGTCCATTCTCGAAGTTCTTCCCCAACGGCAGCAATTGATCCTGCAGATGCGTTTCGGGATTGGTCTTGACAGCGAGCACAGCCTCGCGGAGATCGGCAAGATACTTTGCTTGTCCCGCGAACGCGTGCGGCAGCTCCAGCAGGACGCCTTGAGGCGGCTCCGCGAAGCCGGGGATCGCCGGAAGCTGAGCGCCCTTGTTGAGGGGTAAGCCTCGCGATAGACCGACACTTACGGTCTCTTTCCTGACGCAGTGAAGCGGAATACTTATTGCTTCTCACTCCCTTGGAAGTGAGGAAAAGGTGACATTCCGCGAAGCCGAGAGCCAAATCACTCAATCGACGAGCCAGAAGCCTCAGGACCGGACCGCCGAACCACGATGGATCGGAGTGAACGTGGGGTCCTTGTCGGTGAAAGTGGTGGCCCTGGGCGACCCTTCATTAAGCGTGAACGTTCCCCATCAAGGTCGTCCCCTCGACGTGATGGAAGAGGCGCTCTCCCGCCCGGAATTCTCCGGTCCCAGGTACGTTGGGGTCTCGGGGCACCTGGGTCACATCTCGGAGGTCGCCGCCATTCAGCGAGCCTTGGCGGAGCTCCCGGGCGACTTCGACGCGGTCGCCTCTCTCGGGGGAGAGTCTTTCCTCGTCTACGTTCTCCAAGACAGGCGGGCTCTCGCGGTTCTCTCCCACAACAAGTGCGCCGCCGGGAGTGGGGAGTTCTTCGTTCAGCAGATCGGGCGCATGGGATTGGGAATGGACGAGGCGATCCGAAGATCCTTCGACGGGAAGGTCGTGCCGCTCGCCTCCCGATGCTCGGTGCACTGCAAGTCCGACATCACGCACAAGCTCAACCGCCAGGAGGCGAGCGTCGAGGATATCCTCCATACGCTGCACGACAGCATGGCCGACAAGATCGTGGCCTTGCTCGAAAAAGCACAGCGACCCTTGGGGCACGTACTGCTCATCGGAGGCCTGACCCGCAACCCTGCGATGGTGGCGGCCCTTCGGCGGAAGCTGCCCAGAACGGAAGTGGTGGTACTGCCGGAGAGCCCTTACTTCGAGGCCTTCGGCACGGCCCTGCTCACCCGGGACGAGCCTCGATTCACGTCACCCCATACATCGGTCAAACCGACTCTGGGAAGGCTCCCGCCGCTCGCTCACTACGGGGAGCGCGTGCGGGTGATTGCCGCGCCACCCGAGGTGAAGGGTGCCGAGGGGGTCCTGGTGCTCGGCGTCGACTCGGGATCGACGACCACCAAGGCCGTTTTGCTCGACCCCGCTACGCGGAACGTCGTGGCATCTCACTACGGCCGCACGCGGGGTGACCCGGTGGTTGCGACCCGCGACTGCTTGCGAGCCCTCATCGAGCAAGTCGGAAACCGAACCGTCGGACTCGTCGGCACGACCGGGTCGGCCCGCGAGATCGCCGGTGCCTATCTCGGCACCGAGCATGTCTACAACGAGATCTCGGCTCACGCCACCGGGGCCGCCTACTACGATCCGGAGGTAGACACCATCTTCGAGATCGGGGGCCAGGACTCCAAGTACATCTACCTTCGTCATGGTGTTCCCATCGACTATACGATGAACGCCGCCTGCTCCGCTGGGACAGGCTCATTTCTGGAGGAAGTCGCGCAGGGAGATCTGGGCTTTCCCTTGGCCGACCTCGCCGGCGTGGCGCTCGCCGCCGAGTCTCCCGTCCAGTTCAAGGACACCTGTGCCGCCTTCATCAACTCGGACATCCGGGTCGCCCTTCAGGAAGGTTATTCCCGAGACGACATTGCCGCCGGCCTGGTCTATGCCATTGCCAACAACTACCTCTCCAAAGTGAAGGGGCCGCGCTATGTGGGGAAGAAGGTGTTCCTCCAGGGTGGCGTTGCTTTGAACAAGGCCGTCGCTCACGCGTTCGTCCATCGGGTGGGCCGGGAAGTCGTGGTTCCGCCGCGTCCCGAGCTCCTGGGCGCGCAGGGTGTTGCGCTGTTGGCCCTGCGGCGATCCGAGAAGGGCGCTCGCACCTCTGAAACGAGCCTGGCCTCGCTCGCCGAACCCAACATGCGGTTGCTCAATCGTTTTACCTGCAAGGCGTGCCGGCTCTATTGCACCATCGACCGCTTCGAAGTGGCGGGAAGGCGGTTTCCCTTCGGAGGCCGTTGCAGCTTATACGAGAACGTTTGGAAGCGGAAGGCGCGCAAAGGGTCGGCGGCCGATCTCGTCGAGAGGCGGTCCAGCATTCTATTCGCGGAACCAGAAGGAAAAGAGGCCGGGGGCCTGGGGAAGATAGGGATTCCAAGAGCGCTGACGACGCACTCTCTCTATCCGCTCTATGCGACGTTCTTTTCCCGACTCGGGATCGACGCGGTTTTGTCTCAGGTGGAACCGGGCGGCGAGTTGAAGGCCCATTCCGCATTCTGTTTTCCCGCACAGATCGCTCATGGCGCCGTGCTCGACCTGGTGAAGAAAGGCATCGACCGGGTTTTCCTCCCGCACGTGACGCGCATGCCCAATCCCGCGGGCGGGAAAGACTCCTATCTCTGCCCGATCACCCAGGCCGGTCCTTACGTGCTCGCCAAGGCCTTTCCCGACGTCCGCTTTCTCTCACCGCAGCTCGATTTCAGCGAGGGATATCGATCGAGCAAGGGCCTGGTCGACATGGCCACCAGGGAGCTGAATGTCCCCGGGACGCGGGCCCAGGAAGCTTTCCAGGCGGCGGTGACGGCTCAAGAGCGGGTCGAGCGCTCTCTTCGGGAAATGGGAGAGCTGGCGCTCGAGCAGGCCATCGCGACGGCCAAGCCGGCCATCATCCTGGTGGGACGCAGCTACAACGCGTTCACGCCCGAGGCCTCCCAATCGGTCGGCAAGAAGCTGGCCAGCATGGGGGTGACGGCCATCCCCGCCGACTGTCTTCCACCCCTGCACGGTGGTTCGACGCCGTGGCACTTTCCCAACTTGATTCTGAATGCCGTCGCGCTGGCCAAGCGGCACCCCAATCTCTTCCTTCTCTATGTGAGTAATTTCAGCTGTACCATCGACGCGTTCACACATTCGTTGCTTTCTTCCGAGCTCGGCTCCAAGCCGTATCTCGTTCTCGAGATCGATGGCCACACCGCGGATGCCGGCATTCAGACGCGACTCGAAGCGTTTCTCGACATCGTGACCAACTGCGGTCAAGCGCCGCCGCCGCGACGCCGCCCCTTCGTGCCGAGCCGACTCGAGCGTGGCGGAATGGTGGTCTCCTCCTCGGGGGAGCGCCTTCCGCTGAGCGATCCCCGCGTGAAACTGTATTTTCCGGCTTTTTCGAAATTCCACTCCGACGCCTGGGCCATGGCGACGCGATGGCTGGGTCTCCACCCGGGAGGGGCGATGCGGCTGGAGCGTTCTCAGCTCGAGCGGGGTCTTCAGAACACTTCTGGCCGAGAGTGCCTCCCCTTGCCCATCTTGATCGGGCAGCTTCTCCAAGCTCACGAGAACCGGAAGCCAGGCGAGATTGCCGGATTCTACATGTTGAACGGAGGCGCTCCCTGTGTGACCGACGCGTTCCTGGGCTACTTCGACCGTTTCATCGCGCAGCAGGAGTTGGGTGACCTCTTCGTGCTGTCTCCGCAAGAGGACAACGATTACGCCGGTTTCGGTCTGGACACTCTCGCGCGCCAGCTCTCTCCGGCGATCAACGTCGCGGACATCATGGTCGACGTCGAGCAGAGTCTTCGCACCGTCGGGAGCCCGGGAAGCCTCTCCAAGCTCGAGCGGTGCTGGGAGAGTTTTGTTGCGTCCTCCACCTCGCGCCAGGCGTTCTATGCCGGTCTCCCGTTGTTCATCGACCGGCTTGCCGAGATCCCTCGGTCTCGAGACCCGGCCAACTGCCCGCGAGTGATCGTTACCGGAGAATTCTTCACGCGGTTCAGTCCTTTCTTCATCGAGGGTGTTCCCGAGCTTTATGCTGAACGAGGCATCCTCCTGCAACCCGCCGAGCTCAACGAGCTCGTTCTCTACACCGTCTATGACGGCCTGGCGGTTACCGCAAAGAGCTGGGGGCTCGAGCCGGGATATCTGGCCATGGCGAAAGCGTGCACCCGGATCTTGCAGCCGGAAGGCCAGCACTACCTGGAGCGCTTCAAGGGGTACTGGACCGCGAAGCGATTGGAAGAGCGTCTGCGGAAAGACTTCGAGAGGACGGGCCTCCTGGTGGGCAGGCCCAGTGACGTCGCGCTCCTCTTCGAGGAGGCGTCGAAACATATCTCTCCCGCGATCTTCGGAGAGGCCATCACCACCGTGGGCAAGGTCCTCGGAGCCGATCGGGAGGGCCACGACGGCGTTCTGCTCATAGGACCCTTCAATTGCCTTCCCTTCCGGATCTCGGAAGCCATCTTGAAGCCGGTCTGTCAGGGGCGGGGCCTGCCCATCCTGACTTACGAGAGCGATGGCTACGCCGTCTCACCGTCTTTTCTGAGACAAGTGGACGTGCACATGCAGCAAGTTCTCGAGCGACACCGATGGCGCTGCGGCCTGCCGACGGCTGGTCAAGCGCCGGCCGGCGCCAACAGGTCGTCCGACACCATGCCACCGACCGGGGACGGGCACCGCAAGACCGTGCTCATTCCTGCATAGTGGCCCGGCACCACTCGGGATTTTTTCCTCGCGAACCGGGGTTTTCCCCTGTTTTGACGGGTCGGGTCCTGGTCCAGCCTTGCCGTTCCGGGCTCGAGCGAGCCTACAGTCGGACCCTCCGCCACGAGAATCAACGGCCCAACCCAGAGACCCTATTTGCCTCGATGCCGGTTGCCAGGTTGCGGTCGGCCTGTTATGCTGTTTTATCGCTTCTAACTGAAGAGAAAACCTCGGCCTGACGACGGCGCGGCTGGTCGGCTGGAATCCCGCTCCGCGATCTGCGAATCGAGGAGCCGAGATAGGATTACGTGCCACGGTCTTCTGCTTGATCTGGGGTGCTGGGAGCTGACCGAAGCGCTGACGCTCGGCTCGAGAAGCGGCGTAACTGTTGTGGCCACCATTCTCTTGAGCGACGACGAGTCGGAGCTCCGAGTGACTCTCGCAAAGCATCTCCAACGAGCCGGTCACCAGGTCTTCACGGCGTCGAATGGGAACGAGGCGCTCGCGGTCATGCGACACGCGGCCGCGAACCTGGTCATCACCGATATGCCGGAAAAGGGGGATCTTGAGACCATTACCGAGCTACGTCGTGAGTTTTCGGAGTTACCCGTGATCGCCGTTTCAAGGGGAGGGATTCTCGATCCGACGAATTATCTTCCCTTGGCCCGCAAGTTGGGGGCTGACCGCGCGTTCGACCAGCCATTTTCCTCCTCCGACATGCTCATCGCCGTCCGGGAGCTTCTTGGTCAATGATTCCGTCACCTGTCGCACGACAGCAAGTTCTCCCCACTCGCGCTCCGGCCCAAGCGGTCGAGTCGCTATGCGTTGATCCCCATTCACAAAGGGCACGGCTACTCCTAGGGGGTGGTGCTCGACGCTTCAAACACAGGAGAAGCACGTATGACTTCGCAAGCCCATGCGGTCTCGCAATCAGAACACCCTGACACCGCCATCAAACGGCGGATCCTGATTGTGGACGACGATCATGCCATCGTCAGGGTCTTCGCCAATACTCTAAAGACAGCCAACTACGAGGTTGTATGCGCAAACGACGGAACGCAGGCGACGACCCTACTTGACGCCGGCGTTTTCGACGTCATCATCAGCGATATCTCGATGCCCGGAATGAGTGGCATCGAGTTTTTGCAGGCGGTCCGGAGACGGGATCTGGACGTTCCCGTCGTACTGGTCACTGGGGAGCCGGACATCGATTCGGCCGTCCGGGCGGTGGAATATGGCGCCCTCCGTTATCTCGAAAAGCCGGTGAGCCCTGATTCCCTACGGGATGTTGTGCGGCGCGCGGTGCAATTTCACGAGCTCGCGCGCATTAAACGAGAGGCGATGGGTCTGCTCCGTGATAGGGCCCGTGAGGCTTCCGACCGAGCCGGACTCGAGGCGGCATTCACCGAAGTCATCGGCTCGCTCCGGATGGACTTTCAACCTATCGTGCAATGCTCGACCAGAACCGTTCTCGGCTACGAGGCCCTTGTCCGCTCGCCCAGCTCCACGCTCCCCAATCCTCCCGCCATACTGGAAGCGGCAGAACGGCTGGAGCGCATGCATGAGCTCGGCCGCGAGATTAGGGCACGAGTTGCGAAGGCCATTCCCGTTGTCCCTCGAGATGAGCTCGTTTTCGTCAACCTGCATTCACTGGAGCTAGCCGACGAAGAACTCTATTCACCGGGTGCGCCTCTATCTGCCCATGCTGCTAGAGTCGTTTTGGAGGTGACGGAGCGAGCTCGGCTTGACCAAGTCGCCGCTCTGCAGGACCGCATTCGGCGGTTGCGCTCGCTCGGCTATCGGCTTGCCGTGGACGACCTCGGTGCTGGTTATGCGGGCCTCACCAGCTTTGTCCAACTCGAGCCCGAATTCGTCAAGATCGACATGACGCTCATTCGAGACGTCCACCTTTCCGGCACCAAGCAGAGGCTGTTGCGCTCCACATTCGATGTTTGCCGAGAACTCGGTATCCGGGTCGTCGGAGAGGGCGTCGAAACCAGACAGGAGCTCCACGAGCTCCTTCGCCTCGGCGCTGATCTTCTCCAGGGCTATCTGTTCGGGAGGCCGGCTGAAGATTTTTGTTCAGTGCCGCCACAAGCGTTCGATATTTGATTCCCTCTCGGGGAGCTCCGTGACCGAAGGAAAGAAGACACAAGAGACGCTCGTCGAAGACGTAGACGCGCTGCGAAGAAGCGAAGAGCGACTCCGACTCGCCCTCACCGTCGCGAGTGACGGGTATTGGGACTGGAACGTCCGAACGGGGGAGGTGTTTTTCAGTCCGCGCTGGCTCGAGACGTTAGGCTACGAGCCCGGCGATCTCGAGCCGCATGTCGATTCGTGGAAGAGGCTCGTTCATCCCGATGACATGCCGCGGGTCACGGAAGCACTCGACGCGCACTTCGAGGGCAAGACCCCGATTTACGCGTGTGAGAATCGTCTCCGCACGAAAACCGGGGTCTACCGCTGGAATCTCGACCGAGGACGTGTGGTGAGCCGTGACGCCGACGGCCGTCCTCTTCGCATGGTAGGAATCGACGCTGACATCACCCTTCGT
>Ga0214473_10010819_pt1 | contig 10720 bp, 8 predicted proteins | sample RVTome_7_FD_203509 | JGI IMG/M metagenome (GOLD analysis project Ga0214473, IMG submission 203509) | Soil microbial communities from uranium-contaminated site in the Upper Colorado River Basin, Wyoming, United States - RVT98D197 | ecosystem: Environmental > Terrestrial > Soil > Contaminated >... | reverse complement strand
ATAATTCCATCTTCCTGGATGCCCGCCTGCGCGGGCCCTGTATCCCGCTTCGAGCGGGACTGGTGCAGGGCGGGCATGACGAATTATGACACAGTCTCTCAAGAGGGAGGGAATTTCTTATTTCATTTCATCTTGTTAGCCCTCTCCCCTGGCGGGAGAGGGTGGGGTGAGGGGGATTTTTTTGCATCCGCTGAAAACAGGCGCCTCTAGATAATATTTCTCTTCCGTAAGTCCGATATCTTTTCTGGCGGGTATTCCAAAATTTCCTTCAGGATTTTTTCGCTGTGCTCGCCCAATGCCGGGGGATGGACATACCGGATCTGGTCCACCCCGGAGACTTTGATCGGGCTGCCCACATCCTTGGTCTTGCCCACATGCTGAGAGTCGATCTCCACCACCATGTTCCGGGAGAGGACCTGGGGATCGGCCATGGCCTTGTCCAAGGTGTTGATGGGCCCGGCGGGAACTTCCAATTGAATGAAGAGATCCAGCCATTCATCCGTGGTCTTCTTCAGGAAGGCCTCTTCCAGGATTCGGTCCAATTCCTCCCGGTTCTTCAACCGATTGGCCCGGGTACTGAAGCGGGGATCATCGGCCAGTTCTTCCATATCCATGTTCTTGCATAGGTTGCGGAAAAAATGATCGATATAAGCTTCGATGACCAAGGCCGAATCTTTCGTGCGGTACGCCCGCAGGGGCACATTGCTCACATGGGCGGTTCCCACCGGCTGGGGTACTTCCCCGGCCACGAAGTAGTACTTGGCCCGGTAGGTGTGCAGGGCGATCTGCACGTCCAGCATGGAAATGTCCACCATCCGGCCTTCTCCGGTCAAGGAACGGGAGACCAGGGCAGAAAGGATTCCGATCACCGCAAAGACCGCTCCTCCCAGGTCGCCGATGGGTATACCGCAACGCACCGGCGGCCCGTCCGGCTCTCCGGTGTAGCTCATCACCCCTCCCATCGCCTGGACGATAATGTCGTAGGAAGGCCGGTCCCGGTACGGGCCGGTCTGCCCGTAGCCGGTAACCGAAGCCCAGACGAGCTTGGGGTTGATCTTCTTCAGGTCTTCATACCCCAGGCCCAGTTTCTCCATGGTTCCGGGGGTAAAATTATTCATCACCACGTCGGCCTTGCGGGCGAGCCCGTAGAAGATCTCCTTGCCCTCCGGCGTCTTCAAATCCAGGGTCAGGCTCTTCTTGTTGCGGTTCAGGGCCATGAAGTAGAGGCTCTGGTCCTTCATGGTATGGGGAGGCATCCTGCGCGTCGGGTCTCCCACCCCCGGACGTTCGATCTTGATAACTTCCGCACCCAGGTCTCCCAGAATCTGCGTGCAGTAGGGTCCGGCCAGGACATGGGTTAAATCCAAAACTCTGATTCCGCTCAACGGAAGAGCCAAATTCTTCTCCTTTCAATAAAAAACAAAAGATTAACCGCCGAGAGCGCAGAGGACGCAAAACATTGCCGCGGTGACCTGGAGACGCGGTGAATGATCATCTTTCCGATCCCCGTTTCTCCGTGTCCCCGTGTCTCCCCGTCAGGTCTTTGCTATGTGCTCTGCGGTGAAAGACTTTTATAATTCGCGCATCGTCTCAAACCGGCATATTCGCGTGTTTTTTGTCAACCTTGGCGACCTTCTTATCCTTCAGGATCCTCAGGGCCTGGATTACCTTTGGCCTCGTCTCCTGCGGCTCGATGATGTCATCCACGTACATCTTTCTGGCGGCTTCGAACGGGCCTTCGAAGGCCTGCCGGTATTCTTCGATGAGCCTTTTCTTCGTTCCTTCCGGGTCCTTGGACTCCTGGATCTCCCTGCGGCAGACGACATTCACCGCCCCCTCAGCCCCCATCACGGCCAAATCGGCGCTGGGCCAGGCCAGGACCAGGTCTGCGCCCATGGGCTTGCTGCACATGGCTTGTTTTCCCCCGCCATAGTCTTTGCGAACGATGACCGTGATCTTGGGAACGGTGGCCTCGGCGTAGGCAAAGAGCATCTTGGCGCCGTGGCGGATGATCCCCCTGTGCTCCTGATCCACTCCGGGGAGGTATCCGGGGATATCCACGAAGGTCAGGAGGGGGATGTTGAAGCCGTCACAAAACCGGATGAACCGCGAAGCCTTGTCCGACGCGTCCACATCCAGCGCCCCGGCCAGATGTGTGGATTGATTGGCGATGATCCCCACGGGCCAGCCATCCATCCGGCCGAACCCCGTAAGGATGTTTCTGGCAAACCGCGGTTTCATCTCGAAGAAGTGGCCATGGTCCAAAATACGGCTCAGGACTTTATGCATGTCATACGACTTCTTAGGATCCTCGGGAATGATCGTCCGCAGCGTTTCTTCCCGCCTTTCGGGATCATCGGTGGGGTTGACTCTTGGGGGTAATTCTTTATGACTCTGGGGCAGAAAAGACAAAATGTCCTTGATCGACTGAACGACTCCAGCCTCGTCGTCCGCCACCAGGTCGCAAACCCCGCTTTTTTCAGAGTGAACCTTGGCGCCGCCGAGGGTTTCCAAAGAAACTTCTTCATGGGTGACCGCCTTGATGACCTCGGGCCCCGTGATGAAGAGTTGACTCTTGCCCCTGACCATGAGGATCAAATCCATCAACGCAGAACTGTAGGCGACTCCCCCTGCGCATCTCCCTAAAATAGCCGAGATCAAGGGAATCACCCCCGAGGCCTGGGTGACCGCATAGAAGACGCTGTCGAAGCCGACATTCTTGTTCCCTTCTTGGATGCGCGCCCCCACCGAATCTTGCAGGGCCACGACCGGGACTTTCATTTCATGGGCCCGACGGATGATGTTCACGATCTTGGCCGCCTGAACATTCCCCAGGGACCCGCCCTGGACGGTCTTATCGTGAGCATAGACGCCGATGGTCCGGCCACCGACCTTGCCGAATCCAGTGATCACCCCATCGCGGGGAATATAGGGAGGGTTGGGGCCGAATTCCGCCGGCTGCGGGCCCGCAAAGGCATTGATTTCCAGGAGGGTTTCCGGGTCGAGCAGCAGTGCCAATCTCTCTTCGGCGGTCAGATATCCGTCGCTATGGAGCTTATCGATCTTTTCCCGGCCGCCGCCAAGAGAAGCTCTCCTTCTTAAATCATTCAGTCGATCCCTTCGATCCTGCATGCCCATAATGATCCTTCAGTTTATCTTTTTCTACATCACAGATGGATTCCAGGGAATGTATTCTACCACAGCCCCAGGACCTTTCAACAGGGAAACCCGACCCCGATCCAGAACCAACGCTAACGAAACCTAAATGTTGCATAAAATTCTCTAAGAGCATCACCCCCACCCTTCCCTCCCCCCTCCGAGGGGGAGGGTTAGGGTGGGGGGGCAAAGGGCACCGGGGGTGAGGTCCCGTGACCATCGTAAAAATCGGTTTTCCCCTTTGCCTGCAAGGGCCCAAGCAATACTTCAAAAAATTCTTATGCACCTATTGAGGAAAGAACAGGTAGATCCGGAAGATCATGAAACTCCCGCTGCCGAATCAGGGGGAAGGAGGGGCCCCTTTTGCATTGCGGTGCCAGCGGCGTTTAAGGCTCAGCCAGATGATGTACACAATCATAAAAATGGTGGAAACAGTGGCCGGGACAGCGGTCTTCTCGTCGAAAAGGGTCAGCGCCAGGCCCGCGGCGAGTCCCGTGTTCTTAAGCGTGCCCAGCAGAACAAGGCTGGTTATCTTCTTGGAGTCAACGCGGAAAATCCGGCCCACCCCCTCAATCACAAATCCCAGGAAGAAGGTACTGGCCAGGGCGATAACTGCGGCTGGAAGGAGCGATAACGGCTCTTCGAGAAATATCGCCCGGTTCAGCCCAACGATCGTGTACGTGACCAGAAAAAAGCTCCAGTTTGTGATGGCTCCTTTTACCGGCTCGATTCGTCTGGACATCCCGCTGCGGACTAAGATGCGGGAAAAGATGAGCGGCAAAAGGATCAGTTCGCCCATGATGGTGATCAGTTTGACCCGGTCGACAAAGCCAGGGCCGAGGAATCCCAGAGTGATCAGCGGCATGATGATCAGCGCCCCGAGGTAGCATCCGATGGTGGCGATCAGAGAAAATGTGCTGTCTCCATCCAAAAGAAAGCTGAAGGGGATAACGGCGATGGCTGGAGGAACGGCCACCATAAGGATGAAACCGGCCCGGAGGGGCTCTTCATGGACCAACAGGGCACTCAACCCCAAGAGAACGCTGCCGAGGACTGCGTAGTTCATGGCCAGCCCGGCCAGAGCCGGTGCCAGCAGAGCCCGGGGGGATCGAAATGTACTGCCCGAGACTCCCATGGTGGAGAGAGTCATCACCGCAGCCAGGGCCGGGATGACGATTTTTTGGGTCCACTGGGCGCCCTGGCCCAGGAGCAACCCAAGCAGGATCGACAGGACTAAGAGAAAATCCCTGTTGCGCAGCAGTCGGTAAATTTTTTTCATCATAAATTCTCATGACGGCTTCGACAGCCGCGAATCCCGCCCTAGCAGGAAAAATCCCCCCTTGCCCGCCTGAAGCTGTGAAATATTCCCTTAAATCACCCTCACCCCTGAACCATGTTAGGTTCAGGGCATTGTCCTGCACCCCACGTGGTGCAGGGCCTCGCCCTCTCCCATCAGAGACTGTGTCGTAATTGGGGAAAAGAGCCGTCATTCCGGCGAAGGCCGGAATCCAGTCCCGCTCTGAGCGGGATTGAATAATTCCATCTTCCTGGATGCCCGCCTGCGCGGGCCCTGTACCGTGCTGGTGCAGGGCGGGCATGACGAATTATGACACAGTCTCTCAAGGGAGAGGGAATTTCTTTCTTATTTCAAAATGTTTACCCTCTCCCCGGGCGGGAGAGGGCTTGCCCTGTAGAGTAAGTTTCAATACTCCACAGGGTGAAGGTGAGGGGGGTATATTCCAAATTTTTCACACCTTCCCTTTGCTAAAGGAGGGTTGAGGGGATTTAAAAGTTATTCTCTGCGTAAATTTGAATGGGTCACTCGCCATTTCCTGCTGTATAAAAACTGCCTGAATTATTTTAGAGCCGCCTTGAGGCTCGCTAAATCCGTCAGCGGTGCTTTACAGGTGTAGTTCTCACACAAATAAACCGTGGGTCGCTCATTTAACGGTTGCATCCCCTCCACAAAAGGCGACACGGTCGATAGCTTTTGCCCCGTCTCGCCCCCGGGCTTAAGCAGCAGCACTTTGTTGGGCAGGAACGAATGCTGTACAAAGGCGATCATCTCCCGACTCTCTTGCAGGCCCGGGTCGCCGGCAATGACGATCTCCCGGCTCGGACCCAGCATAAAATCCACCGCGATGAGGAACTGAGTATAAGCCATGGGGTACTCAGCGACCGGCCCGGAAAAACCCTGGAGCAATTGATCGGCCTTCCTCTCCAAATCTGCTTTGCCGGTCATGCGGGAAAGGCGTAGAAGGTTTAAAGCGGCCACCGAATTTCCCGAAGGTACCGCTCCGTCATAAAGATCTCTGGGACGGGAAATAAGCGTTTCGTTGTCTCTGCCCGAAAAATAAAATCCGCCCTTTTCTTCCTCCCAGAAAAGTTCGATCATGATCTGATTCAGGTGGACGGCCTCCTCTAGATAGCGCACCTCAAAAATCCCCTCATACAACTCGATCAGGCCCCAAATCAGGTAGGCATAGTCATCCAGGAACCCCGGATGGGCGACATCTCCATGGCGATAGCGCCGCTGCAGCCTGCCGTGGGCAGGGCGCATTTGCCGCAGGATAAAGTCCGCGGCTTTCCGTGCGGCTTGGGCATACGTGTCATCCCCCACGGCCTGGTAACCTTTGGCCAGCGCGGCGATCATCAAACCGTTCCAGGAGGTAATGATCTTATCATCCTTGAGAGGATGGACCCGCTTTTCTCGAACCCGGAAGAGCTTTTCCCGCCCTTCCTCCAAAGCCCCTTCCAGCTGGGCCAGGTTCATCTTCTCTCGCTCGGCAAAGTCTTGCAGGGTCTGGGAGATGTGGGGAATGCTCTTTCCCCCTTCGAAGTTCCCCTCCGGACTGATCCCGTAGAACCGGCAAAAAAGACCGCCGAGGGTATCGCCTAGATGCTTTTGAACCTGTTGCGGTGTCCAGACGTAAAATAGCCCCTCTTGTCCTTCACTATCGGCGTCCTCCGCCGAATAGAACCCGCCTTCCGGGGAAGTCATATCCCGGAGCACGTAGGTGAAAATTTCTCGAGCCCCCTCCGCGTACTGTGCCTTTCCCAGGGCCTGATAGGCTTCGGTGTAAGCCATGGCTAGCAAGGCCTGATCATAGAGCATCTTTTCAAAGTGCGGGACCAGCCACTTTTCATCGACGGAATAGCGATGAAAGCCAAACCCGATCTGATCAAAAACACCTCCGTTGCGCATGGCCTCCAGGGTTTTTTCCACCATGCTCGCAGCTTGAAGATCCTGGCTGCGCCGGGACCAGCGCAAGAGAAAGGTTAGGTGATGCGGGGTGGGAAATTTGGGGGCCCGGCCAAAACCACCCCAGACCGGGTCAAAGGCCTTTAGGAATTGCCCGTAAGCTTTCCGAAGAACGGCTGGATCCAAAACGGGCCCGAGCGCAACTGGACCAGCCTCTTTCTGGATGGCCTGCCGAATCTTTTCGCTATCCTGGAGGATTCCATCTCGATTGGTTTGCCAAAGGCGGGAGACCCGGGTGAGGAGTTCTGTAAAACCCGGCATGCCCATCCGGCCGGACTTCGGGAAATAGGTCCCCGCAAAGAAAGGTTTTCCCTCGGACGTCATGAAAACGGTGAGAGGCCATCCCCCCTGCCCAGTCAATGCCTGGCACACGGACATGTAGATCTGGTCAATATCCGGACGTTCCTCGCGGTCCACTTTGATGGAGATAAAGGATTCATTCAGAATGCCGGCTACCTCTTCGTCCTCAAAGGATTCGTGGGCCATCACATGGCACCAATGACAGGTGGCATAACCGATCGAGAGGAAGATGGGCTTGTCCTCCTGTTTGGCTTTTTGGAATGCTTCTTGCCCCCAGGGATACCAATCTACCGGGTTATCGGCATGCTGCAGGAGGTAGGGGCTCTTTTCGTGGACCAGGCGATTATAGGGTCGATGGTCTTCTTTGCCGGGTCGAACCATGACGGACTCCTTTTACTCAGTCAATTTAAACTTTTCGCGCAGCCTGGCAGACAAATCCTTCACCATGCGGAAAGCTTTCTCCACGGTCTTTTCCGCATCCGGATTGACCAGGCAGCAGGTGGCCGGCGACAGCAGGCTTCGGGAGAGAAGAAATTCCCGGTCAATCCCTTTCTGATCCAGGAGGGTCCAAACTTCCGTGAGCATCTGTTCCAGGGAATCCAGGCTTTCCTTCTCGAAGGGCTCGAAATTCGTAGGCACGATCCCCCAGCAAATGATTCCTCCTCGACTTAAAAATTTGGCGATCGAGCGGGCGTAGGAGGCAAAGACTTCTCCATTCGTGTATACATCCAGAGACAGAATGTCCAGGTCCAGTTCCAATAAAAAATCCCAGTCCGGGTTGCCGCAGAGATGAACGCCCCTGGGCCTTTCGATAAGGGAGAAAAAGGTTTCCAGGTCTCCTTTAGCCGCCCGATCGCTATACCCGGACATCGCGCTGAAAAGAAACTGCAGCCCCGGCTCATCGATATACATGAAGGCATTGTCGTTCCGTTGCTTCAGCCGCTTTAATTGAACATTGGCCCGTTTGGCCATCACCTCCAGCAAGAACGGGCGGATGGAGTCATCAAAAAGAATGGGCCGCCCATCTTGGTCTAAGACATTCATTCCAAAGCTGATCGGACCCTCCAGCTGTCCCCGGATGGCGATCCGTCCGGAAAGATCCAGCTGCAAGAAGCGGTGGTAGACCGCGGAATAGGTTTCGCTGATATCCAAATATTCCGGCTCATCGAAATGGCGCATGGTCTCTTCATACTCCCCGATGAACTTTTCCATGGAAAACCGCAGGGTGCGTTTTCCCAGGTCCAGCACGATCCCGGGGAAATGTTCGGAGGCCTGGACGTACATATCTTCGTAGTAGCTTACCTTCGGCAGCTGGGGCCAAAAGGGGACATCCACAGAAAGGGCCACCTGAAGAGCCCGGTCCACGTCCTTATGGGGCATGACCGCCATGGCGGTGGTGAAGAGATTTCCGGGAATCGGCATGATCGGGGTCCCTGATTCCTTGGCATTTTTTCATGGCGGGTTCGGCATCCGCGAACGATTAAAAATCCCCCCAAGCCCCTCTTCAATAAAGGGGGCTTCGGGGGGATTTGAAAACGATCTTCTGACTAACGATCCTTTTTTATTCTGGCTCTCGGAGGAGGGCTCCAGCTCACGCTGAATTCGCTCATCCGGAAATCTCTGGCCATAGACGGCCCCTGGCGAATGGGGAGGGAGCTGGCGACACCGTCCGGCAGATCACTCTTCAGGAGAAAAATCAGATTTACTCGCCCCGCAAACCGGGCACGTCCAACTGTCCGGGATTTTCTCGAAGGGCGTCCCTGCGGCCACGCCGTTCTCCGGGTCTCCCACGGCCGGATCATAAACATACCCACAAATATTGCAGGTGTACTTTTTCATTCCCCTTCTCCTTTCGTTTCAATAGGCATTGTGAAGATATAACCACGGAGGTCACAGCGCGGCAGAGCCGCAACCAAAGAGAGTGCCTAAAATGCCTTAAGTGCCTAAAGTTTACCAGAAAATCTTTACAAAATTGAAAGAGTTTGAACGTTAGGAGTACAGAGTATTTCTCTGCGACCTCTGTGGTTTCACAGGTTCTCCTCTTTTTCATATCGGCTGATGGCGCAGCGTTTCCAGGGTTCGGCTCAAAGAGGACATGTGGTTCATCTCTTCTTTGATGATCTGATCGATCTTGGACCGACCCAGTCTTTCGGGAACCGCGTCTTTCATACCCAGGTAGAAAACGATGGAATCTTTTTCCAGGCCGATGGCGATTCGCAGGAGATCTTCCACCTTTTCCTTCCCGGTCAGTTTTTCCGCCGGGCGGCTGCGCACATCAAAGACATGACCATCCGCCCATGCCCGCAAGTAGGCCAGGGCCTGATCATCCGGGTCGGGAACCGTGGCCTTCCGTTCTGGCTCCGACAGACCGGCCCGCATGCCGGCAAAAATTTTTTCATGTTCTGCTTCCATGGCGGCCAGCCCGAGCAAAAATTGCGCGGTGCGGGATTCGGCCGTTCGGTTGGCCGCCCGGGTGTAAAAATCTCTCCCATTTCTTTCGATCTGCTCCGCCATCTGGAAGACCTCGTCGGCGTTGAAGTGAATGCTCATAATCTTCCTCCTTCTCCTGCCCTGAACAACAAAGCGAATCTTGATGCTCTCGTAAAAAGTGTGAAAAGACGTATTCCCGTCATTCCGGCGAAGGCCGGAATCCAGGGTTCCCGGTGAAAACCGGGATCCTGTTTTTGAAATGGCTCCCGACTTTCGTCGGGATGGCGTCTGGACTCCGGTTTCCACCGGAGTGACGACTTCTTACGAGACCATCAATCTTGGCGATTCGACAGATTGGTCGATTGCGCAAGCTGGGTCGGATATAAGAATAGGTGCCTGCGAAAATGGGGCCGGTCCCCTCCATTCCCTCTTCCCCGGCCCGCGACTACCTGCGGGCTGATTCCCAAATCGGAGGCCTTATAGGTATTATCCCGAGTCAACGGCGAATTTTCAAGCCTTTCTTGCCGGATCGTTTTATCTCCGGCAAGCTTCTTGGAGCGAAAATTTTTCTCCCGCCAGCCCGAAGATCATCGCATCTCCTTATTTATTCGGCGTTTCGGGAGGATGGGCAGAAAAAAAGATGTCGGCGTAAGAACATTCGGCCGAGCTCTTGGTGTGCTGGGAGTTAATGTAGAGCAAGACGCCACCGACTGTCGGGGGTTCTCCCTGAAAAAGCCTTTTATAATCTTCGTAAACATTTCGAGTCTCTGAGATCCACTGTTCCAGCTTGGCCAGACCGCTCTCCTGCACGACATACCGCATCCGGTTGTAGGCTGCGCTCGTACCGTAAAGCCCGACGGGCGCCTGGCCATCCCAGATATACCCTACCGCGAGCGTGTTAAAAATGGCGGGAATTTTCGGGAACAGGACGTAGATCTGGCCGGCCTGGTCATCGGTTTCTTTCTTGCGGATGTCCCCTCCCTTGGGAAGTTTGCTGACCTTCCACCGCCAGGAGAGGTAGGGATGTTCGCGGATGTTGAACGACATATCTTTCCTCAAACCGAAGCCGTCCCCCACGCTCAGCATGCGGAGAAAATGATTTTCTTTCTCCGCATCTATGGCGATCTTGGAGCTGCTCTCCGGAGTTTTTTCCAGAATCCAGCCGACGGGGATCCCCTCGGAATTGACCCCCTTGGAGAAGCGGTCCACCCAGAGGACGCCACTTTCTTGCGCCATGGAAACAGCTGCGGGTAAAGAGGGAAGGAGTAGCCAGGCCCAAAAGATTCCCCAAAACCGCCTTCTTTTCTTCTCTCCCAATAACCGCATTGGCTTTCTCCTTCTGGTTTTAACCCACCTCATCGTAGGCCCGCCGCTTGAATTTCACCCCCAATTCATCTTCCGCCAGCCGGCGACAGGCTTCGACGTCAACTCCGGGCATTTCCACGATCGTCGCCACCACCTCCGGGATGACCTTTCTGGCCTCCCCGATGAAATCGAGAATTCCCTGGAAGGCTGCCTCTCCGAAGGGGGAACGACACAGGCGGTGGTACTGGGCAGCGTTGTCAGCATTCA
>Ga0214473_10010818_pt1 | contig 10720 bp, 7 predicted proteins | sample RVTome_7_FD_203509 | JGI IMG/M metagenome (GOLD analysis project Ga0214473, IMG submission 203509) | Soil microbial communities from uranium-contaminated site in the Upper Colorado River Basin, Wyoming, United States - RVT98D197 | ecosystem: Environmental > Terrestrial > Soil > Contaminated >... | reverse complement strand
TGTCGAACGAGGCGGCCGATGCGCCGAACTCGACAAGGGAGACCTCCTGGGGCTCGGGGCGAGACAGCCGCTCCACGAGCCGTTCGGCCGAACCGAGATACTGGGTCCAGACGATCTTCGGCTTGCCTCCGACGCGCTGACACTCGCGCAGGTAGTAGTAGGACCTGCCGCCGATCACTTTTCTGGTCAGGCTCGGCACTGCTAGGTCATACGACGCATCAAGCAAGCGGTCAAGCCATCGTCCGCTTCCTACTGCCACAGGCGTTTTGATGCATCACCGCGCCCCAGAGTGGAGCCAACTTATTAGGTCATACGTATCGCGGATCAGACAGAATGCGTCCCGACCGCGCCCAGCAAGGGCCCGGATGGTATCTCAGGAGCTCAGGATGTGCGAGGGCGGTAAACTCGGGCTAGCCCCCTGCCCTCGCGTGCCGTCCTCGTCCCCTCCGAACGGCACGCTCACGCTCTGCGGCGCGCCCTGGTGCGCTCGGGGCGAGCCGCCGCCCTCGCCGGGACGCGCTTCCTCGGGCCGCTCACCGCCGCCATCGAAGTCCTCCGGACCGCCGGGGTCTCATTCACTCCGGGAGAGGACGCAGTGCGACCGGCTCGCCTCCTCGCGCTCTTCCGCGAGGACCTCCCCCTCGAGCACTTCGACCTCGACCTCCTCCGCGCGACGCGCGGCTGGGACGATGCGTTCGCAGCGGCCATCGCTGACCTCGAGTCCGCCGGGCTCGGTCCGGACGATCTCCCTGCCACGTCCGCCCCCGCCCGCGACGTTGCCCATCTATGGGCGCGCCTCGCGGCCGACGCGGGCGCCTCCTTCTCCTCGGCCCGCGTCTACCGTGAAGCGGCCGCGCTCCTCGCCCGCGACGCGCGCGCCTGGCCGTTCCATGGCCCGACGCTCGCCCTCGCCACGGGGCACGAGGACGCCGTAGCGGCGCGGTTCCTCGCCTCCGTCCCGGACGTCACGCTCGCACTGCGCGCAGCGCGGCCCCTCTCCGCGCGACACCTCGAGCGCGTCGAGAAGCTGTTCGGCGCCAACGCGAGCCGCGCGCTCGAGGCCCACGCCGCGGCCCACGCTCGGTCCACCGCTTCCCCCGCGAGCGAGCGCGACCTCCTCGGGAACTATTTCCTCGCCGACGCCGCGGTCCTCGCCGACAGCGAACGCCCGCAGAGCAGCGGCCCTGACGGCACCGTCGATCTCGAGGAGCACGCCGGCGTCGAGTCGGAGCTCGAGGCGACCGCGCTCTGGGTCACGCGGCAGGTGCTCGAGGCGAAGCGACCGCTCGAGGAGGTCGCGGTCCTCCTGCCCGCGCAGGATCCGCTCGCCCAGCTCGTCGCCGATCGGCTCGAGCGGCTGCCCTTCGACGGCGGTCCGTTCCCGGTGTACGTCGCGGGCGGACTGCCGGCGATCTCGACCGCGGCCGGCGCGCGCGTTCTCGCCCTCCTGCGCGCCCTCCGGTCGCGCCTCTCCGCCGAGGCGCTCGCGCCCGTGCTCCCCGCGCTGCGCCTCGACGGCGACGCTGAGCGCACCCACCTCACCCATGGCGAGGCGATGGAGCTTGCCTTCGGACTCGGCACGGCCGGCGGCAACGCCGCAAACGCCAAGGGGGCGCTGGAGTGGTCGAGTCGGGCCGCCGCGCGCCTCGGCGAGCTCGAGGCAGCCCTCGCGCGCGCCCGGACCGACGAGGACTCGGCCGCGCGCGAGCTCTGGCGTCTCGAGCGCACCCTCGCGAACCTCCGTGCCGTCCGGCCGGCGCTCAGCGCACTGGTGGACGTCGCAGGCGCGGTGGTCGGCGGCGAACCGCTCTCGGCCGTCACCGCGGCGCTCGGCGCGTTCCTCTCCCGGTGGCTCCTCCTGCCGGGAGAGGGAGCGACGTTCCCGGCCCGGCTCTCGGAATCGCTCGCGCCAGCCTGCGAAGGCGCTCTCGGGAAGGCGCTCGCCGGAGAGGATGCGCTCGAGGTCGTCGAGCGACATCTTCTCGCCCTGCGGGTCCCGCGCGGCCGGTTCGGCATGCCCGCGGTGTACGTGGGCACCGTCGCCGGCGCCGTGGGCCTCGAGTTCGAGGCGGTGCGGGTCATCGGCCTGTGCGAGGGCGTGCTCCCGTCGGTGCCGCGAGAGGATCCGGTGGTCCCGGGCGCGCTCCGGGAGGCCCTCGAGCGCGCCGCGCCCGGGCGCGTCCTCTCGCGCGCGGAGGACCGCGCCGCCGCACAGGTGCACGGGCTCCTCGCGGCCGTCCAGGGCGCCCGAGTCGCCATCGCGCTCTCGGCGCCGCGCGTCGACCTCGCGCGGACGGAGCGGGAGCCGGCCTCCATCTTCATCGACGCGGCCGCGGCCCTGGCCCGGCCCGACGCGTCACCAGGCAAGACGGGCAAGCCTGCCGGTGCGGTGCCCGACGTGGCCGCGCTGCAGCGCGATTCCTTCCGGCCGGCTGGAGCGGCGACCGCCGCGTTCCGCTCGGCGCATCCGATCACGGATTCAAGCTGGCTCGATCGCGCCGCGCGCATCGCTCCCGAGCTCCCTCCCCGGTGGACGAGCGCGCCGGTCCTCGACCTCGGCCGGGTCGCGGCGCTGCGCGCGCCGGTGGGCCCCCTCGGCCCCGCGGACGGCGTGCTCGGGCCCGGCGATCCCTTCCCCGACGTCCCCGGCGTCTCTCCGGAGCGGCCCATCTCCGCCTCGGCGCTGCAGAAGCTCCTGCAGTGCCCGCGCATGTTCCTCATGACCCGCATCCTGGGCTGGGACGAGCCGGCGGCGGCGCCCTCACTCCGCGAGCTCGATCCGCTCTCCTACGGGAGCCTGCTCCACCGAGCAGTCGAGGTCTTCTACCGCGAGCACGGGCCCGCGTTCACGGCGCGCGAGAGCACGCTCGCGAGGTGGCAGAAGGTCGCCCGCGCCGTCGCCGACGGCGAATTCGACACCTTCCTCGCCGAGTACCCGCTCGTGGGCGACGGGGTGCGCCTGAAGGAGCGCGAACGCCTCCACGAGAGCGTGCGCGAGTTCCTCGAGTACGACTGGGAGGGAAAGGGCCGCCGATTCGTGGGCGTCGAGGTGCCCTTCGGCAAGCCCAACCCGCTCGCGGTCAACGCCGGCGGCGCGACGCTGCACCTGCACGGCTTCATCGATCGCGTGGACGTCGACGGTGGCGTCACTGTCGTGCGCGACCTCAAGTCGGGCAAGGCCCACCCGCGCGTCGGGGGGGAGGCGGAGGCCACGCCACTCGTCGACGTGCAGCTCGGGCTCTACCAGCTCGCGGCGCGGAAGCTCGCGAGGTCGTGGGGCACGCCCGCGAAGGTCGCGGGCGCGTATGCCTACGCGAGCGGCCGGGGCGAAGTGGAGGAGCGCGCCTTCCGCGGCGACGCGGCCACGCTCGCGAAGGCGACCGGCGAGTGGCTCGCGACGGCGGCGCACCTCCTCGAGGCGCGCGCCTTCCCGCCCAGCGCCGACGAGGGCGACTGCGAGTACTGCCCGTTCCACGTCCTCTGCGGCGACGGCGCGGTCGCCCGCGCCCGCGAGGCGCTCGCGGAGGTCGAGGACGGCCCGCTGGCGCGCTTCCGCGCGCTGAAGCTGGGCGAGGAGGACGAGTCGTGACCGCCCGCAAGCCCGCCCCCGACCAGGCGCAGCGCGATCGGGCCATCCACGCGCGCGACGTGAACGTCATCACCGACGCCGGCGCCGGCACGGGCAAGACGACTCTGCTCGTCGCCCGCCTCGTCGAGCTCGTTGCGCCCTCGGACGGTGGCGCCGCGATCCCGCTCGGGCGTATCGCCGCCATCACTTTCACCCGCAAGGCGGCGGGCGAGCTCCGGCTCCGCATCCGCGAGGCGCTCCTCCGGGCGCTCGCGCGCGCGGACCTCGCTGACCTGCGCCGTCGACGCCTCGCCGACGCGCTCGCCGCGCTCGACGTCGCGCACGTCGGGACCATCCACTCCTTCGCTGACCGCCTCCTTCGGCTCCATCCCGTCGAGGCGCGGCTCTCGCCCTCGTACGAGATCGTGGAGGACGAGTCGCCACTCGTCGACGAGGCCTTCGCCGCGCTCCTTCACGCCGTGGAGACCGGGAAGCTCCCCGACGAGCTCGCCGGCCGGGTCGACGCCAGGGTCGCCGAGGCCGCCCAGGCTGCGTTCGTCGACGCGCTCCGCGCTGGCGTCCGCGCCGAGCGCCGGGTCCATCAGTACGGCGAGGTGCCCGGCCTCGACTGCCTGGTCGAGGCGCTGGTACGTACGCGCGACGTGCCGCCAGTCGTTCCGACTGCGAGGAAGCCCGACCTGGGGCGGTTCCGCGACTTCGTGGACGAGTATGTGGCGCTCGCCCAGTCGTCGAGCGGCGACGGTCGCGGATCGCGCTGGATCGCGGCCACGCGCCGCCGGCTGCAGCGCGTTCGGGACGAGGAAGACCCGGTGCTGGTGCTGAAGGAGCTCCTCCGCTGCGTGCCGCCGAAACTCGGGAAGAAGGCTGACTTCCCCGGCGACGACGGCGGCTGGGACCTCTACAAGGCGCTCATCGGGGACGACCGGAAGAACCCGGTCCGCGCGGAGCCGCTCTACGACGACCTCGTCCGGCCGTTCGCGCGCTGGCTGGCGCGCCGGCTCGTCGCCGCAGCGCCGGCGGTGGTCGGCATGTACGAGCGCGTGAAGGCGGAGCACCGGGCCGTCGACCAGATCGACCTCCTCCTCCAGCTCCGGGACCTCCTCCGCCGCGACTCGACCGTCCGCGCGGAGTACCAGGCGCTCTTCGACCACGTGCTCGTGGACGAGTTCCAGGACACCGACCCGCTCCAGGCCGAGATCGTCCTCTACCTGTGTGAGCAGGGCGCAGTCGCCGAGGACTGGCGCGACGTGCGCCTCGTCCCGGGGAAGCTCACCATCGTGGGCGACCCGAAGCAGTCGATCTACCGCTTCCGGCGCGCCGACATCGCCGTCTACGCCGCGGTGCGCGCGATCGTGGAGCGCGGCCCGCACCTCGTCGCGAAGTTGCAGGCGAACTTCCGCTGCGAGCCCGCGCTCGTCGAGTGGCTGAACTCCCGGTTCGACGACGTGCTCGGCGAGGCGGCCACGGGCGCCCCGGTCTTCGATCCCGAGTCGGGCACGGTCGCGAACGAGCGGCTGCTCGCGGGGAGGGATGGCGGCGCGCCCAGGTGCGTCGAGGTGCTGCCGCTCGCGGCGGACGGGGAGAAGAAGGGCCCCTACCGCGCCGCCGAGGCGAAGGCGCTCGCGGCCTGGCTCCGCCGGCTGGTCGAGGGGAAGAAGCGCACTGTCGTCGACCCCGCGAGCGGCACCTCGCGACCAGCGGGCTATGGCGACGTCGCCGTGCTCGCCACCTCCACCTTCAACCTGCCGCTCCTCTTTCCCGAGCTGGACAGGCTCGGGGTCCCGTACGCCGCGCGCGGCGGCACGCTCTTCCTCGGCGACCCGCTGCACCGGCAGTTCCTGCTCGGCCTGCGAGCGCTCGCCGACAGGGACGACGGCGTCGCCCAGGCGGCACTGCTCCGTCCGCCCTTCTTCGCGGTGGACTACGACGACCTCGCCCGCGCGCGCGCCGCCGAGGCGAACTCGACCCACCCGGGAGTACTCCGCGCGCGCGCCGCGCTCGAGCTGGTGAAGGAGCTGCGTCGGACCCGGCTCGAGCGCTCGCCGGGCTCGACCGCGCGCGACCTCCTCGAGCGCACCGCCTTCGGCCGCGCCACGGCCCTGGGCCCGAACGGCGCGCAGCGGCTGGACGCGCTCCGGGAGCTCTGCCTCGCGCTCGACGCGGTCGCGGCCGACGGTCTCGATTTCGACGCCGCCACCGCGCGCCTCCGCACCTGGGTCGAGGAGCCGGTGCAGCTCGACCCGCCGCGACCGGTCGCGGACGATGCGGTCCAGATCCTCTCCGTCCACCAGGCGAAGGGGCTCGAGTTCCCGGTGGTTCTCCTGTGGGACGCCTGCGCCGACCTCGTTGCGCGCGACGTGCGGAGCCCGTTCGTCATCGACCGGACGGGCGCAGCATGGGCGCTGGCGCTCGACGGACTGGCATGGGAGGAGCCGGAGGACGGCGATGTCGCTGGACGCGAGAGGCGCTACCTCGACGCGGAGAGACTGCGGCTCGTCTACGTCGCCGCGACGCGTGCGCGAGACCTCCTCGTGCTGCCGGTCGCGGGCGCTCCGGACCCCGCCTGGATAACGGGGCGGCTGGCCACCGGTGCGCCGGCGGAGCGTATGGAGAGGCTCGAGCCGTATGCGGTTGACGCTGTGCCTGCATGGGCGACCGAGATCCCGCCGCCACCGCCACGGTGCCTCGGCAACGCCTCCGCGCTCGCGGGAGAGGTCCAGGCCGCGTGGAGCGTCGCCTCACGCGAGGCTGCGAGGCCACGGTTCACTCCGGTCGCGGTGACGGCAGAGGCCCATGCCACGACCGAGCCGGCGGAAGTCCCGAGCGAGGCTGGGTCACCGCGTCCCGAGCGCAGGAGCCGCTTCGGCCCTCTCTTCGGAGAGACCGTCCACCTCGCCATCGGGCTCGCGCTCCGGGAGCCTACGCTCGCGCTCGACCGCGCCGTTGCACGCGCCGCCGCAGCGACCGTTCTCACCGAGCGGCACACCGAGGCCGCGAAGGACGTCGCGCGTGCCTTGACCGCGCTGGACAGGGCCGGCCTCCGCCGTGCTCCCGCGGCGGACCTCCAGCTCGAGTACCCCGTGGCGCTCGCCGCGGACGGCAAACTCGTGCAGGGGTATGTCGATCTCGTCGGAGTGCGCGACGGTCGGCTCGCGGTCGTGGACTTCAAGACGGACGCGCCGCCCGAGGGCGACGTCGAGTCGACCCACGCTGCCTACGTCGAGCAGGTGCGGAGCTACGCGCGGATCCTGGTTGCCCTCGGGCTGGCAACCAAGGGCAGCGTCGATACCGGCCTCCTCTTCACGGCGGAGGACGCGGTGAGATGGGTGGGCGCCGAGTAGCCCTTGCGTGGTCCGTCTTCGGGCCACCGGGTGGGCCCCTGGCGGCCGGTGAGCTCCAGTAGCGACATGCCTTGCACCAACGTCATCGGTCCGCGGGCTGGTCCTTGGGCAGTAGCTCCGCATGGATCGGGGCGCGTTCCAGGCCCACGCAAGGCGCACCTCGCCTCTGGCACCGCGCCGCCCCCGATGCGCGGCGGCACGGTGCCGACCGCGCATACCCGCGGAGGCACGATGCCAACGAAGCCCATCCCCTCGGTCCACGAGCGTCTGCAGGAAGCCGGCGCTCGCGCCCTCTCGAACGCGGAGCTCCTGACGGTCGTCCTGGGCCCCACGGCGGGCGCCAACAGCACTCGCAACGCCGCTCTGGCGCTCCTCGATGCGCGCCCCCTCAACGAGATCGCCTGGGCCTCTCCCGAGGAACTCCAGCAGCATTCCGGCATCGGCCCGGCCCGGGCGGCGGCCATCGTCGCTGCGTTCGAGCTCGGCCGGCGCGGCGCGTGGGCGCCGCCGAAGCGCGGCGAGCGCGTGCTCGATCCTGCTCGCGTCTACGAGCTCTTGCGGCACGTCGCACACTCGGAGCGCGAGGAGTTCTGGGTCGTCTGCCTCGACGTGCGCGGACGGCTGCTCAAGACGGTCAGGATCGCCGAGGGGTCCCTCTCGTCGTGCCCCGTTCACCCGCGAGACGTCCTTCGTGAACCCATCCGCATCGGTGCCCACTCGATCATATTCACGCACGGTCATCCGAGCGGGGCGCCATTCCCGAGCCCTGAAGACGACCAGTTGACGGATCGTCTCCGGGCCGCTTGCGACCTTGTCGGGGTAGTTGCAAGGGACCATGTCATCTTGGGAACCGAGGGCTACTATTCGTTCGTCGAGGCGGGGCGCTGGCACAGATGACGTCGGGCAAGGGCACACCGGAGGCCCCCAGCCTCTCCCTGTAGCGCCACCACCTCGACGGTGACTTCGTCGTCTGCCCCGTCGAGAAGGGGACGGACGAGGAGGCGCAGGATCGGCGCCAGCCACGAACGCGGCCGCCGCGGGCTGCCCTCGCCGCGTGGGGTGTTGGGTAGCCGATCGCGTCCTGGACCGCTCCTCGGGACCCGGACGAGGCAAGATCGTCGCGCGCGCCAGCCGCATGAACGGCGGCATGCCACTGCAGCGCATCGACATGGTCGAGGGAAGGTCCGAGCAGCAGCGCCGTGCCATCGCCGACGCAGTGCACCGCGCGCTCGTGGACACGATCGGCGTCCCCCAGGACGATCGATTCCAGATCGTGACCGAGCACCCGCGGGCTGGCTTCCTGTGCACGCCGGCGTACCTCGGCATCCGCTACGAGAATCCGATCCTCATCCAGCTCACGGTGAGCGCGGGGCGCACGACCGAGCAGAAACAGGCGCTCTACCGGCGCATCGTCGAACTGCTCGAGGCGGCACATGTTCCCCGGAACGACGCGATCATCAACCTTGTCGAGGTCGCCCGCGACGACTGGTCCTTCGGTGATGGTGTGGCACAGTACGTCCCGGACGGCGAGCGCAAGAAGTAGCTCGAGCAGCGGCCGCTGAGCGACCGCGGTCGGATCCGAGCGTACCTCGGCAGTTGGGCCGCATCGCTCAGTCCGTCGGACAGCAGCCCGGCAGGCCCCCCCCCCTCGCAGCACGTCGGCCCCATCCTGGGAAGCCATCTCCTCCCGGTCCGCTCGGCGCCCAGGTGGAAGGCATCGCCCCTTTCCTCCTCCCGCCACCCGCGCCACCTCGCACACAGCCTCGGTGTCACGGCGAGCGCCGTCGGCAGGGCTCACCACCTGGTCGCCTTCGCTCCGTGAGCGAGCAGCGGCCGCTCCTCAAGACCGCGAGAGCGGCGCGGTGCTGCTCACACCAGGGAGGACGAGATGGCTCAGCCCAAGACGAAGGCCTCGAGACCCGTTGCTCACAAGGACGCCCGTCCCAGCAGTGCCGCCCAGCCCTGCCGCCGCTGCGGGCCCGAGTGCTTCTGCACCGAGGAAGAGATCGACGCCGGCGGACCGGCGAACTAGCCGTTCGGCAGCCTCACCGCGCAGGGGTGCGCTTTGAGCGACGCACGCGCGCGGCGACCTCGAGCCGGGCGCCCTTGCGCTTGTTGACACGCACGCGAAAGCGCTCCAGCAGCTCCTGCGGACCGAGCTGCAGATGCTCCTCGGTCAGCTCCACCTCGTTCACGAGTTGACCGCGTCCGGGGACAGGCCGCCATCCGATCGCCACGCCATCGCGCGGCTCGGGTGCTTCGAGTGGCGCGAGCGCGAGGATCCGACCGCCGCGGCCGTGGACCACGAAGTACCTGCGCGGGGAGCCGCTCATCGCGCGGCTGCCTGCAAGAGCTGGGGCTTGAACTGGACGGACGTGCTCCCCGGGTTTCGCCAGGTCACCAGCCAATCGGTGTTGCTCGGACCGGGGTGGTCCCTCCATTCACGAACAGGCCGCTGGGCCACGGCTTCGATGGTGGCGGCGGGCACCGGTCGGTCTGGCCGCACGTCGCCGTAGTCGGGCACCGCGCTCATCCAGTACCAGCGGCCGGGCTCGATCAGCGAGTGGCCGTGCTCGTCGACCACCCAGTGCACGAACGTGACTTGCTGCCCCGGCGCGATGGTCAGCTGCGGCCAGGTGTGGACCTCGGCGCTGACGCCCATGAAGACCTCCGGTGGAAGTCGTAGGTAGCTGCAGAGCGCGGAGCGCCACGAGCTTCGCGGGCGTCGTCATGCCGATGCGCATCTGACATCGTGCCGCCTTCCTCCACCAACCCGCGCTCGTGTCAGCGAGTACAGCTCCTTTACTGACAACCGGGCTGTGGTGTTCCACCCCTCAGATCCTAGAAGGAACCCTGAAAGCACGGTCACTTGTGTTCGGAACGCCACAACACCTCTGCGCTCGCCAACGCGCCGTTCCGTCTTGGCGCTGCTCGAGACGCCGCCAAGGCACCGCATGCACAGCGCGACGCTCGCCCGTGGCCGGGTTGCGGCCGATGCGGGCCTTGCGGTCCACGAGCTTGAATCGCTGCCGCTGGTAAGCGACGCTGCGGCGGTCACGGCGACGCGAGTGCGCGAACGGCCCGCCCCGGGAGGACCCGATGCAGTTGCCAAAGGTCGAAGCAGACGCGGTCGGGCGTCGCACCGCCGAGATCGACAAGGTTATCGCCGAGTGCCGCTCGCACCCGTGGCACCGGCGTACTCGAGCCGTGCTGGCGGGCCTAGAGAATCTCCACCACGCCTGGTGGGATGTGCACGATGCGAACGCGGACGCCTACGAACGGGACCTCGCGCGTCTCAACAAGCTCGCGGTGTGGAAGAACTACCCGCCGAAAAAGCCGGGAGATCGGCCCAAGGAGTACGCCCAGGTCACGCATGTCGAGCGGGAGAACAAGCGGTTTCTCGCTCCGCCGAAATTCTTCGGTGGGGACCCTACGCGGCTCGCTGAGCGGTTCGTACTAGCGATTTCGCTGAACCACGCGACACCGCGAAACAGCGCCGGGTATGTCACGGAACTTCGTGCGTGGCAGCAGCGCGACACCTGCTTTGCGTCTCATCGCGACTACTTCGTGAGCGGTCACGTTCATGGCACGTTCTTCGCGCCGCGGGCAGTGCTGCTTCGCTCGTACCTCCGCGTGGCCGGGGAGCGTGACGTTCCCGACGACGACCGGCACCTGAACCAGCGGTACTCGCTGTACTTGGAAAGCTACCCGACGCATTCCCCGAATTCTGGGGCATCCAGACTGCCGAATACCGTGCTCGAGCAGGAAGTGTTCGTGATGGCACTGAACG
>Ga0214473_10010817_pt1 | contig 10720 bp, 10 predicted proteins | sample RVTome_7_FD_203509 | JGI IMG/M metagenome (GOLD analysis project Ga0214473, IMG submission 203509) | Soil microbial communities from uranium-contaminated site in the Upper Colorado River Basin, Wyoming, United States - RVT98D197 | ecosystem: Environmental > Terrestrial > Soil > Contaminated >... | reverse complement strand
TGGCCTTTGTGACCACCACGACGATGACCGCCGGCGTGCAGCTCATTCAGCGCTTCTGGCTGTGGACCGACTCGACTGTTCCCGGCGAATCCTTTAAGGGCTACTTGAACGTTTTTCTGATTTTATCCATGATGGCCATGGTGGCGATCATCCTGTTTGAGTCGGTGCGCAAGTGGCTGGGTCCGCCCAGCGGTTCGCCGGTGCGGACAGAAAAACCCGTGGCGGCCTGAACCCAATACGCTACTCGACAAGCGGTATAAACAACGGCCCGTCCCGGTTCAACCGGAACGGGCCGTTGTTTTTCCAGATAGAGTAAGTCGAAACGAGCGACACAGCTTACCGCGCCGTGCTGGTTTGCACTCCCGCAGGCCGCAAAGTCAGCTTCTGCACACGCCAATTGGTGATTTCGCCCACGTAGAGTTCGTTCTCCTTGCGACAATCGATCTCGTGGACGGAGCCGAACTCCTTGAGCAGCTTCCCCGCTTTTCCGAACTTGCCCACGATCCGCCCGTCCAACTCCATCTTGTATATCTCGCCGTCTTCCATCGAGCCAGTGCCGTTGGAGTTGGAGCTGTACAGATATTGGCGCGGACCCGGGGTAATGCAAATGGCCCAGGGCGCTCCCACATTCAGAAATTGCGTCTTGAAATTTCCGTCGTTGTCGAAGACCTGGATGCGCCGATTGGATCGGTCACCCACGTATACGTTGCCCTGGGCATCGGTGGCGATGGTGTGCAGCAGGTTGAACTGGCCGGGGGCCGTGCCTCTCTGCCCCCAGGATTTGATGAACCTGCCGTTCCTGTCGAATTTTGCGACGCGCGAATTGCCGTAGCCGTCGGCGACAAAAATATTTCCGGCGGCGTCCCAAGCCACGTCGGTGGGGCGATTGAAATTATCGCCGGGTACGCCCACTCCCTGAGGGGCCGGCGCGGCGGCGGCGCCTCCACGGCCCGCTCCTGCTCCGGCCGCCGCGGGGGCGGGTGGCGGCGCCGGTGCGGGTGCTTCTGCTCGCACCGTGGGCACGGCAATCGCCTCCGGCTTACGCCCCATGGCCATGAGCACTCGCCCTTGAGGATCAAACTTGATGATCATGTTCGATCCTTCGTCCACGACCCAGATGTTATCCTGCGGATCGACACGCACGGTATGGGCAAACACAAATCCATACAGCCCCTGACCGATTTCTCGCACGAACTTTCCTGTCTGATCGTACTCAAACAGGCGTGAGGCCGGCCGCACAAACGCACGGTTGGTTCCCAGGCTTACGTTGGCCGAACCGGTCCGCGTGTAAACGAAGATGTGCCCGGCGGAATTGGTGGCCACGCCGACGGCCTCACCGAGGTACGGATTGTCGCCGGTATTCAGAAAATCCGGCGCCGAGTCGTACGGAATTTCCGGAACCGACAACTGGGCCAACGCGGGCGTGGCAAAAAACAACACCGCCGCCACCAGAAAAACTTGCCTAGATCGCTTCATAAATGCCTCCCTTGCGCTCAAACTCAGTCGCTATCGTGCCGACGACTGTGTAGCCGGTGGCCGCAACATCAGTTTCTGCACGCGCCAAGTGGTGATCTCGCCCACGATCAGCTCATTTTCAACCTTGCAGTCTATCGCATGCACAGTTCCGAACTCCTTGAGCTGCTTGCCGGCGCTGCCGAATTTCCCGAGGACTGTCCCGTCGAGCTCCATCTTGTAGATCTCGCCTCGGACGGCGGCGTTAATCGAATTGTTGTTGTCGGGATTTGAGTTAGAGCTATAGAGGTATTGGCGGGGTCCGGGGGTGATACACAGCGCCCAAGGCTGGCCCACATGATCATAGATGGACCGCAGGGTCAGATCATTGCTGAAGACCTGAATCCGGTTGTTCCCGCGATCGGCGACATACACGTTGCCGCCGGCGTCCACCTGAATTGAGTGTGGAGTACTGAGCTGGCTGGGAAGCGCCCCCGGCTGGTCCGTTCCGACGGAACGAACGAAACGGCCGTTCTTGTCGTACTTCACCACTCTCGAATTTATGTAGCCATCGGCAATGAAGATATTTCCCTGCGGGTCCCAGGCGATATCGGTGGGACGGCCGAACGTGTAGGGCCGCGCCGCCGGCCGTGGCGCTCCCCGGCCCGGCGGTTCCACCAAGCCGACCACCGATTCCGGCCGGCGCCCAAGAAGCATCACCACCCGGCCCGCGGGATTGAACTTGATGATCATGTCGGTGCCTTCGTCCACCACCCAGATATTGTCCTGGGGATCGACTCGCACCGCGTGGGCCTGCTGGAATCCGTACAATCCCCGGCCGATCTCACGGACGAAGGTTCCGTTCGGGTCAAACTCGAATAGCCGGGAGAACTCACCGCTGCGCGTATAGACGAAGACATTCCCTCTAGAGTTCCGCGCCACGCCGATGCCTTCGCCGAGATACAGGCCCGCCGGCAGCTTCAAGAAGTTGGCCACGGAGTCGTACGGAATATCCGGGGTCGTCGCGAAAGCCCTGGCTCGCTGCGGCGGATTCTGCTGCGCAGAAAGCGACCCAGCAAACAGCAGCGCCAAAGCAAGCAAACACAGCATCAAGCTACGCCTCATGGGAACCTCCACACAAGATTCGGTCAAAAAACCACGCGCGCGGCGAACTCATATTTGGATTCGCCGCGAACCGGAAGGAATTCGCATTCGCGGGAGGGCAACCTCTGGCCGTATGCACCAATGACTCCCACCTGGCCGGAAAGCTCCGCCGGCAATACAAACTGCTACGCTACGTATCACACGCCTTTGGGGGTGTCAACCGGAAACGCCAGCGGCCATGGGCCCACTACGGAAATCACTGCTCGGCTGAGCTTCCTTGGCTGCGTGCGGAGCCAAATCTAGCCGGAACCGCGCCCGAACGGCTCTGAGGATTCCATCTCGGAGGTCTCTGACGCGCCTGCGGCCTGCCTTTCTGCGTGCCCTCCCGCTATTTCCTTCACCACTTCAAAAGTTGTGGTTATCGTTGCCGTGTGCCGCAGCAAAGCCTGGACAACGCAAGTCTCCTCAGCAATACGGATCGCTTCACTCACCGCGGCGGGATCGACGTCCTCTCCGCTGACGATATGGTGAATGCGCACGGCCACGAACGTTCTCGGGGGCCGCTCGGCCTGCTCGGCCTCCACACGAACCTCGTAGCCGGTCACCCGCTGATGCTTGTTTCGGCGCAGGATACCGATCACCTCGAATGCCACGCACCCCGCCAGCGCTCCGGCCAGCAGTTCAATCGGCTGCGAGCCGCTTCCGCCTTCGATGTCGTCCACCACCAATTGATGTCCGCCGCCCGTCTCCAGGACGAACTGGCGGTCTACTTTCTGCGGCTGGCTGAGCCAAACCCGGGCGCGGACCCCGGGCGCGCCGGGTTGCCGATTCCGCAGTTTCCAGAACTCGTGCCAAATACACTCCGTGCCTTGTAATGTGCGCGGCACCTTCGGCTGAATCTCCGTCTTGATCTCGGAATTGCGGGGCATTGGATTCCCCCTTCCTGCCACACGTGGACCTGCGGCGAATTCACAAGCTCAGTTCACCTGAGACTTGGGCGGCCCCTTCGCCCATCCATTCGCGGCCAGGGCCCGCCGGACTTGTTCCGGATCTCGCTTGTCTACGACCGCGCTGGCTCCGAGCGATCCGTAGCGGCGCATGTCGGTCGGCACCGGCTGGCCATTCTGCATGACCACCACTGCCGGTTGTTTCACCTGCAGCTTCACCCGTTTCAAGAACTCGGCGACGTGCAGGTCCGCGAGGTAGTCATCTACCAGCAGCACATCGAATGGCTGCGACTGCATAAGCGCCAGAGCCTCGTGCCCGCTCCAAGTGGTGCGCGTGTCGAATCCCTCGTTTCTCAGCAGCTTGTCCACGGCATTCAGGACATCCTCGCTGTTATCAACTATGAGAACCCGCTTCCTCGCGCCTCGTCGCGAGTTCATGTCGTCCACCTCCATATTTACCCTCCCCTTCCCCGAGTAGCACCGGGGCCAGCCCGGCGAGCGCCCGTTTTTCGTGTGTCCATTGACGGGCCGCATACCACACACTAGTCACACAGTGCTTCGCAGCGCCGTGATTGATGTCACTGTCCAAGGTGACGCCGGGCCGGGCTCAGGCTGGCATCGGCGCCCGGTGAACCGCCGCCCAGACCGAGCCCGAAACTTGCTCCATCGCCAGCGAAATGTTAGGTTTCGGGGGGAATGGCTGACACCAACCCGCACTTCGCCGCACTGACGGCCGGCGAAGGAAAATTCCGGCGCCTGCTCGAAGCCGCACCCGACGCCATGGTCATCGCTGACCGGACCGGCTGCATCGTCCTGGTCAACGCCCAGACCGAGCGCCTGTTCGGGTATCCCCCCGGAGAATTAGCCGGGCAGTCCGTAGAGACATTGGTCCCGGAAAGCCTTCACCAAGAACACCGCCGCCATCGAATGGACTACCAAGTTGCACCGCACCCCCGGCCCATGGGGAGCGGTCTCGAACTATTCGGACGGAAGAAGAACGGCACTCTCTTTCCGGTCGAGATCAGCCTGAGCCCGTTCGCAGACCCCGGTGAATTCCTGGTCATAGCGGCCATTCGGGATATTACCGACCGCAAGGCGGCCCAGGAGGCTCTGCGGCTGAGTGAGGAGCGTTTTCGACTGCTGGTCAATGAGGTCAAGGATTACGCCATCTTGATGCTCGACCTGGAAGGCCAGGTCCAAAGTTGGAACGAGGGCGCCCAAGAGATTACCGGTTATCAGGCCGAAGAAATTCTCGGGCAGCACTTCTCGCGCTTCTACACACAGGAAGATGCCCAGCGCGGATCGCCCGCGCGGGAGCTCGAATCGGCCGGCGCCCAAGGACGCACCGAACACGAAGGCTGGCGAGTGCGCAAGGATGGCTCGCGTTTCTGGGCCAGCGTCGTCACCACCACACTGCATGACCGGGAAGGCCGCGCCTTCGGGTTTACCCAGGTCATGCAGGACACCACCGCCCGCAAGCAAGCCAAAGAAGCCTTTCTGCTGGAGATTGCCAATGCCCTGGTTTCCACGCTGGACCTGCCGCGGCTGCTGGCGGCCATCTCCTCCTGCCTGCGTCAGGTCAAACCGTTCGATTTCGCCACCTTGGCTCTCTTTGACCAAGCCACCAAGATGCTGAAGAGCCAGGCGCTTGACGAGCAATCCGCGCGGGAATCACCGCAGGACGAGCTGATTTCGCCCACGGGCGATTCGCCCGCCGCCTGGGTGTTCAACACACGCGAGCCTCTGCTCCTCAAGGGGGAGCCCAACGAAACGTGGCCTTGTAAGCTGCCTCCCGCCAGCGAGGAACAGGCTGTGCGCTCGGGTTGCTGGCTCCCGCTTGCGGGCCGCGAGGGTACGCTGGGAGTGTTGGCCATCCTCAGTCGCCGCGCCGGAACGTTCACCGACGAAGACCTGGCTGTCTTCCGCCAGATCGCCGGCCAGGTCGCCATCGCTTTGGACAACGCCATGGCTTTTCAGCGCGTCTCTTCACAAAAGGAAAAACTACAGGAGGAAAAACTCTACTTCGAAGAGGAAATCCGCACCCAGTTCAATTTTGAGGAGATTGTGGGAAAGAGCCGCCCGCTGCTGCGAGTCTTGAAGCAGCTCGAGACCGTGGCCCCCACCGATTCCACCATCCTGATTCTGGGCGAGACCGGCACCGGCAAGGAACTGCTGGCCCGCGCCGCGCACAACCTGAGCCCCCGCCGCGGTGCGACCTTCGTGCGCGTGAATTGCGCCTCCATTCCCGCCGGCTTGCTGGAGAGCGAACTCTTCGGCCACGAGAGGGGCGCGTTCACGGGCGCTCTCTCCCAGCGCATCGGCCGCATCGAACTGGCTCACCGGGGCACGCTTTTTCTCGACGAGGTCGGAGACATACCGCTGGAGTTGCAGGCCAAGCTCCTGCGCTTTCTGCAGGAAAAAGAATTCGAGCGACTGGGCAGTTCCCGCACCCTCACCAGCGACGCCCGCATCGTGGCCGCCACCAACCGAGAACTCAAGGCCATGGTGGCCGCGGGAGAATTTCGTCGCGATCTCTACTACCGTCTCAACGTCTTCCCCATTCTAGTACCGCCCTTGCGCGATCGCCCCGAAGATATCCCGCTGCTAGTGAAGTACTTCATACTCAAACATTCCGGCAGGCTGAAGAAGTCCATCGAAACCATTCCGCCGGGAGCCATGCGCGCCCTGGCCGCTTACTCCTGGCCCGGAAATATTCGCGAACTCGAACACCTGATCGAGCGCGCCGTCATCCTATCGCCCACTTCGGTCCTCAATCTCCCTCCCTTCGAGGTGGACGTAGCCGAACCGGCCTCCGGATCAAGCTCTTCTTCCCTGGAAGACGTCGAGCGCCAGCACATCCTTGGCGTCCTGCGCCGCTCCGGCGGCAGGATTGCCGGCCCCGGAGGCGCCGCCGAACAACTGGGCATGAATCGCACCACCCTCAACTCCCGCCTGCGCAAGCTGCGTATTTCTCGAAAAGACTTCAGCACGTAGTAGCGGGTCCCATCATGACCCAAGTTGTGATGGCCGCGCAGTGGCTGTGTGACTGGCGACACTTGGTCATGTGACGTTATACCGTCACTAATCCTCCGCCACATTCCCACCCTGGACCGCTGGCCCATTGGTCTGAATTAACGCAAGCATCGAGTTTTCAATACATTCAAGATGCCTCCCAGTCTTGCTTCCCGTGTGGAACGCCATGTGCACCTATATCCGGAGTTAGGACAATCGCCATGCTGAGAATTACTCCCATCCAGACGCGACAGGCAGCCACCTTGAAACTCGAGGGCCAGCTTTCCGGCCCTTGGGTGGAGGAACTGCGGCGATGCTGGGCCAGCTTGGCCCAAGACAAGGTCCCCGTCAGAATCAATCTCCGGCACGTCACGTTCGTAGATCGGCCGGGCCGGGAACTCTTGCTTCGGATGGAACGCCAAGGCACACCATTCCTGGAGTGCTCGGAGTTCCTCCGCGATCTTCTGCACCTCGACGGGCGGCGCCAATCAAAACGCCGCCCCAAATCCGTGAAAAAGGAGAAACCCCATGCCCGCACCGTACGGCCTTGACATTGTCGAAAACTGCTCGAATTGCTCGTGGAAGTCTCCGGGCTTCTTCTGCCAACTGGCACCGCCGGCGCTGAAGTCCCTGGAGGAGGTCAAGTACACCAGCTCCTATCCGTCCGGCGCGGTCCTGTTCGTCGAGGGCCAAGCACCACGCGGGGTCTATCTGCTCTGCAAGGGCCGGGTGAAACTGACCATGACCTCCCCCGATGGCAAAGCGCTAATTCTGCACATTGCCGAGCCGGGGGAGCTGATCGGCATCAATGGCGCCATGTCCGGCGCGCCCTACGAACTGACCGCCGAAACCCTCGAGCCTTGCCAGGTCAACTTCATCAAACGCGAGGCTTTCCTGCGGCTCCTGCGTGAACAGCCGGAAATCTCCGCGCACGTGACCAGCCAGCTCAGCCGCGATTACCAGGCCGCCTGCTTCCAAATTCGCTCGCTGGGACTCTCGCGCACTGCCTCGGAAAAAATTGTGCGTTTTCTGTTGGAAGCAGCCGCCAGGGGAAAGGAAACCAACCAGGGAATCCGCATGAATCTGGCCCTCACCCATGAGGAGATCGCCCAGGTCGTCGGCGTCTCCCGTGAAACGGTGACACGCACCTTGACCGACCTGCGGCACAAGATGCTGATTGCCGTGAAGGGTCCTGCGGTGCTGATCCGCAATCGGCCGGCGCTGGAAGCCATGCTTGTGGCTTAGGCCGGTTTTCTTACCGAGAGTCGCAGCGGGACGTAGGCCGCAAGTGGCCTTAGGGATTGCGACTCGACCGGCCACTCACCACGACATTTCGTGAGAAACACGGGTGAACACACTTCAGAGGGACGCCATCTCACCTGCAAACTAATTGGGGCCTGTGTGCTCTGGCACACAGGCCCCAATGGTCATACTCTCACCGATCGCTAAGCAACTACCGGGCAGGGCTGGGCGCCACCGGCGGTGCAGGCTTGGCAAATCTCGCCGCTGGAATTGCGGCGTTTGCCTGTACGTTGGTCAGTTCAAAGGTCTCCCGGAAGTCCGTCCATGTCATCGTCCACTTGTGGGGGATCTTGACTCCGGCGACCTCGCGATAGTCCTCGTAGTCGATCTGCGTGGGAACTCGGCCGATGGGTGAACCGGTATAGCGCAACTGCCGCACGAGCAGTCCGCTGTCTGGATCGAACATTAGCTTCACGAGAGGCCGGCCGGCTGAAGTTCTTCCCTGAACGACCATGAGGTCCTTATCGCCAAGAGTGAATGGAAAGCCCGTGCGCCATTCGATGAGCGATTGCTTGATCCGCCCTGGGAACAGTAGTTCCGTATCGAGCTTGGCGCCCGCCAGGTCGTCTCCGGTCAGCGGGAGCACTGGGTCAGGTGTCGGCTTGTGCGGTACTACCCACCAGGCGTTTCTGCCGTCGAAGGTCGTTGTGCTGTCTCCGTCGACGGTATGTGTGACTACCGTGCGTTGTCCTGCTGCCCTGGCGTAGAGTTCCATCGGGCGCTTCTCCGCCTCCGGCCCATACCCTGCGTTGGTGCCCCTCGCGACGATGCTGGTGAGGGCGTTCGCCCGCTGGGCTCCGCCGACCGCCTGGATGTACATGTCCAATATCTCGTTGGGGGTAGGCATCCCGGGCGCCTGTTCCAGGGCGTCTTCCGGCTCGTAGGGTGTGACTTCGCTGTACTGTTGAAGCAAATTCGGCGCGTTCCGGGGAACCTGCTCGCCTTGGTGGCACGTCCAGCAGGTCACCACCTGCCGTCCCGCGAAGAAGCTCTGATTGATGGTGTTCATGATGACGATCATCTTGCGCGCCGTCTGCTTGAGATCAATGGTGTCGGCGGCATACGATTCCACGGTGTAATCGTTCCCGCTATGGCAATGCGTGCAATTCAGGCCCGTGGAGGCAGCCATCATACCCATCGTCGCCAAAAACTCATCCACGGGAATTCCTCGGAGCACTTGGATGTTTTTGAATGCTTGCTCCGCCATGGGCGGTCTCTGTGCTGCCGCTGGAGCCGCCGCCGGTGCTTGCCCAGCCTGGCCGCCGGCCAACGCCGCTCCCAGCAGGCAAACCGCCGTCATCCCCATGGCACCCAGGATTGTTCGCCTCGATCCGATCTTCATGTTTCCTCCCTCGACGCACGCAACTTGATCTGCGCGCAAAATGCGGAGCCGCCCTGCGAGCGCAATCGGCCGGACATCCACTCAACCGGGTATATTAAGTTTTGATTGCGGAATTCAAACTTTGGTTTCCCGGCCGGCCGACAATATACACGCGGCTGCCTCCACACGCAATGCCTCGTCCCGGTTCTCAGGTCCGAAGTTCTCGGCGTGGCTCTCGTGTGTGGCTCCTCGAATCCGTGCCAGCCTCACCGCCGCTACCCGCCTCGCCCTTTTCGGACTCGTCGTCCAGCTCGCCTTCCGGACGTGCCACCGCAATTGTGGCGTTTCCGCTCGCGGACAGACGTAAATTCGCGGCAAAACCTTATTAACATTCGCTTTACATGGCCCAGCGCGCGCCCCGGCGGGCGGGAGAAGAGTCGAACTCCCGGCGATTGCTCAACGAAGTTCCTCCCTCGAAGCAGTGGGCGCGATATGAACGAGCGACACAAGGTAGAGAATCACTCCTGCGGCCAGCAACCCCCCGCCCACCACCAGAAAGCCCATAAACGCGAGCGGGTGAATGCGGATGAGGGAAAGCAGTTCCACGGCAAGCCCCAGGATGATCAGCACTCCCGCCACGCGCAGGCGGCGGTGAATGTGCGGTTCGCGGGCGTTCATTTCGGCGCCTCCCAGAGCTTCAGCGCATCAATATGAGCGACGTCGTGAACGTTGGCGTGGCAGCCGCTCGAAACGCAGGACAGTTCATTCGACTTGATGGAAGCCATGATGGACGGGTCCGCGTTGTGCACGGCGCCCTCTTCGAACGAGCGCGTGCCCGCGTGGCAATGCAGGCACTCGCGATTACTGTAAGGGGTGTATAGGTGAATCGGAGTCTGCACGCCGCCCAGATATTGCGCATACATGTGGCGCAGGCCCCGCATCTTGCTCAGCGCTGTTCCGTAGAGCACGTAATCGGTGTGGCAGGCGTAGCAAGCCTGTTCTCGCGGGATGCGTCCATACTGGAAGTGCGCAGCCGGCAGATAGGTGGGATCGTCCACTCGCAGGCTTCTCCCGTACGGTTCCATGACGTGACAGGAAAGACAAAACTCCGTCTGCTCGGTGCGGCGCATTTGCTCCGCCGCTCCCATGGACGCCACCACCACCGGAAGCACAAAGAGCACGATGAAGGCCAGTTGTTTTCCTCCCCGCGTCAGCGTGATCTCCGGGCGGGCGACTACAAACGCCACCATCAGGATCGAAACCCCGATCAAGGCGTACAGAAGCGTCGTCGGACTGGGGATGATGGGGTTCTCCTCCGCAAGATTCCATGGGCTTCCGAGCGGAAACCCATGCTCGGCGGCGCCGGATTTGAAAGCGCCTACTTCTTCTGCGCCAACTCGCGCGTGTAGGCCACCAAGGCCTTGATCTGTTCCGCATTCAGAGCTTTTTCATTTCAGGGCATCTTGTCTTTGCCCTTGGCGATCAAGGTGGTAAGGTCCGCGTTGCTGATCTTCTGCACTTCCGGATCACGAATATCTCTCACCTTCAGCGCCTTGCCCACGACGGATGTTCCGCTGCCGTC
>Ga0214473_10010816_pt1 | contig 10720 bp, 9 predicted proteins | sample RVTome_7_FD_203509 | JGI IMG/M metagenome (GOLD analysis project Ga0214473, IMG submission 203509) | Soil microbial communities from uranium-contaminated site in the Upper Colorado River Basin, Wyoming, United States - RVT98D197 | ecosystem: Environmental > Terrestrial > Soil > Contaminated >... | reverse complement strand
TCCGAGTCGACGGCATGAAGACAAAAGGCCGTGTTTTTCTCCTGGACGACGACGACCTGATCGTCTCCATGCTCTCGAGGGCCTTGAAGGGGGAGGGGTACGACGTCCAGGCGGAAACCGACCCGGATGAGGCCGTCGAAAAAATACGGTCGTTCTCCCCCGACATCGTCATGCTCGACCTCAAGCTGCCAGGAAAAAGCGGGATGGACATCCTGAAGGAGGTCACGGACCGGGGGATCGGCACCCAGGTGGTGATGCTGACGTCGGACGACAGCGCGGAGAGCGCGGTGAAGGCGATGAAATCAGGGGCTGTGGATTACCTGACCAAGCCCTTCGACATGGACGAGGTCAAGATCGTCGTCGCCTCGATCGTCGAGAAAGGAAACCTGAAGCACGAAGTCGAGTATCTACGGAAGATCAGCTCCGACCTGATCCACAAGGAGATCATCGGGACCTCCGGGCGAGTCCGGAAGCTGAAGGAAAAGGCCGATAAGCTCGCGCAAGCGGGAGTTCCCAGCGTGCTGATCACCGGGGAAAACGGTACCGGAAAGGAGCTTTTCGCGAGGTACATCCATCGCATGATGCAAGGGGACAATCCGAGCGGATACGCGCCGTTCGTCGGCATCAACTGCGCAGCGCTTCCGGAGTCCCTGATCGAGAGCGAACTCTTCGGCCACGAGAAAGGATCGTTCACCGACGCGAAGGCGGAGAAGAAGGGCATCTTCGAGCTGGCCTCCCGGGGGTCGATCCTTTTGGACGAGATCGGGGAGATGAAGCCGAACCTTCAGTCCAAGCTTCTGAGGGTGCTCGAGGAGAGGAAGGTGCGGCGCGGGGGGGGGATGCATGATATCCCGATCGACGCGACCGTGTTCACCACCACCAACCGGAACCTCGAAGAGGCGGTGGAAAAGGGCGATTTCCGGATCGACCTGTATTACCGGCTGAACGTCTTTTCCCTGCACATCCCACCGCTCAGGGAACGGCAGGAGGACCTCCTTCTCCTCGCGCAATATTTCCTGTCGTTTTTCGCCGAGAAATACAATCGCGCGGGCCCCAAGAACTTTTCCCCCGAGGTGGAGAAGCTGCTGCTCGCCTACGGTTGGCCGGGCAACGTGAGAGAGCTTCGAAACGTCATCGAACGGATCGTCGTCCTGGAGAGCGTCGAGACGGTCCTTCCCGAGCATCTCCCAAAAGAAATCCTTTCCCGGAAAGGACTCGGAAGTCCCGCAACCTCCGGCTCCGGGTTCACCCTCCCCGAAGCGGGACTGTCGCTCGACGATGTGGAAAAAAACCTCATCCTCCAGGCGCTTGAGAAGACCGGGGGCAACAAGACCCAGGCGGCGAAGCTCCTGGGCGTCACGTACGACTCCCTCCGCTACCAGATCAAGAAGTTCGGGCTGGAGTAGATCAGCAGGAAAAGAACTTCAGGCCCGCCGTGACGCAGTCCTGGGCGGGGGCGACCCACACCACTTCGGCGATGGCTTCCGGAGGGACGAGTTTCAGGACCGGATCGTTTCCGGCGGCGACATGGGCCCGGACGCTTTGTCCCACTCTCAGGGGATATTCCGTTCGAAGCCTGAGCCCCCCCGTACCGACATCCACCATCAGGCCGCTCAGGTTATGAAGGTCGTACTGGGCTTCTTCCGGAGCGGGCTCCAGGATCGAGATGCGCAGGGGGATGCGGCAGATGTGCCTCGCGTGTTTTCTTTTTTGTGCGTATTCGCCGGTGCTCTTCAAAATGCCGTGAACCTCGGAGAGGTCGAACGGTTTCTCCAGGAACTGCACCGCCCCGCCGTTGTAAGCGCGTTGCCGGTTCGATTCGCTGGCGTCGCCGCTCATGATGATCACGGTCGCGTCCGGCGAGATCTTGTCGATCTCCTGGAGGATCTCCAAACCGCTCATGTCCGGCAGGTGAATGTCGAGGAACACGAAATCAAAACGCTGTCTGCGAAGCTCGGCTAGCGCGTCCGCCGCGTTTCCGACGATACAGGCATCGAGATCCAGGGCCGTGAATTCTTTTTCAAGCGCCCAGCAGATCAGGTTATCGTCGTCGACGACGAGGACTTTCTTTTGTGGCATGTCGCTTCCTACCAGCAAGTTGCATGCCCTGAAAAAGAATTATGCACCTAACTACAATTACTTAGAAAATAAGAAGTTAGCAATTCATCGGACGATGCAGCCATACCGGTTGGTTGAAATAGTGGGCAAATTCCCACTCGGCTTGGGGATTTTCCCGTACGGCCCCCAGGTGCCGGAACGGTTGATTTCGGCGCCCGTTTTGCGTATCTTGGTCGAGATCCTCCTGGCCGGTGGGCGGTTGGCCTACACGAAAGAGAAAGGGTCCTTCTGATTGGCCCGCGACGACTGGAAATATTACGACGACGAAATGGAGGAAGGGGAGGAGGAGAAAAAGGCCCTCCTCCCCGAGAAGCAGTGCAAACACTGCCTCCACTGGGTTCCGCAGGAGGCGCCGATCTGCTCCTGGTGCGAGAAGCCGTTCGAAAAAGACTAGGGACGGTCCCTGTTTTTCAATCGATCAACGCATACCGGGGCAGGACGCTCGAGGGGATTTCCTCCACGAACCGGGACGGTTTCGATAATACCGTTCCCGACGCCCGCTCGTAGATGTTGACCGGGTAGGTCATCACCAGCAGGTCCTTGGCCCGCGTGGCGGCTACGTAAAGGAGCCGCCGCTCCTCCTCCATCTCCTCCTCGTCCTCCGCCGCCCGGGAGAGCGGCAGTTTCCCGTCCAGGACCCAGAGGATGAAGACCGCCTTCCACTCCAGCCCTTTGGCCGAGTGGATCGTGGAGAGCGTCAGGGACTCCTCCTCCCCGTCCGGCGCGGCGATGTCCCCCACGGATGCCTGGGGCGGCTCGAGCGTGATCTCCGAGAGAAACTCCGAGAGCGTCCCATAGCGGGCGCACAGCGACTCGAGGTGGTCGAGATCCTTGAGCCGCCGCGGGTAGTCGTCGAACCGCGCTTCCATCAGGGGTCGATAGTACGCGATCACCCTCGCAACCATCTCCGTCACCGGTAGGCTTCCCGTGCCGGCATCGGCCCGGGGGCCTGCCAGCTCGGCCAGCAGGCTCGCCAGCCGTCCCGCCTCCTCCGACCGTTTCCGGGTTTTCAGGGAAGAGAGGACGGGAAGGAGGGACGCTTCCTCGTACGCCTTCCGAGAGAGGTCGGCGCCCGCCTTCCTCCCGATGCCCGGCACGAGCAGGAGCGCCCGCGAGAGGCTTAAAGAGTCCCTCGGATTCTCGATCAGCCGCAGGTGGGCGATCACGTCCTTGACGTGGGCCGTCTCCAGGAACTTGAATCCTCCGAACTTCCGGTACGGGATGTGACGTTTGGCGAGCTCCACTTCGAGGTCGAAGGACAGGTAAGCGGCGCGGAACAGGACGGCGATCTCGCTCAAGGGGATTCCCTCCTCCTCGTGCAGCTCGAGGATCCGGTCGGCGACGTAGGCGGACTGGATCCGCTCGCCGGGGGCGGACAGCAGGGCCGCCTTCTCTCCCCCGGCTCGGGAGGTGAACAGGCGCTTGGGGAATTTCTCCCTCGCCCCCGCGATGATCTCGTTGGTGACATCCAGGATCGGCTGCCGGCTGCGGTAGTTTTCTTCCAGAAACACCACCTTGGCGCCGGGAAAGTCGGACGGGAAGTCCATGATGTTCCGGAAGTTCGCGCCGCGGAACGAATAGATGCTCTGGGAGTCGTCTCCCACCGCCATCACGTTGTCGTGGACCGCGGCCAGGAGGCGCAGGATCTCCGCTTGGATCCGGTTGGTGTCCTGGTATTCGTCCACCAGGACATGCCCGTAGGTCCCCGAGACGGCGCGGCGGATCGCCTCGTTCTCCCGCAGGAGGGCCGCCAGGCGGAGCAGGAGGTCGTCGTAGTCCATCAGGTTCCGCTCCCGCTTCGTCTCCCCGTACAGGCGGGAGATCTCGAGGATGTCGTCCAGGCAGTAGAGGAAGTGAGGAGCCTCCTTCTCCACGGCCGCGGCAAGGTCCTCTTCACGATTCGCCGCCCGGCTGAACAGGTCCGCGAGCGTCTCTTTCCTTGGAAAGCGGACGTTCCTGTGCCCCCCGTGGACCTCCTGCCGCATCAACCCGATGAGGTCGGCGGAATCGGCGCGGTCCAGGATGGTGAAGTTCTCGCCGTACCCGGCCACGCTCGCGTAGCGCCGCAGCAGGCTGTTGGCGAAGGCGTGGAACGTCCCCCCGGAGACTTTCTCGCATCGCCGGTCCAGGAGCAGCGCGGCCCTCCGGAGCATCTCCTCCGCGGACCTGCGCGTGAAGGTGAGCAGCAGGATGGAAGCGGGGGAGCGGCCAAGCTCCACCAGCCTGGCGACCCGGTAGATGAGCGTGCGCGTCTTTCCCGTTCCCGCCCCGGCGATGACCAGGAGCGGTCCGTCGCCGTGGAGGACCGCCTCCGCCTGCCGCGGGTTCAGGGCTTTCCCGTAGTCGATCTTTCCCCCGCCGTCGGGGATCTCCCGGATGAAATATTTTTTCGGCATGCGGGTTATTCTATCTCGAGCGGTCTCCCGACAAACAGGTTTCCGCGGGGAATTCCCGGTCGGCGCCTGGAATTTTCTGCCTTGACAGCGTGGAAGAGCCGTTGCTAAATTTCCCGATGTTGCGAAAGATACGTACTTTTTCCCAGGTTTGGCAAACGTTTTTTTAAAGGAGGGAGGGAAACGTGGTTCAAGGCACCGTGAAGTGGTTCAACGACGCGAAAGGGTACGGTTTCATCGCACAGGAAGGCGGTCCGGACGTCTTCGTGCACTTCAGCGCGATCAAGGCCGAGGGGTTCCGGTCGCTGAAGGAAGGCGACCGCGTCGCGTTCGAGATCACCGATGGCCCCAAGGGTCCGCAGGCAACCAACGTCGTCAAGGCCTGACGGCCGGCGGTTATCTGCCCGGCTGCCCCGGTATTGCGGGCGCGGAAGGCGGGCCGGCGGGAGCCGGCATCCCGCCCTTCATCAGCGTGGGTGAGGACCTCCCGCCCGCGAAGTAGGCGAGGAAGAGGGAGGTCACCATGAACACGATCGCCGCCCCCGCCGTAAGCTTCCCCAGAAAGCTCGTGGGACCGCTCGAGCCGAACAGCGTCTGGGACGACCCGCCGCCGAACACGGCGCCGATGTCGGTTCCCTTCCCCGTCTGCAGAAGGATGATCAGGATGAGGGCGACGGATACGATCACATGAAGGACGATGACCAGGGTGTACATTGCGTTTTCTCGGGTTCCTCCGTTAGTTGAACTTTACGATGGCGGCGAACGCGTTCGCCTTGAGGCTTGCCCCGCCGACGAGCGCGCCGTCGATATCCGCGTTCGACATCAGGTCGGAGATATTTTCCGGTTTCACGGACCCTCCGTAGAGGATCCGGACCCCATCGGCGGCACCGACTCCCCACAATTCCTTCAGGATCCCGCGAAGGAAGGCATGGACCTCCTGCGCCTGTTCGGGAGTGGCCGTCTTTCCCGTCCCGATCGCCCAGACCGGCTCGTAGGCGACCACGACCTTCCGGCTTTCCGCCGCGGCGATCCCCTGGAGCCCCGCGCGGAGCTGCCGCCCGGCAATCTCGAACGTTTTCCCCGCTTCCCGCTCAAGGAGCGTCTCCCCCAGGCACAGGATCGGGACAAGCCCTGCGGCGAGGACCGCCTTGACCTTCCGGTTCGCGGAATCGTCCGTTTCGGCGAAATACTGTCTCCGCTCCGAATGGCCGATGATCGCGTACCGGGCGCCGGCGTCCTTGACCATAGGGGGGGAAACCTCCCCCGTGTAGGCCCCCTCTGTGGCGAAATGGACGTTCTGGGACGCCACCCCGACGTTCGTTCCCGAGGCAAGGGACGCCACGACGCTCAACGACGGGAAGGGAGGCGCCAGGACGATCTCGACCCCCCTGACGCCTGCGACCAGGGGAAGAAACTCCTTCACGAAGGCCGCGGACTCCCCTGCCGTTTTGTACATCTTCCAATTGCCGGCGATGACGGGGGTGCGCATCTCCCTACTTCGCCTCGCCGACGAACTTGGCGAGGTCGGCGAGACGGCACGAATAGCCCCACTCGTTGTCGTACCACGCCAGGACCTTCACCATCTTCCCCTCGATCACCTTGGTCGAGAGCGCGTCGAACTCCGCGGAGTAGGAGGTGTGGTTGAAGTCGACGGATACCAGCGGCTCCTCGACGTACTGGAGGATCCCCTTCAGGGGGCCTTCCGCCGCCTTCTTCATCGCCGCGTTGATCTCCTCCGCCGTCGCCGCCTTCGACAGCTCCACCGTCAGGTCGACCACCGAGACGTTCGACGTGGGGACGCGGATGGCCATGCCGTCGAGCTTTCCCTTCAGCGCGGGGATGACCAGGGCGACCGCCTTGGCCGCACCGGTCGTGGTCGGGATCATGGAAAGCCCGGCGGCGCGCGCCCTCCGCAGGTCCTTGTGCGGCAGGTCGAGGATCTTCTGGTCGTTCGTATAGGAGTGGATCGTGGTCATCAGCCCCCGCTCGATCCCGAACGTGTCCAGGAGCACCTTGGCGACCGGCGCGAGGCAGTTCGTCGTGCAGGAGGCGTTGGAGAGGATGAAGTGCTTCGCCGGGTCGAAGGTCTTTTCGTTGACGCCCATCACGAAGGTGGCATCGGGGTTTTTCGCGGGCGCCGAGATGATCACCCGCTTGGCCCCCGCCTTCAGGTGCTTCTCCGCCCCTTCCCGCTCCGTGAACTTGCCCGTGGACTCGATGACGATCTCGACGCCGAGCTTCCCCCAAGGGAGCTCGGAAGGGTCCTTGGCGGCCAGGACCTGGACCGTCTTGCCGGCGACGACGAGCGCGCTGTCCTTGACCCCCACCTCCTCCTCGAACCGCCCGTGGACGGAGTCGTACTTGAGGAGGTGCGCCAGCGTCTTGGCGTCGGTGATGTCGTTCACGGCGACGATTTCCAGCGCGGGGTCCTTGTACGCTGCGCGGAAGAAGTTCCGCCCGATCCGCCCGAACCCGTTGATTCCGACTTTCAGAGCCATGTCGCGGTCCTCCTGCTGGGAAGGTTCGATTCCGGGGAATGGAAAGAGGTAAATTATACTCCCTTATGCTTCCCTGTCAAATCGGCCGGCAGTCGCCGGTCGGCTCGTTTTTGCCCGCCCGTTCCATCATCTGTATAATTACAAATGGAATGGTTTCATTATTGCTCTATCTGCCTACGGCTTGCAGCTGGCGGCTCGCCTGAATATTCGTAGGCGCCCGCAGCTGAAGCCTGGCTTTTTTGTCTGCCCCGCGCAAGCGTTATTTCGACAGGAGAAGGGCTTGGGCGCATCGCTCCCGAAGGTGGTGGTGACCCGGCGGCTGCCGGGGGTTTCCCTGTCCCGACTGGCTTCGCTGGCCGCCGTCGCCGCTCCTCCCCCGGATTCTCCCCTGCCCCGGGAGGAACTGCTTCGGCGGGTTCCGGGGGCTGCCGGCATCCTCTGCACCCTCGCGGATCGGATCGACGCACCCCTCATGGACTCGGCCGGCCCGGGGCTGAAGGTCGTTTCCAACTATGCGGTCGGCGTCAACAACGTCGACGTGGCGGAGGCCGGCCGGCGCGGCATCCGCGTGTGCAATACGCCGGACGTCCTCACGCAGGCGACCGCCGACCTCGGGTTCGCGCTGCTGCTGGCGGCCGCCAGGAAGTTTTCCGAGGCGGAGGCCGCCCTGCGCGCGGGGAAATTCACCGGTTGGGATCCGTGGGGGTTCCTGGGAGTCCCCGTCTACGGCGGGACGCTCGGAATCGTCGGGATGGGGAAGATCGGCAGCTCCATCGCGGTCCGCGCGGCCGGGTTCGGGATGCGCATCCTCTACCACAACCGGCAGCCGCTTTCCCCGGAGCGGGAGAGGGCTCTTCGCTCGGAGTACCGGAAGCTCGACGATTTGCTCGCCGAAAGCGATTTCGTCGTCCTGTGCATCCCCCTCACCGCGGAAACGCACGGGCTCATCCACCGGGATCGGCTGGGGAAGATGAAGGCGACGGCGGTCCTGGTGAACATCTCCCGCGGGGAGGTGGTGGAGGAGGGCGCCCTGGCGAAGGCGCTCGCGGAGAGGAAGATCTTTGCCGCGGGCCTCGACGTCTACGAGAAGGAGCCGGCGGTGCACCCGGACCTGCTGGCCGCGCCCTCCGCGGTGCTCCTTCCGCACGTGGGGAGCGCAACCCTGGAAACGCGGGAGCGGATGGGGCGGCTGGCCATGGAAAACCTGCTCGCGGTCCTTGCGGGGACGACGCCTCCCTGCGCCGTCATTTGAATCCGAATCCCTTCCTCTTCAGGAGATCGACCGGGTCGAAGGAGCCGGTCCTGGAGAAGGGGATATGGACGACCCCGACGACCGGAGCGTTCACGCCCACGGAGCCGATGACCTCGTAGTCGACGCGCCGGGCCTGAAGCACTTTGCGCATCGCATTCCGGAAGGCGTCCGTGCGAAGCTTGAGGGGGACCCTGACCCTCGTCACCTGGGAAGCCTCGATCCGGATGTCCGAACGGTAATCCCCCTCGGCGACCGTTTCCCGTCCGATGATCGCCGAATAGGCGACATTGGCGATGTCCAGGGGATAGCCGTTGGGGTTGTTCACCTCGAGGGTCAGGGTGAAATCCAACGGCCCCTTGGGATCGTCGAAAGGGTCCGACTCGAGCAACACGTCCGCCACGCGGACCTTCGGAGACTTGAACGCCTCCTTGAGGAGCGACCTGCAGGAGGTCGCCGCGAGGGAAAAGGCGAGCAGGATAAGGAGAGGGAGAAAGCGTTTGGCGATCCGCATCACCGACATCCGCGTCGCGCTGGATTTCCCGGAGGAAGATCTCCTTTCGCGCGTTCTGGCCATTATAGGGGTTCCCGGGGAGGAGGTGGAGCATTTTTCCGTCATCCGACGGGGCCTCGACGCCCGGCGAAAGGGGGGGATCCTCCGGGTCTACTCGGTGGAATTCTCCCTGTGCACGGCCGGCCTGGAGGAGGCGGTCTGCTCCCGCCTGGGCTCCGCTCGGAGCGTTCCGCCGGCGCCCGACCCGTTCCCGGCAAGAAAGGTCCGCAAGCCCGCGGTGCGGCCGGTGGTCGTCGGAGCGGGACCCGCCGGCCTGTTCGCCGCGTGGACACTGGCCCGTTACGGCGCCCCCCCGCTTCTTCTCGAGCGCGGCAGCCCCGTCGAGGAGCGATCGCGCCACGTGGCGGCTTTCTGGAAGACGGGGACCATCGACCCCAACAGCAACGTCCAGTTCGGCGAAGGGGGCGCGGGAACGTTCTCCGACGGAAAGCTCACGACGCGCATCGGCGACCCGCTCGCCTCCCACGTGGTCGGCATCTTCGGGGAGTTCGCGGGGCTGCCCGGCCTGCGGACGGAAGCCAAGCCTCACGTCGGGACCGACCGCCTGAAGGGCTTCTGCCGCCGGATGCGGGAGGAGCTGGTTTCGCTGGGTGTCGAGGTCCGATTCGGGGCGCTGGTTGCGGAGGTGGCGGCCGAGGGGGGACGGGTGCGGGCCGTTCGCCTTGCAGGAGGGGAGGAAATTCCGTGTGCGGACCTCGTGCTCGCCATCGGGCACTCGGCGAGGGACACGCTCAGGATGCTGCTCTCCCGGGGGGTGCGGATGTCCGCCAAGGCGTTCGCGGTCGGCTTCCGGGTGGAACACCCGCAGGGGCTCATCGACCGGATCCAGTACGGCAGGTCCTCGGGGAGGGCCGTCCTTCCCCCCGCCGATTACCGGCTGGCGGCGCGCGCTCCCTCGGGCCGGGGGATCTATTCCTTCTGCATGTGCCCCGGGGGAGAGGTAATGGCCGCGGCGTCCGGGCCGGGCGGGATTCCCGTCAACGGGATGAGCGCGCACGGGCGCGCTTCCGGGTTCGCCAACAGCGGGATCGTGGCCACGGTGTCCGAGGAAGACTTCGGCGCGGGCGACGTCTTCGCCGGCGTCCAGCTCCAGGAGCTGCTTGAAACGCGCGCCTTCCGGAAGGGAGGCGGGAATTTCGGGATCCCCGCGATGAACCTGATGGGGTTCCTCGAAGGGAGAGACCTGAACCTGTCCCGTGGAAGGGTGCTGGCCCCCCGGGTAGCCCGGGCGAACCTCTCCGGGATCCTGCCGAGGAAAGTGGAAGAGGATCTCCGGTTCGGACTGCTGGCGTTCGGGAAGACGCTGCGCGGGTTCCTCACCCAGGAGGGAACGCTCTACGCCGTGGAGTCCCGGACCTCTTCCCCCGTCCGCATGGAACGGGAGAATTTTGAATCGGTTACCCTGAAAGGGCTGTATCCTGTCGGAGAGGGGGCGGGGCACGCCGGAGGGATCGTCTCCTCCGCCGTGGACGGAATCCGGGGCGCCCTCCGCATCCTCGAGAAACTCTCCGCATAAGGACGGTGCGTCGATGGGAAAAACGAGGTTCGTCAAGGACATCAAGGAAGGGGAGCAGATCCGGGACCTGTTCCTGGTGGGCAGCAAGACGCAGCTCGCGAGCAACGCGGGGAAGCCCTACTTGAACCTCTCCCTGCGCGACCGGACGGGGCAGTTCGAGGGCCGCGTCTGGGACCGGGCGGAGGAGATCGGTAAGCGATTCGACCGGGACGACATCGTCGAGGTCAGCGGGACCGCCATCCAATACCAGGGGCGGATGCAGATGAAGGTCCACGACGTGCAGAAAGTCGCCGGCGAGAAGCCGGACCTGGGCGATTTCCTTCCGGTGACGAAGCGCGGGATCGATCCCCTCTGGCGGCAGCTGCGGGAGAT
>Ga0214473_10010815_pt1 | contig 10721 bp, 12 predicted proteins | sample RVTome_7_FD_203509 | JGI IMG/M metagenome (GOLD analysis project Ga0214473, IMG submission 203509) | Soil microbial communities from uranium-contaminated site in the Upper Colorado River Basin, Wyoming, United States - RVT98D197 | ecosystem: Environmental > Terrestrial > Soil > Contaminated >... | reverse complement strand
AAGGAATTTGCCTAAGAATTTTAAACCTTACCAAAAGTTATGCTTCTGATTGCTTAGACTTAAGGGAAAATTAATAAATCAGATATGCTTGTAGAAGTCTTTTGAAGTTATTTTTCGGACGCGGGTTCAATTCCCGCCGCCTCCACCTACTTTGCCCGCATAAAATGGGCATAATTGATCTTCTTTTCCCCAAATCCTGTCTAGGCTGCGGAAGTCCAAATTCATATATTTGCGCCTCCTGCATCCAAAAAGTTAAGTTACCAAGGGCGATTTGCCCAACGTGTTTGAGATTTTCCCTTGACGGAAAGACCCACATAAAGTGTCTTACCCCCCAGGGTTTAAATGGGCTAATTTCTTTGTGGAACTACGACGGGGTTGTCAGGAAAGCGATTTTAGCTCTTAAGTTTAAGTTCGCAAAAGAAATTGCCACAGAGCTTTCCGACCTTGCAGCCCGCCGGATACCTTCAAGGACTTTTTTTCCAAATGATTCAGTTTTGATTCCAATTCCCATTTATTGGCTTCGTAGAAACTGGAGAGGATTTAACCAATCTGAAGAAATAGGAAAAAGGATTGCTTTAAAGGCGGGATGGAAATTTACCTCGGATTTATTGATAAGAAAGGAGCGGAGCGTTCCACAAACCGAATTAAAAAGGAAGGAAAGGTTAGAAAATGTCAAGGGAGTTTTTTCTCTTAACCCAGGCTACAAACAAACGTTTACAAACTACATTCTTTTCGATGATGTTTGGACTACGGGCTCGACCCTTAAAGCGGCGTGTAAAGTGTTGAAAAGATCGGGCGTGGAAAAAGTATGGGGGTTTACTTTGGCCAAAGGTTAACAAATGCTCCCTAAAAATTTGGGTCGTAAGGTGAAATTCCGGCTTCAATTCTAAAAGTATTTGCGACGCCTAACAACTGATCTCTCTCTTCTGTCGTGGCAATTAACTTTGCTACCGTACACCCAACCATCCTTCTTTCCTTCGGTGAAAGGGACCCCAATTCCTCAACTCCACTAATAATTCTAGCCAGCCTTTGTCCAAGAAAAATCGGATTTCTTGCACGCCAGTGAGCTTCGAGTTCTTTACGCATTAAATCGGCTTGTTCAGGCGTTGGCATAAATATTTTTGTTAGTTATCGAACCCCGTCCCGAGACGCGAGTCTTCGACTCGCCGTAGCTAGACGAAGCCCGTCTACGCTAAAGCTTCGACGAAGCGAAGGCGGTGAGGGTGGGATTCGAACCCACGGTAACGATTGCTCGCTACATTGGTTTTCAAGACCAACGCCATAGTCCAAACTCGGCCACCTCACCCTAGCGGAGGGTGTGGGAGTCGAACCCACCGGCCGCTTTCGCGACCATGGTTTAGCAAACCATTGCCTTAGCCGCTCGGCATACCCTCCAAACCAGCCTCCAATTATAACAGACTTTAGCCTTGGAACGAAACGGCTCTTTGAGGTATAATATGTTACTAGAATGCCTGCCGAAGACGAAAAGCACGAACATGAGGGTACTTTAAAAGAAGGTGAGTCTGCCGAACCAAAACCGGTAGTAGTTCAAAATGAGCCCGAAAGGGAGCTTGTTTCGTGGAAAGCCCCCGCCAGGCCCTTTAAAAGAAGAGACAAAAGGTTTTATACAACAGTTATCGCTATGGCCGGGATTGCCGGTTTGGTGCTTTTTGCTATCGAGGGAGTAATGCCGGTAATTCTTCTCATCGCCTTAATTTTTCTTTTCTATGTTTTATCTACTGTAGAGCCGGAAGAAATCGAATACGTAATTACAAATAAGGGGATAAAAGTTGCGGGCAAAAAGACAGAATGGGCGTATCTTGGAAGGTTTTGGTTTAGACACCAGTTCGATAGCGAGCTTGTGGTTATCGAGGCGGCAAACTTGGTAGGAAGAATGGAGCTAGTTATGGATAAGGACAAAAAGGATGAGATTAAAAAAGCCCTTTCTGCCCACCTTACGGAGGAGGAAATTCCTCCTGCCTACCTCGATAAGGCCGCAAACTGGTTTGCAGAAAAACTTCCTGGTAATCGTTAAAACCAACGCGCCCATAGCTTAAAGGATAGAGTAGAGGCTTGCGGAGCCTCTGATGCCAGTTCGATTCTGGCTGGGCGCACATCGGGTGGGTTGGCAGAGAGGCCAAATGCGCGGGTTTCGAAAACCCGAGGGCGAAAGCCCTACACAGGTTCGAATCCTGTACCCACCGCCAAGCCCTTGTAGTTTAAACGGATAGAACATGGGCTTCCGGAGCCTAGAATGCGAGTTCGATTCTCGCCAAGGGCACAAATAAAATGAAAAAAGACACAACAATTTTAATTTCCCTAGCCTGCCTTTTTAAAGAATCAAAAGGGAAGCTTTATTGGCTGTTGGTAAAGCCCAACGAGGATTCTGAGTGGGAATTTCCCAGAGCAACTGTTCGCAAGGGAGAATCTTCTGTAAGGGCAATCTTGAGGGTAATGGGAGAACTTGCGGGTATGAGCGCAAGGGTTTTGGAAGAAGTTGGCAGGGGTTCGGCAACCATAAACCTTAATGGTCGCCCTGTTCCCCAAAAGTTTCTTTATTATCTTCTAGAATACAAGGCGTCCGCCGGGGAAATTTTCGGATTCCACGACTTTGTCTGGTTGGAATACGGGAAAGCCCTCAGGGCAATAACTTCCAAAAAGGAAGCAGCGCAGCTTAGAGAAGCGCGACAAGTTCTTGCAAAGTGGAAAAGGGATCATTCCAAAAGCCTCTGAAACGGGAATTTTCTGCCGGTGGGGTTGTATTTAAAAAGGCCACCGGCGAATTTATCTGGTTAATTACCAAGTCGAACCCCTCGGATAGAATTCCCGATCCCGTTTGGAGACTTCCTAAGGGGTGGATTGATAACGCCAAAAAGGATATTCCTGGTGACATTGCCAAAGGACTAAGAAGAGGCAGTGAGGATGAAATTCAGAAAGCTGCCATAAGAGAAGTTGCGGAAGAAGGAGGAATTGAAGCATCAATTATCCAGAAGCTGGGCACGATAAAGTTCTTCTTTCAGCTTCAGGAGGAAAAGATTTTAAAATTTGTGACTTTTTATTTGATGCGTTGGCAGAAAGACTTGCCCCAAGGGTTCGGAGACGAAACTTTGGAAGTAGGTTGGTTTCCCTTTAAAGAGGCTTATAAAAAACTTAAATATTCAGGCGAGAAAGATATTCTAAAAAAGGCGAATGAGACGATTGGGCAAGGAGTGCAGGCGGATTTGGTATAATCTATGACCGTTGGGTGAGGTCGCATAGTGGCCTAGTGCACGCGATTGGAGATCGCGAGTAGCCGCAAGGTTACCGAGGGTTCGAATCCCTCCCTCACCGCCAAGTCCTACCCCGCTTCTTTAGAATATGCCTTGATGAAGAAATATTTGTTCCCCCTTTTTATCCTTTTGGCATTTTTGGCGTTTTTCTTAAGGGGAATATTATTTCTCGACCCGGATTTCGGGTGGCATTTAAAGATGGGGGAGATTATTTCTACTTCCGGGGTTCCGGCCACCGACCCTTTCTCCTACACAATGCCATCCTTCCCTTTTATTGACCACGAATGGTTGACAAACGTACTCATTAAAAATGCCTATTATACGATTGGGTATTTCGGGCTGGCCGCCTTCTATGCGGGCCTCGGCATATTGGCTGTGGTAACGGCCCTTTACACAGGCTCTAAAAAGTTGAAATATACCCAAATACCGCTTTTTCTGGGGCTGGCGACTGTTTTTACCTTTTCCGGAATACGGCCCCAGGTCGAATCCTGGCTTTTTTTGGCAATTTTTTTGCCCACTGTTGTGAATGAGCGCATCTTTCAAAAGGCTAGGTTTCTCTTACCGGCCTTGTTTGTTGTGTGGGTCAATCTGCACGGGAGCTTTGCCTTGGGGATTGCGAGCTTGTTTTTGATCATTGCTACTAAGACTTTTCAAAGACAGTCTATTCGGGAGTTGCTACCCATTTTTTTGTTGAGCATTTTGGCTACTTTTATTAATCCATACGGCCCTCGAATTTGGCACGAAGTCTGGCTTCAAGTTTCCGATACCTCATTAAGGTGGTCGATTTTGGAATGGCAGCCGGCCTTTTTTAGTCTCAATATCCCCTTTTTGCTTTTTGGCACACTCACAACGATGCTTACGTTTAGGTTTAGAAGAAAGTTCGAACTAAAAAAGCTGGTCATATTTTTCTTCTTCTTGTTTTTGGCGATTGGGAGCGTTAGGCATATCCCACTTTTTGTAATTGCCTCAATATCCATTCTTGCCCAGGCTCTTAATTTTCTTCACGATGAAGTAAAGGAAGTTAAATTGGGTGAGGTAAGATTTAAAAAAATTTACAATGTCGCGAGTACAGCCTTCTTAATAGTTTTTTTAATATCTGCTGGCTTTGGGATTAGGGGTGCCGGGTATTTTGGCGAAGAGACTTTCTATCCGGCAAAAGGATTAGTGTACCTTAAAGAAAATCCGCCCCCCGGCCAGATTTTTTCTGAATACGGATGGGGGGGATATTTGATTTGGAAAATGCCGCAAAAGAAAGTTTTTATCGACGGCAGAATGCCCAGCTGGAGGTGGGATGAAAACAAACCCCTCGAAAGTAGTTACGCAATGAAAGATTATAAAAACCTTTTGTCGGGAGAAGTCGGTTATAAGGAGATTTTCGATAAGTATAATATCTCAACGGTGTTTTGGCCTGCCCCGAAACCCGAAAGCAGCCTGGAGGTCTTGGATAAAAAAATTAGATCCCACTTGGTTAATTTGGGCTTTTATTGGAAGGAGTACGATTTACTAAAGGAGCTGAAAAGTGACGGATGGCAAAGAGTGTATGAGGATAAGGCTGCCGTAATTTACGAAAGACCGGAATAAGTTTCATCTTTTATTCGGGTGATGTGGTAAAATCGCGGTACGTCCCAAACTGGTATGGATCAAGTAGACGAAGTAAAACAAAAAACAGATATAGTTTCCTTAATTTCGGAGTACGTCGAGCTTAAAAAGGCAGGGCGGAATTACAGGGCCCTTTGTCCGTTCCACGGAGAAAAATCCCCCTCTTTCATGGTCTCTCCGGAACTTCAAATTTATAAATGTTTTGGCTGTGGGGAAAGTGGAGACGCAATAGCTTTTTTGGAAAAATTCGAAGGGATGGAATTCGGTGAAGCCCTGGAATTTCTGGCAGATAGGGCCGGCGTTAAGCTTGCGCCATTTGGGGGATTTCAGAAAGGAGAAAAAGAGAGGCTTTATGAGATTAACAGCCTTGCGGCAAAGCTTTATCAATACGTCCTTCTTAAACACCCAAAAGGTAAAGTTGCACTGGACTATCTGGTTAAAGAGAGAGGTCTTGGGAAGGAAACAATAGAAACTTTTAAGCTGGGCTTTTCGCCCGACGTACCTGGAGCACTTAACCAGTTTCTCATTAAAAAAAAGAAATTCCGGCCTGCCGAGTTAGACAAGGCCGGGCTGACATATTCGAGAAATGGACTCCAATTCGACCGCTTTCGGGGGCGGGTAATTTTTCCGCTTTTTGACCATAGGGGTAATGTTGCGGGGTTTGCCGGCAGGATCCTTCCGGGAGCCGTAAGGACTGACCTTGCAAAATACATTAATTCGCCCGAGACACCGATATATCATAAAGCGAGTTTGCTTTATGGGCTGAACCTGTCAAAAACAAGAATAAAAGAGAAAAAGACGGCGATAGTTGTTGAGGGGGAACTGGATATGATTTCATCCTGGCAGGCGGGGGTCAAAAATGCGGTTGCCATTAAAGGTTCGGCTCTTACCGAGGAGCAGGTAAGACTTTTGGCCCGTTTTGGCGAAAAGCTTATTCTTGCGCTTGATACGGACCTTGCGGGTGATGCTGCTGCCCGTCGTGGAGTTGCAATTGCCCAATCTCAGGGCTTAACGGTAAAAGTTGCCAAATTGGGAGAGTTTAAAGACCCGGACGAGGCAGCCAGGGCAGCCCCGGAGGAGTATAAAAAGTCTCTTATAGCCGCAGTGGGGGTTTGGGATTTTTTGGTAGATTCGACGTTTGAGCGTTTCGGCGGCGAGGGAGGAGAAAAAGCGGCCAAGGTGAGCCGCGAGATTGTTCCGATACTGGCCTCTATACCGGACAAAATTGTTCAAGCGCATTACGTAGAAGAGGTTGCAAAACGCTTAGGTATTCCCGATGAGGCGGTGGGGCAGCAAATCGAGCGCTTTGAAAAGACCAAGGAAGATGAAAAATATAAGGTGGAAGTTGACTTTTCCCCACCCAAAAAATCACGAAGACAAATCCTTGAGGAAAGACTTGTGGCTCTTTACATACAGGCAGACCCCAAAAGACTATTGGAAAAGGATATTAAAGGTTTAATTGAAACCCCCCTTGCAAAGCGTTTGTTGCAGGAAATTAAGGAATATATAACCAAAAAGCCAAAGTTTGAAATTGCGAAGTTCGCAAAAATTCTGCCGCCCGAGTTGGCCGAAGGATTTACCGAGATAGCCCTCCAGGATTTCGAAGAAATTCTCGAAAACCCCGAAAAGGTAGACAAGGAATTCGCAATTCTTATGGAAGAACTAAAGGTTTTGAATGCAAAAGAAAAATTGAAAGACTTGGGTTCAGAGATTCATCAACTTGAAAATGACCAAAATAAAGCTAAACTTAAGGTGGCGCAAAAACGCTTTGGGGCTCTCTCCCATAAACTTTCAGAACTTGAATCCAAAAGGTTAGGGGGTATAATTCTTCGCGAATCTTAATATGTTTAGAAAACCCGTAGAGGAACTAGTAAAAAAGGGAAAGGAACAAGGGTTTTTAACCCAGGAAGAGATATTGGAAGTTTTTCCCGACGCAGAGGCAAGGGTTATAGAGCTGGATGATTTTTACGGAAGGCTTTTAACCGAAAATGTGGACGTTTTTGAGTCCGTTACTCCGGAAGAGGTTGATTCCGACGAAAAAGATAAGGAAAAATTAGAGCGCGAGATTGAAATTCTCTCCAAATTGGGCGGTGTCGAGTCAACCGACCCGGTCAGACAATATTTACGGGAAATTGGTCGCGTTCCCCTTCTTTCTGCGGAAGACGAGGTGGAATTGGCCAAAAAATATGAGAAAGCAGACAAAAAAGCAAAAGATAAACTCACAGAGTCTAATCTAAGGCTCGTTGTTTCAATTGCCAAAAAATATATAGGCCGTGGGCTATCCCTCCTCGACCTTATTCAGGAAGGAAATCAGGGGCTTATCAGGGCCGTTGAAAAGTATGACTGGAGGAAAGGCTATAAGTTTTCAACCTATGCAACCTGGTGGATAAGGCAGGCCATAACCCGCGCAATCGCAGACCAGGCAAGAACAATCAGAATTCCGGTTCATATGGTTGAGACAATCAACAAGCTTTATAGAACCTCAAGGCGACTTATGCAGGAGTTGGGTCGCGAACCCACCCCCGAAGAAATTGGCGACGAGTTAGATTTGGATGCAGAAAGGGTGCGGGAAATTTTCAAAATAGCCCAAGAGGTAACATCTCTCGAAACCCCCGTCGGAGACGACCAGGAAAGTTTCTTGGGGGATTTTATTCCCGATGAATCCCAACTCTCTCCCGTTGACCAGGCCTCAAAACAGCTTCTTAAGGACCATCTGGATGAAGTTCTTTCAACTCTTTCGGATAGAGAAGCCAGGGTACTTAAGCTCAGATTTGGCCTTGAGGGCAATAAACAAATGACCCTTGAGGAAGTCGGAAAAGTTTTCGGAGTAACCCGGGAAAGGATAAGGCAAATTGAAGCAAAAGCACTAAGGAAACTTAAACACCCTTCAAGAAGAAAAAAGCTTCAAGACTACTTAGACTGATTATTCGCGGCAACAGTCTATTGCCTTTTGGACCATTGCACCCAGCTTGTCAAATACAGATACCGAGGCTTTCTTCTTTGCCTTCTCGTCAATTAGGTTTACTTCACCGTCCGTCTTTTTGCTATCGTCAAACTTCACCGCCCCAAGGTTTATCCCCCAAAAAAGCGAATAGAGTTTGTAGCCCTTTTCAAATAAATCCCAGGCCTCATCTTTCTTGCCCTTTTTAAGTTCTTTTGTTCCCACTTCCAAAAGTCTCATCGAGGCTGCCAAGAGGTGTTTTGAGATACACCAAACCTCTCCTTCGTAATCCTTAATGATTTTTTTCAGAAGTTCGGTGCGCATCACGCGAACTTCGTTTAAAAGATCCAGATACTTTTTGTTTTTGGTCTTTTGCGAAGTGAAAAAAAGGTGCTCCTCGATGGAGATTAAGTTCATAATCCCTATCGAAAGGTCCTCCCCGGACGAAAGGTCAAGACCTTTTTGTTTGGTTACTTCCTCGACTTTATCCAATAGGCTTTGTATGTCTTTTTTATTTGCCATTTAATATAAGTAGCCTCCGTAAAAATATACTACTAAACTGGCAATAGCAAGGCTGGCAACAGGAAACGCCACCTTTTGAAAAGAAAAAAGCTGTTTACCTTTAATTTTTCTTACTTTTTTATCAGCCCACATTCCGACAAGGAACGCCCCGGAGCCTACCAGAATTCCGAATAATAGCTTATCCATCCCCGCAATTGTATTAAATGGGTGTCCGATTATTCCGGAGGGCCATAAAGGAAGAATAACCAGGGCGTACATTAGGGCAATTGTCGCAAGATTTTTGTACCGAAATTTGTAATAGAAGGAAGGCTTTTTAAAATTTTTCTTTTCAAGCCAATCAATTAGCCAAAAAGAAGAAGAGAGAATTAGCCCCCCAATCCAAATTCCGGAGACGGAATCGTCGATTCCCAACCAGCGCGAAAGTCCCAATCCGGCAGCAACAGCCACGGTACATACAGGACAAATTGCCAAGGCCGAGGTAGGAAAAAGAAGAAAAAGAAAAAAAGCAACGACAGTCGCCTTAAGTGTTTTCATTAAAATTTCATTTCCTTAAAAAAGTTAATAATCGGCTCATCCCCATTAAAACATTTCCCTTCTGGAGTAAAAAGCATTGGAACTCCTAGGCTGCCCAAAGGTATGCCGCAATACTGAGCCCTTTCTCTCATCAGGGTGGCGTTTGCCCTATTGGACCAGACTTCTTTTTTGTCAATTTGAACTTTATCTTTCCCCCCCCAACTTTGGAAGAATTCCTCGACCACGGCGCAGTGAGGACAGCCATCTCCCCAGAAGTATTCATAGGAGGAAGGAGGGGGCGTTTGGTTGGGCTGGGATTTTTCTTTTCCCGAAAACATAAATATTCCACCAACCACAACCAATAAGGTCAAGATACCTGCAATGATGGGAAATTTCTTCATGGCTCGACCAATCTTACCTTTAGCCTTAATGAAACTCAAGTATAATATTGATCACACTCCCCTTTTAATCTAGAGGATTAATTAAGCTTCAATAGAGGCAATTTCTTTGGTATAATCATGGCGTTCGTTTATATTCCGCGGTAGCTCAACGGTAGAGCGAGTCCCTGTGATTCCTTAGCAGCTCCCAATAGAAATATCGGGATGAAAACCGGGAGAATTGCGTGAAGCCTAAGTCTTAAATGATATGGTAACCCGCAGCCGAGCCCCGACATAGTCGGGGAAGGTTCAGAAACTATGCACCCGGACCCTTCCTTTTCAAAGATGGGCAAGATATAGTTCCGCGTCCGGTGGAAACATCGGGGAGCGAGTAAGGACGAGGTTGAAGGTCCGAATCCTTCCCGCGGAGCCATGGTTTTTAGCCTCAAATTTCCCCCTGGATTATTTTGGCAATCGAACTTGAAGATGTATCCTTTGGGGTTTTCTGCCCGAGAAAACCAATCCCGATATCTTGGGCACTTTTTTGCTTAAGTTCCCAAAAGCTGTCTGCGGCAGTATTTGTTATTAGAAAGTCTGGCATAAGCTGGCGATATAGCTTCGTATACTGTTCATCGATTTTCTCATCTGGTCCATATTGAAAGACAAATGGGACCGCAAAAATATAATTAACACTATAAAATGCCGACAAAACGTCGCATCTAGCCACCAGTGGGTTAACTGGTCTATTCGGCCCTTTCGAGAGTCGGATTGTTTCGTCCTGCTCTACACCTACTACCAATATGTCGACGTGCTCTTTGGCGAAACGAACTAAACGAACGTGACCGACGTGTATTACGTCGAATCCTCCCGTAATCAGTCCAATCTTTTTCCCTTCACTCCTTTTTAACTGTAGAATTTCAGCTAGTCTGTCGAGGCTGATAATCTTTTCCTCTGTTGGTTTTGGGACCTCGGAAGACATTTCGCGAATTCTACAATTGGCCTAGATATTAAGCAAGCTAGAGGAAAGTTGTTTGGCGGAATCTAGATTTTCGATATACGCAAACCACTTGACCGTTCTAAAATCGTCCCACTTAGCGAGCAAGTGTCCTATAACATTGACTATTGGGCTTATTTCTGGTACTATTTTCCCACTAAATAAACAAGGTACAGGTAAAAAGCGGCCTGCTTTTTGTTTAAGTTAGATTTATTTATTCTTGCACTTTGATAGTTTCGGGCATTCCATTAACGGCCGGTATATCCGTCCGACATAAATTTTTCGCCATGGGCGAAGGAGGAAAAGGTGAACGAGTTTCGGGAACGTGTAAGGCAGGGAAGTTTTATCAGTGTACTTACTGCAACCTTGGTAACAGGGCTCTACCTCTTCGTTCTACCGGGTGCCCTTGTCTCGTGGATTCTAACCGAGCTTGGACTACAGCAGATTGCGGCGTATTTCTATGGGGCGGGATTACTGCTCTACTCTCTCTCAATGGCGTACGTCCT
>Ga0214473_10010814_pt1 | contig 10721 bp, 8 predicted proteins | sample RVTome_7_FD_203509 | JGI IMG/M metagenome (GOLD analysis project Ga0214473, IMG submission 203509) | Soil microbial communities from uranium-contaminated site in the Upper Colorado River Basin, Wyoming, United States - RVT98D197 | ecosystem: Environmental > Terrestrial > Soil > Contaminated >... | reverse complement strand
CGAAGAAGAACGGCGGACCGATGGTCCCCCCGACGGCGGATGCGGCCATCAGCGGGTCCTACCCCATCGCCCGCCCCCTGTATCTGTACACTCGCGGAGAACCCATGGGCCAGACAAAAGCATTCCTCGACTGGGTACTCGGGATCGACGGGCAGCAGATCGTGCGAGAGGTAGGTTTCGTCCCAGTCCACGTTGCCGGCACGTAACGCGCCGTGGCGCACTCAGTGGGCATGCGTAAGGACCTGAGGCGCCAATTCTCAACACTTGGCGAATCGGCGGTGGAGTGGGCGATCCGGCTTTGCGGGTGGAGCGCGATCCTTTTCGTCTTCGCGATCTTCTTCTTCGTCTTTCGTGAAGGCGCGCCCGTCCTCTTTGGGGAGCTCGATCTCAAGGAGTTCTTCACCAGCGTGAATTGGCGCCCGGACTCGACGATCCGCCCGCAGTTCGGCATTCTCGCGCTCCTCGCCGGTACGGCGTCCGTCACGGCGTTGGCGATGGCCATCTCCGTACCCGCCGGCTTCGCCTCGGCGATCTTCATTTCGGAATTCTGTGGTCCGAAAGCCCGGGAAGCGCTGAAGATCATCATCGAACTCCTCGCGGCCATCCCTTCAGTGGTCTGGGGATTCATCGGCTACATGGTCTTGAACCCGGTGATCATCTGGACCACCGGGGCTCCGATCGGCATCAATATCCTGAACGGCGGCATCATCCTCGCGCTGATGAGTGTGCCCATCATCATGTCGGTGGGCGAGGACGCGCTCAAGGCCGTTCCGGATGCGTATCGCGAGGCAGGGCTGGCGCTGGGGGCCAGCCGCTGGCAGGTGACCACCCGGGTTCTCCTGCCCGCCGCAAGGAACGGGCTTCTGGCCGCGGCACTGTTAGGGGTCGGACGGGCCATCGGCGAAACCATGGCGGTCCTCATGGCCACGGGCCACTCGGTGCGGATCCCTCATAGCATCCTCGACCCGGTGCGAACGCTGACCGCGACGATCGCCGCCGAGCTGGGAGAGACGGTTGAGGGAGGCACGCATTACCGGGTGTTGTTCGTCATTGGCAGCCTGCTGATGATCATTTCCTTGATCACCAATCTGACCGCGGATCTCATCGTTAGGGGTGTCAAGGGAAGGCAGAGCACGTGAGCGTTGAGGCAGGGCGTTTCGCGCCTGGTCCGATCGAACGGCGGAAGCGGCTGGTTGAACGTGCGGCCTACATGATCCTCCTCGTGACGACGGCCGCCCTCATCCTGCCGCTGCTGGCGATCTTGGCCTACCTGGTGGTCAAGGCGTGGCCGGTCCTCTCATGGTCTTTCCTGGTCGAAAATCCGACGAACTACATGACCGCAGGAGGCATTTGGGCCGCGCTCGTGGGGACGTTCGACGTCGTGGTTCTTTCTCTCGCGATTGCCGCGCCGATCGGTGTCCTGGCGGGTGTCTACCTGAGCGAATACGCCCGCGAGAACTGGCTGACTCGTCTCGTCAACCTCGCCGTCGTCAACCTGGCTGGCGTCCCAAGCATCGTGCATGCGCTCTTCGGGGTCGGTGTCTTCGTGCTGATGGCGGGGTTCGGCCGGTCGATTGTGGCCGCCTCCTGCACCCTGGCGATCATGACACTGCCGGTGATCATCACCAGCACGACAGAGGCACTGGCGGCGGTGCCGTTCGCGTTTCGCGAGGCCTGTTGGAACCTGGGCGCGAGCCGTTGGCAGACGATCCGCACCATCGTGCTTCCCAATGCGATCAGCGGGATTCTCACCGGCGTGATCCTTCAGGTGTCGAGGGCGGCAGGAGAGACGGCGCCCATTCTCTTTACGGGCGCGGTGTTTTATATGGCGGTCCCGGACTCGGGCGTCGCGTCATGGTTTCCCTACGGGCTGTACGATCCCTTTATGGCGCTTTCGTACCATCTCTTCACGATCTCGACGCAGGTGGCGGGTGCCTCAGACGCTCTCGCGTACGGCACCGCCGTGGTCTTGATTGCGCTCGTACTCACCGTGAACCTGGTTTCCATTGTGTTTCGGGTTCGTCTCCGCTCGCGACGGAAGTGGTAGCACGTCATGGCCTCGCACGTCATCTTTCGGAATGTCACTGTGAAGTACGGGGCGAAAACCGCCCTTGACGACATCAGCCTCGAGATTCCTGCCCGCCGGATCTTCGGCATCATCGGCCCGGCGAAGTCGGGCAAGACGACGCTGCTCAGGTGCATCAATCGGACGATCGACTTCATCCCCAACGTCCGGATCACCGGGGAAGTCACTATTGACGGGGAAGACGTGTTTCGAGTGAAGAACGTGTGTGATCTGCGGCGTAGGATCGGTATGGTCTTTCCTCTCCCGGTCGGCCTCCCGCTGTCCGTGTACGACAACGTGGCGTATGCGCCCCGAATGGCGGGCATGCGCGACCGCGCTCAACTGGATGAGCTGGTCGAGAGGTGTCTCCGGCAGGCCGCGCTGTGGGATGAGGTGAAGGACCGCCTGCGTCTCCTCGGCACGAAGTTGTCCGGGGGCCAGCAGCAGCGGCTCACGATTGCCAGGGCCCTGTCTCACCGCCCGGAGATCCTCTGTCTCAATCGGTTTTCCATCGCCGTGGACCCGGTGACGACCTCGAAGATCGAGGATGTCCTCCTCGAGCTCAAGCGAGAGATGACGATCGTGGTGGTTTCCAATCTCGTGCAGCAGGTTCATCGGCTGGCCGACCGCGTGGCGTTTCTTAATAGTTCGCGCTTGATCGAGGTCGGGCCGACTGACGTGCTCTTCTCCGAACATCCCGCGCACCAGCTGACGTTCGACTATGTCCGAGGGCACTTTGGATGACTCAGGCAGAGCCGGACGCTCCGTACAGCATCCAGACGCGAGGCTTGAACCTCTGGTACGATGCGTTTCAGGCGCTGAACAACGTCACCGTCGACATTCGGCAGGGCTTGATCACGGCGTTGATCGGGCCATCGGGGTGCGGCAAGACCACCTTGTTGCGTTGCTTCAACCGCCTCAACGAGCGCTACGGCAACGTCACCACGACCGGCGAAGTGAAGGTCCTCGGTCAGAACATTTACGATCCCGATGTCAGCCTCGGAGAGCTCCGCAAGGCGGTCGGCATGGTGTTTCAACGGCCCAATCCGCTGCCCATCTCCATCTACGAGAACGTCGTGTTTGGCCTGCGCGTGCACTCCGCCGCGCGCGCGCTGAAGCGCCGCGCGCTCGATGAGCTCGTGGAGTCGGCGCTCACGGAGGTATTGATCTGGAAGGACGTCAAGGACGACCTGCGCAGAAGAGCGACGGAGCTCACCTTGGAGCAGCAGCAGAAGCTGTGCATCGCACGTCTGCTTCCACTCAAGCCGCAGGTCATCCTGATGGACGAACCCTGTTCAGCGCTGGACGCGGAGGGGACCGCCGCGATCGAGCGGCTGATGCACGACCTGAAGAGAGCGTACACGATCGCGATCGTGACCCACAACATGGGACAAGCCCGCCGGACGAGCGACGAGTGCATGTTCATGTTCCTGGGCGAGGTCATCGAACAGGGGCCGACGCTGGACATCTTTCTGAAACCGAAAAAGAAGGAGACAGAGATGTACGTCGAGGGCCGGTATGGCTAGGGGAGTGACCGATGAAGAAGTTTGAGCAGGAGCTGGCGACGCTGAAACAGCGGATTATTGAAATGGGCGCGCTGGCGGAGTCGATGGTCGCGGCAGCGTCTAACGCGCTCATCAATGCCGAGCGAGTCGCCGCCATCGAGCAGGTGCGCACGAGCGAACCGAGGCTCGATCGTTGTCAGGTCGAGATCGACCGCGAAGCGATCCGGCTGGTCACCGTCTACTCGCCTGTCGCCAAGGACCTCCGGTTCCTCCTGATGATGCTGCGAATCACTTCGGAACTCGAGCGCATCGGCGATCAGGCCGTCGACAACTGCAAGTACGTCGAGATCCTCCCGTCGCATCCCCCACTGACACCGCTCGGCGAGTTGTCCCAGATGTCGGTGAAGACGTTGCTGATGGTTCACGAGGCGCTGCGGGCCTTTGAGCACGAGGATATCGACAAAGCACAGACCGTAATCGGGCTGGACGATCAGGTCGATGCGATGAACGCCGAGACGTTTCGTCACCTCCTTGAACAGAGGGCGACAGACCCCGACGTCGTCACGCGAGGCATTGGTCTGATTCTGGCCGCGCAGTCCCTGGAGCGTATTGCCGACCATGCGACGAACATTTGTGAGGAGGTGTTCTATCTCGTCGAAGGCGAAGACATCCGGCACCGAACCTGAGAAGCGAGCCAACGCCGCGCAGATGTGCGAGATCAAGCATCTTCTCGAAGACGTGCTTGCCGACGCTCGCCTCTCCTGTGGGCACTGTGAAGCGCCAGCCCGGTGGCACGCGTGGAGTCTGGGCCGGGGCCAGCGGGCTCACGAGCGAGGCGAACTCGAGGCTGGCCCCGAGAACGAGCCACAGCGTGGCGAGCCGGCATTGACCTGATGGTGCCTTCATCGCCCGTCTCTGTCGCGGCGTTCAATGGCCTCGCGCGCCCCCTGGAGGCGGCAGCGGTGCGGCAGCGCCACCACACTCATCCCATGGCGGCATCCTCGTGATCTCCAATCGTGTTGCCACGGGCTTCGGCCGGGAGAGGTCCATGGGTTCAGAAGACTTGCGACACTGGGGGGTGCCGTGGAGGTCGTGAGCGCCGTAGGGCTGACGCGCCGATGTCCCACGGCCTTGGGGTTCTGTCTCGTCGTTCCGTGGGCTGCGTGGCTACGCACCACTCGGCCACCGGCTCCGATCGCCAGTGTTCGGCCTGCCGCCGGCTATGCGCGCGGCCCACAGATGGCCGACCAAGCACGAAGTGGGGAAGCAGCATGGGCGCCCAGCCGTTCGAGAGGGTGATCGTGTCATCCGGCCTCGCGAAAGGCTTGCGCGGCGCGGCGTGTCCCGTCAGGATTCGCGCGAGCGCGCGAGGATGGTCCGTGCGATCATGCGCGCGGTCCCGGACGCGCGTTCGCGACGCGACGCGGCGGATCGTGCTCTGGTGGGCGAGCAGACGAGCACCGCGCTCGGGACGATCCGACGCCATGCGCTGAGGGTCCTGATATGCATCGCTCGGAGCTCGAGACGCTGGCGGAGAGCGCCGCCGTGGCGGCCCGCCTCGTGCGGGAGATCTACGAGCAGGACTTCGCCGTGGAAGTCAAGCCTTCCCGGGATCCCGTGACCGCCGCGGATCGCCAGTCCAACGCGCTCCTCGAGCGACGCCTCCGGGACGCGTTCCCGGGCGTGCCCGTCGTGTCGGAGGAGAGCAATCCGCTCTCGTTCGGCGACTTTCGCCGGGCGGAGCGCGTGCTGTTTGTCGATCCCCTCGACGGGACCCAGGAGTTCATCGATCGGAACGGCGAGTTCGTGGTGATGATCGGTCTGGTGGCCGGGCCCGGCGCGGTGGCCGGGGTCATCCATGCCCCGGTGTCCGGTGTGGCCTGGATTGGAGGCGTCGGTCTCGGAGCCTGGCGCGTCGACCCGGCGGGGCCGTGGGTTCCGGTCCACGTGAGCGCGACCCGGGACCTCGGGCAGGCGCGGGCCGTCGCCTCACGCTCGCACCGGAGCCTCCGGCTGGAGCGGACGCTCGCCGCGCTCGGGGTCCGCGAGGTGCGCTCCATGGGCAGTGCCGGGCTCAAGGGCGCGCAGGTTGCGGAGGGCCTGGCCGAGGCCTACGTGCACCCCGGCGCCGGCCTCAAGCGATGGGATGTGTGTGCCGTCGATGCCCTGGTGACGGCCGCCGGCGGGCGGATCTCCGACGTGGCGGGCGCGCCGATCGACTACCGCGCCGACTCGTTGACCTGCCAGCGGGGGCTCGTGGCCTCGAACGGCCTCACCCACGAGGCGATTCTGGCCCGGCTCGCCCAGGTGGATTCCTGCCGACCGTAGAGAACCGATGGCGCGACGCGAATGCGCGAGTCGATGGGCCACCTCGCGGTCCCCGGTCCTTGCCCGGACGAGCAGACGGACCCGCGTGGGCGGCCGGGCGGGCCCTGACCCTCCCACGCCGGCAGGCGTGCGTCGAGGCCGGCCTGTACGTGGATCGCGGCGTGTCAAACGGCTGTTCGCCGAGCGGCAGCCAGGGGTCGATCGATGCACCTGGCCCCGGTTCGATGCTCGTCGCCCGGCCCAGTCACGGGTAGATTCCCAGCAGCGCGATGGCCTCGGCCACACGCTCGATGGCGCGGATGAGCGCGGCCGCCCGGAGATCCGTCCCGCGGTCGTGGGCGGCGGCGGTCACCTCCTCGAACGCGCGGACCATGAGCCGCTCGAGGCGCTGGTTGATCTCCTCCTCGGTCCAGAAGAAGGCCTGGAGGTCCTGGACCCACTCGAAGTAGGACACCACGACGCCGCCCGCGTTGGCCAGAATATCCGGCACCACGAGGATGTCCCGAGCGGCCAGGATCGCGTCCGCCTCCGGGGTGGTCGGACCATTGGCACCCTCGACGACGAGCCGAGCTCGGACCCGCTCCGCGTTGGTCGCGGTGATCTGTTGCTCGAGCGCCGCGGGGATGAGGACGTCGCAGTCGGCCGCGAGCAACGCGGCATTGTCGATCGGCTCGCCACCCGGATAGTCGGCCAGGCGGCCCGACTCGCGCTTGTGCCGGACGAGCGCCCCGGGATCGAGCCCGCGCGCGTTGAGCGTCCCGCCCCGCGAGTCGCTCACCGCCACGATCCGCGCCCCCGCGTCGTGGAGCAGCATGGCGCTGACGCTCCCCACGTTCCCGAACCCTTGCACCGCGACGCGCGCGCCCGCGAGCGGGTGGTCCAGACGGCCCAGGGCCTCGCGGGTTGCGAGCATCACCCCGCGGCCGGTCGCCTCGCCGCGGCCAAGGGATCCGCCCACCGCGACCGGCTTGCCCGTGACCACGGCGGGCACCCGGTGGCCGCGATGCCTGGAGTAGGTGTCCATGATCCAGGCCATGATCTGCGGGGTGGTGTTGACGTCCGGGGCCGGGATGTCGCCCTCGGGGCTGATCAGGAGGGAGATCTCGGTGGCGTACCGGCGGGTGAGGTGCTCGAGCTCGCGGAGCGAGAGCCGCTTGGGATCGCAGATGACGCCGCCCTTGGCCCCGCCGTAGGGGAGGTTCATCACGGCGCATTTCCAGGTCATCCACATCGCGAGGGCCCGGACTTCGTCCAGGGTGACGTCCGGGTGGTAGCGGATCCCGCCCTTGCCCGGCCCCCGCGCCGTGGAGTGCTGGATGCGGTAGCCCGTGAAGATCCGGGTGCTGCCGTCGTCCATCCGAACCGGGAAGTTGACCGTCAGCTCGCGCTCGGGGACTCGGAGCAGCGCGTCGATCCCCTGTGTCAGTGAGAGCTGCTTCGCCGCCCGCTCGTACTGCGCCAGCGCCATCTCGTACGGGTTCGTTGACATCCGCGCCTCCCTGTCTCGCCGCCTTCTGGGGCCAGTTGACAACCCGCACGCCCGGTCGACGTCCCTTCGAGCGTCGGCGGGTGTGGGCGCTCCGTCGCGGTCACGGACTTCTTCGAGGGCGCGGGAAGCCCCGTGGGCGGGGCGCCTCGTCACCCGCCGGCCGCCCGGGCCGTGCCCGCACCCGCTCCTCTCCTTAGGACGGTCAGGCGGGAGGGCGGTCAGGCCCTCCGGGTGGTGCGACCTGCGGTGACCGGGGCGACAGCACGGAGCCCGGACCTCCGCGCCCCGCTCCCGACCCTCCTGGTCCTCACTGAGCTGAGCCGGGCCGGTAGTCCAAGCGACAGCCGGGCGACAAATCTGCGCTGTGGGTTAAGTGTCGCGGCTTCGCCGCTGCCTCGAGGTGGCCACGCAGGCTCCATGGCTCAACGAGGCGGTCGTCATGTCCGACAGGAACTCGTGTGTGTTCATCCGCCGGTGATCTCGGTGGTCCGTTCCAATCTCTCGGTCTCCGGTCGTGACAACGGTACGGCGGTAACGATGTCGCCTGGTCATCCCGTCGCCTGGCGGAAGATCTGCGCCTCGGTCGGCTGGAGCGTGAGGGGCACGGTCCGCGCCGGGCCGCGGGTCACGCGCTCGTCGGGCTCGTGGATGGTGACGCTCCCGCCGGCCCGTATGCGCACCGCGCCCGGCGGGTGGGGGGCCGGCTTGTTGCTGAAGAGGAGCGCGTACGACGCGCCATCCGGGTTGAGGGCCGCGTCAACGATGACCTCGCCGCTGAAGCCCTGCATGGTGCTCGTGTTGGCGACCACGACCACCTCCTGGTCGTTCAGGATCCGAGAGAACGCGAGGACCCCGGCCGGGACGGCTGAGAGCCCGAAGTCGATGCCGTTCCCGGAGAGAGGCCGGAAGTACTGGCGGCCGTAGCGGAGTGCGGGCTGCTCGCGGCGCACGGTCGCCAGCCGGCGCACGGCCTGGTAGAAGGGATGGGCCGTGTTGAAGCCGCCGGGCCGCCCCCAGAGCGCTTCCCGCACCGCCTGGTCGCTGCTGCCGCGGCCGGCGAGCCCCTGTTCCGTGCCGTAGTAGAGACAGGGGATCCCCTGGAGGGTGAAGAGAAAGACGAGGCCGAGGACCAGCTGGTCGTCGAAGCGAGCGGGCGCCGCAGCGTCCCGGAAGTAGACTCGCTCGCGCATGTCGTGGTTGTCGAGGAACGTCACGAAGTGACTCGAGGCCTCGCCGTGGGACGTCAAGAGGTTCCGCTGCACGTCTTTCCGCTGCCGGTAGACCCGCTCGATTGCCTGGGGGGACGTGAACCCCTTCACCACGCCGGGCAGCTGGAAGAACAGCGGGAAATCCAGCGCGGCGTCGACCCCGACGAGCTCGTCCGGCTGGGCCGCCTGGCGCCCGATGAACCGCGCGATTTTCTCCTCCTCGTCGAACACCTCCCCGAACGTGAGGAAGTTCCGCTTTCCGATGCTCAGGGCGAACTCGCGGACGGCGTTCCCGAAGAGGCGGGCGAACTCGGGCTCGATGAACTTGAGCGTGTCGATCCGGAACCCGTCGACGTCGAACTTCGCGATCAGGTACTGATAGGCGCGAATCAGGGTCTCGCGCACCGGGAACGTCGAGCCGATCTGGCGCGCCTCCTGGAACGCGGTCACCAGCTCCTTGAGGGACGCGAAGTCCCCGGCCACCTCGCCGCCCTCGCCTTGTCGGCGGAACAGCGCGTTGCGTTGCAGCTCGACGGGCCAGACGGCCGCGTCGCCCGGCACCGGATCGGGGGCGGTGGTGAAGTCCGCGAACGCCGGACGGCCGCCCTCGTCGCGCCAGCGGATGGCGTAGGGTGCCTCCCGGAACGGCGCCGTCGCGCCGAACCCGTCGTAGGCGAAGACGTTGCCCGCGTGGTTCAGGACGACATCGAAGATGACGTAGAGGCTGCGGGCATGCGCGGTGTCCACCAGCTCGCGGAGCTCACGCTCGGCCAGTTCGGGATCCCGGCGCGCGGCCTGCGGATCCGAGGCGAAGCGCGGCTCGATCGCGAGAAAGTCCTGGAAGCCGTAGCCGTGATACGTCGTGTCCTCGAACGGACAGTTCTTCGCGACCGGGGAGAGCCAGATCGCGCCCACCCCGAGCTCGCGCAGGTAGTCGAGCTGCGCGGTGACGCCGGCGAACGTGCCGCCCTGGAAGACGCCGTGCTCGCCATCGAACGGGAGGTGGCGTGGAGGAGCCGCCGGATTGTTGAAGCGATCGATCAGAAGAAAGTAGATCCAGTGGTCCCGCCAGTCGGCCGGGGAAGGGAAGGGGGTCGGGATGCTGACCTGGCGCCGGCCGACCCGGACCCGGCGCTGGGATGGGGTCATCGCCTCCGTGATGGCGGACTGGACGGCCGGACTCCAGACGGATGACGGCATGGCGGTACCTCCACTGCTCAGAGTCCGCGCGAGTCGCCTCGCTGAACCGAAGCATGGCACGGTTCCGGGGATCCAGGGGAGGCCGCTCGGATCCTCATCGGGTCGGTCGCGTGCGGCCGTGGCCCGCAGTCTGGCCTCAGTGCAGACGGATGGCCGCCCGCGCGGTATTGGCGTGCTGGGACGGTGAACCTTGGGTTCGGGCTCTTCTCGGCCAGGCCGCGCCTCCGACGCGCCACCGGTGGCCCTCCATTCATGCGCGCGCGACGTCATCGAGGGCATGCCGGCTGGTGACACCGAGGAGCGGCTCGTGCTGGTACGATGGACGACGTCAGCTGGCCCCCATGGTGGACTCTCTGTTGTGGAAGCCCCACGCGAGGGTCCCGGACCAGCTTCCAGGGCCGGAGTCCGGCCCATTCAGATGGGCGGCTCCACCCTGGCGTGGCCGGGATGGAGGGTCCTGGAAGGCATGCGCGGCATGGTCATTCAGAACGTCTCGTTCTTCCTCCTCGTCGCCCTGACGACGGTCGCCTTCTTCGGGCTCATCCACGACTTCCTGACGCCGGTGTTCTGGGCGGTGGTGCTGGCGACGCTGTTTCACCCCCTGCAGCGGCGGTACGTCACGGCCCTGGGCGGCCGCCGGGCGTTGGCCGCTCTGTTGACGATCCTGACGATCCTGGTCTTGGTGATCATGCCGCTCTTCTTGGTCGGCCTGGCGATGGCGCGGGAGGCCATCGCGCTCCACGAGCAGATCCGGAGCGGCGCCATCGACATCCAGGCCCCCCTCCGGGTCCTGGAGAGCGTCGCGCCCGTGGTCACCCGCTACCTGGATCGCTTCGGCCTCGATGTCGACCGTCTCGTGCAGCAGCTCTCGGCCGGTGCCGTCCAGGTCAGTCAGTTCGTCGCGTCCAAAGCCCTGGAAATCGGCC
>Ga0214473_10010812_pt1 | contig 10721 bp, 10 predicted proteins | sample RVTome_7_FD_203509 | JGI IMG/M metagenome (GOLD analysis project Ga0214473, IMG submission 203509) | Soil microbial communities from uranium-contaminated site in the Upper Colorado River Basin, Wyoming, United States - RVT98D197 | ecosystem: Environmental > Terrestrial > Soil > Contaminated >... | reverse complement strand
GGAGCATCATTTTACAAAGTAGGGTGGGATTTTTTTCCTGTACCAATAACGATGTACAGTCCAAAGAGCAATGCCAATGACGGCTATTGCCGCGATAATAAAACGTTCATAGCGCTTGATGTCGCCCACTATAATTTCCAGTATATTACCGAAGATGTATCCACCCATTCCTACGACAATAGCCCAAATCAATGCGCTGATGGTATTGAGAAAAATAAATTTCCTTATCGGAACCGAGCCCATGCCGATGACAAAGGGTACGACTGCGCGCGTCCCGTAGATAAACCGGAATCCAAGGATCACCGGAGTTTGAAACCGCTCAAGCAGCCGCTGCGCCTTATTGACTCGTTCCTTCCACAAAGGACGCCTAGCCAGGAACCACTGACTATGGGTGCGGCCCAGGTAAAAGAAGAGCTGGTCCCCGCAAAGGCCGCCGACAAACGCCGCCAGGATCACCCACGGCAAGGCCAGATACCCGAGGTGTGCAGCGAAGCCTCCCAGAATTAAAATAGTCTCACCCTCGGCAAAGGTGCCAATTAAAATAGCCCAATAGCCGTACGTCTTCAGAAGGGATTCAAAGGGAATCATGGCTCGTCAGACATCGATAGAAGGGGGATCACTGTGTCTCTATAAAAACCATCTCCTCGAAATATACCATTGCCAACAGTGGAGGCACATAATGCAGGCAAGGGGATCACCCCTCAGGCAGGAGCGATCTGTCACCGGAGAGAACTAGCGGAATAAAATCCTCAATGAACTAATGAGAAAATATAAAGATAGCACGATAAGTACAAGCCCGAGCGCCACATAGATCTTCTTCATAGCCTTGTTTGTGAAAAACTTTTTTGCCCAATGCAGGGCAACGGCCAGAGCCGTCAGATACGTGGCGAGCCCCAGGGCACCACACAGGACAAAGGAAATAGCGAGGGCGGAAGTAAAGGTATCGACCAGATCGAGATGCCTCACGATTTGCACGCCGACGAGCCACCAGAAGATCATCATCGGGTTGACTATCGAAAGCGAGAAACCGGTGATAAATGCTATGCGTCGGCTCTTCAAAAAAGAAGGGGTAAACTCCAGGAGGTGCGGCTTGGTGCCTTCCTTCAAGGTGAGGAACGCCAAGATCCAGAGGATGACGGCACCGCAGAGTTCAAAGACGGCGACGGCCTTCTGGTTGCTAAAAAAGGGGGCTATCCCAAATAAGGCGACAACGCCATACATGAAATCGGAAGTAAGTGAACCAAACACGACCATCACGGCAGCCCAAAGGTGGTTATTCAGGGATCGTTTCGCAATCTCGATCTGGGCCGGACCAATAGGAATGGCGCTGACAAAACCTAAACAATAAATCACGAGCAGTAAGGAAAATGTATTCATTTAGTATTTATTATGAGGGTCAAATAATTATAGAGAACTATAACCTTTTTTAAATTCAAAGAAAAGACATTAAATTCGTATTCCGGGACTCATCGTGCTTTGCCTGACAGTATGTAGTAAAGCCATTGTTTTATCCCGATTTCTATCCCGTAGCGGTACGACGATCATTACCGCTGCTATTGACAAATTCTCCCCAGGCTTATTTTTGAAAAAACGAGACCGTCGTGTCCCCGTACCTGCGCTGTTGCGAGAGTTCGAGGCCGAGGGGCGGGAGGATTCGGTCTCTCGACGCATGTTCGGCCACGATGACCCCGGTTTCGCCGAGGGTACCACGCCGTACGATCTCTTCGATGGTCTTTCCCACCACGTCCTTGCCGTAAGGGGGATCCATAAAGATGAGGTCGAAGACCTCCCCTCTCTCCCCAAGCACCGCTATCCCCTTCTTGGCTGGCACGGAGAGGACCCATGACCTTGATTGCAACTCGAGGGCCTTAAGGTTTTCCTTGAGCACCGTGAGGGCACCCTTTCCCTGCTCCACAAAGACCACCTCCTCTGCCCCGCGGCTGAGGGCTTCGATGCCCAGCGAGCCGGTGCCGGCAAAGAGGTCGAGGACCCGCGGGAAGGTCCATGACGGACCCAGGATGTCGAAGATCGCCTCGCGCACCCGGTCAGAGGTGGGCCGGATCAGTCTTCCCCTGGTGACAGAGAGCTGCCTCCCCTTGAACTCCCCGCCGATGACCCTCACGATCCCTCCTTCTGCAATCGTTCCACCACCCTGGTCATCTGCCCGTAGTGGGTCCCGGCCCAATAGACCTTCCGACAGATAGGACAGCGGGAAAACTCTTGATGGGTGTGGTAGATATGGTCGGGCACCGCCCCCTTCGCCTCCTCAGGATCTACCGCCTCTAAAGGAGCGTTGCAGGCGAGACAGCGGGAGAAGAGCATTCCTTGGTTGACAAGGATGTGGTAGTGCCGCAGCACCTCCTTGAGCTGCCGGAAAGGGTTGTCTTCCCGGATCAGCAGCGCCTCTAGTGACCCCTTGGCCTTGAAGAGCTTGGTGTCCTTGGTGACGAGGGTCCTGCCTTCATCATGTGCCCGGCGCAGGATGCCCGCCTGATCATCGGTGCGCCAGTAGACGGCGTCGTAGCCCAAGATGCGGAGCCACTTGGCCAGTTTACCCAAGGTCGTGTCAACGATAAAGGTCATCCGGCAGCGCGCTTGACCAGGTCAAAGGCCCTCTCGCGGGCCTTCGCCATGATCTCCTCTTCCCCCTCGACACGTCCTCCTCGCATCAGGGCCCTCCCGTCGCAGATGAGGGTATCGACGCAGGAACCATGAGCGGCGTAAATAAGGTCGGATGCCAGATGGAAATGCGGGGTAAGCTGGGGGTGGTTCAGGTCCACCAGGGCAATATCCCCCCACCTCCCCTTCTCGATGATGCCACCCTCCAGGCCGAAGGCCCGGGCCCCCTGAACCGTGATCATCTCCAAGGCCTCGGGCGCCGGCATCACCACCGGGTCCCCGGTATGGAACTTCTGCAGCAGTGAGGCGAACTTGGCGCTCTCCAGCATATCGAGGTTGTTGTTGGAAGAGCATCCATCGGTCCCCAGGGCGGTGATCACTCCCCGCTTGCGCAGCTGAGGATAGGGGAAGACCCCTCCGACCGCAAGCTTCATGTTGGAGACGGGGTTGTGCACAACCCGCACGTCGTGGGCCTTGAGGATATCCATGTCCTCGTCGTTCAGCCAGACGCAGTGGCAGGCGACAAGATGAGGCCCCAGAAACCCGATCTCTTCCAGATACCGCACCGGCCGCTTCCCGTGCTCCTCCAGACAACGGTTGGTCTCCTCCTCGCTCTCGGCGAGGTGAAAGTGGATCAAGAGACCTTTGTCCAGGGCAAATCGGGCGCACCATCGCAGCGCCTCCTCCGAGACCGTATAGATCGCATGAGGACCGAGGGTGAAGGTCACCCGCGGACCGAACTGCTCCCGCTCGTGATAGAGCTCTTCGTTGAGCGCTATCTGCCCCCTGGCCTTTTTCTGATCGAAGAGATCGATAAAGACGGCGCTGATGGCGGCCCTGATCCCCATCTCCTCAACGGCCCTGGCTGTACCGCGCCAGTGCCAATACATGTCATTGAAAAAGGTCGTGCCTGTCTTGATCATCTCCAGGCAGGCCAGCTTCGCCCCCCAGTAGACGTCCTCTTCCGTCATGTGGGCCTCGACAGGCCAGATCTTGGTCTCGAGCCACTCCTTGAGCGGCATGTCGTCGGCATACCCCCGCAGCAGCGTCATGGCAGCGTGGGTATGGCCGTTGACAAAGGAGGGGATCGCTGCCTTCCCCTCGCCGGGGATCACCTCGTCGGCCTTCACCGCCAGGTTGGCGCCGATCTCCTTGATCCTGTTTCCCTCGATGAAGATGTCCGTGGTTTCGCCGTCGAGCCGAACGTCCTTTATGAGGATGCTCATGCCTGCTCCTCCAGCACGCGGAGCAGAACCTTATGGACCGCGGCGGCATTCTCCTGACTTTTGTGAGAGATCTCTTTCTCAGTCAGGGGTTTATCAATAATGCCGTGGCAGTAGTTGTCCACCGAGCAGATGCTCGCATAGGCCAGCCCCACTTCCTGGCAGAGGGTAGCCTCATGGGCCATGGTCATTCCGACCACGTGGCCAAAGTTCCTCAGCATGGTGATCTCCGCCTTGGTCTCCAGGCGGGGGCCGATGGTCTGGATATAGACCCCCTCTTTAGCAAAGGCTACCCCTGCCTCCTCGGCGCCTTGAATCAGGCGTTCCCTGAGAGAAGCATCCAGGCTCGGGGTGATGTGCACGACATGGTGATCGTAAAAGGTCAGGATCTCCCAAGGGCTGAGGTAGTCGTGGGGGATCACGATCCTGCCCGGGGGCAACTCCTCCCTAAGGCTCCCCACCGAGTTGACCCCGATCACCCCGCTCACCTCCAATTTTTTGAGGGCATAGATGTTGGCGCGGTGGTTGATGCGGTGGGGAGGGATCCCTTCAGGGCCATGGCGGGAAAGGAATACCACCTCTGTACCCCCCAGACGACCGATAAGGAAATGATCCGACGGCGCCCCAAAGGGGGTCTCCATCGTCTCCTGTTTAGCTGCCTCTATCCCCGACAGGGAGAAGTTCCCTCCCGCAATGATCCCCTTCATGTGCCCTCCTTCTCATCGTGCATAATACGAGAAAGGGGAAGGGGTTGTCAATTTTCCCCATTTCTCGACTCATGCGGCGGCGCTTCCCTAGACTAGCGCGAGACATTGAGTTTATCGTGGTATCCCTCGACTGGCTCGGGATGCCGAGTTTATCGAGGCACAGAGTCGACCCCGGGCGCTTCGGCCTGAGCGTTCGGCACCGACACGGATAGCCGGACACCCGAGTCGAAAGTATGCCCCGGTCTTCAGGCCGGGGCGCTTGCGGGTTGACTCACCAGACGGGAACATATATATTAAATGGTACCCATGCAAGGAAGAAGAGATGTCTAAACTGACCAGGAGAGAAGTACTGAAACTCTTCATGGCAGGCGCAGGTGTGGCGCTGACGCCCTGGCCATGGAAGGAAGCTCTCTCTGCGGCGACGCCAGCCGCCCCTGACGTGGTGATCTCAAAGGGGACTTCCCCTGCCCAGATCACGGAGGCGGCCATACGTGCCCTGGGCGGGATGTCGCGCTTTGTCTCACGAGGAGACGTGGTGCTGGTAAAGCCCAACATGGCGTGGGATCGCAAGCCTGAGCTGGCCGCGACCACCAATCCGGAGGTCGTGGCAACGCTGGTGCGCCTTTCTTTGGAGGCCGGTGCCAAGGAGGTCAAGGTCTTCGACAACCCCTGCGAGGACCCCCGCCGCTCCTACGTGAGCAGCGGGATCATGGCGGCGGCAAAAAGGGCTGGGGCAAAGGTAAGCTATATGGATGAGCGAAAGTTCCGCCAGATGGACCTCAAGGGTGAGGTGCTCAAGAGCTGGGAGGTTTATCAGGAGGCGGTGGAGGTGGATAAGGTGATCAACTGCCCCATCCTCAAGCACCACAGCCTGGCCCGGCTCACCGTGGGGATGAAAAACCTCATGGGGCTCACCGGCGGCGACCGTGGCCGCATCCACTGGCACCTGGAGCAAGCCATCGTAGATCTCGCCGCCTTCTTCAAACCGACCTTGGTCGTCCTCGATGCCATCCGCATCCTGACGGCCAACGGACCCCAGGGCGGGAGCTTGAAGTACGTCAAGCAGCTCAACACGGTAGCAGCCAGCCGCGACCAGGTGGCCATCGATGCCCTGGGGGCAAGGCTCTTTGGGCTAAGGCCCACAGAGATGGCCCATCTCCCTATCGCCGTCAAGCGGGGTTTGGGACACATGGACCTGACAAAGCTCAGGATCAAGGAGGTCTAGGCCGATTCGTAAGGATAAAGGCAAGGGCAGATCTCCTCGATTCCGCTGGTGGCATCTCAGGCGCATCAGCCAGTGGTCGTTCCTGGCGCTCTTTGCGGCCCTCTTTGTCCTGACCGCCTACAAGGGCACGGACGAGATCGCCTATCCCGTCCGGATCTTCCTGCGCTTTGACCCGCTGATCCTCGTCACCACCTTCCTCTCCTCCCATGTCGTGCCGACGGCCTTGCTCTTGTCCCTTATTACCGTCGCCTTCACCCTCTGCTTCGGCAGGGTCTTCTGCGGTTGGGTCTGCCCGTTGGGCACTCTTAACGACTTCATGGGCCGCCTCACCCCCAAGGAGAGCAGGCGAAAGCCGCTCGGGGATCGGACACGCCGGTTCAAGTACTATGGCCTCTTTTTTGTCCTCGCAAGCTCCCTCTTCACCCTGCAGATAGCCGGGCTTGTGGACCCGATCTCTCTGCTGATCCGCTCCCTGGCCATTGCTGTGGAGCCTGCAACGAACCTCATGGCGCACACAGTCTTCGACCTGCTCTACCGCGCTCAGATCCCCGTTGTCACCGACGTCTCCGAGGGTATCTATGCCTTTCTGAAAAAATATCTCTTGGCCTTTCACCAGCCTTTTTTCTATCAAGGTGCCTTCATAGGCCTCATCTTCTCTGCGATCCTCCTTGCTAATCTCTACCGCAGGCGCTTCTGGTGTGCCGGCCTCTGCCCACTCGGTGCCCTGTTGGGCATCATCACGAAAGTCAGCCCCCTCAAGAGGTTCGTAGGCAAGGGCTGCACCTCCTGTAACCTCTGTGTCAAGGAGTGCCGCACCGGGGTGGCATCCAACGTAAAAGGTGAATGGAAAAAGGCGGAGTGTGTCCTCTGCGGCGAGTGCCAGGAAGACTGCCCCAAGGATGCTGTGCGGTTTGGCTTTGCTTCCCTCAGTCCCGCCGTTGGCGGGAGAAAGGTCGCCGGGATTGATCTCAAGCGTCGCGGCCTGATCACCTCCGTCCTTTCCGGGATCCTCCTCGTCCCTATCGTTAGGACAACGCCCCTGGCCAAGAGGAGGGCCGGGAGGCTGATCCGCCCCCCCGGCGCCCTGCCTGAGGATGAATTCTTACGCCGGTGCGTGCGGTGCGGGGAGTGCATGAAGGTCTGCCTCACCAATGGCTTGCAGCCCGCCTTGTTCGAGGCCGGGTTGGAGGGGATCTGGACGCCCCGATTCGACTTCCACAGCGGCTACTGCCAGTACTACTGCACCCTCTGCGGCCAGGTATGCCCGACCGGCGCCCTCAAGAAGCTATCGCAAGAGGAGAAGACCCGCACCAAGATCGGCCTCGCCTATATCGACAAGAACCGTTGTATCCCCTACGCCCAGGGGTTCGAGTGCCTCGTGTGCGAGGAGCACTGCCCCACCCCTGACAAGGCCATCAAGTTCGAGCAGCTAGAGATCATGACCCCCCGAGGGAGGCGGCGTATCAGGCGCCCGGTCATAGATCTCAAGCTCTGCATCGGCTGCGGGATCTGCGAATACAAGTGCCCGCTGCACGACCAGCCAGCCGTCATCTGCACCCGCCTGGGGGAATCGCGCGCAAACGAGCTCTTGCCCTTTTAACCCCGCTCAATATCTCAGCATTCCCCCCTTATCTGCCCAAGATCTGATTCTCAACCAATGCCAGGAGGGCCTGCAAGCGGTGAAGATCGCTGCCCCGAAGGATTCTGCTTTTTTGCTCCAAGCCCCTATAAGACCAAGATCCAATAGACGGTAGTACCAGTTTTTTTTATAATTAAATTCATGAGCAAACGATAAGGGGTATGCTCCCTTATCCTGACAGATTAAAAAGATTTAATCTTTCTTTAATCGGCTTTTAATCTTCGAAAAGTATAATGGCTATCAAAAAGATAGATCGGGGAAGCGGATGTATTTCAAATTGGTGATGGAAGCGGGCCATGTAGGGGCCGGCAAGAGCTGCGACATGGTACGCTATTTCGAGGGTAACGACATCTTCGGCGTCTTTGCGAGATCCCGCCATACCGCTCGTTTGAAGAAGAAGGAGTCTGGCAACGGCATCAAGCTTATCAAGGAGATCTCCCGGCGAGAGTACATCCATGGCAAGGGGCAAGAGGGGAGAAATCCTTTCGACAGCCAGAGTAGCCCCTATGTCATCGGCCCCGCCTAATCACATATACGCTCTTGTCCTCAACCCGTCCAACTGACGTGAAAGGGACGCCCTTGGTTTTCAGGTTTCGACAGGTTTGGCTTAGGAAGTCGTAAAAACTAAGGGCGCTCCCCCACGCCAGCATTACCTCTTCTTAACGGTGGATCAATGTTGTAACCGTAGCGGTTTTGATGCTATAATCATCACATGATCAAATACAACCATGTTCTTGCCCTCAACCCGTATCTCGGGGATTCTACCACAGCCATGGGGTTTTTCCCGCCGACCGGCCTTGAGTACATCGCCGCGAGCATGAAAGACTCGGTCGGCAAGGTGACGCTTTTCGACCTTCAGTATGAGGAGGCCTACCAGGACCCGAAGGCACTCAGCACGTTCATCAGGAACGGGATCGATCTTCTGTGCGTAAGCATTGTATGGTCATCTCGCTTCGAGAAGGTCTGTGATTTCATCGCCCAGCTGCCGCCTGAGGTCTGCACAGTCGTCGGAGGCTACAAGGCAACGGAGGAGGTCGAGTATCTGTTCGACCGTTGTCCGAATATCGATATGATCGTCAGAGGTGAGGGCGAAGACATCATCAAACAGATCGTCACGGGGGTCCCGTACAAAGATATCCGTGGGCTTTCCTATCGTGAAAACGGAGGAGTCGTCCACAACGAAAACCATCCGCTGCCTGACGTCACGCGCATCCCGTTTCCCGACCGGTCCATGAGAAGGCACGATTATTGCCTGGCTCAACAAGGCGTTAGTTTCGGCAGCCTCACCTTCGACACCATAATGACAGCGAGGGGATGTCCGTTCAAATGCAAGTTCTGCACATTCAGTCTCAACCCGCTGGGGCAGAAGAGGAGCTACACGGAACGATCAATCGAATCGGTCATCGAAGAATTGAAGACGATTACCGCCGATGTCGTGCTCGTCAGCGACGACAACTTCTTCACGAACCCGAAGAGGAGCGAAGAGCTATGCGACCTGATTATTGAGAACAAGATCAAAAAGATCTTTATTGCCCAGACCCGGATCGACGTCGCGCGGCATCGCCGGGTCCTCGACAAGGCTCAGCAGGCGGGTTTCAAGGTCTTCCTGATCGGGATCGAGTCGCCGCACGATCGGATCTTGAAGCAGCTTCAGAAGGGCATCACCCAACAGCAGATCCGGGATGCCTTTGCGGTCTTGAAGCAGTATGATTTCTTTCTGCACGGGTACTTCATCTACGGCAACATCGGCGAGACCGAAGAAGAGATGCTCTACATCCCGAAGTTCGCCAGGGAGCTCAATCTGGATTCCATCAGTTTCCAGAAACTCCGCATCGAGAGATTCTCGCCCCTCAAGGAAGTGGTTGAGCAAACGCCGGGCTACTACTTCCAACGTATCGGCGGCGCCGTCTATTCGGAGCAGTTCGGGCGAAAGGAGCTAAAGCAGATCAGGAACCGGATCCGTTCGGCGTTCTACGATCTGCCGCAGATCATCCATATCGTCAGAAAGGTCCGGCGGCTGGGATTTTTCAATGGCCGCGACGCAATGAACGCATTGCTCACACTGCCCCTTTACCTGTATAGGTTGGCTAGACGAAAAAAGCGAAGAAGAAGAGGGAGATCCGGACGCACCGGCCAGAAACCCGGCGTGGTCCCTAACATTGCTTAACACCCGTCCAACTGACGTGAGAGGGATGTCCTTAGTTTTTAGGTTTCGAGATGGTTTTGGTTTTATGAGGCCTTAAACTCGAAGGATGCCCCCCCACGCCAGCATTACCTCTTCCTTATAAGCTTCACCCTTACCTGCCGCTTTCCCCGCTTCGGGATCCCGTATTCCCTGATTTATGTACAGCGTCCCTCTCGGCTTTCATAGAAATCTTAATGATGGGATGTCGCTGTGCGACAGAGCGGGACTGCGTTGCTCCCGCTCTCCCGCCAGAGGTGACCCTTTTGGCTAAAGAGCCACTGGCCAAAGGGCCACCTTCGGCTTCGGGGTCAGGGGGATTGGAAACCCCTGGCATTACCTCAATAAAAAATCCTCAAAAAAATAAAAAATTCCCTTGACAATTTTGCCTTGATAGGTACTATATATTGTGGTATGAGAATGCAGAAATACAATATATCAGGTAATAAACAATTAAATAACATGTCATTTAACACCTAAGTCATGTATCAGCTACCGTAAGATCTACGTAAGATCTACTTACGTAAGAGCTACTAAGGGGAAAGGGTGGGGTTGAGTATGATTCAAGTTACTGATATCAGAGAAAAGCAGCGGGATATCTACCCAGGAGAGACCACCGATATGGCGCTCTTCGTGCGCACCTCCGCAGAGGCCATGGAGGGGTGGGATCGCCACCGGATCGTTGATGCCCTGATGAGGGAAACCTATATCGACCCCGATACCGCCGAAATCATCAGCCAGGAGGTGGAGGAGATCATCAGGAAGAGCAATATCAACATGGTAACCACCCCCCTCGTCAGGGAGCTGGTGGATGCCAAGCTCATCGAGCATGGGCTGGAAGAGGCCCGCAAGCAGCACACCAGGCTCGGTATGCCGCTCTACGACGTCAACCAGCTGATCATGCACCCCAACAAGGAGAATGCCAACGTCCCCCACGGCCCGGAGGCCACCAACTTGACCCTGGCCGAGACCATAAAAAAGGAATACGCCCTGCTCCATGTCTTCTCCCAGGAGGTGGCCGACGCCCACATGCGCGGGGATATCCATTTGCACGACCTGGGGTTCATCGACCGCCCCTATTGCAGCGGTCAATCCCTGGAATATATCAAGAAGTTCGGGCTCAACC
>Ga0214473_10010811_pt1 | contig 10723 bp, 8 predicted proteins | sample RVTome_7_FD_203509 | JGI IMG/M metagenome (GOLD analysis project Ga0214473, IMG submission 203509) | Soil microbial communities from uranium-contaminated site in the Upper Colorado River Basin, Wyoming, United States - RVT98D197 | ecosystem: Environmental > Terrestrial > Soil > Contaminated >... | reverse complement strand
TGGATGCTACGAGCCCCGGCTGCCCGGCTTATCGATGGGAATGTCCTTGCGGCACAGGGGGCAGTCTGCGGGTTGATAGACAACGACGTCCATCTCCAGAACGGCATGTTGCGGCACTTTGAACCGTACTTTTCCTCCGCTGCGGTCCACGATGCACGCTACTCCTGCTACCGACGCGCCGGCTGCGCGGACGATATCGATGACCTCGCCGACAGAACCTCCCGTGGTGATGACATCCTCACAAACAAGAATGTTTTCATTCCTGTGAATTTCGAACCCACGACGCAGCATCATCGTGTCGTCTTTGCGTTCGGTGAACATCGTGCGCACCGGGATGCCCCGGATCGCGATTTGTCTTCCGACCTCCTGACCGACGACAATTCCTCCAAGAGCCGGAGCAATCACCGTATCGATGGGGCTCCTCCCGTAGTGTTCCACGATCTCGCCGCACAAGAGTTCGGCGTTCTGCGGGTACTGGAGAACCTTCGCACACTGAAAGTACTGGGGGCTGTGCAGTCCGGAGGTGAGCTGAAAGTGCCCTTCGAGCAACGCGCCGGTCTCACGAAAGAGGGCGAGGATGAGATCTCTGGAAAGGCTCACGCAGGAATGTCGTTGTTAGAGCGCTTCGATTGATTTTGCGAGATTGAAGTCTTTTTCCGTCAACCCGCCGGCACTGTGGGTCATGAGGGCGAGCGTCACTTTGTTCCAGCGAATGTCGATATCCGGATGATGGTTGGCTTTCTCAGCCAACAGCGCAACCGATTGGACAAATCCCATCGCGGGCACGAAGGTTTCGAACTCGAAGGTCTTCCTGATCTCCTTGCCGGCCAATTGCCAGCCTTTGATCTGCGACAGCTCCTTCTGAACCTGGTCGGGCGATAACAGCGGCATGATATTAGGTGATAGGTGTTAGGTGGTGGATAGCGTTCGTTGGTTCACATTCCTCGTCGTTTTGCGCGTCTCCTTTAAACGGCACGGTACGATCTTCAAATTCCGGCCGGTAGTACTCCGAGGCCCTCTCCCATTCCTGGGTCCAACCGTTGCTCATCCCGAGTCGCTCCAGCAACCGCAGCACCCGCTCGTATTCGCCCGCGTAGATCTTGCGGTTCATCAGATCCATATCCTTCGCCTTGTGCGTTGGGTAGTATTGCGCCATGATGCTGAGGGTAACATCTTTTCCAAGCGTATCGTGAACCCATCGGATGGAATCCTCGCTCCCGGCCATGTCGTTGGGAAGGATGAGATGCCGGATGATCAGGCCGCGCTTCACGAGTCCGTCGTCTCCCCGTACCAAATCGCTTCCCACCTGTCGATGCATCTGCCGGATCGCCGCCCGAGCCGCCTCAGGATAGCCGGCGATCTTGGAGTATTTCCAACCGTCCTGTTCATGAGCGTACTTCAGGTCGGGGAGATAAATATCGACAACGCCGTCGAGAAGTCTTAGCACCTCCACGTTGTCGTACGCGTTGGTGTTGTACACGAGCGGCAGGCGGAGTCCCTTTTCCACAGCAATGACAAGTGATTTCACGATCTGGGGAACAAAGTGCGTCGGGGATACAAGTCCGATGCTGTGACAACCTTTGTCCTGCAGCTCCATCATAATGTCGGCGAGTCGCTCGAATGTTACCTCGTGCTGCCGTTCTTCCCGCCAGCGCTGACTGATCTCGAAATTCTGACAGTACACACAGCGCAGATTGCAGTTCCCGAAGAACACGTTCCCCACGCCATGCGTGCCAACGAGCCCCGGTTCCTCTCCGAAATGCTGCGTGTATGCCGAAACGACCGGCAGGTAACCGGAATAGCACCTGGCTATTTCGTTGTTCAACCGATTGTTGCCGCAGTTGTGTGGGCAGATGGTGCACGATCCGAGCATGGAATCAAGCTGCTCCGACCGACGCCGCAGTTCACCGGTTTCGTAAAGTTTTATGTATGGGGGAATGAACATCGTCTCGGCGAAATGTCCGACTCCGATCCGCGCGCAATCCGGCGAGAAGTCGGACATTTTCAATTTTGCACATACGCCCGGTACACGCCGTCGAGCAGGCGAAGCATTGCGCGTGAAGCGTCGCGGGCCGCGTTCAAACAGGTGCCTTCATCGGTCACGCCGACGTTCTCAGCGAGGATTTTCTTTTCTCCGGCAGAATGGTACACGTCCGCTTCCTGGTGAACCGTGAAGAACGAAAGCGCGCGTTCGCCGGTGATTCCGTAGAATTGCTTCAGGCCATCGATTTTCACCCTCGCAACTTCCGGTATTTGCGATTCGTACGCGTACAACGCTGAGACCCCGGCGAGATATGACCCGTTGCGGGTAATAGACCGGAGCGTCTCGATGGTTTCCCGTGTTTCTGGAAGAAGAGGCGTCGATTTCGCTTCGTCTTCGCTTACCCCGAGGGCTTCGGCGAATCGCAACCACAAGCCGGGATGATTTCCTTCGCCGCGTTCTTCTTCTACCAGGTTTTCCAGCAATTCCTGCCGGATGGAAAGTTCCGGCGTGTTGGCATGTGTCGCGCTCAGGAACGTGGGGAACGCCTGGACAAAGTGGTAATACTGCTTCGCGTACTCTCTCAGCGCTTCGCGCGAAAGCTTTCCCATGCTCCACGTTTGGTAGAACGGGTGGTTGAGCATCGCGTTCTGCGCGATAACGGAATCGAGCCTTTGCAGAAACTCGGCATTATGGGTCATACAAGAACTCCCGGGATGATGGTTGTATGTGAGTTGTTATTTGCTATTTGTCAGTTGCCATTTGCTATTTCCCACTACTCATCGCTTCCACTTTCCTCACTTTACCGAGTTTGCGGCCGAGGAATCGCTCGCCGATTTCCGCGAACTTGTGCGGCATGTCGCTGAGGAAGAACTGGACGTTGCCGGCGTGTTTGCTGGGGTTTCGCAATACTCGCTCCGTGAGCAGCGTATCCGCTTCTGCCGCGGCGGCCTCGCCCGAATCAATAAGCGTGAGCCCGTCTCCCATGACACTTCGAATGGTGTTCTTGAGCAACGGATAATGCGTGCAGCCCAGAATCAGGGTATCAACTTTCTCCAGTTTCAGAGGGAAGAGATATTCCTTCGCGATCATCGCGGTCACGGGATGATCGATCCATCCTTCCTCAACAAGCGGCACAAACAACGGACACGCCCGGCTGACAACAGCGAGTGATTTGTCGAGCTGGCGGATGGCGTTCGTGTACGCGTTACTCGCAATGGTTGTCAGCGTTCCGATCACGCCGACGCGTTTCTTTCTCGTCGCGGCAACCGCCATGCTCGTACCCGGGAGAATGACGCCAAGCACGGGGACTTTCGCATGTTTTTGCACGACGTCGAGAGCGACGGCAGAGACTGTGTTACAGGCGACGATGATCATCTTAACGTCATACTTCAGGAGAAAATCGGTGTCCTGCGCCGCGTATTCGCGGATCGTTTGCGCCGACTTCGGTCCGTACGGCACGCGCGCCGTGTCGCCGAAGTACACGATGTTCTCGTTGGGCAAACGCTCAATGAGCGACCGAACGACAGTCAACCCACCGATGCCCGAATCAAACACACCAATGGATTGAGCATTCATGAAGCCACGTGGTTTTCAGACGACAAGGCAAACTTCAGGAGGAAATATAGAAAAGAAAGGGGGAATTCGCAACAGAGACGCTCACTCTGCCGTGATAACCGTTTCTCACAGTTTCACCGCCACAACAACAACGCTCTTCGCTGCGTGGATCTCCGCTCCGCTCGCATCAAGCGCCTCAAGGAGAACGATGTAGATTCCCATGCGCACGCGGTTGCGGTCGTCGTTCATCCCATCCCACACAACGCTTCCTCGCGCGCCGGTCGGTTCCGCGTTCACCAGCGTCCGCACAAGCCTTCCCCGCGCGTCATAAATGCGGATTCGGAGAAGAGCTGCCGTCGCGCGAATTTCGTACGATATCATCGTGAAATCCTCATACCCATCCCCATCCGGTGAAAATGGATTCGGCGAGAACGAAAGCGTAACAGATGAAGGCAGCGTCGCCGTGAAAATGCTGTTCCGGGCCCCGGGTGTACCGCCGACGGGGTTCGCGCTTGTGCTCCAGTTTCTCCTGTCTGTCGTCGATAATTCCGGATTGATCCGCTCCAACGAGCGCCCCGTGACGTCGGCAATCTGCGCGTTGTGCCAGTGCGTGTCGTACCGGATGCTGTCGATGACGGTGCCGGTCAGATCATGCAGCACGATGTCGTCAACGTCGTTGTTGAGGTTCAGGCCGGTCTTGTTCACAATGAACACATGAACGCCATCGGCGCTGTCGGGAGCGATCCCAAAGCGGTGGAGTACGGATGAATCGGCTGAAACGAGAACGTACGCCCTCGGTTGTATGATGTGCGGACGTTTCGTCATGACGATCTCATTGGCTTTTCCGGTCACATCCCGCATGTCGGAGATCAGCCAGTCGGAAAGGTCGATCTCTCCATCGCTTCTATTATAGAGCTCGATGTACTCACACTGTCCCACCGAAGGAGCGAACATTATCTCGTTCACGATAAAAGAATTATGGCCATAACTGAGCTCCGCCACGCCGTACGCCATGTTGTTGGAAGAACGAAGGTCGGCCGTAAATTCAATCTCCGCAATTACCGCTTTGCGCCCCCGGCCGGGATTGTTCCAGATGAATTCCACATCGAGAGAGTCGTGGGGCTTCAGGTTCGTAGCCGTCGTTCGGCGCTCGAGTAATTCTTGGGATTGAGCAAGCGAGTCGCCGTTTGCGTCGTGAAAGAGAAGAACGGAGAAATCCGATGCTACTTCCCGACCGACGTTTGTGACGACAACCGTGACGGTGACGTTCGAAAAATCGGCCTGCGACCTCACGCGGGCAGCCCGCAGGTCGTACACAACGGGCGTTACCGAATTCTGCGCGCCCGGCGTGCTTCCTGCAGGATCCTGAGAACTTCCCCAGTTGGTCGAATCGTCCGACCGGAAGCGCTCATCAACGCGCTCGAGTGAGCGGCCATCCGTCCCTCCCCACAACAGCGAATAGTACACGCTGTCCATTCTCGCACCCCGGTTATCCAGGAGGACAACGGCATCTCCGCTGTTGTTGAAAAGGAATGTCGGCATCGGGGAGACCTGAATAACCGGTGAAGAAACCCCGGGATGACCGGTGAAGAACAACGCCGTATCTTTCGTGAGCACCACGTATTCCCCCAAATGCACAATTACATCATCGTCGGTAATGGCGTAGCGCGACGATGTATTCCGGTTGCCGAGTTTCCAGTTCTTCACGCTCAGACTTTCCGCCGAAACGTTGTACAATTCCACCCACTCCGGTTCCCCTCCGGCCGGCGCGTACATGACCTCGTTGATAACAACCGTTCCCGCGACGTAACCCGTATTTAACGCAGCGTGAAGGATATTGTTCACACTATCCTCGTCTCCCTCAACAGAAGCCCGTGCGATAAAGCGATGTTTTCCAATCTCCAGTGATGACTTCTGTGCCGAGACCGGGAGTGAATCACCAGCGACGATCGACCCGAGCGTCTGTCTCGATAGCAGTTCCTGCGGAGACGGTAATGAATCGGCGTCCGTATCTTCAAAGAACTCAACGACGACGTTCGGGACAGGCAATCTCCCGGCGTTCTTCACCGTGGCCCTGATAAGGAGATTATCTCCCACGACGGGGGCAGTCGGCGAAAACGAGATCCGCGGGATTGCCACGTCAATGTCCTTCTGTGTCAGAGAGTTCTTTTTTCCCGGAGTACTGCGGGAAGGATTCGTGGAACTTCCCCAATTGGTCTGAAGATTTGAGCCATCGCCGGACGCCACACGTTCCAGCGAACGTCCCTGCATTCCTCCCCACATCGATCGATAGTGCACGCTGTCGAGGATTATTTCCCGGTGATCGAAAATGACAACGGCGTCGCTGTCGTTGTTGAACGCTGCGAGTGATGGGACGTTGAACACGCGGGCAGGAATGTCCGGATGAATCGAGACAACCGCGGCTGAATCCTTCGCCACAACGGCGAAGCGGCCAGGCGGGAGGAGAAAATCTGCCGTTGTGATGACGGACCGCGATGCGGTGTTACGGTCCGAAACCACCCACTGGCGCAGGTCGATGGAATCCGACGTCGTGTTAATCACTTCCAGCCATTCGGACTCGGGATTGACCGGCGCGTACATGACTTCGTTCACAACAACCGAAAACGGTCTTACTCCGACCGAAAGATCGGCAAACGCGCGATCGTTGGATGGGTCTTCATCATTCGGGAAGATGGTTTGCGCGATGATATGTTTCTCGCCCTGAACATCGGGAATGACAGCAAGGACCGTCGTTGAGTCATTCTGGCCGATAGACCCAGGAACACGGACCGAATCGAACAATTCCGACGTTTGAGGGATGGAGTCATGATCTCGGTCTTCGAAGAATGCCACAAGGAAATTCTCGGCCGGTTGGAGTCCGAAGTTCTTGATCGTCGCCCTGGCCCGGACGGTATCTCCCATGAAAGGAAATTGGGGAAGGAATTCGACGCGGGTCGGTCCTACATCGTGGAGTATCTTCACGGTGAGGCGAATATCATCGAAGCGGATGGTTGTCGTCTGCCCACCCGTCCCGTCGCCGAGGACGCGCCATTGAATTTTCACGCTTTGCTGATTGTCAAGGACAGGGGGTAACGCGTAGGCGCGGCGGACGTACGTCGTGACCCCGGGGTTCGTCAGTGTATCGCTGATGAGAACCGCGAAGCTCGCACCGCCGTCTGTCGAAGCTTCAACGAGCAGGCCCGAATTATGGGCCGATGTGCGTCGGACATGGAATTCCAACGAATCCACGGTTCGTCCCGTGAAGTCGAACAGGGGCGATACCAACGATTGAGACACTGTTGCATTCGAGTCGACAATGGCATTGGGAGCCGAGCGGGCGGTCGATGCGGTCGTTTTGAAATCCCCCGACGCCGTCCTGTTTATTGTCGTCGTCCACCCCACAGGCAGCAAGGGTGGTGTGACGCTGTCAAAATTCTGGACGTACGGGAATTGTTGTATCTGGGAACTGCCAGAGGAAACAAGAAACAACGAAACGAATACAGCGCAGATGAAAACGCGCGTGGAATCCAGCGGGCTGTGGTCCATCGGGTGCCTCCCGGAGTTGCGTTACGGTTGCCGTTGTATCGTATTACTCAGCGAATAGATTTCTCCACCCAGATTTGCACGAGATTCAGGATGGTGTCGACGGCTTTCTCCATACCGCGAACGGAGGCCCATTCGAGCTTACCGTGGTAGTTTTCTCCTCCGGTGAACACGTTCGGCGTCGGCAGGCCCTTGTAGGTAAGTACGGAGCCGTCCGTTCCGCCGCGAATAGGCTTCAGGAACGGCGTCACTCCCGCTCGCCGCGCCGCTTCCATTGCGTACTCCGTCACCTGCGGATACTTCTCGAGAATGAGCCGCATGTTGCGGTAATTTTCATCGATCTTAACATCGATCTTTACGCCCGGGAATTTCTTCAGCGTTTCATCCCGCATCCGGTAGAGAATCTGCTCCTGCTTCTCCAAACCGCCCACGTCGAAATCGCGCAGCAGAACCTTGATACGCGATTGTTCGGTTTCCAGCCTCCCGTCGTACGGATGAAGAAATCCCTCACGCTTCTCGGTCGTTTCCGGCTTCATGCCGTCGGGAAAACGCGAGATGAAATCCGCCATGGCGTAAAGCGAATTGACCATGAGACCTTTCGCGGTTCCCGGATGAGTGCTTTTTCCCTGCACCGTTACTGTGGCCGTGTTTGCATTCCACGTTTCGTTGGAGATTTCACCCGTCGTCCCCCCGTCGATCGTGTATGCGTATTCGGCTCCGTATCCTTTCACGTCGAACTTATCGGCGCCGGCGCCGACTTCCTCATCCGGTGTGAACGCGACTTTGATCGTGCCGTGCTGCAGGCGCGGATTATGGATGAGCGTCTGCAAGGCAGTCATGATTTCGGCGATACCCGCCTTGTCGTCGGCTCCCAGGAGCGTCGTCCCGTCTGTCGTAATGATGTCTCCGCCGATGTTCTCGGCCAGTTGCGGATTCTGTTTCACGGTGAGAACCTGGGTTGTGTCACCCGTGAGTCGGATGTCGCCGCCCTGGTAATTCTTGTGAACGACGGCGTTCACATTCGCGCCGCTGACGGCGGGAGACGTATCCATGTGTGAAATCAATCCGATCATCGGAACGTTCTTTGCTTTCGAGGGGGGAAGATTGGTCGGCAGTGTGGCATATACGTAACAGTGCGCGTCGACGCGCGCGTCGGCAAGACCCAGCTCACGGAGTTCCGTCACGAGGAGGTTGGCAAGCTCGAACTGCTTCCGCGTGCTCGGGATCGAGTCGACGTCTTCTTTCGACTGCGTGTCAAACGTCACGTAGCGCAACAAACGCTGAACGACCGTCTCGTTCGGGGGACCCGCCTGAGTCCTACGGACGCCGGCGGGCGGACCGAATGCAACAAGCACGGACGTCGAGACAAGGAAAATGGAAACAAGGAAAGGGATTCTTGTTAGATTCACGGCAAACCTGAAAAAAAGTAGGATACGATGCAGCCTGCCCCCGCAGACCGGCGAATATTACTGGATTTCGTCCAACACCCGCTGGAGTTCTTCCCGGATGTCGAAAATTTCCTGATCGTCCGTGTACTTCGTGTACACCAGGTTGGACACGCTCATCAACGCTTTCATGACTGCCTCGATCATTTTTGCGTCGCGAAATATTTCGTCAAGGAACTGCTGAATCTTTTCTTTGTCTTCTTCATGCAACTCGCGATCCGCCTTCCGCCGGAACACCTGGATGCGGAGCTGCAACGTGGCAAGGTTGTTATTGACATAATGCGAGAGGGTCCGGACGGTGTCCTGGAACAATTTCGAGATGGCGAGATTCTTTTCCCGGATCTCGGACTCCATTCTGCCGTTCTCCCGTTTCAGAATGGCGTTCTCTATCCCATTATAAATAATGACGGGCAGGTGATCGATCTCAAACCGTTCTTTCCTGATGTAGTCGTAGGCTCCGAGCTTCATTGCCTCGACGGCGACGTCTTCCGACCCGGCGGCCGTGAGAATCACTGCGGGAATATTGACTTGGTTGTCTTTCATCCAGCGCAGGACGTCCAATCCCGTAATCCCGGGCAGGAGATAATCGAGGAATACCAGGTCGTACCGGTTCGTCTTCAACTTCTCGATACCTTCTTCACCCGTGGGGGCGATGTCGACGGAATGGCCGTGCTGTTCTTCGAGAGAAAACTTTACTACATTGGCAAACGAATTCTCGTCCTCAACGTAGAGAATCTTCGGCGGAGTGGGACTCATAGGGTATGGTTTCCCTTAGTAATAGTGTAGTATGGTCGCTCGTAACCCGCGATTGTTGTTAAAGGGGAAATCATCCTGGTGAGAACAGCCGCCCAAAACATGGGTTAAAATATCGAGAATTGCGGTTTGAAAGTCAAGAAGAAAGATCGTTCCTTGATGCTGTCGGTCACGATTTGAAATTTCTTCGAAAAAAAGTAAATTATTACTCTTCGATGCTCAAATCACTCCATATTCGAAACTACGCCCTCATCGAAAACCTCCAGGTTCAGTTCGACGACGGTCTGAACATCATCACGGGTGAAACCGGTGCCGGCAAGTCGATCATCATCGACGCGCTGAGCCTCGCCCTTGGCGAACGCTCCGACACGGAAGCCGTCCGGAAAGACGCCGAGAAGGCAGTGATCGAAGCGATATTCGGAGCCGCGGACAACCGCAAGCTCAAGTCGTTGTTCGACGAAAACGCGCTCATCTGGAGCGACGACCTTATTCTCCGGCGCGAAGTCTCCGCGAAAGGACAAAGCCGCTGCTTCGTCAACGATTCGCCAGTCACCCTCGCAATCATGAGAGACATCGGCAACCTGCTCGTCGACCTCCACGGGCAGCACGATCACCAATCGCTGCTGCGTCCGGACACGCATGTCGACGTGCTGGATGAGTTCGGCGGATTGGAGCGATTGCGGAAGGAGTTCCACGAGGCGTACACGGTCGCGCTTCAACGGCGGGGAGAGCTTGAATCCCTTCGCGAGCGGCAGCACCAGCTGCAGGACCGACGCGACCTGTACGAATTCCAGGTTAAGGAGATCGACGCCGTCTCCCCGCGGGCCGGTGAGGAAGATGACCTGGAGCGCGAACTGACGATTCTCGAAAACAGCGAAAAACTCTTCGAAGCAACCTCCCGGCTCTACGCCGCCCTGTATGAAGGCGACAACGCCATCCACGACCAACTTGTTCTCGCGCGGAATTCACTCGAGGATCTCTCCGGTATCGACGACACATTTCTCGAGGCAAAAGAAGAATGTGCCTCCGCAGTCGCGATCGTTAACGAACTTGCCAAATTCATCCAACAGTACAACTCCCGGGTTGAATTCAACCCTGAACGGCTGGAACAGATCCGCGAACGACTCGGACACCTGTCTCTCCTGAAGAAGAAGTACGGCGGCTCGGTTGAATCCATACTCGCCCACCGTGAACGCGTCGGGCAGGAACTCAACATCGCTGAGAATTTTGAATCCACGCTGGCCTCGTTCCGCCAGCAGTTCGAGCAGGACCGGAAGGCGGCCACGGATGTTGCCCAGCGATTGTCCGCAAAAAGGCCAGAAATCGCGAAAAAAATCGGCCCGTCGGTAGTGTCCGTACTGACGGAACTTGGAATTCCCAACGCACGGTTCAAGGCCCTGGTCGAACAACGTGAAACGGACAACGAAGAACGGGGCCTCGTAAG
>Ga0214473_10010810_pt1 | contig 10724 bp, 4 predicted proteins | sample RVTome_7_FD_203509 | JGI IMG/M metagenome (GOLD analysis project Ga0214473, IMG submission 203509) | Soil microbial communities from uranium-contaminated site in the Upper Colorado River Basin, Wyoming, United States - RVT98D197 | ecosystem: Environmental > Terrestrial > Soil > Contaminated >... | reverse complement strand
GTTGCCCAGCACCGGGTCGCGCAGGGCTCCCTGTCCCGTGGGAACATAGTCATATCCCGCGTTGCCGGAATTGAGGACCACGTCGATGTCGATGCCCATTTCTTCCAGATAATGGCTGGAGACGGTGATGAAACGGGCCTCCACCGCGATTTGTATCGCCCTTTGCTCGCGGAGTTTGCCGAGCAGGCTGCCGATCTCCTGCTGGGCCGCCGAGTTCTGCGTGATGACCAGTTGACCGTTGATTTCCTTGATCGTCCCCACCGTGCCGCCGCGATCGATCCAACTGTCCGGGGCGACCGTTTCCTGAATCAAGTCAACGATCTTCTGAATGCGGACGTTGCGAAACGGATCGACCTCTCCCTCGTCATCGTCATCGTCACCATACACCCACGGCCGGTCGGCCTGCTGCGCCGCCGGCGGGGCCACGGTCCGCGCCTTGGCCAGATCGGTCATCGGCGCGTCCGCAAACTGCGGTATCTCCATAAGAAGATCGTTGATATCGTAGACGGCCGCGTAGGTCTCACGATTGAGGGTGTCCTGCGTGGCGATCTTGATCGCCCCTTCGTTGAGGCTGAACCCCAACCGCACCCTGCCGGCCCCGGCCTGTTCCAGCACTTCGGTCAACGCCTTCTTGAGCGTGATTTCCTGGGGAAGGGTCAGGTCGATGCGAACCCCCCGCTCCACGCCCACGCGCTTCAGATCATTCCAATTGACGATGACGTTCAGGTGATGCGCATCGGCCAGTCGGGTGATCACGTCCTCGAAGGGCGCTTCCTGAAAATCCACGTCGATGCGGCGATCCAGGGCCCCGAGCAGTCGGCTGTCGGAACTGTACTTCCCCGAACCCTGCCGCTCCGGCTTGGCGATGATCTCCAGCCAGTCATCCGGGTAACGAATCAACTGGTGCCAGGGAATCTTCGCATCTTCGACATCGTTAAGGATCGCCCGTTGCTGTTCGTAGAGGTCCTTACGCAATTCACGACTGCGGCGATATTCCCGGATATCCTCCAGATCATCCATCATCCAGCGCGCCGGTTGATACTTCGGATCAATCACGGAAACCTGCCGCAGCACGCTGATCGCGGAATCGAGGTCCCCGTCTTTGCGATGCTGCACGGCCTGGTCCATCAACGCCGCGACCTGTTCCGTCCGGCGCTGCTCGACGTCCTGCAGGTGCTTGCGACGTTGCTCTTCGATGTCCCGCCGTACCTTGGCCACCTGGTCCGCATGATAGTGCCGCTCGGCCTGCGCCAACCACTCGCTTAAGGCCTGGTGCTCGCCCCGCAGACCTTCGTACTGGCTGATCGGATCGGCGAACTGCTTGCCGGATTCCACTACCTGACCCGCGCGAACCAGCAAGGAACGCGCTTCGTCGTAGCGGTCGTTGGCCGCGTGGTCGCGGATGCCGGTCTCCAGATCGCGGTATTCGGTGACCGCGCGCTGCCAGTTAATTTGATTTTCTTGTCGAATTCGTTCGGCCAGCGATTCCACGCGCGGACCGTTGATATTGCGCTCGTGTTCCGTGACTCGAGAAAGACCTGCCACCGCCTCGGGGTAGCCGGGCACGTGTTGCAGCGCCTGCTCGTAAAGCCGCCGGGCCTCTGCATAGCGGGTCAGCTTGACCAATTCATCCGCTTCCTGCGTCAACACGCGGGCCTGTTCCAGCTCCCCGGAGGACGGACCGACGGCGCGGGGTTTCGGTGCGGCGGGCGGTTGGGTCGGCGCGGGCTGCCCGGGGGGGGATGGAGCAGGCTGAACCGGCGGCGGGGGTTCCACTTCCTTGACGGGCGGGGCAGGTTCCCGTCCGTCCAGTTCCCGAAGATGGTTTTGAGCGGCGCGGCGCAGCGCTTCGGCCGCGTATTCATTATCCAGCACCGCCTCCAGCAAGCGGCGGGCCGCCTCCTTATCCCCGTCGCTTAGCGCCGTTTCCGCGTCCTCCAGATCACGCAGGGCCTTTTCGTACATGGTGATGGCCACCTGCACGCGGTTCAAGTAATCATCCCGAATGGTCTGCTCTTCCGCGCTGAGCTTCTGGCGGTCGATGCCGACCAGGATTTCTTGGGCATCGAGGTATTGGCCGTTCTCAAACAGTCCGATCGCCCGTGCCAGCGAATCCGATTCGTTCTGTCCGTAGGCAAGTCCGGGGGAAAGCGGCAGGAAACCAAGCAACCACACGAATACGACGGCTTTAACGATCCTGGGGATGGACAACGGACGTTCCTCCTCGTTGCTGCTGTGGTTGACGTCAGGTTGAAACACGCGCTGGCGGGATCGCGGGCGGCGTGACCGTCGCCCCGGCTTCAACGGCGATCCGCAAAGCCGTCGGCACCCCCTTGGGATCCAGCAAACAACCGGCCGTTGCTCCGGCCGACCCAGCCGCCGGGCGCCCGCGCAATGCTGGGAATGCCGATTCTACGGTGGGCGTTCCATCGCCGCAAGCCTCTTTCCTCGCCCTGCAAGGTTCCATTCTCAATGCCATCACAGCGCCGCCACTTCCGGCACGCCAACCACGCCCAACTCCCTTACGGAGCACGGGGCGGCGTCCACAAAGGAATTGCTTTCCTCTCCTCGTTGGCCTTATCCGTCGCCACAAAACGCTCGACCAGGGTGCCCTCCTCACTGACGAGCACCACGGCGGTTTCCGCCCGCGGGTCACCGAACTTCACACCCGTTCGCGAATCCCCGCGGCGACGCTCGCGAAGGGCTCGTTCGAAATCCACATCCAACACCGTCAAATCCGCCGAAAACTCCACCGTGGCCCGCGTGACCCCGGTCGGATTATCCGGCGGAGGCACCTCAATCACCTGCGAATCCGCCAACGGGTCTCCCACCAGCGCTTTGAAGCGCCGCGATTTCACCCACACGCCTTCAAACCAGCGATAGAACTCGACATTAACGGCCACATCCCGCTTGTCCTCGCCGGTGAGGAAGAAGCGCTGGTCATGGCCGATCGTTACCTCCACCGGTTCCGACCACGCCCCCTTCAGCCAGACCTCCGTGCCGGCCGCCGGGTCCGCGAACTTCTCCGGCTCTCCGGCCAGATTGTTGAAAACCACTGCCCGGATGCGGTATTGATAGGTGGTTCCACTCCGCACGCTGTCCTCCGCGGCATCGTGGCACCAGATTTGCTGAAAGGGCGGAGGCTCGCGCTTGGTCACTTCGCCGCTTCCCTCCCTGGGAGTCGACGCGGTTGCGCCAGCCCGAACCTTGATTCTGATATCCGTGATCACCAGATCGGCGTCGGCCTTCAGCTTCTTCGCCCGGTTCTTGTCGGCGCTGCCGGCCTCCGGGTCGTTCTCGATATCAAACATCAGGTTGAAGGCGCGCGTCGCCTCCGCCTCCGACAGATTCTTTTTCGCGCTGTCGATCAACACCTGGTATTCCTTGAATTTCTCCGCGATCTGCTCGGCCTTGGAAAGCTGCGGTTTGGCGATTTCCCGCACATCCGCCGGACGGTAGATGTCCAACGGCTCGGCCGCCGCCGGCTTATCCGGATTCAGGTAGTAATCATCCTGCATCAGGACGTCGCGGCGATCGGTCAACAGTGGGAAGTTCCATTCGTCCCCATTCACCTGGGGAGCCACCAGGGGTCGCAGCAGGTCTCGCTGAACCAGGGGCACCCGCAGAACATTCACGAACTTTTCCAGATCCGACTTCGATGTCTTGGACGCGACGGTGGCATCGCCTTCCTGCGCCAATTGAATCGCCGGCGCGGGCGGCAGCAGAGACTTGCCATCCGGTTGCCCGTGCGGAATGGGCTTCCAGTCATCGTCCGACCAGGCCCCGTCCGCCCGGCGCTGTCGGCGTTCCAACTCCGCCGCGCCGAACGCCACGTCCATTCGCAGCACGCCGTACTTCTGGCGAAGCTCGTTCATCTGCGCCTTCACGTCGAACCGCGCCGACACCGTCACCCAATTGGCGGGCAAATGGCGAACGGCGGTCGCCGTCGTCCACAGAAACGTCGTTCGCCCGTGCGTCTCACCCACCGCCGCCAAGGGCACGACCTGCGCCAGTTGTGACGCCGTCGGTCTCTCGGGGGGGTCAATGATCGGAATCTCCGGGCCCAGCGGCACGACGCGGGGGAGCGTCAGCGACAAGTCCGCCGATGAAAACGGGTTCAACAGCTTCTCAAACTGGTCCGCCAACAACTCCGGCACGGGCTCATCCGTCGGGGCCCGCTTCACCCGTTCGCGCGCCGCCGCCGCCGCCTGGGCCAAGGTCTCATCAATCGTATTCGGTGAAATCCTCGTTCCGCCGAGGTCCATTTGGTTCGGCGAGCCGATCAGGTATTTGGCGACGGCCCCGAGCAAGAGCAACGCCGCGATGCCCACCACCGCCTTCTCGACGTGTCGCTCGACCGGATTGACTAACTGTTTGGCCATAGCGGAATCTCAATCGCCCGTGAGGGGGAAACTCGGTTCCTTCAACCTTCTTCATCGGGCTTGCATTCATCCTCCGGTCGGCACGTGATGCCGTATTCTTCCAGCACCTTGGCCGGCATCCAGCGCCGAAACACCGGCCCCAGTAGCGGCAGCTCGAAATCCAGGATGACGCTCACGACGGGCCCGGAGCCGTAGATCTTACCGACCATGCCTAGGTTGGGAGGAACGGCCTCATAAGCCGCTCGCAGCAGCGTGTGAAACCGATCCTTGGTCAGCCGTTCCACCAGTTTCGGAATGTCCCGCTCGTCCATCACCGCCTTGATCGTAAACTGCACCACGTCATACGCGGCGGTAGCCCCGTGCTGGGTGAACACGGTGGCCGGCGTGGCCGGGGGCAGAGCGGGTCCTTCCCCGCCCAGCTTGGAGCCGTAAACCGCCTCGCCTTCCGCGGGAATGTGCCCCGTCGTCACGCGAATGGATATCAGGTCCTTGACCGGGAGGTTCTCCACCCAGGGATGCTTGCCGTTCTTTCGCAACTCGTCCGCGGCGGCCTTGTTCAGGGCGACGATCGCCTCCACGACATCTTTCTGGATCCAATAGTTGTATTGCGCGTGCCAGACGTCCCACGGTTCCGGCGCGCCCGACGACCCGGCCCCGCGCATCGACCGCGCAAAATCCAGACTGCCCGGATCTTCCGGGCGACCATCGTTAAAATGACGCGCATACATGACAATGCGCTGGGCTGCCGATACATTCGCTCGGGCCTCCGCGTTCTTTTGAATACCGGCCTTGGTGAGAACGCCCGCGGCCGTTACCTCCGGACCTGGAAAGACCGGCGGACCCGATCCTCCGGCGCCGAATTGTTTGAGCTGCGCCTGCTCTTCCGCGATGCGGTCCTTCCACCGGTCCACGTCCTGCTTGGCCGCCGGACCGCCGTAGTTGAGCGACTTGATGAGGGCGTCCATTCCTTCGGTGTAGCGGTCGCGAAACGCGTTGCGCGCGATCGAATCCCCGTTGGGCAAGGCCGCCGGAACCAGCGGTTCGTACCCGTACATGGTCCGGGCGCGCTCCAGGATCTTTTTATGGTCTTCCAGAACGGCGTCGATGCGTTCCTGGACGGCCTCGATTTTTCCCAGGCTCACCGCTTGCAGTCCGGTGATGTTTCGATACGTCCCTTCCACCTTGCGCATTTGCTCCATCACCTTGGGCATGAATCGCATCCCGGTCAGCATCAAGGCGATGCCGACCAGAGCGCCAAGACCACAAACGATGAAGAAGGCCTGTCGCTTCAACAAATCAATCAGTTGGCCCATAGGTCACACGTTCAGTGGCGGCATCGATCCATCCGCCCAGGGCGGTTCTTCGTTCGATCAATCCCCGCCGGATTCGTCACCCTCCGGCTCGGGCGCGTTTTCCAGAATGACATCCGCCCAGATCACAAACTCCCAGTCCTCGCGCAAATCTTCATTGGTGACCGGATCCAGACTTTTGGCCGTCACGCCGGGGCCTGCGCCCGCGGGTGCTCCGGCCGGTCCGCCAAATCGACCGCCTCGTTCACCCGGCGGAGGGGTCATGCCCCGGGCACCGCCTGGCCCCGTGCTGGTCTCCACTTTATTGCCCGCGTAGAGGTAGACGCGATCGATGTGGAAACCGGTGTTCGGGGCGCGCCCGTTTTCCCGCAGCTTGCTCATGAATGTATCCGCGACGAACTGGGCGGTGGTGGTGAAATTCTTCCCCTGTCCTCCTTGAAAAGGAGTCCGAATGGTGATCTCCAACTTAAGGGCGCCCAGCTCCGTCTCCGGATCATGAAGCGGCTTGGGCGCAGGCACTTCGGAACGCCAGACGTAAGAATTCACATTCGGCTCAAAGTGCATAAACAACGTCTTGATGGTGATTTCTTCGCGGTCCGCCCGGACCGGCCACGCGCCGCTGCTGATGGCCGAGAGAACGTCCTGCGGCGATTGGGCCTCCGCCAGCGGCGGGGGCAACGGGGGAATCGAACGGTGAATCAACTCCAGAATCTTGGGAATGACCTGCTTGTTTCGCTGGAGCGCAACCAACTCCTCGGTCTCTTTCCGTTCCGCTTCACCCTGTCCGGTCAGCTTACCCAACTCCTTTTTCAGCAGATCGCCCGCCGCAAGGACCGCTAACGCCTGGGCGCGCTGGGGAATGGAGGGGCTGGGCCCGTTTTGAATCAACTGCCAGGCCTCTTCCACATCTCGCGGCGTCGATGGCGACGCCGCGCCGCCGGATTGCAGGGCCCGCATGTCCGCGATGTTTCGGAACCACACCACGCCGCCGGCGAGCAGCAAACACACCGCCGCCGCCGCGAACGCCGGCTTCTTCTTCCGCCACACGACCTGCTTGGCCATTTCGGTGGGGAGTAAATTACTGGCCACCTTGCCCCGGTCCAGCCCCTGAGCGGCCAGCCCGTAGGCCGTCGCAAAGCTCAGAAACTCCTCCTTAAGCACCCCATCGACGCCGGAAGCGGCCTTTCGAAATGACTCCGGCTTCTCCACCGGAAGTCCGAGGTTTTGTTGCAGGTACTTCTGCAACCCCGGCAGCTTGAAGGCATTGCCGAAGCAAATCACTTTCTCGACCTTGGTATCCCGGTGGGTCGAGGAATAGAACCCGATGGAGCGCTGCAACTCCTGCACCAGATCGGCGAACACCGGGCGCATGGCCTGGAAAACCTGCCGCGCGTATTTGCTCGATTCCGCGGTTCGCTTCAGTGACTCCGCCTTGGAGAAAGACAATTTGAACGACTTGACCAGGGCTTCGGTAAACTTGTTTCCGCCGATGGCCACCGTCCGCGTCCAGAAGGTGTCCTTCGTGGCGATAATGAGGTCGGTGTTCTCCGCCCCGATGTCCAGGATGATGGTCGTCTCGTCGCCCAGCAACCCGTCGAAATGCGCCGCATTGTACACCGCCAGGGGACCGGCCTGCACCGCGATCGGCTCAATGGCCACCTGCTCGAAGTGCAGCAGATGTTCGCGGAGCAGCTCGCGCTTCATCGCGAAAATACCCACCTCCAGGTCGGGCGCCCCCTCCTGCTGGAACGTCTGGTAGTCCCAGATCACCTCGTCCATGTCGAAGGGAATCTGCTGATCGGCCTCGTACTTGACGATGTCCGGAATGCGCTTCGCGGCGACGGGCGGCAGCTTGGTGAACCGCGCCAGGGTGTGCTGACCGGGCACGCTGACCACCACCCGGTCCTTGGATAAATCATGCTGGGAAAGCAGTTTTTCCAGCGCCGACCGGATCAACGCCCCGCGATCGGCGTCCGCCTGGGTCAGAATCTTCTCGTGCTCGATGTGCTGGCAGGCGACGACCTCGACCTTCTCCTCGGTCAGCCGAAGTTTCAGCGCCTTGAGCGCGCAGCGCCCGACGTCAATGCCCCAGACGGTTTGAACGCTTGCCATCGGGATTCGCCTCCCCACCGGTCCGGATCGACCGGGCCGTGGTTGCGTCGTGCCGCGATCGAACGGCCCGCTTCACCCTTTCTTCGGTCTGGAACGCGCGATACAGTTCGCGGCTATGGTCGGTCAGTATCGGCTTACCACCCTGGGCTGTAAAGTCAATCAATACGAGTCCCAGCAGCTTCGCGAGGTACTCGAATCGTTCGGACTGCGCCCGGCCGACAACGGAGGCGTCCCGACGATCGCGGTGGTCAACACCTGCGCCGTCACGGCACAGGCGTCGCGCAAGAATCGTCAGGCCATCCGCCGTCTGTCCGAGCGCGGACGCGTTCCAGTCGTGGTGGTGGGATGCGGCGCGGCCGCGGACGGCGCGCGCCTGAAGCAACTACCGGGCGTTCTCGCGGTGTACGGACACGAGGTGGATATCGGTCTTGAACTTCGTGTCCTGCTGCAAAGCCGTTTCAATCTCCTGGCGCGAGGCAACGACCATTACGAAACTTCATCGCCTGGCATGGACCGATTGACTCCGCGTGCCGGTCTGAATGAAGGATGGATGATGGCGGATGCCCACCGAGGGGCCCGTCCTGTCGCGGTATCGCGGACCACCGAAGATGATCCTAGCGTCCCCCTGCCGATTGTCAAGACATCCGATGCGCTTTTGGGCCGAATCGAAGCCTTCGCGGGACACCAGCGGGCTTTCCTGAAAGTCCAGGATGGTTGCGATGCGCACTGTACGTATTGCATCATCCCCCGACTGCGTCCCACGCTGCGATCCAAGCCCATCGAAACCGCCCTCGCCGAGGCCCATGATCTCGTCCGATCCGGACACCGGGAGATCATCGTCACCGGCATCTTTCTGGGCGCTTATGGACGGGACTCCGCCCTTCGCAAACGCTGGGTGAACGGGCGATCACCGTTGTCCGCCTTGGTGGAAGCTCTTTCCCGGGTCCGTGGATTGGTGCGCTTGCGCCTTTCGAGCCTCGAACCGGGCGATATGGATGATTCGCTGTTGGAAGTCATTGCGGACCACGGGGCCTGCGTTCCGCATTTTCATCTGCCGCTGCAATCGGGAAGCCCCGAAATCCTGCGCAGAATGAATCGCCAATACTCGCGCGATCAATTCATCGACATGGTGGATAGAGTTCGCTCACGATTGGATCGGCCGGCCATCAGCACGGATATCATCGTCGGCTTTCCGGGTGAAAGTGAGACCGATTTCCAAGCGACGCTGGACATCGCCCGCTACGCCCAATTCGTCAAGGTCCACGCCTTCCCTTTTTCTGCGCGCGACGGGACCGCCGCCGCCCGTTGGGGCAAGGAATTCGTCCCCGCCCACGTGGTGCGGGAACGCATGAATCAACTGGTCGATGTCGAACGCCGGTCTTCTTTTGAATTCCGCAAGCAATTCGTCGGCCACGTCGAACGGGTCATCGTTGAACGCAACACCGCTCGATACGATGACCCCCGGAACGCCTCAGTAGGGGATGAGGCCGAAGGTGCATCCGTGGACGCGAGCCCTGGCCCAAATGCGTCGCCGTCACACTCGACCAATCAAAGCGAACTTATGACCGGTGGCCCCGATCAGCCGCGAATCGTACACGGCCGATCGGATCGTTATTTTGAGATTCATTTCGAATCTTCTTGGGTGGCTCCCGGTTCCCTGGCCCGCGTTCGCATTGACCGAGTGACCCCCACGCGAACGCACGGAACCTGCCTTCACCCGGTTGGCGCGGCCGTATCATTGCCGGTCCTGGCGACCTGCTGATCCCCCGTGCCGCCCGAGACTCATCCCGCGTTTTCAAAAAAAGTAGTTGCATCGGCGGTACCGGTTCCTTATAATCACGCCTTCACCTTTTTATCGCTTGGGCTTGGGTCGGCGGCACATGTTTGGACGCAAACCACACGCAACCCCATGCGCGGAGATGGTATATCCACCATCACGCCACGCAACGACCGTCCCTGGTAAGCCCGTACCCTTCTGGTCCATTGTTCGGACGGCAGGCGTTTACCTCCAAGGATCGGGGCGCTTGGGTGGATTGCTCCGCCGGCCGTCACGTTGCTTGTCATTTCGCCCTTTTTTCGGGAGGAGCCGCGTATGACCATGGAATTGCGTCATTCAAAACACCGCCGAGGCGTCCTGGCCGTCTCGGTGCTGGTACTGTCCGCGGGAGTCGCGTTCGCCGCGGAACGGGTCGTTGCACCCGGCAAGCAACCCACCACCAACGCGCCGCCTGAAGTGGCCGCGATCGGGTTGACGCCGCAGGAGATCATCGCCCACCAGGATCGGCTGCACGCCTGGCTGATGTTGGAAATGCCCGCGGGTGCGCTGGAACGTCCCGTCACCGTGCAATTAACGGATGCGGAGATCGCCGAACTGACTTCGACCGATCCCACGGACCCCGGCCCGCTGCGGGTCGGTTTCGTCAAGCCGGTTTCGCCGGCCCTTGACGTTAGCAACCTGAACCCCAAGCTCCTGAATGGGCATGCGCTGCGCGACTCGACGGGCGTTCTGCGAAAGACCGATGACGGCGGATTCGTCTGGGCGACGTCCGTTACGTCAGAAGGGGCGGGCGGTCTCCGCGTTCACTTTACGAATTTCTCCTTACCCGACGACGTGGACATGTATGTGTTCAGCGAAGAGGGAGAGGCCTATGGACCTTATCAGCGCACCGGCCCCGACGGCTCGGGAGATTTCTGGTCCAACACGGTCATGTCGGAGACGGCGATCGTCCTGGTTCGGCATTTCGGTCCCAACGGGGCGGCCGATCTGGGCAAGATGTCATTCACCATCAGTGATGTGGGCCACATTGGTCTGTTGTTCTTCAACGCCGGCGGTGACGGCGGCGTGGCGTCGTTTTGCACCTTCAACAATCCGTGCGTCGAGAACACCAACTGCGTGAATGAGGCGACGGTCAATGACGCC
>Ga0214473_10010809_pt1 | contig 10725 bp, 10 predicted proteins | sample RVTome_7_FD_203509 | JGI IMG/M metagenome (GOLD analysis project Ga0214473, IMG submission 203509) | Soil microbial communities from uranium-contaminated site in the Upper Colorado River Basin, Wyoming, United States - RVT98D197 | ecosystem: Environmental > Terrestrial > Soil > Contaminated >... | reverse complement strand
GGATGTATGTAAACCCCTCGCAAGGCATTCAGACGAACAGTCAGCAAATCCACCCCCATCTTGAACGAATCACGCACCACCCTCACCTTGCTGTATGGGTTGTAATACCAATGGATGGGAATCTCGATCAGCTTATACCCCAACAACCTGGCAATGAACAGGATTTCTACATCAAAAGACCATCCGGTAAGTGTTTGGCGTTGAAAAAGTTCTTCCGCCACTGCCCCTCGAAAGCACTTGAAACCACATTGTGTGTCTTGTAAGCCTGGCAAAGCCAGGCTGCGGATCAGCCCGTTATAGATGCGCCCAACAAAATGACGGTAATAGGGTTCCCCATGCCGGACCGCTCCCGGGGCTTCACGCGAGGCAATGGCAATATCATAACCTTCTAGGCTGGGCGGTATAAAACGGTTGATCTCCTCGATCGGCATGGATAGATCTACATCGCACATGAAGCGGTACTCACCCGTCGCCGCCAGCATTCCCTGCCGGACGGCTCTTCCCTTACCGCTTAGGGTATTCTGTAGCACATGGGTGTGGGGGTACTGCCTGGCGAAATCCTGTGCAATCTGAAATGTACCGTCCATGCTCCCATTCTCAACCACCAGGACTTCTATGCTGTAAGATTGCCTTTCGGCAAACTCAAACACCTGCCGGAGGGTATCAGCCAGGCGTGTCTCTTCGTTGTAAGCCGGAATGATGAGTGAGAGAAATGGTGTGGGCAATTGCTTCCTTTGAGCCCTTCAATGTCAGAAAACAATCAGTGCATACAGGATGGCACCCAACAATACCACGATGGTTAATATCATTAACGTTGCCAGGATGACCCATTGCATTTTGGAAATTTTCAGCTTCTTATTAACGTCTGGTAGAGGCATTTCGGTCGGAATGGGAATGTCAGGCATCTTGGGTGGGGCTTTCTTCTCAGGAACAAATAAATCCCGACCGAAAAAGTCTTCCCCTTCACCCATGGGGATGGCTTTTTCAGGGTTTGCCATCACCTCGAATGAATCGGATAGGGAATTGATCTCGTTCGGCTGCAATACCTCCGCACTATTAAGCATCGTGTTGATCAGGTTCTCGACACCATCCATCAAGACGATCCGGATGGCCGGGTTGGTCGTTTCGATGTGCACCCCTGGGTTGGCAAAGATCAATACGGGAGTCACCTCCGGGTGAGATTTACCATGTGCATCCAGTAACATTGTCAGGCTTTTGGCGTAATCCTGGCTTTGTTTGATCAAATTGGGACGTGCCGGGCGGAACCGATGGGTGGTTTTATCCATCTTCCACCAGGAATCGTCCTTCACTTTAAAGAACCCCCTCTCGCGGCTGATGTTGAGGATCGCCAGCCCTGCAGGGCCAACCAGGATCGGGGGAAAAGGTGCCCCTGAGCTTCCGGGGTGCAGTTTGCGCACCATGATGAAGCGGTTATCCAATCCCCGCAGGAAGCGCGCCACGATGGCGTCTTCAGCGTGCTCACCAGTTTTTCCAAATGGAAGCAGCTGTCTGACCTGTTCGGCAACCTTTTGGATACTGTCCATCTCGGCTAGTTTTTGGTTGAGCTCGATCAATTTCATGGTAAGACTCCCTGATATACATTTCCCACTAAGGATGATTTAGTCTGATGCAAGGGGAATGCCAGGTAATCCGATAACAGCTGCGTATTTTCATCCAGCACCCGTTGCCGATAGCTTAGCACAAGGCGTAGTGGGAGATGTTCAAAAACCTCCTGTTGCATGCGTTCTTCAGATCCGAGTAAAGCATAAAACTCGGCTGCTGAGTTTCCCCCGCGGGCGGAAAAAACCTCCACAGTCTGGGTGGCAGCCCCAGGCTGGAGTTGTGGGAATAGATAGTTGCGCCATTCGATCAGGTGGCGGTTATCTACGAAAGGCAGCCAACCATCAGGTTCCACCTGCCTCAGGCAGGCATCTATGCCGGGCTGTAGCTTGGGTAAGATACGCACATCCAGGTAGGCGCGCAACACATTATGCAGGTACAGGCGCTCTCGGAAAGTTCCCCAGGTGCAACGTGGACCAAAATTAGGGGCGAAAATATCTCTCACCCACATCCAATCTGCCTGTAAATGGCACAGGTAACCCGCCAGGAACGCCGCCTGAGGTGCCGGCAGTTGTCTGGCATTTACCAGTTGCGGGTTTTTAGATAGGAGCAGCTCCCAGGCAGGTGGGTCCCCAGGCAGGATAGGCAGGCTGAAATAATGCGTTTGTTGGCGCGGCTGCTTCGAAACAACTTGCACATCCGGGGCAGTGTTGCCAAATAGGAACACACACCTCCAGTCATGCAGGAATTGACGCAGCTCTGTCGGAAACTCCGCATGGCGCAGCAAGTCTTCAGCCAGGCTTAAATGATAGAAAGGGGTTGGCACACGAAAATTATACCAGCCTGCAGGCAAGCTCCCCGTGAATAAAAAAGCGGCTCAGAGAGCCGCATGGTTAAATACTCCTCACCCATCTCGTGGAGCGCGATTATAGGATCGGCACCCCGGCAAGCTCGTCCTGGGTAGTCTGGGTTTCACCCACCACAATCACCTGTTTGGCATCCCGCTTCAGCAGGCGCACCGGTTGGGTAACGTTGAATGTACCGCCCATGTTGAGGATACGCTCGCCGACCACATAGCGCTTGCCATCCTTGAGCTGGTCCACGAAGGCTTGCCGGCTAAGCAGGACGCGGTCGGAAAAAACTGCGCCTTTGCGTTCATAAACGCGCACCCAATCAAGCTGCCCATCCGGTTTAAAATGGGCAGCTTCAAGTACACCATCGTAATTAATTTTTGCCATAAGTCGGGGCGGGCGGACTTGAACCGCCGACCCCCGCGTCCCAAACGCGGTGCGCTACCAGACTGCGCTACACCCCGGCGGGGTGAGTATACTGTATACCCTCACCAAGGTCAAGGATTACGCATAGCCCTGCGTGCCAGGCTGTCCACGCGCTGGTTGAACCGGTCACCGGCATGCCCGCGCACCCAATGCCAACTGATGTCATGTCCTTCCAGGGCTGCCTCGAGCGCCTGCCACAGGGCAATATTCGCCAGTTTTCCGCCCTTGCGTTTCCAGCCACGCCGCCGCCAATCTGGCAGCCACTCGGTAATCCCCTTGCGCAGGTATTCAGAATCGGTATAGAAATCCACCCGGGTTGCCTGGGTGAGCGCACCCAATGCCTGCACTGCCGCAGTCAGCTCCATGCGGTTGTTGGTGGTGTGGGGTTCAGCTCCACGCAGCTCCTTCTCGTGTTTGCCGAAAAGTAGCAAAGCTGCCCAGCCACCTGGTCCGGGGTTGGGCTCACAAGCGCCATCCGTATAGATCGTGACGCGCGGCAGGTCTGCCATCAGCGCACCCGGGAAGAAATTTCAGCTGCCACGCGGTCCAGTTCCTCCAGCAAGGCAGGGATTTGATCCGCATCGAACTGCGGGTTAAAGAGCTGGGTCATCACATCCTGGAGCGCCCAGCGCATCACATTCCATGAAGCCAGGGAAGGCTCGCTGCGGGCAGTGGGCAATAGCTCAAGGGCTTGCGCCCATTGTGGGTTGTCACTGGCAGCCTCAGTCAGGTAACCCAGTGTGGATAGACGCGTTGGGTAGGTCTCCTGCGCAGCCACCCATTTCGCCTGGTTGGGTGGATACACCAGCCATTGGATCACCAGCCAGGCAGCCAGCTGTTGTGCGGGGGTCGAAGGCGTGATCAGCAACGACGGACCATAGCTATCCACCACGGGTTGACTCCTGGCTGGGAATGGGATGACCAGCCACTCATCAACACTGCCAGCCTGGGCTAAAGCCTCCTGCTGGGCAGGGATATCAAATAAGCTGCCTACCACGAACAGCGCGTGCCGGCTGGCAAACTCACCTTGTGCCTCCACTCCGCTCTCAATCCAGGCGCACCCACTATTCTGCAAACCTTTCAGATATTCGAGGGCTTGCCTGGTTTCCGAGGTGTTGAATAGATAATCCGGCGCTTCAGGGTCGATGATCCCGCCACCGAAGGCCTGGATCCATCCGAGCAGCGCTCCAGGCTGGGGTGTGATCAGCCAGCCCCCCTTGCCCAGGTCAGACTTGTCACTCTGTTCACGGATGGATTGAGCTGCGGCACATGCCCTTACGCGGAAATCTTCCGTAGTGTTGGGTGGGTTAGGGTATCCCATCTCATTCGCCCAGCTCTGGTTGTAAAACAGCACGTAGGCCGACCGGTAAACTGGGATTCCCAGCCGCCTGGACTGTCCAGAATCGCCGTCCGTGACGACATCCTCCGCCCAGAAAGCCGGGTAAAAGTCGGCTTGTTCGTCGCTGGTCAGCCCCCATACCGGGTTATTGACATAAGGGTTCAGGTCAAGAATCGCCTGGCGGCTGTCCCAATGCTGTGCCTGGTAACCGTAATCCACGATCACATCCGGCTGGGTATTGCTGACCAATGCCGACTCCACCTGCTCATCCAGCCGACCGAAGCCCTCATAACCACTCACCTGTACAGTGATCTCCCACTGGTTGGTGCGGTTGAACTCCTCCAGGATGTCTGCCAGTGCCGCACCTAACCTGCCTGTCCAGGGGTGCCACAGGTTTACCCGCAGCCCACGCAGCTCAGCCACCGTTACACCCAGCGGGGAGGGGGTTTGCTCATTGGGTGTCGCAGGGATGGCCGGCAGGGGTGTGGAGGTGCCGCCGGGGGGCGCCGCCGTGCTCGCTTGGGTGGGAGCTGCAGTTTGAGATAGAACAGTCTGTGGGACAGGGGTAGTGCCTGGCTTCATATCCCCCGGGCTTCCACTGGCAAGGAACGCCAAGACCAACGCCAACCCTAGAGTAATGACATAAAATAGGGTAAGATATCGACCTGGTCCTCGAAGAGCGTCAAACAGAACTCGCAGTAGCCTATTCAATCCCGTCATTATATCAAAAAGCACCCGGCTGATCTTCAGCATACCCCCATGAGCGACACCACTCCTGAACTCCTCCCCCGAATAAAAGCCCATCGTCTACCCGGATTGGAGCTGGACGGTGATTTTGTCCATCCTGATTACCTGGGGGGTTCGATCCTGAACCTGCCCTCCAGCATCTGCCATTGGTTGGGGGCGGAACCGCTGGGCGCTGCTCCCCTGCGCCCCGAGCTGACGGTTACCGGTTCCACCGACGTGCGGCGGGTCATCCTGGTGCTGGTGGACGCCCTCGCCCTCCACCGCCTGCAGCGCTGGATGACCGATGGCACCGCCCCGGTCTGGGCTCGCCTGGCTGAGCAGGGCAGGCTGGCTGCCCTGACCTCCATCACACCCTCCACCACTTCAACTGCCCTCACCACCCTGTGGACCGGGCGCAGTCCGGCCGAGCATGGCATCGTTGGTTATGAGCTGTGGCTGAAGGAGTACGGCGTGGTCAGCAATATGATCCTGCACACGCCCATCAGCTTCGAAAATGACGCCGGCAGCCTGGTCAAGGCTGGCTTCAAGCCCGAGCAGTTCCTCAACCTGCCCACCCTGGGCACACACCTGGCCGCTTACGGCATCCGCAGCTCCGCTCTTCAGCATCGCAGCCTCACCCGCTCGGGGCTTTCGCAAATGTTCTTCAAGGATGTGGGCGTGCACGGCTACCTCACCCCTGGCGAGCTGTGGGTCAACCTGCGCCATCTCATCGAATCCAACCCCCGCCAGCGCCAGTATTTCTGGGTCTACACCGGTCAGATCGACCACTTCTCGCACTTCTACCATCCCGACGATGAACGCACTGCCACCGAATTCACCGAGTTCAGCTGGGGCTTCGAACAGCACTTGCTGGAGCGCCTCTCCCCCTCCATCCGTAAGGGCACCCTGGTCCTGCTGACCGCCGACCATGGCATGCTTGCCACACGCCAGTCCGCTCATTATGACCTGCGCAACCACCCCGAGCTCACCCGCAGCCTGCACATCCTACCCACCGGTGAGCACCGCCTGGCGTACCTGTTCGTCAAACCCGGGCAGACTGACCACGTACGCAGCTACTTCGACCAGACCTGGCCCGGGCAGTTCAGCCTCCTCGACCCTGCCGAGGCCGTCGCCAAAGGTCTGTTCGGACCCGGCACGCCCCACCCACGCCTGGCAGACCGGCTGGGTGACCTGATCGTAATAGCTCGCGATGAGGCTTACCTGTGGTGGGCTGATAAGGATAACCCGCTCATCGGTCAGCACGGGGGCCTGTCAGCGGAGGAGATGATCGTGCCGCTGCTGTCGGTAGAGCTGTAAGAAAATAAACCACAGATAGACACAGATGAAGAATTTGTTTTTAAGGTAAAAATTAAACATTTTGCGTATTCACTGGAAAGATTATGGCGAATCGAAAGACAAGAGATTTAACCGCAGATATTCGCGGATGAACGCAGATAATTCCGGATCAGAACCTGATTGATTAATAAAACATGCAATTTAAAGATATAGGCAGGCAAAGTTAAGATTGAGAGTTAGAGAGGGTCGGAAGTGAACCGAGAAAAAACAAATCGCAACAAATACCCTTTCTACCATCGCGGCAAGATAACAGCCCATTACGACGAATCGGGGCGGTTAACATTCTGGGTCTATTATAGCACATATGTTCTGATTCTACAAGGAGTTTAGGTTAAACGCGCAATTCTTTAAGATTAGTGGTGGGCACATACACTTACCCATTAACTGCTAGAGCAAAAATCTACTGAAAAATGCATCAATCACCAAGAATTATTGATGCTAGATATCGGTGAAAGGAAGCGCCTTGCATTTCTTTCGCTTTTTATTCCATTCTCCTGCGATTCTTATTTTCCCCTTTATTCAATTTGAGCTGCAATTACTGTGAAGGGCAATTCATCAATCATTTTTTTTATGAGATCATCGTCCACATTCTGGGAGTAATAGATTTGATTCATTTCTTTTGCTTTCTGTGTTTCCACAACATCCCAGTTGTGTAGTAAGTTGAGCTTTGTTATTGGATTGCGAATTTCCTTTTTAGGGATGTAAGATACTATCTCTTCCATGTCAATACGATGTATTTTCGTAAGCCAAAACAGATCGTAAAAATCGCGATATCGAGCGCGGTCACTCATTGCCCGGATTTTCTCCGCACAAATCTCTTTTATATCCATTACATTTATTGCAAAATCCAATCCCCACATATTGTTGTACTTCGACAATCTCGGCGGTAAAAGCACTTTTTGAAGAAAATCAACTTCCACTTTTAGCGAATTTGGGGAAAGTAAAGGACCAGTATATTGCAGCCTCTCGATTTTGATTGTCGCTTCTGATACATAATCCTTCTTGATGGATAAAAAAGGATAATCTGAAAAAATTTCTCTGATGTCATTAAGCGTGATGGAATTATTTATCGAGGAAAAGTCCAGGTCCGCTGAAAAACGATATTGTTCCAAATAGCAATGATTTAATGCGGTTCCTCCCTTAAAAACGAGAGATGATCCCCATGACGACTCTGAAATGATCTTTAAAACGAGCGCTAATAAATAATCTTTTTCAGCGATTTGCAGAGGGTATTTAAGTGTTCTTCTATTGATAATTTCCAACTGTTGGCGGGTTAGAAAGTGTATATTCATACGGTTTTATATTTGTCGAAGTAAACCCGGTAATACAAACGCCATTTTGCATTAAATTTTTTATCGCCAGGAAACATCCAATTTGTACTTTTTTGATCGCTAACCCGCTCATACAATTGATCTGAATTAATCCCCAATAGATCAAAAATGTACCCATAAATTTTTTGGGTGGTCGGCGAGTATTTAGTCAGATAGTCATTGAAGCGTGTCCAATCAAAATCGCTTTTATACTCGTTCAGTTTTTCAATAACCAGGTCAATTGAGTATTCGCTTTTATGGAAATTCACCATATCAATTAAGGCTTTTTCGGGAGTGGCAATCCGAGCCACATAACTTCCAATCTGAACATCATTCCAGCCAAAGAAATACTCAAGTTTGGTTCTTACAAAGATATATTCCGTACCCGCCAGGCTCACAGATTTATGCTGATTCAACGAAACCGAAACGGTTTTATCAGTCAACTGATCGAACATTCCGTATTGTCCCAGAGCAGATTCGAAAGAGACGTACGATTTGAGCTCTAAAAGATTGGCAATGACAAAAGGAGACAGGCTTAAAAACCCTCTTGACGATAAATCAGAAATCGCGTAAAGTCCTCTTTTAATACGCATCAGCCAACCGTTTCTTACAAGTTTATAAATGAGGTTTTTCGTCTGTTGGTAATCAAATAGTACTCCCGCCTCTTCATAAATCTGGTGGGAGGTAACTAACTGACCGTGTTTAACGATCAGATTTTCAAGAATTGCACTTTGCTTTGTTGATAAAATAGTTTGTTTCATATATAGATAGTAATTGATATTGATTACTAGTTATATACATAATAAACTTGATGTGCATCTTTGTCAAGACACATGCGATAATTCTTCCCAACCGATGTAACCACGTGCAACGTGTATTGGATCAACTAAGGTCATCACAGCCATTGCCTATTTTTAATTAACCAATCCACATGCCTTAAATCACCTATTTCATTTTTGGCTTCTATGTCTCCACCACCCATTCATCCATGGCGGTCTCGGTCACATGGCTGTGACCGTCACTAAACATATATTGATCTTTTTACGGTGATTCCATCCATCCCCAATGGTTCCTGTCCTTTCCCCCTTATCCCGGCTATAATAACCTCACCATGCCCCCCACCCTCACCGGCTTAATCACCCTCTCCCGCCAGGCAGGTGAGATCCTGCGCCTCAGCTTCGGTCAGCACCTGCACGTCGACCATAAAGGCGCCATCGACCTGGTCAGCGAGGCCGACCACCGCTCGGAGCAGTTCCTGCTCAGCTACATCCGCCAGCGCTTCCCCGCCGACCGCATCGTGGCTGAAGAGAGCGGTGAGCTGACTGGCACCTCTGACCACGCCTGGTACATCGACCCGCTGGACGGCACGGTCAACTACGTCCATGGGCTGCCGATCTACTCCGTCTCGATCGCCTATGCGGAGGGAGCTGACCTGCGCCTGGGTGTGGTCTACGACCCCATGCGCGACGAATGCTTCAGCGCTGAGTCCGGTGCAGGCGCCTGGCTGAACGGTCAGCCCATCCACCCCTCACCCACCCCCGACCTGGACCAGGCCCTGCTCGTCACCGGCTTCCCCTACGACATCCGCACCAATCCGGACAACAACCTGGACCACTATACTCATTTTGCCTTGCACAGCCAGGGCGTGCGCCGGCTGGGCTCGGCTGCCCTGGACCTGTGTTATGTCGCCTGTGGGCGTTTTGATGGTTTTTGGGAATTACACCTTAATCCTTGGGATGTGGCTGCGGGTAGCTTGATCGCCAAGGAGGCCGGGGCAACCGTCACCAATCTGGCTGGCGAACCTGACTTTATCTCACCACCCCTGTCCATCCTGGCAGCCAACCAGGCTCTCCACCCCCTGATGCTAGGCGCGCTCAAGCGTAACTCGCCTTCACCCACCCCGTAAGAGCTGGTCGAAATCCTGCAGGTTCACCCGTGAGGTCAAATCCAGGCTGAGTGGTGTGACCGACACCAGTCGTTTCACCCGCAGGGCGTACACATCCGTATCCAGCCCCGCCTTCCCCAGGTTATCAATCCTGCGGTACCCCACCCGTTCCGGCCGGTCCCATGAGGTGCGCTTGGGTGTAACTGGCTCAAAATACGTCTGGCGCGACAGGCGGGTGACCTCCCAGGGTGTTTCAGGGGTGGCATCACAGGGTACATCCACCTTGAGCAGGTCCACGTCCTCCGGCATGCGCTGTTCCAGCAGCATGCGCCCAAACAGGGTGGTGAAATAGGCCGCGGCGCTGAAATCGATGCTGGTCGAATAGGACAGATGGTCTGATTCGTCGGTCTCCAGCGATACCGCCAGGGCGCGGATGCCATTGCCCGCCCCTTCCATGGCTGCCCCCACCGTACCCGAGACGGTCACACCCACCCCCATGTTCTCACCATAGTTGATCCCCGAGACGACCAGGTCAGGCGGTTCTGGCAGGATCTCGCAGATGGCATGCAGCACCGCCTGGGCGGGCGTGCCTCCCACGCTGTAAACCGTCCACAGCTTGCCGTTCACCTGCATCTGCTGCGGGGTGATGATCCCGTCCGAGGTGGAAGGCAGGCTGCGCCCCGCCCCTGAGAACTGGTCGCGCGGTGCCACCACGTGCACGTAGCCGAGCTCCGAAAGTGCCCCGGCGGCTGCCCACAGCCCCGGAGATTGGATGCCATCGTCATTGGTCAGTAAAATTTGGATGGGTTTTTCCATCATTTCACACCCTCACTGGAAAATAAAAAAACGACCTGCTCAAGGACCGTTCCCTGCGACGAAGCATCGCGAACGTTCTATGTGAGCGAGGCCAGGAGGCGTCCCTGGGGCGATTCGAACGCCCGACCCTTTGCTCCGCAAGCAAATGCTCTGATCCGCTGAGCTACAGGGACGTATATTTATTGTGTCAAATGTGTCTAAATAGTCGATAAAAACGGTTGCGGAATTGGTCTTTACCTCCAATATGTCCGATAAGATTAATGCGTATCATTCTGTATGCCTTAATTACGCATTAAATAACTTATCCATCTTTTCGGCTGCTTCCCTTTTGGCATCAGGCATCAGGTGTCCGTAAATATCCATTGTTGTAGAAAAATCGGCATGACCTGCGATCACCTGGACATCTTTCGGTGGTACGTTTTGCGAAAGCATGAAACTGACAAAAGTATGTCTCAG
>Ga0214473_10010808_pt1 | contig 10726 bp, 7 predicted proteins | sample RVTome_7_FD_203509 | JGI IMG/M metagenome (GOLD analysis project Ga0214473, IMG submission 203509) | Soil microbial communities from uranium-contaminated site in the Upper Colorado River Basin, Wyoming, United States - RVT98D197 | ecosystem: Environmental > Terrestrial > Soil > Contaminated >... | reverse complement strand
ACTGCGGGTTGTGCAAGGCCCGCCAGTAACGCACCGCGTGCTCCCAGTCCGGCCTGGGCGGCGTGACGATCTGGCTGTTGGGGTCGTTCGGGTCGACGCGCAAGGGCGGGACGAACGCGATCATGGTGTTGTCGTTCATGTCCTGCCACACATAGGCCGCTTCGCCGATCTCCCTCGCCACGGTATCGAGCGCGTTGCGCGCCACCGTCTGCGCGTCCGCCCGTGCCGTGGCCGTGCGGAAGTACCCCACGCTGTTGGCGATCGGGATCAAGAGCAGCCCGATCAGAATCGTCACCAGCAGCGTCGCGACCAGCACCTCCATTAAGGTGAAGCCGCCCCGCGCCTTCCTCTTCTCCTTGCGCCACCGACCGCTCATCTCAGGTTCCTAGACCCTAACCCCTAAATCGGCGTCCTCGTAATGAACGTCGTCACAATCACCTGCCGCCAGGTCTCCTCCAAGCTCTTCTCGGGCGCCAAGGTGTAGCCTTCGTTAACCCGTTTCGCAATATCCGCCAGGCTGGACTGCCGACCCCGGTTCACCCACACCGCCCGGGCGCGGACGCTGACCCCGCGCACGTTGACGGGCCCGAACTGGTTCGTCGCGTTCTGGAGCTGCTCGGAGAGCGGACACACCCACACCCGAAGCTCCGTCACGCTTGGCTTGCCGATGGTGTGCACTTCGCCCTCGATGTAGCGGCCGGTATCCGTGTAGTAATCCACCGCGACGGCCTGCCCCTGCTCCGACAGCGGGAAGTAGAGCTGCCGGGTCTGCGGCAGCCAGGAGTAGAGGAGCATGGTGCTGATCGCCCCCGGCTCACGCAGCCCGACCGGATACCCCGCGGGATAGCGCGTGGAGGACCGGGCGTACACCCTCGCCGCGGGGAGCAACTGCACCGCCCAATCCGCCTCGCCGCGACAGAAGATGCGATAGGTGCGGCCGGAGCGATCGGGCGTGTCCACGTCCGCGCGGTAACCCTCCACCCGGTCGGGGTTGTAGTTGAAGTAGATCACCCCGTTGCGAAAGTCCACCTGCAACTGCGTCCGCCGCTCGTAAGGGTTTATGGGCAGACCAAAGGCGGTGGTAGCCTGGCTATCTGTCAGGATATCACCATTCTGCCGGTCTACCACCACCACCCAGGCCCAGGTTCTCGCATCATCCGGATGCGTCTTTGCCTCCAGCCGGAGGGTCCCGTCTGCGTCGTAGAGGTCACGCACTCCCTTTGCCACTATCTGCGGCCGCGGCTGGCGCGGGTAGTTGACGAAGCTCGACCCCTTCAAGTTCGTGATCGGCAGCCGCACCACGCCGTCCGGCGGCGCCTCTACGTCGAACACCAGGATCTGCCAGTCGGCCAAACGGTAGTCAACCTTCGCCAGGGCGATGTCATCCGGTTGCGGATCCGTCTGGACCAGCGGGCAAAACTCGATCTTGCCGGTGATCGCGCTCTCCCAGCCCACGTAGTACGCGTTGCGCGGCCAGGTGGTGAGATCCGCGGGCTTCGCGCCGAGTGGGACCAGCCCCTCGAACACGCGAATCGTCGCGGGATCGCTGGCCGGCCACGGCAGCGGTTGCAGTCCCAGCCCCTCGGGGTTGGCGCTCACCATGTAGCCGTGGATACGCGTCAGCGTGCCATCCTCCCTCCGCGCGGTGTAGTCCACCTTGAAGACACGGGTGAGGGCGGTGGAGACCGCAAAGTACAGGCGCTTCCCACTGGGGTCATAGGTGAACTGCCGCGGCCCCAGCGCCGGTCGCGGAATGGACCACGCGACATACTCCCAGGCCTTGGCGTCGTAGACGTCCAGGTCAACCTGCTTGGGGTACTGCGTCTCAATCTGCGGGGTGCTCGGGTCGTCCCCCGGCGCCATCTGATGGCGCAGCCCTTCAGGGTCAAGCGGCGCGTGAGACAAGAGGTAGAAAGGCACCCCCGCGGCCTGGCTGCTCAGCCGGCGGATGTTGATCCTCTCTCCGATCACGGTGCGGGGGAGATAGAGGCTGTTCGGCTCCCAGTTTGGGTGCAGCCAAGCGTCCCGGCGCGGCTGGGATGACTCCGCCATGGCCGATACCCCGTCGTATTGGCAGGGCGTGAGATCCTCGGGGTCGTAGCGCGCTCCCGGTATCCGGTCGAGCCGGAGAAAGACACTGCCGTCTATCAGCGCCCCTCGGTAGTTGTAGTTGCCCGGCAACGGGATCGCCCCTTGGTCCCACACCAGGAGCATCGAGGAGACCGAGTTCAGGAGCTCGGAGGGAAGGCTGGAGAGCGCGGACGGCGTGCCGACCAGCGTCCCGGGGATCGGGTTCCCATCGTAGTCCGTGGCGATGATGGCGTCGGGGAGCGACTCGGGGGAGAGCTTCCACCGTGCCAGCTCCGACTCCGCGAGCTGAGAGGCCGTGGTGCGCATCTCGCTCGCGATGATGGCGGAATAGCCCCTCGGGAAGATCGCCATCATCGCGTAAATCCCGATCAGCAGCACCACCAGCGCGATCAGCACCTCGACCAGGGTGAAACCCCGGCTGCGCCTCCCGCGCTGCGCCCGCTCAACTGGTGACCTCAATCCCTGCAATCCCGTGTCCGCCTTCCCGCCTCTTCGCCTTTCGACTCTTCGACTCCTCGCCTCCCTTACATCACCGGCCCCTCCGGCCAGCCCGAATCGTGGATCGAGACGTCGTACATCAGCCACTCGTCCTCTAGGCTCGTCATCCGCCGCACGCTGCCGTCCACAAACAGCACCACATCAGTGTCACCGTGGGCGGCAGACCTCTCTACCCCGGGGTCGCGAAACCGGCGTCGGTCCGAGTCACCCCGACCCCGCGCGGCGCTCGGGACAACGGAAGGATGCTTGCCTCGCCGATGGTAAGGGCACCACGTCACCACCGTGTCCACGGGAGGATAGGGCTCCCACAGGTTCCGACGGTCGTCCTCCGGGCCCGGCTTCGCCCCCGGCATCGTCGCCCAGAAGTTCCTTCGATAGTGCTGGTCGTAGTTATTCCAGGCCGTGGTCCATCGCTTCTCTGTATCGTCCCAGGCGCCCAGGCCGGGCAGCTTCGTGTGATCCAGGAGGTCGCTCGGCTGATAGGTCGCGTCATTTGACGGGCAGTGGAACGTATCCAGTTTGGTGATGTAGCCGCCGCCGCGGAACCACGCAAACTGGTCGTAGCCGTTCCGCCCGAAGGGATCGCCACTGAAGTGCACCTGCCGCAGACCCATGGGGTCGTTCCCCTCCGGGGGGTAGTCGGGATCGCCCGGGCGCGGGAAGCGCGGGTCGGAGGAGCGCGGCGGCAGCACGCTGGCATAGGCGCCGACGTAATACAGGGTGAGGAGCCCCAGCCCGTGCATCTCTGTCTCGAACGGCCGCCCCTCCGGCTGATAGGCGGCATCGGTGAGGGTGCCGAGACGGTAGTTCGGCGGATCGCCCTGGTCAGGGTAGTTTGCCCGGTAGTCCGCCCACCTCTGCGGAGTCCACAGATACTCCGTGCTGTCCGGGGGGTAGCAGCCGTAGTCCGCGTGGAAAATGGCCAGGGCCTGGCCGATGGCCTTCAGGTTCGACGCGCAGGTCGCCTGGCGATTCTGCCGCGACATCCCGACATAGCCCGGCACGATGATGGCCATCAGGATCGCAATGATTCCCATCACCACCAGCATCTCCACCAAGGTGAACCCACGCGCCCTCAGGCGGCCACGCCAACGGCCGCCCTGGTCCACATCGTCTCCTCGCCTGTGAGCCACGACCTCCATGGTGCACCGCATCCGCGGGGCGGATAGGTAGGGCGGACTTCCAGTCCGCCTCATCTTCCAGTCCGCCTCATCTCTAATGCGTCAACTGCGACTGCTTCGCCCAGTTGTACCCACCCAGCACCGGGACCATCTGCACCGACCCGTCCAAGCGGAGCACGAAGTCCTTCCCTGTCACCACCGGCTGTTGATACGCGAACCCACCCCGGCCCTCCTGCCCCGCCCCGGGCTCGGTTTCCTCCCGCGGTCTCTTTTCCCGCCGCTGGCTCGGCAACCGCGTCTTGGTCCACGCGCGGTGGTGAGGACAGCGCGTGATAATGGTGTTGTCCGGGGCGCTCCGGTTGATCAGGCCTGGAAACACGGCGCTGGGCTGGCCGTCTGGGAGGGTATTCCAGGCCCGGGAGCCAGTGCTCTCCGAGTAGTCCCACAGCTGCCGCCCCAGGTCGTCCGTCAGCCGTTCCGTGCCCTGCGGGTTATCGGCGTACTGATTCCAGTAGACCTGTTGCGCCAGGTTGATGTGCAGTTGACGGTCCACACATTCGAAGTTCGGGTAGCACAAACTAGACGGATCAGATGGATGGTCTATGGAGTAGCCGAGGTTCAGCAGGTCATTCGGATCCCACCGGTACCACATATAGATCGCGGCGATGTTCTCCCCCTTCGCCATGGGCTGTGAGATGTTCTCATAGTCGAGCAGCCCGCATCTTTCCCAGGCAGTCTCGAGCCAGTGACCTGGGCTTTGGAGGTTCTCCTTCATCGGCCACCAGGCATAGCCCAGGTAGTTATAGAAGTTATTGTAGCTCGAGTAGTGCTGCCCGAAGAAGGCCGGCTGGTCCCAGTACATCTGTCCTGCGATGGTGATCAGCTCTTCGTAGGTCCGCTTATAGGCGGGCCATATCGTGTCGTATTCGTTAGTGTAGTCTTCGCCCGTCCATGTGACGGGATAGGGGGGATACGCCTTCAGGATCTCAAACGTCTCCACGCCCGGCCCGGTCTGGGCCAAGTAGCCTGCCGCATCTTGGATCGGGTCGTCGGGGCAGATGAAGGTCTGGCGAGAGGTGATGTAGGTGGGGTACAACTCGTTCAGCCCCCACTGACCGGACACCGGGTCGTAAGGCCCCGGGTAGGCGCCCTGTTCCATGCGGAACATCCGGATCGCCATCCCCATGTCGTGCAGGTTGGCCATGCAGCGAGACTGCCGCGCCTTCTCCCTGGCGCCGTTGAAGACCGGCAGTGCGATCGCCATGAGGACTACGATGATGGCGATAACGATGAGCAGTTCTGCCAGCGTGAACCCGCGGCGCTGGGTACGGACTCTCCTCATGATCTCACCTCGTACCAGCCCGGCCCGTAGACCCGGCCGTGCGACCGATGACCCTGCGCCCGGGGCCCAGGCGCTCACGCGCACCCTCGCCGGTCAGCCTCCCCCTCCCGGAGGGCGCTGCCTTGCCCCTACGGCCTCATGAACTGGAACTGCTAACCTCCCTGCGGGAGCGCCGCAAGCCCTCCCGCCGGAGACGGTTATCTGCTTGGTACCCACAGCCGCCTGTCCGCCAAACCACAATTGCCTGCAGATGCCCCGTTAGGCGGCAATCAACGCCCCTCAGCGCGGTTAGCCTATCGCGCTGCTAGGTAATACCAGACAGGGCCAACCACTTCTCATAGATCGTCGCGGCGGCGGCCGCCAGACCCCGCGGCGCCAGCAGGGCGATCAGGGCCGCCACCGCCATGAACGGGCCGAACGGCAGATACTCCATGCGCCGGCGGAGCCGCAACACCAACAGCAGGACCCCCAGCACCGCGCCCGTCGCCACGGCCAGACCGAAGCTCAACAGCGCCAGGGCCGGCCCCAGCATCGCGCCGATCGCTCCCGCGAGCTTGACGTCCCCCAGGCCCATCCCCTCGCGCCGGAAAAGCAACTGGCTGAACCCTCGCATCAGAGAGAATACGACAAGACCCACCGCTCCCCCTGCCACCAGGCGCGGCAGGGCAAGCTCTGCACCAGGGAGCTTCACCGACAGCAGCGGCTGTCCGCCTGCCACCAGGAGACCTTCCCCCAGCGCCCCGGCCGCCACTCCTGCGATCACCAGTCCGTCCGGGATGACCATGTGATCGAGATCGGTGAAGATCACCGCGAGTAGGACCGATGCGAAGATCCACGCCGGGACGGCCTGCCAGGTCGCGCCATAGGCCGCCAGCACGGCGACGAATACCGCGCCGGTGAGTAGCTCAACCAGGGCATACCGCCAGGGGATCGGGCCGCCGCACTGCCGACACTTCCGCCCCAGCGCGAGGAAGCTGATCACCGGTATCAGGTCCAGGGATCTCAGCCTCGCCCCGCACTGGGGACAGTGCGACGGCGGCGCGACCACCGACCGGTCCCGCGGCAGGCGGTAGATGCATACGTTCAGGAAGCTGCCGACCACACAGCCCAGAACGAACGCCAGCGGCGTCACGATGGCCGTCGAGATCTGCAACCGGCGTGCCCCCTACTCCATGTCGCCGCCGGCGCTCTTCTCCAGATCGCCCGACTGGAGGGACCCGATTATCTGCACCAGCGGGAGGAACATGGAGATCACGATGAACCCTACGATGACCCCCAGGAACACGATCAGCAGCGGCTCGAGTGCCGCCGCCAGGCTGGCCAGGGTGGCGTCCACCTCCGCCTCGTAGAAGTCCGCAACCTTTGACAGCATCGCGTCCAGGGAACCCGTTTCCTCCCCGATGGCGATCATCTGCACCACCATCGGTGGGAACATGCCGCTGCGTTGTAACGGGTCACCGATCTGCTCGCCTTCGCGGATGGCGGCGCGCGCGGAGAGCACCGCGTCGGACATGATGTTGTTGTCCACCGCTCCCGCCACGGTTTCCAGCGCGCCCAGGATCGGCACGCCGCTCACCAACAGGGTGCTCAGGGTGCGGGAGAAGCGGGCAATGCAGATCTTGTGGTTCAGCTTGCCGAACACCGGCACCTTGAGCTTGATCCAGTCGTAATGGCGGCGCCCGATGCGCGTGTGGACGTACTGACCGACCGCGATGATCACCCCGAATGTGATCAGCAGCACCATATACCACTTGGTGGTGACGAAGTTGCTGATCTGCACCAACACCTGGGTGGGAGCGGGCAAGGAGGTGTTCTTCAGCCCCAGGTCCTTGAACACCACGATGAACTGCGGCAGCACTTTGGTCACCAGGAGGATGACTACCCCCAGCGCGAAGAACAGCACCAGCACCGGGTAGGTCATCGCCGACTTGACTTTGCGCTTCAGCCGCTCGTTCTCCTCCAAGAAGGTGGAGAGGCGGTTCAGGGTCTCGTCCAGGACGCCTCCCACCTCTCCCGCGCGCACCAGACCGACGAACAGGTTCCCAAACACCCTCGGGTAGCGTCCCAGCGCCCGGGAGAGCGTCTCCCCTGACTCGACGGACGCTTGCACGTCGCGGATAATCGCCCGCAGTCGCCCGCTCGTGCTCTGCTCCTCCAACACGGCCAGGCAGCGCACCAGAGAGACGCCCGCGTCGATCATCGTCGCGAACTGGCGGCAGAAGATGGACAGATCGCGGCCGGTGACGCGACCGATGGCGAACCCGCCGCGCCGCTTTGCGGCTCTCGGCTTGGGCGCCGCCGCGGCGCGGGCTGCGCTTACCCTTTGTACGAAGTATCCCTTCTCCCTCAGGCGGCGGACCAGAATCTGCTCGTTCTCCGCCTCCGAGGTGCCCGTGATCACCTTCCCCAGGGCGTCTTTGGCCACATAGCTATAGGTCGCCATTTTCGGCCTCCTCTGCGCTACCCAGGCTCAACTCACTGGCCGGCTTCATCGCCGCGCGAGAACAGCATCTTCTTCAACTCGTCCGGGTTCATGGCCCGCGTCATCGCCTCTTCATAGGTGATGAGGCCGCGGTGGTAGTAGTCGCGCAAACACTGATCCATGGTCTGCATGCCGAGATGGGCGCTGGTCTGGATGATTGAGGTGATCTGGTGGGCTTTCGCCTCCCGAATCAGGTTGCGAATGGCGGGGGAGGCTATCATCACCTCCAGCGCGGCCACCCGCCCCGGGGTCCCGGCCCGCGGCAGCAACTGCTGGGAGATGATCGCCTCCAGGTTGTTGGACAGTTGGATGCGGATCTGCTCCTGCTGGCCCGGCGGAAACACGTCCACAATGCGGTCTACGCTCTGCGCGGCGTTGTTGGTGTGGACCGTGGAGAAGACCAGGTGGCCGGTCTCCGCCGCGGTGATAGCCAAGGCCATGGTCTCCAGGTCTCGCATCTCTCCCACCAGGATCACGTCCGGGTCTTGGCGCAGGGAGTGCTTCAGAGCCTGCGCGAAGCTGCGCGTATCCATTCCCAGCTCGCGTTGATTGACCAGACTGCGCTTGTGGAGGTGGAGGTACTCGATGGGGTCCTCGATGGTGATGATGTGGGTGGACCGCTCTCCGTTGATCTGCCCCACCACCGCGGCCAGCGTGGTGGACTTGCCCGACCCGGTTGGGCCGGTCACCAGGACCAGGCCGCGCGGGCGCCGGCTGAGTTCCTCCAGCACGATGGGCAGACCCAGTTCCCGGATGGTGGGGATCTTCGAGGGGATGACCCGAAAGGCCCCGGCGCACGCGCCTCGGTCGCGGTACACATTCACTCGGAACCGGGAGACGCCCTTGAGGGAGTAGGAACAGTCGAGTTCCATCTCCGTCTCGAACATCCGGATCTGCTCGTCCGTGAGGATGGCGTAGATCATCCTCTGGACCTCGAAGTCACTCATCGGCTCGTAGTTGGTGGCCAGCAACTGCCCATCCACCCGGATCACCGGCGGCACTCCTGACGCCAGATGCAAGTCTGACCCTCGCTTCTCCACTACCAGCCGGAGCAGCTCGTCTATGTGGACTTCCTCAATCGGCTGAGGCCGGTTTACCACTCGCGCGGTGGGCAACTGTTGGGCCCCCTCCGGGGAAATTCGCGGCTCTGTCCCTGTCGCGCTAGTCGCCTCTGCCATGTTCGTCTCCTTCTCCCCGATGGCATGCCATCGGGCCGTCCCATCTCTGCCGCCCGAACTCGTTCACTGTCCCCGGGCGGATATTTCCACCCCGGGACGGCAAGCCCTCTTCTTACCTTGTCACGCCGCTACTGGCCGCCGGCCGTGAACACCACCCGCATCACTTCCTCGACCGTAGTGGCACCCATCCGCACCTTCGTGAACCCATCCATCTTCAAGGTCTTCATGCCGTTGGCGAGGGCCGCGTTCTTCACCTCGGAGAGAGGCGCTCGCTTCACGATCAGATCCTGGATCTCCTCGTTGATGAGCATCAGTTCGTACAGGCCCTGTCGGCCCTTGTACCCGGTGTGGCGGCACTGCTCGCACCCGCGGCCACGATAGAACACGATCTCGTCCACATCCTCCAGCGGGAAGCCCACTCGCTTCAGCGCGTCCATCGGCGGTTGGTACGGTTCCTTGCAGTTCTGGCAGATTCTGCGGCCCAGGCGCTGGGCGCACACCCCGATGGTGGAGGCGGCGATCAGGAACGGTTCGACGCCCATGTCCACCAATCGCGTGACGGCGGAAGGGGCGTCGTTCGTGTGCAGCGTGGAAAGCACCAGGTGTCCGGTGAGCGAGGCCTGTACCGCGGTCTCCGCCGTCTCCAGGTCGCGAATCTCTCCCACCATGATGATATCCGGGTCCTGGCGGACGAAGTAGCGCATCGCGTTGGCGAAGGTGAGGCCCGCTTTGCGGTTCACGAACACCTGGTTCAGGCCCCGCAGCTGGTACTCGACCGGGTCCTCGATGGTGGTGATGTTCTTGTCCACGGAGTTGATCTTGTTGAGGATGGAGTACTGCGTGGTGGTCTTGCCGGAACCCGTCGGTCCGGTGGAGAGGATCATCCCGTTGGGCTGGACGATGATGGATTCGATCTCGGCCTGGATCTCCGGCAGCATGCCCAGTCGGTTGAGACCGATCATCACGTTGCTTTGATCCAGGATACGCATCACCGTCTTCTCGCCGAACACCGTGGGGAGGGAGGAAACACGGAGGTCGTACTCCATGCCCTCCACCCGCACGTGGATGCGTCCGTCCTGGGGCAGACGCCGCTCCGCGATGTTCATGTCCCCCATGATCTTGACGCGGGAGATGAGTGGCGCGTGGACGTACTTGGGGACGGTCATGACCTCGTGCAGCACGCCGTCAATGCGGTACCGGACCCGCACCCCCCGCCGGTCCGGCTCGATGTGGATGTCCGACGCCTTGTCCTTAATGGCCTGCTGAATGATGACGTTGACGATCCGGATGATGGGGGCCTCATCCTCCATCCCGGAGGTGCGGTCCACATCCTCATCCGCGCCGGCCCCGCCGACGTCTATCTCCTCCGGTAGCGCGCCGGGGCCGCCCAGAGCGTTCAGTGCGTTGCTCAACTCGTTGCTGCTGGCCAGGTTGTCCCCTTGTCGCAGCAACGCCGCGATGTCGTCCGCCGCGGCCAGCATCGGGTCTATCTCGTAGCCGGTGATGAGGCGGATATCGTCCAGCGCAAAGACGTTCGTCGGGTCTGTCATGGCTACCGTTAATCGGTTGCCGGTCCGACGAATGGGAACCGCGCTGTAGCGTTGCACCAGGCTCTGCGGGATAGCCTTGGCCACATCCTCGTCTGGACTGACGCGGTCCAACTCCAGCAGGGGGATGCCGAGCTGTTCCGCCTGGGCGCGCAATACCTCGCGCTCTTGTACGTAGTTGAGGTCCACCAAGATGCGCCCGATTTGCTCCGTCGTGCTCTTCTGCACCCGCAGCGCTTCTTCGAGCTGCTCCTGGTTGATCAGACCCTTATCCAGCAGGATCTGCCCGAGAGGTTTTTTTGGCCCACGTGGTGTTGCCATCGGCCTCCCTCAAGTCGCTGCGCCTGACGGCGGACTTGGGGGACAACTTATCAATAATGCACTGCCGGAGCCGGACACCCCGTCAGACCTAGTACCCGGATTATACCACAGATTCGCCTTCATGGTAACGCCCAATTACCCGTCAC
>Ga0214473_10010807_pt1 | contig 10728 bp, 11 predicted proteins | sample RVTome_7_FD_203509 | JGI IMG/M metagenome (GOLD analysis project Ga0214473, IMG submission 203509) | Soil microbial communities from uranium-contaminated site in the Upper Colorado River Basin, Wyoming, United States - RVT98D197 | ecosystem: Environmental > Terrestrial > Soil > Contaminated >... | reverse complement strand
CGCGGTACCAGGCGGTCACCTGGCGCGTAGGAAAGCGCCGGACCTGCCCCCGCATCCTCGGCGCCGTGGATTCCAGCGAGTGTCCGCCGCGCAGCTCCCGCGCCAGGTCGGCGGTGATGCCGGAGTTGGCCGCGCTCAGGCTGCTGATCTCGCCCTGCACGTCGGAGATGGCCAGGTAGGAGGCGAACTGTCCGCCCAGGATGTAGGTGGCCAGCAGGCCTATGATCAACAGCAATCCCACCGGGATCACGCCCACGAAGACGTAGGTCACCAGCAACCGGTTGCGCAAGCGCCACAGCAGGTGCCGCCGCGTCCAGCGCAGCAGCAGCAGGCCGGCGGCGATACCCAGCACAACGCCCAGGAAAGTGATCCACCCGCTCAGCGCCGTGCCCGCACTGGTCGTGGCCGCAAAAAGATAGAGGACCCTCTGCAGGACCACGAACACCAGGTCCAGCACCGCCACGTACAGGGCGAAGCGTCCCAGCCCGCTCGTCGGAATCGCTCCCGAGAGTTGCCGGCGCAGGTAGCGGTAGGAGAGAGAAGTCATGCCTTCGCCAAGATTATAGGGCCGGGCCGGTCCCGCGCCTCCCGCTCAGATTTCCGGGTAGAGATCGAAGAACGCCTCCACGCTGGTGCGCAGTTGCGCTTCGATCTCCTGCTTGCCGCCCTCCAGGATGTGCAGCGTGATGCGCGCCTGGCGGCCGCCTTTCAGCTGGACCACGGCGGGCGCGACCTCGGCCAGGTCGTCGGCGGGCAGCAGGCGCATCCCATACACCAGAACCAAGTTGGCCATGGCGCATTGTAGCAACGCGCTTGGAGGCGGCCGCTGCCGCGGGTAGAATCGCGGTGTGCGCGCTCCCGCCTGGTATGTCTCGCTTTTTGTGATTCTTGCCGCCCTCCCCTTGGCCGCCCAGGAAGCCCAGAAGAAACGCGTCCAGATCAACGTCATCAACGTCTGCAACCCGAAGGAAGCCGAGGTCCAGGAGATCCAGGGGGCGGTGGGACGCATCCCCGCCAAGCCGCGCTTCGTCGCCGATTTCGAGATCGCCCGCGGCCGCTCCTCCGTGGACACCGGCGTGGCCCGCTGGGTGCGGGTGCGCCGCGAGTTCGGCGCCGATTCCCCCTTCACCACCGCCCAGTACACCATGAGTGTGAACATGGACGACGGCGCCATCACCGAGACCCTGGTGCTGCGCCTGCGCGACCCCAAGGAAGTGGTGCAGGTGGCGCTGCAGTCCACCGTCACCGCCGGCGACCCCGCCGCCGTGCTCGCCTCCGACACCCCCTCCAACCACATTTCCGTGGAGCGTTACGGAAAAGCTCCGCTGGCCATCAAGCGCTGTCCCCAGGCCGACCAGAGCGGCTTCGCACTCCTCTTCCAGAGCGCTTCCTCTCTGATGGCCGGCTACCGCGCCGCGCTGGGCGTGCGCTCGTTCGTCCCCGGAGACCTGGCGCGCGTGGGCGTGGCCCAGAAGAAAAAGGCACCAGCCGCTCCCGCACCCGGGAAATCTCAGAAGCCCCAGTAGCGTCATGCCCGAATCGAAATCAGTCGCGCGCCATCTAATCTCTGCCAGTTGTAACCAGAAGGCTGAGGTGGGATTCGAATAGCCATGGATGATTCAGTCCGCAACACGGTGATCCTGGGCTCGGGCTGTTCCGGGCTGACGGCGGCGCTCTACGCCGCGCGCGCCAACCTGAAGCCCCTGGTGCTCGAGGGCCACGAGCCCGGCGGCCAGCTCTCCCTCACCACCCTGGTGGAAAATTTCCCCGGTTTTCCCGAGGGCATCCAGGGCCCGCAGCTCATCGAGAACATGCGCCAGCAGGCAGCGCGCTTCGGGGCGGAGTACAAAACGGCGCACCTGGTGAGCGCCGACCTCAGCCAGCGGCCCTTCACCCTGAATCTCGGCAAGGAAAGTTTGAAGACGCGCACGCTCATCATCGCCAGCGGAGCCTCGGCGCGCTGGCTGGGGCTGCCCAGCGAGCAAGCGCTCATCGGGCACGGCGTCTCCTCCTGCGCCACCTGCGACGGATTCTTCTTCTCCAGCAAGGAGATCGCGGTCATCGGCGGCGGCGACTCGGCCATGGAGGAAGCGCTCTTCCTCACCCGCTTCGCCACCAAGGTCACGCTCATCCACCGCCGCGAGCAGTTCCGCGCCTCCAAGATCATGCTCGACCGCGCCCGCAAACACGAGAAGATCCAGTTCCTCACCGATACGGTCGTGGACGACGTCTTCGACGTCAGCAAGCAGGAAGTCACCGGCCTCCGCCTGCGCAACGTGAAGACCGGCGCCGCCTGGGACTTTCCCACCAGCGCCATGTTCCTCGGCATCGGCCACGTCCCCAACGCCAGGATGTTCGCCGGCCAGCTCGACATGGACAAGGACGGCTACCTCATCCCCCGCGACTACGTCTTCACCAAGGTGCCGGGCGTCTTCGCCTCCGGCGATGTCAGTGACCGCCGCTACCGCCAGGCCATCACCGCCGCCGGCACCGGCTGCATGGCCGCCATGGAAGTGGAGAAGTTCCTGGAAGCGCAAGGTCACTGACTGCCCGCCGCGGGCTGTGGTACAAACATCGCGTCCATGCTCGACCCCGACCCTACGCCCAAGCCGGCTCGCGCCCCAGGAGCGGCATGCTGAGGGTGCTCTTCATCTGGCTTTCGGAGAGCAAACGCCTCCGCCGCATCGCCGAGCATTCCTCCATGGGGCGCAAGAACTCCCGCCGCTTCGTCGCCGGGGAGACCGTCGAGGAAGCGCTGGCTGCCACTGCCGCCGTCAACCAGCTCGGCCAGGGCGTCTCCATCGACAACCTGGGCGAGAACGTCACCAACGCCCAGGAAGCCCGTTCCAGCGCCGCCCTCTATCACCAGCTCCTGGACGAGATGGCAGCGCGCAAGCTCGACGCCAATGTCAGCCTGAAGCTCACCCACATGGGCCTGGACGTGGACCCCAAGCTGGCCGAGGAGGCGGTCTCCGGCCTGGTCGCTCACGCCAAGCGCACGCAGAACTTCGTGCGCGTGGACATGGAAGGCTCGCCCTACACCCAGCGCACCCTGGATTTCGTCCACAAGCTGCACGCGGAGCCGGGCAACCAGGGCGTCGTGGGCGCCGTCATCCAGTCGTACCTGCGCCGCAGCGAGCAGGACGTGGAGGACCTTCTCTCCGCGCGCATCCGCATCCGGCTGTGCAAGGGCGCCTACAAGGAACCGCCCGAGCTCGCCTTCCAGAAAAAATCGGAGGTGGACGCGAACTACGTCCGGCTGATGAAGATGATGCTCAAGAGCGGCGTCTACCACGGGATGGCGACGCACGATGAGCGGATGATCCAGGCCACTATCGCGTTCGCCAGGGCCGAGAAGGTTCCCCCCGAGTCCTTCGAATTCCAGATGCTCTACGGCATCCGCCGCGACCTGCAACAGCAACTGGTGCGCGACGGCTGGCGCATGCGCGTCTACATCCCCTTCGGCACGGAGTGGTATCCCTACTTCATGCGCCGCCTGGCAGAACGCCCCGCCAACGTATTCTTCGTGCTGAAGAACCTGTTCCGCTAACAGAGCCCGCGGTGTCGCTCAGGACAGGCTCGGTACCCGTTGGTAGTGGATGGGCCACATCACTTTCCAGTTCTGGCCGCCGTCGTCAGACCGTTCCCAGCTCCAGTCGAGGGAATCCGGCTTGATGTTCTTCCACACCATGCGCTGAAGGAACTTCCGGTTCTTGCCGTCGACAGCTTCCCGCACCAGGATCATCTGGCCGTCCTTGAATTCGCCCACGAAATCCAGATAGCCGCCGGAGTTGTCCACCCAGGTCTGCTGCCACTTGCCCTTGCGGCGGTTGAAGGTGGAAACGCTCATTCCCCGCAATTCCATGCCGGGCGTCCCCGTGAAGTGCTCGACGATCACGCAATCATCGAGTGCGCGCTCGATGCGGTTGGTGCCGCTCCCGGGCTTCCTCTCGGTGGCTGCCGAAGCCGGCCACGAAAGCTCCCATTGACCCACCCAGAAGTCGAATTGCCGGAACTCGGGACTGGCACAAGGGGATTGGACCTTGACCTGAGCCGGCGCGGCGCACACGCCGGCCACGAGCAACACGAAAGGCAGGAGAACTCGGATTCGCATGGCCGCCTCGCAAACTGAGGATTTGGCTCTCCATCATATTGCAAGGGGAGCTACTGGCGGTCAGTGGGTGGCGGACCGGTCTCGCGGTCGGAGGGATTGCCGGGCGCGGGCCCAAGCCGGGGCGGCGGCGCCAGCTCCGACATCCCTTTCAGCACTTCCATCTCATCGGCCGAGAACATGCTGCGGAACTTCTCCGACCCCAGCACCTGGCCGCGCTGCTCCGGCTCCATCTCCCGTAGGTTGCGCAGGGCGCGCTTCATCATGCGCCGGCGCGGCTCGGGGAGGTTGCGGAAGCGGGCGAACAGGGCCCGGGCGCGTTGCTGCTGCTCCGGAGTCAGACGGTCGAAGGTTCCCATGCGGTCCAGGACCCGCTGGCGCTGCTCCGGAGTCATGGCGTTGAACTCGCGCAGACGCTGTCGCAGCTTGCCCTGGCGCTCTGGCGAAAGCTTTTGGAATTCCGGGTCATTGGCCAGCGCCTGCTCCTGCTGGTCCGGCGGAACGTTCTGATACTTCCGCAGCCAGTCGCCGGCGTGGGCGCCGCGGCCGCGGTATCCGCCGCGCCTGCCAAAGCCGCGCTCCTTGCCCGGCTCCTTCTGCGCAGGTTCCTGCGACGTCGCGGGCGGCTGCTCACTGGGCGTCGCCGGGGCCTCCTGCGCCATCAGCGTGCAGCCCACCAGGCCCACCCACAGCAACACGGCGATAGGCTTCAGAATCACTCGTCTCCCTACGGATTCTCCTGCTCCTCGGGAATCTCATCCAGCAGGTCGAACTCGGCATACAGGTCCTGGTTCTGGTCGAGCGTCTGCAGGTCGGCCACCGCCGTGCCGGGCTGCGGACGCACCGCCACCGGGCCCTGCAGTTCCACCGTCCGCGGCGTGCCCAGATCCAGCAGGCCGACACCCAGCGCCACCAGCACGACGAAGGCCGCGGCCAGCGCCGGCTTGCGCAGCCACTGCCACCAGCCCGCCGGGACTGCGGCCTGCTCGCGCAACCGCGCCCGCAGGCGAGAATCGAAATAGGGCGAGACCTCGGGCGCCGGCCACTGGTCGAGCAGCGCCGAAGTCTTCTGCAGCTTCTCCAGTTCCTGGGCGCAGGCGCCGCAGGCGCGCCCGTGCTCCCCAAGCTCGGCCGAAGCCGTGCCCTGGAGCGCGTCCAGCATCTGTTCGCGGAATCGTTCGCAGTCCATACCCACCACCTTCACAAAAACTCTTTCAGGCTCTCGCGCAGCGTCTCATAGGCGCGGAACAGCAGCGACTTGGTCGCCGACTCGCTCAGCTTCATCACTTGCGCGATCTGCCGGTAGTCCAGCCCCTGGTACTTGTGCATCACCACCGCCAGCCGTTGCCGCTCGGGCAGCGCCTCCACCTGGGCCCGGATGGCGCGCAGGCGCTCCTGCCGCAGCAGGTCCTGCTCGACGGTCGGCTCGCCGTCCGCGACCTCGAAGGCCGCCCCGCCTTCCGTGGGCTCGTCCAAGCTGACCTCGCCGCGCCGCCCCCGCGTGTCGCGCGCGTAGTTCACCGCCAGGTTGGTAGCGATGCGGTACATCCACGTGGTGAACTTGGCGCTGGCCTGGTACGTCTGGCGCGAGCGATAGACGCGCAGGAATACCTCCTGCGCCAACTCCTCCGCCACCGCGTGGTTGCGCGCCATGCGGTAAAGGAAGCCCACTAGCGGCCGCCGGAATTTCTCCACCAGATGGTCGAAGGCGACGTCGTCGCCCGCCTTCACCCGCAGCATGACCTCGGCGTCCGTCAGCAACTCGAACCCGGACAAGGACGACGGGGGCAGGGCAGTCGTCGAGGGTCGGGCGTCGCCCCCTGCCAGCATCCCGCGCTGGAGCGCCATGCTGCTCACATGGGAGGAAACCCGCTCAGGATGAGAAAGTTGCGGCCCGGAAGCCCCCGGCAAGCCGCTCTCGGCGGGCTCATTCGCAGGCCGGGATGGGCGATTCGGTGCCATATTCGCAGGCCGGCGCGCGCAACGCCGATGGCCGCATTCTACGCCGTTCCCGGCGCGCCGCCGCCGCCCGCCACGCTTCCTTGGGCTTCCAGCTTTCTGTTAAGATGCAAATTCCGGTACTTTTGTGGGCGGTTAGCTCAGCTGGTTAGAGCGCGTGCTTCACACGCACGAGGTCGCAGGTTCGAGTCCTGCACTGCCCACCATCTTCACTTCCCACCCGACCGGGTTCTTATGGAAACCCGTATCCTGGCCTGGCCGCCTTCAGCAAATTGGAGGATTCCCAACCCTCTGCCACCCGAATCCCCTGTTTTTCCAGCAGCTTACGCTTCGGCTCCTGACTTGCATACGTACCCGTCGGGGAGTTTTACAAGAAAGGTACGCGATAAACGGCGTAACTTTCCCTGAGCAAAAGGGGCGTTCCTTGTGGACGCCCTTTTTTCTGCTCAACGAAACAATGCTGAAACTCCGCCGCCCCGGCCCGCATCCATGGAGATGAGCCTGGGTCCCGCTCGCCCCGATTTTCCACTTGCGCAGGGACTGGGGTACGGGTAGCATGGAGTGTCCTCCAAAGCCGCACGCTCCCGTGCTGGCGCTCCGCATAAGGAAACTAGCGGACGAGTACATAAAGGTTCAACGGATCTTCCCGAGACGTGGGGTTCTAAACCGCCGGGCAGAGAATCAGGCTGGAGTCCAGACCGACACCGGCAGCACTGCATTCTTAAGAGAAATCACAGGAATCAACGGACTACCACAACCCCAAGGCACCACCACAGCTCAAGCTGGAATCGAGAGACCATGAACAGAGGACCAGACCAACCCTCGCGCCGCGGACGACGCCGGCGGCGGGGACGCGGCCCCGGAGCAGGATCCGGCGGCCCAGGCGGCCCCGGACATTCCGGGCGCCCGCATCGCGGCGGCCCCGCCTTCAGCGGACCCATGGACCACAGCTACCGCCACGCCCAGGGCGCGCAAGGCGGCAATCAACAGGGTGGCGGCTACGGCCGCGGCCCGCGCTTCGACGCGCAGCGCTTCCACCAGCCCGCGCTGCCCGATCCCGAGCCTCTGCCTCCCAACGAGAACGCCGTGACCCGCATCCTGGCCATGGTGGACGACCTGTTCTTCGTCACCAAGATCCAGGAGACGGCGCGCAAGCTCAACGTCAAGGTGGAATTCCCCAAGACCGACAAGGAGATCCTGGAGCGCATCGAAGCCAACGGCCAGGAGAAACCCTCGCTCATCATCATTGACCTGAACAGCGCGAACGCCAAGCCGCTGACCACCATCCCCAAGCTCAAGGCCAAGCTGAAGAAGGAGACTTCCATCCTGGGATTCGTCTCCCACGTGCAGGGCGATCTGAAGGTCAAGGCGCAGGAGGCGGGCTGCGACGCGGTCATGCCGCGCTCCGCCTTCTCCCAGAACCTGCCGCAACTGCTGCGCCGCCACGGCGCACCAGAGGACCTCAGCCAGAACTCCGAGTAGGCCGGGTAGCGCCGGCGTCCCGCCGGCAACGACGCAGCCCGCGAACCTGGAAGCGGGATGGGTGTCCCGGATGATTCGACTGAATAATCGGTGAGGGCATCCCGCGTTCGCGAGGGTGCGAGGGTGCCCCACGTTCGCGCCCCGCTTTTGGGCGCTAACGTGGGATGAGAGCGTTGTGTCCTGAGGGTGCCCCGCGTTCTCGCCCTGCCTTTAGGCGCGATTGAAAAAGGGCTGGCTTGGAGCCAGCCCCTGTCCCGTCGCGGGCGAAGTTAGATGAGGTCCGCTACTTTCAGTTGGGTGTTCCCGCCCTTCCACGCTGCTTGGAAGCGCTTCGCGACGAAGCCGGCATCGTAGTCCCGCTGCTGCGCCTTGAGCGCCTGTTGCAGGCCGAACAACGAGCGCGGATTGCGCGGATGGCGGTCGAGGTCCTCGCGGAAGACTTTCTCCGCATCGGTGGCAGCGCCGTTCATCAGCAGTGCCGCACCCAGGGACTCGCGCACCGGCGAGAACCAGTCGGGTGGCTCGCCGTAGTTCAGTTTGTCCTCCACCGCCACGGCTTCCTGAAGCATGGCGATGGCCGCGGCGTAGTCCTTCTTGGCCATCGCGATCTTGGCGCCCAGAACATCCGTGGCGATCGCCAGGATGTCCTTGGTCCGGTTGTTGAAAGGCATGGCGAAAATCGCATCCGGAGGGGTGGCGTCACGCGCGGCCGCCACAGCTTTGTACTCAACCTCCGCCTCGGCAACCTTTCCCGTCCCGGCCAGTGCCATGCCACGCGCGAAGTGCCAGTAAACGGTGGTGACCTTCATGTCGGCGCTCGGTTGTGGCGTCTTCAGGATGTCCTCCCATTTCTGAAAGCGCACCTCGACGGCCAGGGGAATGGTCATGAAGGCCTCGAGCGGAGGCATGTCCTTCACCAACGGGCCCACGTGGGCGGCCAGCATGTCCGCCGCCTTCTTCGCTTCGGCGTAGTTTCCGTTCATGCTCGCAACGCAGGCGATGAAGTGGAGGTTGTGGCTGTAATACATCGCCGGATACATGCCCTGCGCGCCGCTGGCCTGGATGTAGGCGCGATCGGCGGCCGCCGCTTTCTGGTTGATGGAAGCGGCAAGCTCGTAGTCGCCGGTGCGGATATAGACGTGCGACGGCATGTGCACCAGGTGTCCCGCGCCGGGCGCCAGGTCGGCCAGTCGGTTGGCCCCGGCGAGAGCGCGCTCGGGCGAACGGGAGGCTTCCACCGCGTGGATGTAATAGTGGACCGCCCCCATGTGGTTTGGGTCGCGCTTGATGACGGACTCCAGCGTGGCCACGATCTCCTCAGTGCCTTCACGCGGGGTGCCGTCCAGCATCCACAGACCCCAAGGGTGAAGGTTCATGCTGGCTTCGGCGAACAGCGTTGCGGCGTCCAGGTCGTCAGGAAACTTGTTCATCAGCCCGCGCATGGCGTCGCGATACTCTTCGGCCGCCTTGCGGCGGTCGGCGCCCGTGGCAGGGAAGCGCTTGGCCATGGCCAGGATGTACTCCCGCTCGGAAGCCGAAACGTTGGCGGAGAACTCCACCGCCTTCTGGATGGCCTCATGCGCCTGCTGGAAACGCTCGTCGCTCGCGGGGTCGTTGTAGTTGGGACCGATGGCTTCCGCGATGCCCCAGTAGGCCATCGCCATCCTTGGATCGAGTTCGGCGGCGCGCCGGAAGGAGCGGGCGGCTTCGTCGTGGTTGAAGGCAAAGATCAGGCGGAGGCCCTGGTTGAAGAACTTCTGCGCCTCCGGGCTGGTGGTCGTGACCGGATGCTCCAGGTCGCCCATGCCGGACATCAGCGTGGCCGGCTTGGCCGCGGGATGGGCAGCATGACCTTGCGCCATTGCTGGCACGCAGACAGAGAGGGCCAGCAGCAGGAAGCCCAGGTGCCTCATTCGGATGCTCCTTGGCCGGAATCGCGTTTCGATCGGTTTCACTTGGATCAACGTCATACGTCATTCCCTCCTTCGAAATTGACTGGAAGCGCTGGTCGCACCGGCGACCGCTTCAACTAGCCATAGGATGCGCCGCCATGGCGGCTCGATTCTTGACCTTGCGTCTGGTTCTCTTGCCTTCGGCACGATACCATGGCATTCATTTGACCCAGCGTCCGGGCGACTTTGCCCAGAGTCCGGACTGGGTGTGGGGATACCGGATGGATGTCCTTTCCACAGTCCTCAAGACGGTGAAGCTCGAGGGCGCCATGTTCTACAACGCCGAGTTTTCGGCGCCGTGGAGCTTTCGCGCCCCGCCCTCCTCCCGGGTGGCGCCCTACCTGTCGCCCGAGCCCAGGCACGTGATCATGTATCACCTGCTCACGCATGGGCGGGCGTACGCGAATGTCGAGGACGGTCAGCGAATCTCGCTCTCTGCCGGAGACATTGTCGTCTTTCCCCACGGCGATCCACACATCCTGGGGAACGGTCGCGCCGTCGAGCCCAGCGACAATGGCAAGCTCCTTCAGGAAATCCTCTCGCAGGGTCTCAAGCTGACGCGCATGGGCGGTGGCGGCGAGATCACCAGATTCATTTGCGGCTATCTGGCCTGCGATCCTCAGCTCTGCAAGGCTTTCCTGGGTGGGCTGCCGCCCATGTTCAAGGTTAGCATCGGCAACGACAGCTCCGGCCAGTGGCTGGAAAGCTGCATCCGTTACTCCGTCGGGCAGGCGGGCGCCGCACAGACCGGAAGCGAGATCGTGGTCGCGAAGCTCTCTGAAGCGCTGTTCGCGGAGACCCTGCGGCGCTACGTGGACCTTTTGCCACCCGGCCAGACCGGATGGCTTGCCGGGGCACGCGACCCGGATGTCGGCAACGCTCTGGCGCTGGTGCATCGCCAACCAGCCGACCCGTGGACCATCGCCGAACTGGCCAGGCGGGTGGGAGTCTCGCGCTCTGTGCTGGCCGAGCGCTTCCGGCATTTCCTCGGCGTGCCCCCCATGGCCTACCTCACGCGTTGGCGGCTGCAGTTGGGTGCACAACTGCTCACCTCCACCCCTCACAGCGTTGCCCAGATCGCTGCTGAGGTCGGTTACGAATCCGAGCCGGCATTCAACCGCGCCTTCAAGCGTGAGTTCGGCTCGCCGCCCGCGCGCTTTCGCATGAAATCCAAAGCCGCCGGCGCTAATTAGACCGGGCCTTCCCAAACGGGTGGCCAAGGTC
>Ga0214473_10010806_pt1 | contig 10728 bp, 6 predicted proteins | sample RVTome_7_FD_203509 | JGI IMG/M metagenome (GOLD analysis project Ga0214473, IMG submission 203509) | Soil microbial communities from uranium-contaminated site in the Upper Colorado River Basin, Wyoming, United States - RVT98D197 | ecosystem: Environmental > Terrestrial > Soil > Contaminated >... | reverse complement strand
CGCCGCGACTCCGCAGGCGGCGACCGTCGGCTTGCACCAGTTCCCGAGACGCTGGTAACGGAACGAGCTGCCGGGGGAGGCCGCGGCGGCCTGGAAGAGGACGCCAACGGGCAGATCGCGGAGGGGACCCAGCTGCGAGCCGGCGGGCGCGTCCTCGTTGATGTACCGGTAGGTGTTGGAGTCCACGATGGCGAACGAGACCCCGTTGTTGGTGTTGGTCATGATCGCCTTGGTGCGGGCCGCGGAGATCTCACCGGAGAGCTCCTGGGTGGCCCCCTTGATCTTGAAGTTGCGGATGTACTGGCCGATGTTGGGGAGGGCCACGGCGGCCATGATCGCGATGATGCCGACGACGATCAGCATCTCGACGAGGCTGAAGCCCGACTCTTGCGACTGCTGCGTTCTCATCGATCCCGTGCTCATGGCACTCTCCTTACTAGCAAGGCCCGTTCCGCCGTGGGGACCATCCACCTTATCGATTGATTCTAATACATTTAGATGACGGCTTGTCCTTTCGGTTCGCTCTTCCCCGACTTGCCCTCGCGCTACGGATCGTAACGTCAAGGTCACATTCCCGGCGGCCGGCCCGGAAGACGGACCGTGACCGCCAGGCCCCGCGGCGGGCGCTCGCCGAGCACCAAGTCGCCGCCGTGGAGGCGCACGATCTTGAGCGCGATGGGCAACCCGAGGCCCAGGCCGCCCGCCTTGGTGCTGAAGAAGGGGCGCAGGCCGGCCCTGCCCTCGGGGGAGATGCCGGGGCCGTCGTCGGCGATGGTCACGCTCGCGGCGTCCCCGTCCCGCGCGATCCGGACCCACACGTGACCCTTGGGACCGGCGGCATCGGCGGCGTTGCGCACCAGGTTCTCGAACGCCCGCTCGAGCAGCTCCTCGTCCCCCCGCAGCGAGCCGGCTTCGGCGCCCTCGAGGGCGACCCCGATCCCGGGACGACCCCGGAACTCGCGCGCCAGGACGCGCGACAACATGCGCCCCAGGTCGAAGGGCGCCAGGTCGAGCGTCTCGCGCTTGACGAAGTCCATGAAGCGCCGCACGACCGTCTCCAGCGTCTCGCATTCCTCGCGGATCCTCTGGCCGGCTTCGGGGGCCTCGGCCGGGCTCCTCTCCAGCAGGCGCGCGTAGCCGAGGATGGTCCCGAGGCCGTTGCGCACCTCGTGGACGATCCCCGCGGTCAGCTCCCCCGCGCGCGCCATCGCCTCCTTGTCCCGGATCTCCTCCTCCATGCGGTGGCGCTCCGCCTTGTGCTCGCGCGACATCTCCTGGCCGTGGTCGCGCAGGCGCTCCATGGCCTGCTCGTAGGCGTCGAGGGCGCGGGGCGGCGGCGCCGGGGGCCGCGGTCCCATCGGAACGAGGGCGAACGCGCCGGCCAGGAGCAGGACGGAGAGGGCGGCCAGGTGGCCGATCAAGACCTGCTGGCGCTCGCGCAGGTCGTCCTCGAGATCGCGGGCGGGGCTCGAGAGGCGCAGGAGAAGCGGCCGGCCGCGGGAGGAGAAGGGGACGTAGGTGAGGACGCGCGCCACGGGGCCGGACTGGACCGCCACGCAGAGGAGGCCGGCTCCGCGCGAGCCCTCGCGTTCCCCTTGCTTCGGCCAGTGGGCCACCGGGGCCGGCGTCGGGCGTGACAGCAGGGGCCGCGCCGACTCGTCGAAGACCTCCACCTCGACGGCGAGGGCGGAGGAGAGGGCGAGCGCGGCCGCCGCGTTCCATCCCAGGGGGCCGTCCGTCCCCAGCGCGGCCGCGATCGCGGGCAGCTCGGCCTGCACGCGCTCGCGCACGTCGGCCACGACCCGCTGCCGGAGCCGGCGATGGGACCGGATGCCCTGGAGGATCGACTGCACCTCGACGAGCCCCACCACCACCACGACCAGGCCCACGGCGAGGCGGAGAGATTGGCGGACCAGCTCAAGCCCCCAGCAGGCCGCGATACCAGGCGACCAGCGGGTCGCCCACCAGGACGACGACGATGCCGGCCGCGCCCAGGAAGGTGCCCAGGGGCAGCTTGTGCTGGAAGTCGCGCCCGCGGAAGGCGACGAGCGCGAGCCCCACCAACGTGCCCGCCACCGAGGCCAGGAAGACCGCCAACAGCATCTTGGGCCAGCCGAGAAAAGCGCCGAGCATCGCGACCATCTTCCAATCGCCCTGCCCGAGGCCTTCGCGGCCGCGGAGCGCCTCGTAGCCCTTGGCCACGGCGAGCAGGGCGAGGTAGCCCCCCGCGGCCGCGGCGGCCGAGGCCCAGGGCGAGAGCGGCGAGCCGGGGAGGAAGCTGGCGGCGACGCCGGCGGCGATGCCCGGAAGCGTGATCACGTTGGGCAGGATCTGGTGGTCGAGGTCGATGAGGCTCAGGATGAGCAGGGCGGTGACCAGGGCCATCGACACGAGCGTCTGCCACGAAGGCCCCCGCGTGGCTGCCAGCAGCGCGTAGGCGAGGCCGTTCGCGGCTTCCACCGCCGGGTAGCGGGCCGAGATGCGCGCGCCGCACGCGCGGCAGCGCCCGAGGAGGGCGACGTAGCTGAGCACCGGGATGTTGTCCCAGGCCCGGATCCGCGCGCCGCAATCCGGGCAGCGCGAGGGGGGGGTGACGACGGACCGCCCTTCGGGGATGCGGTGGATGCAGACGTTCGCGAAGCTGCCCACCACCAGCCCCAGCGCGCAGCAGGCCGCCTCGAACAGCGGCGTCTCGAGGGCGAGACCGAGGTTCGCGAGCGCTTCCACTCGAGACGGCATCTTCCGCGCAGCCGGCGGGCCAAGTCAAGGACCGACCCGTGTAAGATGGGAGGCCCGTGACGAGCGAGCGCGAGAAGGAGGCGGCAGCGGCGCCGGCGGCCGCCACCACGGTCCCGGTCCTTCTCGGCCTGGCCGTGGCGCTGACGTTCGTCGGCTTCATGCTGGCCGCCACCCAGGCCCGCTTCGTCCCCCAGGTCGCCGACCTCTACCTGGTCTGCCAGTACGCGCGGGCCATGGCCGAGGGCCACCCCTTCCAATACAACCCGGGCGAGGCGCCCTCCACCGGGGCCACCAGCCTTCTGCATACCTCCCTGCTCGCCGGCGCCCACGCGTTGGGGGCGAGGGGCGAGGGCCTCATCGCCTTCGCGATCGTCACGGGAGGCGCGTTCTTCCTGGCCTCGATCGCGCTGGCCGGGCGCATCGGTCGGCTCCTGGGAGGACCGCGGGAGGCGCCGCTGGCCGGGGCGCTCGTGGCCCTCGGGGGACCGGTCGTCTGGAGCTTCCTCTACGGGTCCGACGTGGCGCTCTTCATGCTCCTGGCTCTCTGGCTCCTCGAGCGCATGCTCGCGGAGTGGAACGGCCGCGGCGCCGGGATCGCGGCCGTGGGAACGCTGATCGCCCTGGCCCGGCCGGAGGGGCTGCCCCTGGGCCTCCTGCTGGGCGCCGCCTCGCGGCTGCGCCCGGCGGCCGCGCGGCGCGGCCTGGGCGCGGTGCTCGCCTGGCTGCCCGCGGGCGCGGGCGTCGCCGTCCTCGCGCTCTACCGCGCGCTCACCGGCTCCTGGCTGGGCACCTCGGTCGCGGACAAGTCCCTCCTCGCCAACTACTCCCTGCCCGACACCCTGGCGCTGGTGTCGGAGTACGCCGTCGCCGTGGCGCGCGGGCTGCTGCTCGGTCTCTACCCGCCGGAGGCGCCGGTGGGCCTGGCCAAAGGGTGGTCGGCCTTCTTCTTCCCCCCGCTGGCCCTCGTTCTCGTCGTCCTCGCCCTCGTGCGCCCGCCCGAGGCCCTTCGCGCGCCGCTGCGCGTCTGGGCCGCGGCGGTGGTCCTTCTCTTCCTGATCGACGCCCCCAACGTCTTCATGGGCGTCCATTTCAATCGCTACCTGATGTGGTCCTTCCCGGGCCTGCTCGCCCTGACCGCGGTCGGCTGGGGCCGGGCCACCCGGATGATCGCGGGGCAAGATCCCGCGCTCGAGCGATCCCTGTTCCGCGCGGGGGCCGCCTTCTTCGTCGTGCTGGGAGCGCTCTCGACGCTCCGGTTCGGCGCGCTCTACGGGGAGATGGCGGGCGAGATCGCTCGTCGCGACGTGGCGATGGCGGAGTGGATCTCGAAGAACCTGCCGCGCGGCGTGGCCATGGCCAACCTGGCGACCAGCGTCGAGTACCTGACGGGACACCGGGCCATCAACCTCCACGGCGTGACCAGCCCCGCCTTCTTCGGCAACCGGACGGCGGAGCGGGAGGCCGGCGTCTTCGAGGCCCTGGGCCGGCTGCCGGCGGACCAGCGCCCGCCGTACCTCATCACCTCGGCCTCGATCCAGGAGGGCTCCGCGCTCATGCGCGAGCTGGTGAGCGGCCCTCCCCTCTACCAGTCGAGCAGCCTCTCCGACGAGCTGCTCGTCTTTCCGATGCGCTACGACCTGGTCGGCAGGAACGGCCGCATGCGCCTGCCCGAGAGCCAGGAGGCGGTCCGCGGGCTCGCCGAGGTGGACCGCCTGAACGTCTGCGACAGCCGGGACGAGGCCGCCCACCGCTACCGCTACCGTTCGCATCTGGGCAACCTCCTCCTCCACGGGGCGGTGCGAATCGACAGCTACGCCGGGTCCGCGCCCGAGCTCGTGGCCGACGGGGGGCGGGCCATCCTCGGCGGCGAGAGCTTCCTCGTCCGCACCCGCCGGGGCCCGGACCTCCTCGTGGTCATGCGCACCGCGGCCTCGGCCCCGGCGGCGAGCATGCGGGCCTCCGGGAGCGGCATCTACGGGATGGAGTTCCCGGAGGCCGGCCTCGTCGTGCGCGCCGGAGGACAGGTCGCGGCGCGCCTGGCCTTCCGGCCGCGGCCCGGCTGGGACGAGCGCGTCTTCCGCATCCCCGGCGGCTTCCTCCAGGACGGCGCGACCGAGCTCGCGCTCTCCGGCCGCTACGCGTCGTTCTACTACTGGTTCTACCAGTAGCGCGTTGTCGCGCGCCCGCGGCGCGTGGTACGTTGAGCGCGCGGCATGAGCCTCGCGGGCAAGCGCGTCGTCGTCACCGGCGGTTCGGGCTTCCTGGGACGGCACGTCGTCTCCGAGCTTCGCGCCCGCGGCGCCGCCGAGGTCACGGTCCCCCGCAAGCGGGACTACGACCTCGTGGAGCGCGACGCCGCCCGGGGCCTCCTCCGCGACGCGCGGCCCGACGTCGTGATCCATCTGGCCGCGCGGGTGGGCGGCATCGGGGCGAACCGCGAGAACCCGGGCTCGTTCTTCTTCGAGAACTTGATGATGGGCGTCCAGCTCGTCGAGGAGTGCCGCCTCCAGAAGGTCGCGAAGGTGGTGACGGTGGGCACGATCTGCTCGTACCCGAAGCTCACGCCCGTCCCCTTCCGGGAGGAGGAGCTCTGGAGCGGCTACCCCGAGGAGACCAACGCCCCCTACGGCCTGGCCAAGAAGATGCTGCTCGTGCAGGGGCAGGCCTACCGGCAGCAATACGGCCTGGACGTCATCCACCTGCTGCCCGTGAACCTCTACGGTCCCTGGGACAACTTCGACCCCGCCGTCTCCCACGTCATCCCCGCCCTCATCAAGAAATGCCAGGACGCGATCGACCAGGGCGCGGGCCACATCGAGGCCTGGGGCACCGGCCGTGCCTCCCGGGAGTTCCTCTACGTGGAGGACGCGGCCCAGGGGATCTGCCTGGCCGCGGAGAGCTACGACGGCCCCGAGCCCGTGAACCTGGGGGCCGGCTTCGAGATCACCATCCGCGAGCTGGTGGAGACGATCACCCGCCTCACGGGCTTCAAGGGAGCCATCCGCTGGGATCCGAACCAGCCGGACGGACAGCCGCGCCGCTGCCTCGACACCTCGCGCGCGGAGAAGCTCTTCGGCTTCCGGGCCGCGACCAGCTTCGAGGACGGCCTGCGGAGGACGATCGAGTGGTACAGGAAAGAGCGCTCCTCCCCGATCCCCGCGCGCTGAACGACCCCCTCCTCGAGGGGGTCCGGCGCTTCTACGAGGACAACCACGGGCGGATCGAGGCTTCGCGTCGTCGCCACCGCTACTACTACGACTACCTGACCCGCGTCCTGCGCGCCCGCGTCCCCGAGGGACAGCGGATCCTGGACCTGGGCTGCGGCTCCGGCCACCTGCTGGCCGCCCTCAACCCGGATCGCGGGGCGGGCATCGACGTCGCCGCCGCCGCGGTCGAGAGCGCGCGCCGGGCCCACCGCGGCCGCAACCTGCACTTCTTCGAGGGGGACGTGGCCGACCGCCGCCTCCTCGCCCAGGCGGGCGGCCCCTTCGACGCGATCCTGATGGTGAACGTGGTCACGCACCTCACGGACGTGCAGCGCACGCTCGAGGGCCTGCACCCGCTCTGCCACCCCCGCACCCGCGTCTTCATCTATAGCTGCTCGCGGCTCTGGCAACCGGTGTTGAGGGCGGGGGAAGCGCTGGGGCTCAAGCACCGGCAGCCGCCCGAGGCCTGGCTCCCCCCGGAAGAGATCAAGAACATGCTCACCCTCGCCGACTTCGAGCTGGTGCGCGACGACCGCCAGATCCTCTTTCCGCTCCGGGTCCCCCTGCTCTCCGAGCTGCTGAACCGCTTTCTCGGCCACCTGCCGCTCCTCGAGCACCTGTCGCTCATGTTCGGGATCGTGGCCCGCCCGGCGCCGCACCTCTTCCGCGCGGCGCGGTCCTCCCGGCCCAGCACGACCGTCGTCATCCCCTGCCGCAACGAGTCCGGCCACATCCGGCCCCTGGTCGAGAGGCTCCCCCGCCTGGGGCCGAACAGCGAGCTCCTGTTCGTGGAGGGCCACTCGCGGGACGACACCGAGGCCGTGATCCGACAGGTGATAGAGGAGAACCCCCTGCTGCCGATGCGCCTGGTGAAGCAGACCGGCCAGGGCAAGGGCGATGCGGTCCGGATCGGCTTCGCCGAGGCCCGGGGCGAGGTGCTGGTGATCCTCGACGCGGACATGGGCGTCGATCCCGCGGACGTGCCCAAGTTCGTGGAAGCCCTCGTGCGGGGCAAGGGAGAGATGATCAACGGCTCGCGCCTGGTCTATCCGATGGAGGGGCGGGCCATGCGCTTCCTCAACCTGCTCGCCAACAAGTGCTTCGCGTTCCTGTTCGCGTGGCTGCTGGGGCAGCAGGTGCGGGACACGCTCTGCGGCACCAAGGCCCTCTACCGCGAGGACTACGAGCGCATCGCCGCCCGCCGCGCCTACTTCGGCGACTTCGACCCCTTCGGCGACTTCGACCTGCTCTTCGGGGCGTCCCGGCTGGGGCTGCGGATCGTGGACCTGGCGGTGCGCTACCACGAGCGGCGATACGGGGCCACCAACATCTCCCGCTTCCGCCACGGCTGGCTGCTGCTGCGCATGAGCCTGTTTGCGGCGCGCAAGTTGAAGTTCATCTGAGCCGGCATGACCCGCGCGCTCTGTCTCGTTTTCTTCGTCTCCGGGGCGGCCGCCCTCCTCTTCGAGACCCTGTGGTTCCGCCAAGCCGGGCTCGCTCTTGGGAACACGGTCTGGGCCTCGGCCCTCGTGACCGCCAGCTTCATGGGGGGCCTGGCCATCGGGAACGCGCTCGTGGCCTGGGCGGGACCGGGCGCCCGGAAGCCGCTGCTCACCTACGCACTGCTGGAGGTCATCGTCGGCCTGGTCGGCGTCGCCCTCGTCTTTGGCTTCCCCGTCCTTGCCGGCGCGCTGGCGCCGCTGCTGAGCTCGGTGACCGACGTCGCCCTGCTCAATGCTCTGCGAGCGGCGAGCGCCTTCGTCCTCCTCGTCCTTCCCTCGTCCGCCATGGGGGCCACGCTGCCGCTGCTGGCCCGGACGCTCTCGGTCTGGGACAGCAACTTCGGGCGGGTGCTGGGACGGCTCTACGGGTGGAACACGCTGGGGGCGGTCGCCGGCGCGCTCGGAGGAGAGCTCCTCTTGATCGGGGCCTTCGGTATCCGCGGCACCGCCCTCGTCGCGGGGGGGCTCGACCTTCTCGCGGCCGCGATCGCGGCGCAGCTCTCGACGCGACTGCCTCCGCCGCCCACCTCGACCGCTCTCCTCGCCGAGCGGCCCCCGGCCCCGAGAGGCGCCCCTCTGCGCCTCAGCGGCGCTGCGTTCCTGGCCGGCGGCCTCCTCCTGGCCCTCGAGATCGTGTGGTTCCGCTTCCTTCTGCTCTTCGTGCCGGCCACGAGCCTGACCTTCGCGGTCATGCTGGCCGTGGTGCTGCTCGGGATCGCGCTGGGCGGGCTGACGGCTTCGGTCTGGCTCCACCGGCAGCCGGCGGCCCACGGCTTCGCCGCTCCGGTCGCGCTCGGCGGGGCCGTCGCCCTCGTGACCAACTACGCCGTCTTCCCGCGGGCCCTGGCTCCCTACGGGAGCGACATGATCTCGACGCCGGGCGGCATCTTCCTGGTCTCGCTCGAGCTGATGTTGCCAGTCTGTCTCCTCTCCGGCCTCCTCTTCACCCTCCTCGGCAAGGCAGTCCAAGCCCACGTCGGGGAGGAGACGCGCGCGACCGGCCTCGTCACCCTTGCCAACACGACGGGAGCGATGCTGGGCGCGCTCACGGCGGGCTTCCTGCTGCTGCCCCGGTTGGGCATGGAGCGCTCGTTCTTCCTCCTGGCCTGCGGTTACGCGGTGGTGGCGGCGGTGATACCCGGCCGCGCCGTGGGTTGGCAGGAGCGGCTGGTGCGGATCCTCGCCTGGGGGCTCTGCGTGGCGGTCGTCGCGCTCTTCCCTTTCGGCCTCATGAACCGCCGCTACCTGGGCCTGGTGGCGGAACGCTATTCGAAGGAAGGATCGCACGTCGTCGCGGTCAAGGAGGGTCTCACCGAGACGGTGGTCATCTTCCGTCGCGACCTGTTCGGCCAGCCGCTCGAGTACCTGCTGATCACCAACGGGATCGGCTTGTCGGGGACCGGGCTCGTCGCCTCGCGGTACATGAGGCTCTTCGCCGCCTGGCCGGTGGCCGTGCATCCGGGGCCGAAGAGCGCCCTGCTGATCTGCTACGGCCTCGGCACCACCGCCCGGGCGCTGACCGAGACGCGCGACCTCGCGTCCATCGACGTGGTCGACATCTCGGAGGACATCCTACGGATGAGCGCGATCGCGTTCCCGGAGCCGGGCTCGAACCCTCTCCAAGACCCTCGGGTCCGGGCCCATGTCGAGGACGGACGCTTCTTCCTCCTGACCGCGCAACGGAAGTACGACATCATCACCGCGGAGCCGCCGCCGCCCAAGGCCGCCGGGGTCGTGAACCTCTATTCACGCGAGTACTTCCAGTTGATCCACGACCGGCTGGCCGAAGGCGGAATCGCCACCTACTGGCTTCCCGTCCACCACCTCGAGGGCCGCGAGGCGCGGTCCGTCATCAAGGCATTCTGCCTCGCCTTCGAGGACTGCTCGCTCTGGACCGGGTACGGCTTCGAATGGATGCTCGCGGGGAGCCGCGGCGCTCGCGCGCCCGAGGCGGAGGGCTTCACACGGCAGTGGCGCGATCACGTGGTCGGGGCGCGGCTGCGCGCCGCCGGACTCGAATCCCCCGCTCAGCTCGGAGCCTTGTTCCTGGCCGACGCCACCACGCTCGGTCAGCTCACCGCGCGCGATTTGCCGCTCGACGACGATCATCCGCACCGGCTCGCGCCACGGGAGCTGTTGCCGCCCCCTGATCCCTTCTACCTGGAGCTGATGGACTCCCAGCGCGCGCAGGAGCGCTTCGAGCGGAGCGACCTGATCCGCCGGCTCTGGCCCCCAGCCGTGCGCGAACAGACTCTCATGGCCTTCGCCGTCCAGGGGGTGCTCAACCGGCTGTTCCTGAATCGTCCGGAAGCGAGGACGGTGGCCGACCTCGAGACGCTGGTCCATCTCGACGCGATCCTCTCCAGAACGAACCTGGTGACGCCGGTGCTGTGGCTCCTGAGAACCCGCCCCGAGGAGCTGCGCATCGCCGAGGCGGCCGCGGCGCGTGGAGTGCGGGAGGCGCTGCTCGACGAGCTGCTCGCGATTGGTGCCCTCTCGCGGAGGGACTACCGGAGCGCCGAGCGGGGCCTGGCGCGGGCCGAGCCGCACGCCGCCCATGCGCCTCTCGTGCGCCGGTTGCGCATCCTGGCCCTGGGTCTGGCCGGGGACACCGCCGGCGCCTCCCGGCTGCTCGCCGAGGCGCGCCCTTGGATCGAGGAGCCGGGCGCCGATCCCGCCCCCTGGCAGTGGCTCGCGCGGCGTTTCGGGCTTCCGCCGATCCCCATCCCGACGCGGCGGTGAGCCGGGCGGCACTGCGCCTGCCGGGTGGAGGCTGATCGGCGCCGTTCGCGCCGCCATCGGAAGGCGCTCGGCGCTTGTTCAGGTTCCCGGCAAGAGCGGTGAGCTCGCCGCCCCCTGCGGTATCATCGGAGGGCATGAAGGCGCCAACCTCGGCGGAACGGGAGCGCCTCTTCGAGCGCGAACGGGCTTTCCACGACGCCTGGGCGGGGGCGACGGTCGCGGGACAGGTTCCGATAGACGCCGCCTTCGAGAGCCTCACCGCGCCCGAAAACCGCTTCATCCTGTCTCTGGTTGGCGACCTCCGCGGCCGGCGCGTCCTCGACCTCGGCTCCGGCCTCGGCGAGGCCGCCGTCTACTTCGCCCTGCGCGGCGCGCGGGTGACCGCCACCGACATCAGCCCCGAGATGTGCGCGCGGTGCCGCGAGGCGGGCCGGGCTCGGGGGGTCGAGATCGAGACGGTCGTGACGCCGGTCGAGCGGCTGGAGGTCGAGGAGGGCGCCTTCGACATCGCCTATGGCGCCAACCTCCTCCACCATGTT
>Ga0214473_10010805_pt1 | contig 10728 bp, 7 predicted proteins | sample RVTome_7_FD_203509 | JGI IMG/M metagenome (GOLD analysis project Ga0214473, IMG submission 203509) | Soil microbial communities from uranium-contaminated site in the Upper Colorado River Basin, Wyoming, United States - RVT98D197 | ecosystem: Environmental > Terrestrial > Soil > Contaminated >... | reverse complement strand
CGAGCGGTGCGCGTACCGGAGATCCCGGGCCGCCGGCTCGTTCTGTCCGAAGAGGACCAGGCCGGCGTTCCATCGGGAGACGTCCTCGGGCTTCAGCCCCAGGGCCGGACAGGCGGCGTTGATCTCCCTGATGAAGCCCCTGATTTCGTCCGGACTCACGGTGAAGCGGCCGGGAGGTCCTTGGTGGACGACGTGCCAGACTCCGACCAGGGTGTAGCGGCGCCAGGGAACCAGAAACAGGTGGCGCTTGCCGCGGCTCAGCAGCGCGTCGGGATCGCTCGTGGCGCCCGGCACAGCCAGGGCGCAATCCGGGGTCAGCCGTCGAGTCACGACGAAACAGGCGTCCCTCGAGAACACGGAACGCCGGCGCGGCAGGGCGATGGGCAGCTGCTCCAGAAGCGCTTCGGCCCACGGTCCCGCCGCGTTGATCACCAGGCGTGCGCGGATCTCGAGGTCGGCGCCCGTGAAAACGTCCCTGGCCTTGACGCCCAGGACGCGCCCCTGATGGACCACGAACCCCGTGACCTCCAGGTAGTTCGCGGCGCGCGCGCCGGCCTCGATCGCCGACCTCAGGAAGGACAGAGCCAGCCGCGTCGGATTGTACATCTGCCCGTCGTGGAACACGGCGCCGCCCGTCAGGCCGGGGGACTCGAGGGCCGGGAACAGGCCCAGGCACTCGCCGCGGGACACGATTCGCGGAGGCGGGATCCGCCTCGCCGGATCGCGCAGCCCCCGGTTCTTGTCGAGGGTCAGCAATTCGTAAAGCATGAGCCCGGCGCGGAGAAAGGCCTTGCCCCGGGTGCCGTGGCCGTAGGTGGGGATGAGAATCGGCAGCGGGCGCACCAGGTGGGGCGCGGCGCGCAGCAGCGAGCGCCGTTCCTCGCACGATTCGCGGATGCGCGGCAGGTCCGCGTGCTGGAGATAGCGGATCCCCCCATGAACCATCTTGAAGGAATTGGCGGAGGTGGCGCCCGAGAAATCACCGCGCTCGGCGAGCGCGACGGACAGCCCCCGCGAGGCCGCCTCCCAGGCCAGACAGATGCCGAAAATTCCGCCGCCGACGATGACGACGTCGAACTCGCCCTGGCCCAGTTCGCGCAGCGGTCGCGACGTCACGCGCCGCTCTCCGGGCCGGAAGCCGGCTGGTGCCGCAGGCGCGCCGCCAGGTGGTCCGACAACCGATGGGCCAGCGCCACGATCGTCAGCACGGGCGGGACGGCGGCTCCGGTCGGGAAGGTCTCACTCCCGCACAGATAGAGGTTCGGGGAATCGTGCACTCGCAGGGTTGGATCCGTCACGCTGCTTTTCGGATCGCTCCCCATCCGGCAGGTGCCGATGTGGTGGCGCGACCAGGTGACTTCCGCTTCGCTGATCTCCGCGGCGTCGAGACGCCTGTAGATGTCGAGGATCAGCTCCCGGGTGCGCGCCAGCGTGCGGCGGTCCTGGTCCGTGTAGCTGAAGGAAAGCTCGGCCAGAGGGCTCCCGAACATGTCGGCGGCCCGGCCGGAAAGGGTGACGCGGTTGTCGTCGTCGGGAAGCATCTCGATCGTCGCGCCGATGTAGAGCGTGGGCCGGACGGTCCGGCCGAGCAGCGACGCCAGGCTCTTCGGCAGATCGGAGAGCTTCGGGCGTATGAGGTGGTGCGGGAACACCCAGGACTGGATGACGACCGGCAGGACGCTGCCGAGCCCCTCTTTGCGGAACTGGTCGTAGAACTGGTGCGAGCGGGCGATCTTGTGCCGGGGAACGAGCGTTTCCCGCTGGTGGCGGATCCTGGCGTAAAAGTTGACGCCGGGGTGCTCGTTGAATCCGCGCCCCACCCGGCCGTACCGGTTGCCGATGCCGTTCGGGAACTCGGGGGAGCGGGACAACAGGAGAAGGCGGGGAGTTTCGATCCCGCCGCAGGCGACGACATAGACGCGGGCGCGGATGACGACGGCCTTCCCCTCGAGGGAGCGGGCCTGGGCGCCGACGATGCGGCCCTGCCCGTCCGCCTCGAGACGGGTCACGGTGAGGTTGGTCAGCAGGGTGGCGTGCCGGGAGGCGGTGAACGCCGGCAGGATTTCCTTCTGCACGCGGAAGAAGCGCAGGGCCTTGGCGGGAGTCGCGGTGGGCGAATCGTCGAGGGTCACTCCGACCCGGGCGAACATGGCCTGCAGTCCCGAAATGTCGGTCCTGGGAGCGATCGGGTAGCGGTTCCGCCTCGGCGCCGCGTGGGCCGACGGCTCACCGCCCCGCACGCGCAGGGTGCGCTCGGCCCGTTCATAGTGGGGGACCAGCTCCTCGTAGGTGAGCGGCCACGGGTTGCCCGGGGGAGTGTAAGGGTGATTCTGCAGATCCGAGGGGTGGTACCGTTCGCAGCGGCCGGTCCAGAAGTTTGAGTTCCCTCCCAGGAGGCGGGCCTTGGTTCTCTCGGTCGGATATCCGATGTCCCCGGAAACGGTGTACGCCGCCAGACGCTTCATGCGCCCGTCGAGGAGCCAGCGCATGATCCCGGTGCCCGACTCGAGGACCGCCGTCTTGACGCCGTGCGAGACCAGATCGCGGCCCAGCACCGTGCCGGCTATCCCCGAGCCGATGATGCAGACCTCGAACTCGTCGGGGTAATCGACGATCCTCCCGTGCTCTTCGCGAGCCATCGCCACGTCGTGACTCCGGTTGCCGGCCCCCGCCCCGCTAATCCCCGTCCCCGATGCGGGGTCCTGCGGCCTCGTCGATCGTTCTGATGACGCGGGCCGGGCTGCCCACGGCCACAGCGCCGGCGGGCAGACTCTTGGTGACCACGCTCCCGGCGCCGACCACGCAGCGATCTCCGATGGTGACTCCCGGCAGAATCGTCACGTTGGCGCCGATCCAGACTCTCTCCCCGATCGTGACCTTCTCGAACACCTCAGGGAGGCCGGGAGCGCTGAAATCGTGATGCGTCGTGGTGACGGTCGCCCCGGGGCCGAACTGACTGTCGGCACCGATCTCGATCCCGCCGTGGCCGAAGAAGCGGCAGAAACTGTTGACCATGCAGCGCCGTCCGAAGACCACGGAGCCGCTCGCTCCGGCGCGTATGTAGACATGATCCTGGAAGATGGAGTCGTCGCCGATGGAGACGTTGGCGCAGTTGATGATGCGGGTGTGGGCACGGATGACGACCCGCCGGCCCGCGCAACGCCGCACATAGCGGTATTTGAGGGTCGTCAGGACGCCCCCGGCGATGTCGAACAGCTCGAACGGATCCTTGCGGATCACGGTCAGCAGGTACTTCAGCGCGTTGATGGCCATAACGAGGGGTTGAACGGCTCCCTCACGGGGCGCCCCGGGGCTCCCGGGCCCCGGTTGCGGCGAGCACCGTCTGTCCGCGCCAGCGCACGAAAAAGATCCCCCCCAGGAGCCGGTAGGCGAAGTTGATCAGCTGCCGCACGATCGAGATGCTGAAGGCGCGCGCCGAATCGACACCCAGGAGCCCGAACAGATAAACGTCTCCGGCCTGGGCCAGCCCCAATCCCGCCAGGCTGATCGGCAGGGTGGTCAGCAGCGACACCAGCACCTGGATCGACAGGGCCTCCATGACGCCCACGGCCACGCCGAAAGCCCGGCACACCAGGAAGAGTGTGACCGCGCAGATGGCGTAGAACAGCAACGAATAACCCAGGGCGGTCCCCACGGGGCGGCGCGGAAACTTCCGCAGGATCCGGTGGACGCGAAACAGCGGCCGCACCGTAACCCGGAGGAGGCGGCGGCGCCGCGTCAGGCGCGCCGCGAGGGCGGCCAACCTGCGGCTCAGAATCAGCGCGACCACCGCCAGGAGCGCTCCGAGCATCGTCGCCAGGAGGACCAGGACGGGAGGACGGGCGAGGCGCTCCGGATCGCGGAGGATGGCGAACAGGCAGAGAAGCACGAGACCCATGAACCCGGTGACGCGCTCGACGAGGATCGAAGCGGCGACCCGGGAGCGCTCCTGGAGATGACGCCCCGCCAGGTGCCAGCGCAGCACATCGCCGCCCACCATCCCCGGCAGAAATGTGCTGGCGAAGAATCCGATGGAGTACAGCTTGAACAGCGCCCACCGGTTCGTCTCGATCCCCAGGCTCTCCAGCAGCCGTTCCCATTTGACGGTCGAGACCACCAGGCCGAGCGAGTGCCACGCCAGAGCCGCCAGCAGCCAGCCTCCGCGCGACTGCTGAATCGCCGTCCCGCACCGGGACAGATCCATGCGACCGAGCAGCAGACCCAGCGCGGTGGTGGTGACGGCCGCCCTGCTCAGGAAGATCCAGGTCGAACGGCTGGGCCGCATCCTCGCTTCGCGGGCCGGCTGCTAGCGGCCGGCGGGCCGACTCTCGGACCCCGCGCGAGGCTTGTGGGCGCGCCAGACCTGGATCGAGGCGAACAGTTTTCCGTGCTTCAGGAACTCGTTGCGGAGCACGCAGAGCTCCACGGGTTGATACCCCGCCTGCCGGATCATCTCACCAAGCTCGCGGGAGGGATAGTAGCGTACGTGTCCCTTCTCGATGATGCGCAGGAGCCGATCCCATGCCCAGGTGTACCAGGACAGGTCCGGTGCGTTCTCGAAGATGGCCAGCTGTCCGCCGGGGGCCAGGACCCGCTTCATCTCCCGGAGGGCTCCCAGAGGGTCGGGGTAATGGTGGAACGAATTCGTGCAGATCAGGTGAGTGAACGTGCCGTCGGGGAAACCAAGAGCGGCCGAGCTCCCTTGATGGAACTCCACCCGGTCCTTCAGGGGAGCGGGAATCTTGCGGCGCGCCTGCTCAATCATCCCCGGCGAGATATCCACGCCACAGGCCTTCCCCGCCGGCAGCTGGGACGCCAGCCGGATCGTTGCGTAGCCCGTTCCGCAGCCGACGTCGAGGACTCTGGAGGAGGAATCGAGCTGCAGGAGGGCGATGGTCAGGTTCTGGGTGTACTGGAACCAGGGCGATACTCTTCCCTGGTCGTATGACGTCGCCCAGTCGTCGAAGTATGACTTCGAAGCGCTCTCGCGCGGGTGCTCTCCGACCGACCCCTGCATTGCAGAATTACCCCCTTCGCTCGCGGCGCCCGCACCGCCGATCTCCGCCAGGGCACGTGCATCGCGTGCCAGCAAAATCCCCGGCAACGCCCATCGCCCCCGGGACCGTCCAGCCATCGTGGTGTAACGAATTATCATGCCCTAACGCGTAGTTACTGTCCAGCCCGTTTTGTTGACGAAGGGTAATCAGCGCCCCGCCAACCGGTGCGCACGGGGTTGGCGTTGAGCGAACAGCGGCCAAAGCGCGCAAAAAGGATTTGACTGGCCAATTTCAGACCTATGGTGTATCTTCGTTCCGTTGCCCCTACGAGTAGGGGTACTGACCGATTAGACTTCAGCACGGCGCGCTCACCGAACTTGTGACCCGCGCCGCCCGCGCGAGCCTCGGCGCACCGCACGTTGCCTCCAGAGCCCTACCGCCGAGGCCACTCCGCTTCTGTTGGGCAGGAACACTCGGAAACGTCAGGTTGGTTTCCTCGCCCCGGCGCCGGGTGGGTGAGGGCCGTCCCCCATCCGGAGGCAGTTCAGGAGAGAGCCCCTGGATTCCGAATCTGAAATCTGCCTGACGCTTCTTGCACCGGCCGGGCTGGCAGTCGCTCCGCGTTCCATGTGTGATCTGATAGTTAACATGCTTATTATCAATGGATTGCGATGGGAGCAGCGTGACTCTCCGGCCTGGCAGTGGGTTTGCTTTCAACCGTGCTGGACTGATGTTCCAGGGTGCCCAAACTATGACCCAGGACAACCGGATGAACAGCAGCTCTGAATCGAGAGTGCCGAGGAAGGCGCGGGGCGGACAAGCGACCCGCAGGGGAACGTTCCTTCGTCTGCTGGTACTGCTGGTTTCGACCCTCCCGTTCCTGCTGGGAGCCAACAACGGCACGCTCACTTTCTATTGGGACGCGAACACGGAGACGACGCTCGCCGGCTATTACCTCTACTGGGGCACCCAGAGCGGCAGCTATACCCAGCCTCGCGTGATGATCTCGAAAACCCTCACCACCTACACGCTCACCGGACTGGATCCCAACCTGACCTACTACGCCGCCTTGACGGCATTTGACATTGCGGGCAACGAGAGCGACTTTTCCAACGAGGCGAGCGGGCAGCCGATCGCCGCCGTTTGCGGCGACGGCACGCGCGACCCCAATGAGGGATGCGACGACGGAGGCACGGTGGCCGGGGACGGTTGCTCGCCGATCTGCCAGGTGGAGATCTGCAGCAACGGCATCCTGGATCCGGGCGAGGGGTGCGACGACGGCAACTCCACGTCAGGGGACGGCTGTTCCTCCACCTGTCAGCTGGAAGGCTGCGGCAACGGCGTCGTCGACAGCGGCGAGCAGTGCGACGACGGCAATACCTCGGGCGGCGACGGCTGCTCATCCACCTGCCGCCGCGAGGTCTGCGGTAACGCGATCGTTGACCCGGGCGAGGCGTGCGACGACGGCAACACCACTTCCGGAGACGGCTGCTCGTCCACCTGCCGGCGGGAGATCTGCGGCAACGGGGTCCTGGATGCGAACGAGCAGTGCGACGACGGCAACACTTCGGGCGGCGACGGCTGCTCGGCCACCTGCCGCCGCGAGATTTGCGGCAACCGGACCATCGACCCGGGCGAGACGTGCGACGATGGCAACACCACTTCCGGGGACGGCTGCTCGTCCACCTGCAGGGTGGAGCTTGCCTCGCCGCTGGTCAGCGGAGCCCTGGACGTGACCACCGGCAAGCCATATTTGATGCGGTGCTCGCTGCAGACGATCAAGGTCACCGGCTCCAACTTCCGCAGCGGCGCCGCGGTCAGCTTCGTCGACACCTCGATCACCGTCCCCTCGACGCAGTTTGTGAGCTCCACCGAGCTCAGGGCAGTCGTGCGTGCCTCCTCCAGCACGACGCTGGGGGGCAAGACGCTCCGCGTTACCAATACGGATGGTTCGTCCGGCACCGTGACCGGCTCGGCGTCGGTCGAGGTGGTCAAGAACCCCGATTTCAGCCGCAACGGCAAGGTGGGCGCGGAGGACTTCAACGAGCTCGCCATCGCCTTCGGTAGCGTGCTCGGCGGCCTGAATTTCAATTCGGACGTGGACATGAACGGCGACAACCTCGTCGACGGCAAGGACCTCAACCGGTTTGCACCCTACCTGGGGTGGACCGTCACTTCTTGCCCGTAAGAAAGGAGCCCCTGATGGATCGGACACGCACACAGGATGGCTGGCGGAGGGCCTGCAGGGGGGCTGGACTGCTGCTCCTGGCGGCGGCCGTGCTGCTCACCGCGTGTGCCGGGAAGGAAGAGGACGACGGCGGCGGAGATCCACTTTCCTGCACGCTCAACACCGGTTTCGTGGGCAGGAGCATTGCCACCGGAACGATCATTCTGCAACTGTCCTCGGCGACCTGCGGGAACCTCGACCTGGATGTGGTCTTTTCGGGGATCTCCAATGTGTTCACCGTTGGGTTCGACATCACCTACCCTGCCGCGATTCTGACCTTCGACGGATTCACGTCCGGCCCCCTGCTCAAACAGGGATCGCCCGCCACGCCCCCCTTCTTCAGCGTCACCGAGCCTTCGCCGGGCCGCCTCGTGATCTTCGCCTCGCGATTCAGTCCGGCCGGTGCGGTCGATTCGGCCGGGGCGAGCACGCTGATGACACTCAGTTTCAGTGCCGATGCGATCGGCCAGGGGCCGGTCGTCTTCGATCTCTCCTCGTCGCCCGTCGAAGATCAGGTGCTCGACGAGAGCGGGACCGCGGTGGCCGCGACTTTTTCCAACGGTCTCAATACGGCCTCGGTCTTTTGAGGATCGGGTGACGCTCGCCAGTCACAGGTGTGTCCGGCTCCGCGCTCTGGGGCTCGCGGCCGCCGCGGTCCTGGCGGCCACCTGCATGGCGCTCTTCAACCGGGCTGAAAAGAGCGCCGAGGTCAGGGCTCGAAACAGATTCCAGGCTCAGCAGTCGGCGATGAACCGGCTCGGCCCGGCGGAGAACGCCGTGTCCGGCGTGCCGGCGCATCCGGCGGTGATGGGCGCGGCACAGCGCCCGACCCCGGATGTCCGTCCAGGCCCCGCGCCGCCGGCCCGCGCCCCTTCGCCGCCGCGTCCGGCGTCTGCGCACCCCCCGGCGGCCCGGCCGCAGGGACAAGCGCCCTCTCACGTTGGTCAGCTCCCACTCTTCGCGATGGCGCGAGACGCGCTCCCCAAGGTCCGGTACACAAACCCATGGGAACCGGCCCCTTCGGCCCTGGATCCCGGAGCGCCCGCCTTTGAGTTCAACCGGATTGCCCCTTCTTCCGACTCGGCCTGGCCCGCGCCGCCGGTGGCGGATCTCGTTCCGGAGGCGAACAGTGAAGCTCCGGAGCACCCGGACCAGGATGGGCGCCGGTCCCCAGGGCACGCCGGCTACATGGCGTTTGCGGGCGGGGAAGAGTCTTCCGCGGATGAGCCGGAGTCATCGGCACCCGACCCGGAGCCCGCGTCCGGCCAGTCAACGACATCGGGGGGTGGATCGAACCCGCCGCCCGGACCCCCGCAACCCGCACCCGTGCCGCGGATCTCGCTTTTTCCCTCGAGCGCCACGGTGGAAACCGGCCAGACGGTGCAGGTCGTGGTGCGTGTGGACGGCGGGCAGGACATCAGCTCGGTGCCGTTCCATCTGCAGCACGACGGCAAAGTGCTGCAGTTCGAGCGGGTGCAAGCAGGGGACTTCCTGGCCCGTGACGGCTCGGCGCCGGTTGTGATGGCGGCACCGGTGCAGGGCACCAACGAGGTTGCGGTGGGTATTACCAAGACCGGCACGGGCCCGGGAATCAGCGGCAGCGGGACTCTGTTGACCCTCGAGTTCCGCGTCATGTCGGCCGGCACGACCCCATTGATGTTCGTCCAGGAGCAGTTGTTGAATTCGCAGCACCGTGAAATCCCCGCCCAGTTCGTCTCTTCGCAAGTCAGCGGACGATAAAACAAAGTTTCAAATCTGAGATCGGCCTGCCGCTTATTCAACCGGCGCGGGCGCACGCTTGGAAGTGTCTTCCAATGATCGACCGACACAACACGCTCATTCACGGGAGCTTAGTGAGACGCAAGTCTGTTCTGCCTGACTTGGCACATGGGTTGCTCATAACCGTACCGGGCGCGAGTCCGAGTGTGCGTACAAGAACATGTCGCCCAGGACGGGTGAATGAGTCGCAGCTCAAAGTCTTGGAGCCCAGCGCAGGTGCCATCGAAAGCCGCGTCCGGCGGCTGGTCCCTCGTTCGTCTCCTGGCTTTGCTGATTTCCACTCTCCCATTTCTGCTGGGAGCAAACAACGGCACTCTCACGTTCTATTGGGACGCGAACACAGAGACGACCCTTTCCGGCTACTACCTTTACTGGGGCACACAGAGTGGCAACTATACCCAGCCCCGCGTGATGATCTCGAAAACCCTCACCACCTACACGCTCACCGGACTGGATCCCAACCTGACCTACTACGCTGCCTTGACGGCATTTGACATTGCGGGCGGCGAGAGCGACTTCTCCAACGAGGCGAGCGGGCAACCGATCGCCGCCATTTGCGGCGACGGCACGCGCGACCCCAATGAGGGATGCGACGACGGAGGTACGGTGGCCGGGGACGGTTGCTCGCCGACCTGCCAGGTGGAAATCTGCAGCAACGGCATCATGGATCCGGGCGAGGGGTGTGATGATGGAAACTCCACGTCAGGAGACGGCTGCTCCGCCTCCTGCCAGCTTGAGTCGTGCGGCAATGGCGCCATCGATGTCGGCGAACAGTGCGACGACGGCAATACCTCAGACGGCGACGGCTGCTCGGCCATCTGCCAGCGCGAAGTGTGCGGCAATGGCACTGTCGACCCTGGTGAAGACTGCGACGACGGAAACATTACTTCCGGCGACGGCTGCTCGGCGACCTGTCAACCTGAGATCTGCGGCAACGGCATCCTGGATCCGGGCGAGGTGTGCGACGACGGCAATACGTCGGGCGGCGACGGCTGCTCATCCACCTGCCGCCGCGAAGTCTGTGGCAACGGCGCTGTCGACCCTGGCGAAGGCTGCGACGACGGAAACATTACTTCCGGCGACGGCTGCTCGGCGACCTGTCAACGCGAGATCTGCGGCAACGGGGTCGTGGATGCCGGCGAGCAGTGCGACGATGGCAACATCACTTCCGGAGACGGTTGCTCCTCCACCTGCCGTCGCGAGGTCTGCGGTAACGCGGTCGTTGACGCGGGCGAGGCGTGCGACGATGGCAACGCCACTTCCGGCGATGGCTGTTCGTCCACCTGCCAGCGGGAGATCTGCGGCAACGGGGTCCTGGATACGAACGAGCAGTGCGACGACGGCAATACGTCGGGCGGCGACGGCTGCTCATCCACCTGCCGCCGCGAGATCTGCGGCAACCGGACCATCGACCCGGGCGAAGGATGCGACGATGGCAACACCGTATCCGGAGATGGTTGCTCGTTCGCCTGCCAGCGCGAAATCTGCGGCAACGGGGCCGTGGATGCCGGCGAGCAGTGCGACGATGGCAACATCACTTCCGGAGACGGTTGCTCCTCCACCTGCCGTCGCGAGGTCTGCGGTAACGCGGTCATCGACGCGGGCGAGGCGTGCGACGATGGCAACGCCACTTCCGGCGATGGCTGTTCGTCCACCTGCCAGCGGGAGATCTGCGGCAACGGCATCCTGGATGCTGGCGAAGCGTGCGATGACGGAAACGCCGCG